>JAABUQ010004536.1_pt1 | contig 23523 bp, 24 predicted proteins | sample 5560001 | NCBI WGS metagenome assembly JAABUQ01 (sample SAMN10711888, study PRJNA513371) | rock metagenome | isolation source: Antarctica rocks | place: Antarctica: Victoria Land, Finger Mt nord | collected 2015-12-18 | reverse complement strand
TCCGGCGGGCGTTTTCACCTCGTCTACTTCAGCTGGAATACATGGTCTCTTGCGTGCCTGAGAATGGCTGTGTTCTTAGGCACGATTCGTTCAATGCTCAGCTGTGGGCGTGATATTAACCGAAACACCCTTGCTTGAGTTGCCTTATGGCGTACAACGCATTTCGCTCGCTTCCGATCACGCGATTATCTCGAGCAATGAACTGACTGTCTAAACGCTTGTCGATAGCCATAAGAATGTAGGGACGTAGCGCTACATCTTCAACTAAGTGCACGACTGATGTAACGACTTATTCCCGCACTTCAATCTTGCGTGTGGTTTCTCACGGAACAAGCTCGAATTGATGCTACGCGCAGGAGCGTCGCCTTAGACGTCGTCGGTAATTTACCTCAACATCGTCGCCGCGACCGAACCCGGCCCGATCTTGACTTGCGATCCGCTCGGTCCTGCGTGCGTCGAGTGTGACTCGTTCGGCCGCTCGCCGCGACGGCGGTGCCGCTATCGCCGCGCATCACGAAAGCCCGATCACTCGGGGATCGTGCATGCCGACGAACAGGCGTTACGCACGATCACGCGAGCGCCATCTGGGACATGCCGACGAACGCGCCCTCGCCGCCGTCGACCTTCAGCTGCAGCGCGCCAGACGCGCAAGGCGCAGCGTTCGACGATGCCGAGCGTGGGCGGTGAGACACGTACCGAACGCTGCCATTGGTACGGTCCGAGTATCGAACCCGCCACTAGGGCTTCGTGCAGATCAGGACATGCACGGACTGCTACGGGACTCGAGTTGGATAGAGGTGGCTCCGGTCGTTTGAACACGAAAATCGGATCTATAAGTGGATCTCTGCGAGTTATGCTGCAAGCGTAAGCGCTTGACCATGAAAGTATACGCTGTCCGGAGTACGCCCGTCCAGGGACGAGTGCGGCCGAAATCCGTTGTAGAAGTTGATGTACCTCGTGATCGACGCCTTGGCGATCGTCATGGAGTCATACGCGTGAAGATAGACCTCTTCGTACTTCAGCGACTTCCAGAAGCGTTCAATGAATACGTTATCGCGCCAACAGCCCTTACCGTCCATGCTCAGCGCGATTTGGTTCTTGCCCGTGATGAGATCGACGAACTCCGCACTCGTAAACTGCGAGCCCTGGTCGGTATTGAAGACCTCGGGAGCACCGTACTTCGAAATCGCATCTTCGACAGCATCGATGCAGAAGTCGATGGTCATTGTATTGGAAACACGCCACGCCAGAACGCGGCGAGTCGACCAATCGAGAACGGCGAACAGGTAGACGAAGCCTCGGCGCATCGGGATGTAAGTGATGTCCGCGCACCAGACATGATCGGGGCGCTCGATGGTCAAGCCGCGTAGCAGGTAGGGAAAAACGACGTGCTCGGATGACGACGAGTCGTCGAAGGCTTGCGGTACAACGCTTCGATGCCCATGTGGCGCATGAGCGCGGCTACGTGGCGCCGCCCGACGGCGAAGCCGCGATGACGCAACATGCCGCGAAGCACTCGCGCGCCGGCAAACGGATATTCCAGATGCAGCTCGTCGATGATGCGCATGATCTCAAGGTCGAGCGTGTCAACGTTCTTCCGCTCGTAGTAGATCGAACCGCGCGAAATCGCCAGAAGCTCCACCTGTCGTGTAAGCGGCAGCGCGTGCGATCGATCGATCATCGCTTTGCGCTCGAGTCGCCGATGCGATCGAGCGCGCCGGCTAAAAAATCGATCTCCAGCGCCTGCTGGCCAATCTTCGCATGAAGCAACTTCAAATCGGAATCGACAGCAAAGGTTTTCGCTCCATCGAACGCCGTCGCGGCGTTGCCGAGCAGTTGCGATTTCCACTGAGCGATCGTGTTCGCGTGGAGGTCGAAGCGCTTTGCAAGCTCCGCAACGGTCTGGTCGCCCTTGATCGCGGCGAGGGCCACCTTGGCCTTGAACGCCGGCGAGTGGTTTCTCCGAGCACGTCGTGCCATGTCTGCTCCTTGTGGCGGGCTTCTTCGCCCCCAGACGAGCAGAGTCATCACTTATGCGGCTGTCCGATTATCCGAGGCCACCTCTGATTTACTCGTATCCCAACTCCCGTGACAAGAGCCGCTTATGACGAAGCATCATGTTCCGTCTATAGCTCCTTATGGGAACGGAGGTTCCAGGACGACTTTCAGCCCTCGGCGTTGCCGAGCACTCGGAATCGTCGGAATGATGGGTATCAAGTTGCGCAACGGGTTTCTCTACTTCGCGACAATCGTCGCTGCGCTCAGCGGCTTGTTGTTCGGCTACGACACGGGCGTCGTGTCGGGCGCCGTTCTCTTCCTCAAAATCCAATATCACCTCTCGGCGACGATGGAGGAGATCGTCACGAGCGTTGTCTTGGTAGGGGCCATCCTTGGGGCACTCGGAAGCGGGCGCCTCGCCGACCGCTTGGGTCGGCGCACCTTGATGATCGCCACCGCCGCGGTGTTTCTCGTCGGCGTCCTCGTGACGGCCTTCGCACCGAACATCGCTACGCTCATTGTCGGGCGCATCGTCGTCGGCGTAGGCATCGGCATTGCGTCGTATCTTGGGCCGCTCTACATCTCTGAGATCTCACCCGCGTCGAAACGCGGAGGGCTCGTTGCGCTGAACCAACTGCTGCTCACGCTCGGGATCCTGATTTCATACTTCGTCGACTATGCTCTCTCTGCATCGGGGGCGTGGCGCTGGATGTTCGGCTTGGCGGTCGTGCCTGCAGTGGCGCTCGGCGTCGGTATGCTGTTCTTGCCCGAGAGCCCGCGTTGGCTCGTGCAAAAGGGTCGGGTTGCCGAGGCTACGCGAGCGCTCGAGCGGTTCAACGGTGGCGCGGATGTGTCCGCGGAGATCGCCGGGATCCATCGCGGTCTGCAGGCTCAGGGCAAACGCGGCGGCTGGCGCGATCTCATTAGTCCGACCGTTCGCCCTGCGCTCCTGGTCGGCTTGGCACTCGCGGCGTTCGATCAGCTTACCGGCATAAACACGATCATCTACTACACGCCGACGATCTTTCAGCTTGCCGGGTTCGGCTCGGCTGCACATTCGATTTTGGCGAGCGTGAGTGTCGGGATCGTCAACGTCGTGATGACTGTCGTCGCCGTGCGTCTCGTGGACCGCGTCGGACGGCGCCCGCTTCTCCTATGGGGACTTACCGGAATGATCGTTGGTCTTGCGTTGATCGGTCTCTCCTTCGACCTTCACCGTCTCGGGCGCTTGCAGGGCTACATCGCCGCGGCCAGCTTGATCCTCTACGTCGGTGCGTTCGCAGTTGGCCTAGGCCCGGTCTTCTGGCTGCTCATCTCCGAGATCTATCCTCTGGAAGTGCGCGGACTCGGCATGAGCTTTGCATCGCTCGCGAATTGGGGCTTCAACCTCCTCGTGACGTTGACGTTCTTGACGCTGACGCATGTTCTGGGCCTGTCGTGGACGTTCTGGGCGTACGGGCTAGTGAGCGTCGGTGCATGGCTCTTTGCAAAGCGCTTCGTGCCCGAAACGAAGGGTCGTTCGCTCGAACAGATTGAGAAGGAGCTCGCAGCGTAGTAATGCTCGGTCGGCTCCGTAAATTCTCACCGAGTCCCAAAGGATCCGATCATATGCGCTTCGAGACGCCTTCTTCTTCGTCTGAACGTTCGTGATCGCGCCTGCGAATGTCTAACCGTTGATCCCAGCGTCAATCGATTGAAACGATACGATGCATAACGCTGCGACGCTCAAAGGCTCATTCGGAGCGCACCGTTACACCACGCGCTACCATCATCGTGAATACTAGTTGGGAGCACGCCGCTCCGCTTCACTATCTTTCCAGATTCGCGAAAACGCGGCGACATTTTTCTCGATGATCATGTCGAGATCGGAGCGCCAGATCGAGCCGGACAGCGACTCTCCAGAAAAGATCTCCAACACGTAAGGCCCGCGGTATCCAGCGTCGCGAACGCTCTTGATGATCGCTGCGTTGTCGATCGAGCCATCGCCGAGGCTGATACGATCCGCACCCGAGCGCGGCCGGTGCCAGTCGCTGACCTGGACGAGAAAGATGCGATCGCCACTCCTTTGGATCACCTGGTGAAGGTCCGGCGTTTGAAAAATGTTCCACGTGTCGACGCACAACCCAAACGCCGGATGATCGACGCGTTCCACGAGTTCGAGGGCTTGATCCAATCCCCAGAGCGCGGTGTCCGTATTGAACAGTACCGGATTGAGCGGTTCATACGCAAGACGCACGCCATGGAGAGCGGCATGTTCGGCTAACCTCGCGAATGACTCGAGCGCTTCGTCGTAGACGCGGCTCGCGTCGCCACCGGGAGCCGCGCCCGTGATTGCGACGAACGGCGTTCCCTCGGGCACATGCGGCGCGATCCGCGCAATTGCGGTCTCCATGTGTCGCATACGGTCCTCGGGTGCCGAAGGCTGTGGCGCGAGACTGTCTGGGAACAACGAGTGCACGGTCGACTGTACCGAGCTGACGGTGAGGCCTTGCGCCGCAATGCTTTCGAGTTGCGGCGCGTAGTCGTTACGATCCAGCTTGAATTCTGTGATCTCGATCGCGTCGATACCATGTCGCGCGTATGCCGCGACGTCGCGTTCGAACGACCAGGGCCACGTCGTGAACTCACTCATCCCAAACGTGTACGGCGGGATACTCATCGCTTACGTCTCCTGCTCAAGCTCGACAATCCAGAAACCCTTGCGTTCCAATTCAAGCGCGATCCCACGCTTGAGCTTTTCGCTTGACAACGAGATACCGTCAGTCCACGCGTTGCGTAAACTGTTGAAGAACCGCATCCGATACGAACCTGCGGTGTCCGAGTCAAAACGGAGCGCCGTCGTGACGGTGCGATCCGTCGCGTTCCCCACCAAGACCACGTAATCGTCTGCTCGACGCAGGCCGATCGCGGTCGCGGCGTTCCCACTCACGTGGAGTCGATCACTGACGTCGTGCTCGTACGCTACATATGGCGTCGGCTGATGAAACGCGTAATTCGAGTATAATTCGATGTTCGGAGCGCGAGCGACGAACCAGGTTAGGGTTCGATTACGATACGGCACGTTTCGTACGCCGAGCCATTTCCAGTCGGGGGCGAGTCGCGGGGCCACGGTCGGCGACCCGCCGCTGAGATCGAGCCCACCGGCACCCTCGATCGCCGCCCAGAGGTAGCGCGGCGGGAACCACGGCGAGAGCATCATCCCTTGGTTGACGAGCGTCTCGCCGTGGAGCCACTCGGAGAACTGGCCCGGCACGGTGTTGTTGCGGCGTGGATCGCGCGAATAGTGGCGAAAGCTCGTTGACAGGGCGAATGCCATTCGTTCGGGACTGAAACGCGCGGCCGCGAACGCGTACCAGAACGCAATCCCCACCCACACGCCGCCGAGTAACCCGTACCCGTGCGTCGGTCCGTAGTTCGGCGCATCCCGTGGCACCGTTCGTAGCCCCGCCTCCGTCCAGAAGTCGTCACTGCTCAAGCGGCTTACGATCCGCGCCGCCGTGTCGTCGTCCGCCACACCAAAAATAACCGGAAACACCAGATCGCACGTAACGTCGGTGCGTGCTTGTCCTTCGACGTCGATATTGAGGTAGTACAGGTTGTTGTCAGGATTGTACAAGTGGGTGTTGATCGCATCCCGCAGAAGGCCTGCTTCACGAGCCATCTCTGCGGACTCGTCGTGCTTTTCGAGCTCGCGCGCCATGTGCGAAACCGTCTGCAAGGCCGCGTAGCACTCGGAGTTTAGCTCGGTCGTCGCACCCGAGAGCCGATAGCCTTGGATGACGTTGCGCCATCCGACGATGCCCCAATCCGATGTCCCCGTCGACGTGCACCACACGAGCCCGCGCTTGTCCCGCTGCGAGAGGATGTACCGGACCGCCTTTATAGCGGCGGGGTAGACTTTGGCGAGAAACGTGGCGTCGCCGGTCGCGTTGTAGTGATGCCAGAGCGCGAGAACGATGAGGGGCGTATTGTCGTTGATGTTGAGGTTATAGTCCGCGGTCTTGCCGTTCCGAACGTCGTAATACTCCACGATCATGCCCGAGGGTTCTTGGCGATCGACGTATGCTAGGAGCGAATCGCGTGCGAAGTTCGGCGTGATGTAGTCGGCTCCGTAGGCGAACCAGGCCGTATCCCGGCCGACGCTATTGTTGGAACGTGTCGGATCGTTGACGAACGACCAGCCGGTCTGTGGCCGCAGCTGCATGCGAAGCATATTTACCTTCGCCCAAAGCACGCCACGATTGACGATCGCATCTGGCGTCACGACGACCGACCGGCCGAGCACCGTGGCGTAATACGCGTTCGTGCGCGCCAATGCTTGCGCCGCCGCCGGGATGGATGCGTACACGCGAGCCGCCTCTTCGCGACCCTCGAGCGACCACGAGAACGTATACCAGAACTCTGCGCTCTCACCCGGTGCAAGCGTGTGCGTCAGATGGAACACGGCGAGTGGATCGGAGCTACCGGGGCTCTCGATGGCGTTCGAAAGTGTTCCCGGTCCGCGCTCGGAAACGGCCTTCGCGTGGTCCGTCGTGACTTCGAAGCTCGTCGGCTTCTGAGAGATGCCGAACATGCGAACATGCCGCGGATGCTTGTGCTTGTTCCAGGTGACGAAAGCGTGCTCGCGCGCATCGTATGCGACGACGACATCATGATCCATGTTTCCGCGCACTTGTGCGAACGCGTAACTATCGAGGCTTGCCGTTTCCGTGCTGTTGTTAACGAATCGGATGGCGTAATACGCGGCCGGCGGGTCAACATCGTCGCCTTCGGGAGCGCCGCTTAAGACGAAGATCCGTTCGCGAACGTCGACGCCGTTGGCGAGCGCGAAGCGGTGCTCTTGTTGATCCGGGCGGATGACGAAGGTCCCCTCGAGCGGCGCGAGCTCGATCCCGGTCACTTGGTCCCAATGGTGTAGCACGACCGAACCAACCACGACTTCTCCCGCCTCGACGGAATAGATCTTTTCGATCGCGCCCGTAGCTTTGATCGTTAAACATGCCTTCGGACCGGCAAGCGTGCTACCGGCGGCCATCTCGCCGTCGGAAACCGTGTACTCGGCAATGCGCTCGCCAGTTCCCGTCGTTTCGGCACGTCCCGTTGCCAACGTACTAGGGACTTCCGGTGCGGATCACGCCGACACAGGGTAAGTCGTATGTAGAATACGGTGCAAATCGTATGCAGCCAGTAAGGTTCGGCGGGGATGTACCATCGACGCAAGACGTCGCGCCATTCTAAAACATCCAAAGAGCCGGTAAAGGCCGAAGCCCTTAGGGAGCAAGAGTTTAAAACGATGCTCTAGCCATTCCGTCGCTTTAAAACGTACCGCAATGCATGAAGCATCGCAGTAGCCGCAACCTTCAAGTGAGACGATCACGTAGAGCGTAGGTGTACTGTCTCCGTAAATTGTATCGCAGCAGATTGCTCGTGCTACGTTAATCGATATCACGCTCGATGAAGATAGCTTTGGTGTTCCTGAGACTCCGAACGCGTAGCGACATCTCGGAAAGACATCTCGTAAGGCCCAAGGGGATTACTATCCCACGCAACGGGTTTTCAAAACATCGCATTAAGCGAACAAGCGCTCGGTCAAGATCAACCGGCCCAGTTGGAAGTAGGCGCGCTCTGTCGCTGGCCCGCGATCCGGCATCGAAGGTCGGTGTTCGACGGCCCATGCGAGCTAGGCCAGGACAACTGCGCCCTGTTCCTCAGATACGTGAGAGCGCAGAACTGAGGCCCCGGTCGCGAAATCTCGATTCCGGGCAGATGCTCGAGTAAAAGTGGCTTCCTGTTGAGCGAGCCAGCTTCGATATGCGGTGTTCGACTTCGCGCCTGGATCGAACGTGCGCACGAGTTTTATCGTCACGCGTCGCGGGGCACCTATCTATTCGTCGGCCCATGCGGGCCGGGGCGGTCTTTCCGGCCGCGCAATGACGGGGAAGACTTTCGAATGAAGAAAACGGTTTCTGACGACCTCTTCGACCGGATGACCGAGTGGGGTATCAAGCGGATCTTCGGCTACCCGGGCGACGGCATCAACGGACTCATGGGCGCGTTCGACCGCGCGAAGGATCGCTTCGAGCTCGTGCACACGCGGCACGAGGAGATGTGCGCGTTCATGGCCACGGCGCATGCGAAGTTCACAGGCGAGGTCGGCGTTTGCATGGCGACGTCGGGCCCGGGCGCGATCCACATGCTCAACGGTCTCTACGACGCCAAAGAAGATCATGTCCCGGTCGTCGCGATCGTCGGCCAGGCCGCCGAGACCGCGATCGGCGCGCATTATCAGCAGGAAGTCGATCTCAACGTCCTCTTCAAAGACGTCGCCAATCAGTACGTCTGCACCGTTGGCGATCCGGCGGCGCTCCGGCATGTCGTCGACCGCGCGTTCCGCATCGCGATGTCCACTCGCTCAGTCACCGCGATCATCATCCCGAAGGACGTCCAAGAAAAGCCGGCTCTCGAGAAGTATCCGCGCAAAGCGAACTACGCGCACTCTGGCGTCGGCTACCAGAAGCCGCGCACCGTGCCGCATGACGTCGATCTGGCGCGCGCGGCGGAGATCCTCAATGGGGGCGAGCGCGTCGCGATGCTCGTCGGCGTTGGCGCGATGAACGCGGTCGACGACGTCATCGCGATCGCCGATAAGTTGCAGGCCGGCTGCGCGAAGGCGCTGCTTGGCAAGGCGACGGTTCCCGACGATCTGCCGTGGGTGACTGGAGACATCGGCCTGCTCGGCACACGGCCGAGCTCCGACATGATGAACGAGTGCGATACGCTCTTCATGATCGGGACGTCGTTTCCGTACGATCAGTTCTTACCGCCGGAAGGGCAGGCCAACGGCGTTCAGATCGACATTGATCCGGCCAACACGGGGCTGCGCTTCGCGATGAACGTCAACCTGACCGGCGATTCGTCCGACACGATCCGCGCGTTGCTCCCGCTGCTCAAGCAGAAGACCGACACGTCGTGGCGCAAGAAACTCGAGAAAAACCGCGAGGAGTGGGCCGATGTCAACGCCTCTCGTGAGGAGATCAAGGGCGAGAACGGTCAGATCAATCCCGAGGTGATGTTCACCGAACTTAACCGCCGCCTGCCCGAGAACGTCATCCTCACGGGCGACGCCGGCACGGCGACCAACTGGACCGCGCGGCACATCAAGATGCGGCGTGGCATGAAGTGGTCGCTTTCGGGCAGCCTCGCGACGATGGGGCCGGCCGTGCCGTACGCCATCGCGGCGAAGTTCGCGTTCCCCGAGCGCGTGGCGATCGCGCTCACCGGCGACGGCGCGATGCAGATGAATGGCATCAACGAGATGATCACGATCCAGCAGTACTGGAAACAGTGGGCGGATCCGCGGCTCATCATCCTCGTGCTAAACAATCGTGACCTCAACCAGGTCACGTGGGAGATGCGCATCGAGTCCGGCGACCCAAAATTCGAGGCGTCGCAGCACTTGCCCGACTTCCCCTACGCTCGCTACGCCGAGATGCTCGGCTTCGTCGGCGTAAAGGTCGAGAAGCGCGAGGACGTCGGCGCCGCCTGGGATCGTGTACTCGGCGCGGACCGGCCGGCGGTGCTCGAGGCGTGGGTCGATCCGAACATCTCGATCATCCCGCCCCACATCACGATCGACCAGATGAAGAACTTCACGTCGGCGCTCGTGAAGGGCGATCCGAACGAGTTCGGCATAATGCTCGATTCCGCCAAGAGCGTCCTCGCGGGGGTGTTCCCGACCGCTAAAGCGACGAAAGACGAAGGTTAAGTGCCGAACGTCGGATCGAAGATGCGGGCGGTTGGCCAGGGTTACATCCCTCCGGGCAGCACGGGTCCGTATCCCGATTTCCTCAGTCACGAGGCGCTGTGCATCCTCAACGCAACGGATGAGAACACGGAAGTCAAGATCATGGTGTACTTCTCTGACCGCGAGCCGGCTGACCCCTACGGCTTTCAGTTGCTGGCGCGCCGGACGCTGCACACGCGCTTCAATGCCATGCATTTTCCCGAGTCGATCCCGATCGGCGTCAGCTTCTCGAGCACGTTCAAGGCGAGCTTACCGATCGTCGTGCAGCACACGCGGCTCGACTCGCGGAAAGCCGAGAACGCACTGATGACCACGATCGCGGATGCAAGCCCGGATGCCGGCTGATTACCGGATCGCGTCGCTCGACGTCACCGCCTACACGGTACCGACGAGCACGCCCCAGGAGTCCGACGGCTCAGCAGTTTGGAGCTCGACGACGATGGTGCTCGTCGAGATCGCCGTCGGAAGCATCCGCGGTCTCGGCTACACCTATGCGAACACGGCGACGGCGGAGTTCATCCGAGCATCGCTCGCGGATATCGTGATCGGCCGCGACATCCGCCATCACGGCGCGCTCCACGCGGAGCTCACCGGCTCCGTCCGGAACATGGGCCGCGACGGAATCGCCGCGATGGCGGTCTCCGCGATCGATACCTCGCTCTGGGACACACGCGCGAAGCTCGCGGACATGCCGCTCGCGGCGATGCTTGGCATGGTTCGCGAGCGTGTGCCGGTCTACGGAAGCGGCGGCTTCACCTCGTACACGATCGACCAGCTCCAGCACCAGCTCGCGGGCTGGATCGGTGAGGGCATCCCGCAGGTCAAGATGAAGATCGGCCGCGATGCGGGGGCCGATCTCGGCCGCGTCGCCGCCGCGCGGAAGGCGATCGGCGACTCTGCCAAGCTGTTCGTCGATGCGAACGGCGCGTACGTGCGTAAGGAAGCGCTCCGCGTCGCGGAACATATCGGCGCCGCGTCAGGGGTCTCGTGGTTCGAAGAACCCGTGTACCACCGGGACTTCGAAGGGCTGGCGCTCGTGCGCGACCGTGCTCCCGCCATCATGGAAATCAGCGCGGGCGAGTACGGCTACGAGCCTCAGTGGTTCCGCTGGCTGATCGATCGAGGCTGCGTCGACGTCGTCCAGGCCGATGCGACGCGCTGCGGCGGGTTTACGAACTTCCTCGCCGCGGATGCCCTCTGCGACGCGTCGTTCGTCCCGCTTTCCTCGCACTGCGCGCCGACGCTACACGTGCACGTCGGGTGCGTCGCAAAGCGGATGCGGCACATCGAATATTTCCACGACCACATTCGGATCGAGCGCATGTTTTTCGATGGCGTGCCGGCCGTCGTCGACGGCGCTATGGCGCCCGATCTCTCGCGTCCCGGGCTCGGTCTTGAGCTCAAGCGCGCCGACGCCGAACACTACCGCGTCTGAGCCCGACCGGCTCGAAGGAACATCATATGGCCAGCTCTTCGAAGCCACCGCGCATTATCGTCGTAACGGGAGCCTCAGCCGGCATCGGCCGTGCGTCGGTGCGGGAATTCATCAAAGAGGGCTGCACGCTCGGTCTCCTTGCCCGCGGCACCCAGGGGCTCGAGGCTGCCAAAGCCGAGGCCGAGGCTGGCGGCTGCAAGGTTCTCGCGATTCCGACCGACGTCGCCGATGCCGACGCGGTCGATGCGGCCGCGGAGCGAATCGAGCGCGAGCTCGGGCCGATCGACGTTTGGGTCAACATGGCGTTCACGAACGTCTTCGCGCAGTTCAAGGACCTCACGCCGAGCGAGTACCTCCGCATCACCGAGGTCGCCTATCTCGGCTATGTCTACGGCACCATGGCCGCGATGAAGCGCATGCTTCCCCGCAACAAGGGCACGGTACTCCAGGTCGGCTCGGCGCTGGCTTACCGCAGCATCCCGCTCCAGGCCGCCTATTGCGGTGCGAAGGCCGCGATCCGCGGCTTCACCGATTCAATTCGTTGTGAGCTCGTGCATCAGAAGAGCAACGTGAAGATTACGATGGTCCTGATGCCGGACGTGAACACGCCGCAGTTCTCCTGGTGCAAATCGAAGATGCCGCAGAGTCCGCAGCCCGTGCCGCCAATCTTTCAGCCCGAGGTCGCTGGTCGCGCGGTGCACTGGCTCTCGAAGCACCCGCGCCGACGCGAGCTGATCTGCGGATTCCCGACCTGGGAAGCGGTGTGGGGCACGAAGCTGTTTCCCGGGCTGCTCGACGTCTATCTCGGTAAGACGGGCTACGCGTCGCAGCAGTACGACGGTCCGATCCGTCCTGGATCGCCCGACAACCTGCGCGAGCCGCTCTCCGGCGACTTTGGGGCGCACGGCGCCTTCAATGACCGCTCGAGCCTCATCAGTCGCTACACGTGGGTGACGGAAAACCGCGCTCCGCTGCTCGCGGGGGTCGTCGGAATCGGGGCGGCCGTGGTCATTATCACCAAGCGCAGCGCATAAACGGAGATCCACAAGAGTCAATCGGCGCGGATGGGATCTTCGAAGTAGGCGTACGCCCGAGCGAAAGAAGGGCCCGTCTCGACAGACGCCGCTTTTTCCGCCCGACATGCGCGATCAACGGAGTTAGCCCGAGCCATAGCAGCCCCAAAATCACGCCAACGCTGACGGCGAAGATCTCGAGGATACGAGTAGCGGCAGGCACTTCGGGCCTCTAACGGCGACGGTATCGCGAGACGACGGATTCCACTCATGATTTCCCGATCGCGCCCAACGCGCTCGCACGGCAGTTCGACGTGACGAAGATCGAAACGACCGATCGTGTCTGGGCGGGCGACATCACGTACATTGCAACACACGAAGGCTGGCTCGATCTCACGGTCATCTTGGGTCTAGTGTCGCGTCGCGTCATCGCTGGTCGATGCGACCGACCATGGAACGTGCGTTGGTTCTTGACGCGCTACGTTCTGCAATCGCGAACAAGCGCCCCAGGACGACGCCGTTTTTATTCCGATCGCGGCAGGATTAGGATCAACGCGATCGAGGGCGATGTGCGTCCCCCGCCCGCGCGCTCCCAAAGACACGAGAGCATCCTGGCCCGTCGCGCTTGATATGGGTCGAACTCGGGGCTTAGGTTCAGGGCACGCTGAAGAAAGCGCGCGCCATCCGATTGTTCCCAGAGAAGCAAGCTAGGCGGCGGGCGTCCGCCGAGAAGGGCGCACTCCATTCAAAGGCGAGACGCCGCCGGAACAAGCTGCCGCTTAGATTTGACCGCCCAAATATGGGAAGGTGTCGGTGTGGCCGCGAGCGCCAGCGACAACATTGTCGCTCGACAAACACGCTGTCTCCTTCATGTCATCCGGCGCGAGCCCAACCTTCGCGCCGAGCGATCCGAAGATCACGCCAAGCGAGAGACCGATGACGGGACTCGAGGGATCGCGCCCACCGAAGTTCCCTGATTTATTGGCAATTGAAGTCTTGAGGCCTTGAAGGCCGACGTTGGGGATCACGCGTTCCACCGCGGTCGGTAGCGTGCTCTTACCTTTGGTTTCGACTGCGAGATAGCCCGCCCGTCCACCGCTGCCAAGATTTGCCGTCAGTTCGTCGGGAATGAGCACGTGTTCGACGGCGCTCGCGAGTTGCATCGACCGCCCGGCGCCGTTCTTGGAGCTCATGAATGACACGATGGAGTGTGCCAGCAGCGGGTCCTTCCACGGTGAGCTACGATTGGTGGCATCGTGATTTTCAAATGCCTCGAAGGCCTCTTTAACGGCCGGACGACCCAGGCGTTCGACCTGTACCCATGAGCCATTGTTCTCAAGAGACGTCGTCGAATAGACGTGGATGATCCCAAGTTTCCCATTAGGGGATGCAAGCATTTGGCGTGGCATTTCCACGACCAGCGAGAGCACGTTGTAACCACGCAGAAAGTCCACGCCGGGATTACGGAAGCACTTGGCCGTCGGCGCCGGAACGCCGGGGCCGTAGGGCGGATGGTACTTGTAGTTGCGGTCCGGAACGATCTTAAAGAATTGCGCTAGATCGAAATAAAACGGGTCTTGACGCGGTCCCGCGAACGCCGTCATGCCGTTTGAAAGTGGTGTGACTTGATTGAACGGCATCGTCTGCGAGTCGCCCACCCAGGCCGATCGCGTGCCGGGCATCGCCGGCGGAGTGGGCCCATACATTTCAATGCGTTGATTTGGTCCCGTGCCGATAGCGTGAAATTGAATGACCGAGGTTTCCTTGAAGCCGCCGTCGGTTGCAATCTTGAACTGATACATCACCGCGGGATCGAACGAGGCGGTTTGCGCCTCACCCGCTGGAATGAGCGGGTGAACGTCCATCGCCAAGACGACCTTCTTCGGATCGGCTGCCGGAAAGACGAACACGTCAGTGAGGTCCGCTCCCGGCCGCCCAACGGTCAGAGGCGAGTCCTGATGGTCTGAGCTTTGGCCAACGCGCGGCAGATACAATAATATGGCCGTCCCAAGCGCCATTAGGGCGACGGGGGGCAGCAGGTAACGCGAGAGTGGTTTCATTTCGAGTACTCCATTTCAGCACGAGAGTTTGCGTAGGTGCGCCGCGCGAGGTCAGCGTAAAATGGATCGAACTGCGGGTTTAAGTCGAGCGCCGCTTTGAGGTACTGACGGGCCCGCGCGCGATGGCCGAAGTGCTCCTCGATCATGCCCGCGTGGAAGAGGACTCGCGGATCTTGGGTATGCAAGTGCGTTGCGATCAGCATAGCGTGGTACGCCTCGGTCCAGTGGCCGTCCATTGCCGCGGCCCACGCCAGTGTGTCCTGAGCCTCAATCTCGTTTCCGCGTTTGGCCACTTCGCGACGCGCGATCCGCAACGAGTCGTCCAGTCGGACGTTATGCTCGGAATAGTAGACCGACAATAGGCGATCGTTGATGCGGTAAGCGTTACCGATGCGCTCAACGACAAAGATGAGCTCCTGCGTTGCCTTAGCGGCCGCGACGTCACCTAAGGCCTGGTGGGCGTCGGTGAGGTATCCCAGCGTTTCCGGCTCGGGGACGATGTTTACCCCTTTTTGCGCTGCGTCGAGCGCGCATTGCCACTCTTTGAGCCCCCAACAAAAACGCGCCAGCGCGCGATAGGCCATCTCGAAGCCTGGAAAATCAGTTATCGCGATGCGCTCCTGGCTTTTAGCTTGATCGCTATCCCCGGCCGAGAAGGCTATTTGACCCAGCCGATAGTGGTACCAGGCGCGTGATTCCGCTGAATTATCCGAAATCTCGTCAGCTCGAGCAGCTGCTCGTTGCATCAGCGTCTTGGCTCGCGCTAGATTTCCCGTCATTTCATCATAACGCGCTTGGGCTGTCCACACGCTCGGATCGTCCTTGATCCTCCAGGCCACCATTAAGTCGTGACGAGCGGACGCGTAATGACCGATCTCCATTTCCAGTAGCGCCATTTGCGCGGGCGCATTCGGGTCACCGGATTGTTCGGAACGCGCGCGGGATTCAAATGTCAACGCCTGGCGAAATTCGTGAAGAGCATAGTATCCTGAGCCGATCACTTCATCGGCTACGGCATTATGTTCCGGCTGCAACTGCAGCGACCTGAAACCTTGATGGAGCCCACGTTGAAGATCGCCGACGTCGAGGTTTTCGCGGTAGCGTTGCAGGTACTGGGACGCCAGGATCCGCGCGCTGATCTGATCCTGCGAGTCTTGCAGCATACGCTTTTCGTAAAACGCGATCGTCTTGTCTCGGTACACGTAATCGGGCTGCACCGGAGCGTAATAAGCATATGTCGCGTTCGCGCGCTGGGCGCCCAGAAAGGGCCACGCGGCGATCGCCACGAGCGCGATCGCCGCGATGATGACCCAACGCCGTCCAGAAAGTGCCATCATAAAGCTCAACTAAGGACAGACGTCCAAAGCGTAGGCTGTGCGACGGTTACGACGAGATTCAAACCCGTGTACGAGATCCAAGCAGCATTGACGTAGTCGATCTGGCCGAACAAGTCGTACGTCCAGATCATGTCGGGAATCGCGTCGGAAGCCGTCGAGTTGTTCAAGTGTCCCGTTCTGAAACCTTTAATAGTCAACTCCAAGGGCCTTACATCTCGCGTTTTGCGTGGCAAGGGAGTTCGGCAGGCTCCGGCCATAGCTCTTCCGCAAGGCAGAAACTGTGCGCTGGATCACATGTGCTCGACGCTGCAACCCCTCTACGGTCGTTTTCGTGCAGAGATCCGGCAGTAGCTTCGGGTCGGAGCTGAAAAGGCATTCACGTAGTCTACCGCTCCGAACGCGTCGCACGTCCAAGCCGGATAAAGGATAGCATCAAGTGCGCTCTTAAGAGGCGACAACATGCTATGTTCTTTCTACGCAGCACCGTGCATCACGTGCATTGGATACGAGCTACAAGAATCTCGCTGCAACGATTGCCATGTCGTCCTGAACGCGGCCCACGCTAAAGGCTTGTGCGGTCTCGATCACTCGTTCGATAAGAGCCTTCAGATCGTCATGCCGATGGTCTTTAACAAGGTCGATGAACCGCTCCATTCCGAACATCTCGCCATCGGTATTTCGCGCTTCGGTCACGCCGTCAGTGGTAGCGACAAAAAGGGATCCTGACGCGACCATGACGACGTCTTGCGTGAATAGGTGATGTTGGTCGTCAAAGACGCCTATCAGAGGCGCTGTCGGAGGGAGTACGTCGACCGCCCCATTCGGATGCACCATGATTGCCGGCTCATGACCTGCCGAAGCGTACGTCAAGATCTTCCGTTTCGCATCGACTAGACCGAAAAACACGGTCGCGAACGACTCATTCCGCTCAAAGACGTTGTTCTCGAGATATAGCCTATCCAGGGAGCGTAGCGCCCGCTCTGGCGTCAGCCCGTGGCTCGACAAAGCACGTAGGCCATATTTTATCAGCGCTGCATGCACGGCCGCCTGGGCACCTTTCCCCGAAATATCCGCAATTGACAATGCGACCGAGTTATTGTCGAAATGATAGACGTCGATAATGTCGCCACCGATGAAGTCTTCGGCTAGCCGGTACGCAGCTGCGTATTCTATCCCGGGTATCTGCGCGTCGGTATTCGCGAAGAGGTGCTCGATTAGGACTTCGGCCGCATACTGCTTCGTCGACGACCCGTTGATAGTTACGCGAACCGATGCGCTGCCAAGCGGCTTGTTAGCCGTATCAGCCGGGGTCGGCGGCGTCTCGATGCCACTCGCGATGGTACTAGCCATTCGCAACATCGCCTCCGAGCTGACGGCTCAGACTCGCGTTACACCTGATAGTACGGCGATCGCGACTCAGACCTTTGCGAACGCTGCTGAGTGCGAATGTTTCGCCAAAACAACTTGTTCGAAGTGCCGCCCGCAACGGACCGCGATGATAGCAGCGGCGCTGCTCTTTGTTCGTCATCACGCCGCACATCGCGGATCGGTGAAGCATCCGACTCGCATTGCGCTACGAACGCCCGCGGCAAGCTCCGTGATGTTCGACTGTTTAGAGAGTAGACCGTTTGCGCCCGCGGTACGACAACCGACGTTCCACAAACCATTCGCACGATCCGTGTACACAAGAATAATGGACGCCGATAACACAAAGCGCACTTGACGTAACAACTCAAGCGGGTCCGACTCGGATCTGTCAATGTCGCAAACAAGCAACTCAGGCTTTACGCTTCCAATCGCAACGACAGTCAGGCCGGAAACGACTGCCGGATTCCAAGTTCCGATAACCGCAAGCGCGGCGTTGAGAATCTTGATTGCATCGCGGTCTAGGCCGGCGAAGCAAGGGGTTTGACCCATTAGTAACACTTCCATCAATCCACCGCCGGGACGCGCCGGATGCGCAGCGATCGACGGACGGCTAACGCATAGTATATGACGATTGATACCTTGCTGACTATCGTGGAAAAAGCGAGTCAGGCTGAGAAAGCATCGCAGAAAGGTGCGAAGTGCGAACTTCCTTGTATCGGCGTCCGTGGCTACTTAACGTACGGTCCGAGCCCCTGGGCTTACCGTACTCGTTTAGGCCGTGCCGACCCGCTATGTGCAACGAAAGGCCAACTACAAGGACCAGCGAGCGGCCGCCGCGGGCTCGGCAATCACGACTCGATCCTTTGGGCAACGCAGCTATCCGCGCATGTGAAGGTGCCCACGCGCTTCACACTCAAATATGGCGTTAGCTACTTCCTTGTTTCCTCGAGCATCGACCGGTACCGCGCTCCTTCAAGATAAAGCGCATTGAGCGCGTGAATGGCATAGCCGGCGCTATCGTCGCCGAGAAGAGTCAATCGCTGATAACAAATAGCCGTTGGTATGCCATAACGTCTGAGTAGAGTGGTGAGAAGATGACCCTTCGGATAACAGATGTCCTCTCTGTAGCTCCGGAAGGACGGCTCTGCCAACTCGAGTGATCGGGCCGAGCTGAGAGCCGTCCGCGGGCGTTTCCACGCATTCTTCTCCGTCGGCAATCCTATTGGCTCCCGTGCCTGAGAATGGCTGCATTCCCAGGCACGACATCTACTTAAGCGCGCGACGATCGATGTACTCATGGAGTCGACTTCGAAGGATCCGCCGGTCAATGCGCGTCCGATCATGCTATGAAAGCTAAAGGCAAACAGCGTGAAGCTGCGAGCTGCAACTACCAGCCAGACTGCGACCGCCGCTTCGATCGACATCTACCCACGGTCAACCGCGCTAGGGAAAGCGCTCTCGGAATGAGCGTAGAGTGCGAAGTCACGATCGGCCAGGTTGAATGTCGCTTAACTTCTATGGTCCCGTCGCATTGTCATGAGTGCGCCGAGACACAAGCTCGCTTAGCGCGAGCGCGAGCAGCGAGAGCACGATCAGTTGCAACAGCGGAAAAATTCCCAATCCGAAGAGCATCGGCATGCTTGGATCGTATGCCCAAAACCCGGCGTGCAAAGCGACATATTCGACAAGCGCCGCAACCGGTAGCCCCCGACGATCGCCGTGGTCGCGTAGAGCTTCAAGCCATGCGGTACGCTTCTCACCCGTCGCAAGATGGCGTAGGCGATCCCAACGATGCCGTACGTCATCGCGGTATCGCCGACCGACGCGCAGACGCACCACGCGATGTGGACGATTACGGAGATACCCGCCGAACGAAAGCGTGCATCTGCGCTAATTCCCAGATGAGATTGGTCGAAGCTGTGACGGGCGCCAGCAGTCTTAAGGTCAGCGGGTCTGCGTGAGTCGTTTTCCCGTCAGATTCTCTCGCAAGTCTCAGCGCATTCGAAGGAAGAGATTTAGAGTCTCGACGCGTTCGGTGGACGTACCCTTTGGATCGGGAGTCCCAGTCGGCATCGATGTGGGGATGTCCCTTCGACCAAGTGCTATGTTACCAGGTCATTGCGTGCGTCATAGTCGCGGATGTAGCCCGGATTCTGTTGAGGCGTTGGTTTAGCATCGTTCAGAGTCAGTCGCCGCGCAACTTCGCGTTGCATAGCTCAACGAAAGTCGAGGGTGCGATTAGAACAATCTACATGATAATGGGAAGCAAAACGGCACACATTATTGCCATCATCTTGCCACCGCAGCCGCTGCTCATTATTCCGTTTATCAAATCATGATTGGTCTTGAATACTTGACGTTGCCGCAAGTATCGTATTGCCCGTCAGTCCACTTGCCGGCGCACCGTCTCGCAGGGATGCAACGAGCGCAAGCACCTTTGCTTTGATGATATCGCGGATCTCGCGGACACGTTCAATCGACGCACCTTTTGGATCTGGAAGCCCCCAGTCCGCATCGATGCGCGGCACGCCTTCCACATCGCAGCCCATGGTGAGGATGCGATCGGCTCGCTCCATTACTGCATTGTCAAGCAGCTTCGGACGCGCCGCCGAAATGTCGATGCCGTCCTCCGCCATTACCGTGACGACGCTCGGGTCCGGAGCGTCGGCAGCGATTGTGCCGGCCGACGCGGCGGCAACGTTAGCACCACCAAGCACTCGAAGGTACGCCTCTGCCATCTGACTACGACCGGTATTGTGCTTGCAGACGAAAAGAACGGATGAGCTCATGTAGCCTCTCGTATCGTATGCTTTGGTTGATGTCTCATGACCGACCTTGAACTGACTGCGTTCCCGGTGATGGAAAACCACCGCGCAAGGCCAGTGCCACGTTCACCAGGGTCAACAAGACGGGGACTTCGACGAGCGGTCCGATGACGGACGCAAACGCCTCACCCGAGTTGATGCCGAATACCCCGACGCAGACGGCGATCGCAAGCTCGAAATTGTTGCTGGCGGCGGTCAGCGCGAGCGACGTCGTCCGCTCATAACCGGCGCGATGCCCTTGCCCATCGAGAACGAGAGCGCGAACATCAGGACGAAGTAGATCGCAAGCGGCGTTGCTACGAGCAGCACGTCGAGCGGGTGAGCGATGATACGCGCCCCTTGCAAGGCAAACATCGCGACGATCGTCACCAGGAGCGCAATGAGCGTCAAGGGTGCGATCGCTGGGACGAAGCCCTCATCGTATCGTTCCGAACCCATCCGTGGCCGGAGGAGATTCGAGTAAGAGAGCCCGCCACGGCTGGAAGCCCGAGATAGATCAAGACGCTCGTCGCGAGGCCCGCGATCGAGAGATGGACTGCCAAGCTCGGCAATCCGATGAACGGTGGCAGCACCGTGACGAAGATGTAGGCGTACGCGGCGTAGCCGAACACTTGAAAGATCGAGTTGATGGCGACTAACGCGGCCGTGTACTCCCTGTCGGCGCTCGCGAGCTCGCTCCAGACGACGACCATCGCTATGCAGCGAGCGAGTCCAACCATGACGAGGCCTGCGAAAAGGTCCGGTCGGCCATGCAAAAACGCTGCGGCCAAGCCGAACATCAGGATCGGGGCGATGATCCAGTTCTGCACGATCGAGATCCCGAGCAATCGCGTATCCCGCAGAGCGGCCGGGAGTAGTTCGTAGCGAACTCGCGCAAACGGCGGATACATCATGACGATGAGGCCGATCGGGACGAGTACCGAAGGCAGTCGAACGCCGACCGCACCCAAGCCGACACCGATCAGCATCGCGAGAATGATCCAGACGGTGAGATAGCGATCGAGGAAGCTCAGCGCCGCGAACGACGAGCGCCGCGGCGCTTCGGCCGTAGCGGTCAACGCGACGCCGGCTCCAAGAGCGGCGTCGCATCGACGACTTCAGTCGTCGTGCAGCATGGCGTCTCGGAGGATCCGGCGTCGCCGCGCTCTTCCGTCTCGGCGACGACGTAGTACGTTTCCCATCGTCGGCCGTCCGGGTCCGTCGCCCATACCTTGTTCTGTGTTGCGTAGCAGCATGTCTCTTCCGTTTCGATCTCGATCTCAACGTTGGCGGCCTGCCAACGCGCGATCGCCTCGCTTACCTTCTCGGGCGTCTCGACGACGATGCCATAGTGCGTGCTTTCGCCGACATTCGTTGTAGGATCGGCGTCGATCGCGAGCTCGAGGCCCGGCTCCTCTGTTAAGAACAGCGCGTAGTCATCGTAATGCTTGACGGGCTTCGCCGACAACAGTGCGCTATAGAAAGCGACGCTTGCGTCGAGATCTCTGGTAGCTAAGTTGAGATGCATCTTCATGCGAGTACGCCTTCGGGAATCACAGTGGTCAGTGCGGACGTGAGTCGCTCGTGAGCGTCGACCGCAAGGCTATAGTAAACCCAGGTCCCGCGGCGCTCGGAAGTTATGAGATCCGCGTCCTTGAGAATCTTCAAGTGATGCGAGACCGTCGACTGATTGATATCGAGCTGCTCGACAAACTCGCAAACGCAGATTTCAGAATCGGCACGTGCTAGCCTCGTCAGGATCAAGACGCGAGCGGGATCGCTCAAAGCTTTGAACAGCGACGCCGCATGGCTCGATTTCGCGATGAGCGTCCGCGAAAGCTGGATCGACATACGTCGATACTGGGCAAAGGATCGATATTTGTCAATCCAATGATCGACCCTAGGCCCGGGCTCGCCGCCCGGCTAAGGACATGCGGTGTTCACGCCCGGTGATCGCATGTTATGCAGATAACGCAGCTAGGGCATCGTTTGCAACGCAAGAGCATATGGGACGGGTCACGAGTAAGCGGTATGCGTACGTGATCGTTCGTTGCGCAGCTGCAGTCCAAGCAGTAGAAACTATAATGTTCAGTTGACGTCATGTGCTACCCAATTATCTCGAGCAATGGCGGGTCGTCGTCGATTGACGCCGCTGCAATGTAGCCAAGGACGATCCCGCTTGATCGTTGCACGGTCACGCATTTTATTGTTCTCGAGGGGGACCTTCTTCTTCGCCGCGTTCGTGATGAAGCCGCGGCGAAGCGAGTGCCGCGAAGTCTCCAGAGACGCCAGCAGCCATTGCTCGTCGTCGAAGTATGCGTGGACGTCACCTGAGTCAAGCCGCGTCTTCGTAAGCTCGCCACGGAGGTCGAACGTCTGAAACACGGCCCGGTCGGCCCGACCGTTGCCAGCCATCGCTCGAGCACCGTCACGGCACAGAGTTCAGCCTTCTTCGACGTCGACGGCAGTCGTGGAACGAAGAGTTCGCGGCCCTGCTTCAGCGGATCCGTTCTTCGCGCTCGCGATCCAGACGTAGCAAGCTGCCTTTGAGAACCGCAACTGTTCGATATCGAGCGCCACGAGCTCGCTCCGCCGGAACGCTCCGGCATACCCGAGCAGCAGCAGCGTTCGATCGCGCATCGCAAGCTCGTCGTCGGGCATCGCCATTAGGATCGCCGGCAGCTGCTCGATGAGGAGCGGCTCCTTCTTCCGCACGGCCGTCCCGCGGGCGCGGCTATAGCGACGCAGGAGCCGGCGCACGAGTGAGTGCTCCGTTGGCGTCTCGAGTCCGGCCCTCGCGTGATGGCTCGCGATCGCGGCGAGGCGCCGACGGAGCATCGGCAGTGACAGCCCGACGGTCCCGGCCGCGAGACCGGCCGGTGAGCGGCTCCGCTGGGTCTCCAGGGCCTCGAGATAGAGCGCGAGGGTCTTGCGGGGGGCCGCCGGGATCGGCGCAAGGCCGTGGCGGCTGCAGAACGCCGCAAAGTCGGCCCAATCGTGGGCGTAGGTGCGCTCGGTCGCCGGCGCGTGGTCCGGCGTCGCGAGGTCGTGCTCGACGGCCCGCGCGAGCTCGACCAGGACGGCTACGCGCCTTCGAGCGGCTCGACCGCGGCCATCGCGTGCCCGCCAGCGCCGTTTCCGGCGAGCGGGCTGACCTGCGAGCCGTCCGCGGCCGTTTTCATGCCTTCTTCTGAAGTCGGAATTGGTCGCGGTTCCCGTGCATGAAAATGGCTGCGTTCTCGCGCCATATGAATCGAGCTTCGGGCCAGTATTTTGAAGCGCTGACAGGCTTGGGTCTTAGCGGGGGGCGTCGCTCGCGGCATGACACGCATAAGGCCGTACGACTAGCGTGCGCACTTAATGCGAGACGCTTAAAGACTCCGTAGGAAAGTGATCAGTGCGGCTGATGTCGCTTTAGGTGCTTTAACAGGTTGCGGAATTTCGCGACGAAACCGTCGTCAAATCAAGGTTTGCGATGGCCTTAGCCCCGTCTTCGGCCGTTTTTGGTCTGTTCGCTTGATTCGCCGAGCTCTTTTTTCGACTTTTGCGCATACGAATTCCGTCGTCATGCGGCGGATTTCATGATGTTGCGGATGCGAACGATGTTGTACGCGGCCATCGCAAACGTGAAAACAGCCGAGACACGAGCGTGACCGCGAACTTTTACCTTTCGTATCGTCCCAACAACCTTCGCCCAGCCGAAC
>JAABUQ010004535.1_pt1 | contig 23527 bp, 18 predicted proteins | sample 5560001 | NCBI WGS metagenome assembly JAABUQ01 (sample SAMN10711888, study PRJNA513371) | rock metagenome | isolation source: Antarctica rocks | place: Antarctica: Victoria Land, Finger Mt nord | collected 2015-12-18 | reverse complement strand
AGTGGCTCGAGGCCGGAGCCCGGCGCCTCGTCGTCGAGGCGCGTGAGAGCGCGCGCAGCGTCGGGCTGTTCGATGTGTCTGGCTCGTTCAACGCGTCTCTGGCCGATCGGCTGGCCGACGCCTTCGGCACGGACAGGGTGGTGTTCGAGGCGCCGACCAAGGCGAGCCAGTTCGCCCTCCTCGATCATTTCGGCGCGCGGGTGTCCCTGTCAAACGTGCGACTGGAGGAGCTCCTCAGGGTGGAGATCTACCGGCGCGGCCTGCATTCCGACGCCTTCGGACGTGCCAACCTGCGCCCACGTACCCCCCCAGGATGACGGGTAGGGGCACGGTCGCGATCGACTGCCTCCACGCGGAGCTCTCACCGCAGGTCGACCGTTGCGCGGTGGTGGGCGTCGACGTGATCCGAGCCACCACAACCGCGCTCACTGCCGTGGACGCGGGCCGGCGCTGCTTTCCCGTGGCCAGCCTGCAGGCCGCCTTCGAGCTGGCCGAGCGCCTCGATGACCCGCTCGTGGCCGGTGAGCTGGGCGGCTCCAAGCCCTACGGCTTCGACATCCAGAACAGTCCTACGGAGGTCCTGGCCCAGGGGGAAGTGCATCGCCCCATGATCCTGCTGTCCACCTCGGGCACCGGACTGCTCTGCGCCGCCGCCGCGCGCACTCCGACCTATGTCGCCTGCCTGCGCAACTGGCGCGCGCAGGCCCGGCACCTGACCGCGAGCCACGAGCACGTTCTGCTCATGGGTGCCGACAGTCGCGGCGAGTTTCGCGAAGAGGATCAGCTGTGCTGCGCGCGGATCGCCGCACATCTGGTCCGGGAGGGCTTCGTACCGACAGACGAATTTACCCGTCGCGTGCTCGACCGCTGGGCGAGCGCCAAGGACGATGCCTTCCTGCCGAGCCGCAGCGTGACCTACCTGCGCGCCACCGGCCAGGAGCACGACCTCCAGTTCGTGCTCGACCACGTTGACGATCTGCCGGCGGTTTTCACCATGCGGGAGGGAGAGGTGGTCAGGACCTCGTGACCACGGCCGCAACTCACGAGCCACCGATGCCGATTCTCGTGTTGCGCCGGAGTCCCGACGTGCTCAGCCACACCGGATTGGCGATCGCCCGCAGTGCGGGACGGTGGGGCATCGACGTACACGGCGTACGAGAGGACCCTGGGGCGCCGACCAGGCTGTCGCGCTATGCGGGCCGCTGCTTCGAGCTGGCTCCCAATGCGTCAGATGACCGCTGGCGTGTCGCTCTGGCCCAGATCGGCCGAGAGCTCGGAAGGACCGTGCTGGTTCCCATCGATGACCTGGCCGCGGTCTTCGTCGGGGACCACGCCGCCGAGCTGGAGGAGCACTTCCTGTTTGCGCACCAGCCGCCGGCGCTAAGTCGTCGCCTATCGGACAAGGGTCAGCTGCACCGTCTGTGCGACGGGCTGGGCATCGCCCAGCCCGGAGCCGTATTCCCGAGCGACGAGGGCGACGTGCGCGACTACACGCGGGAGGGTGATTTCCCCGTGGTCGTCAAGCGCATGCACGGTGAGCGCCCGGCGCGCGCCGCGAATGCTCCCAGCGTGCGTATCGCCTACACGGCCGAGCAGCTCATCGACGCCTACCGGGCGATGGACTCAGACCAAGCCCCGAACGTGATGCTCCAGGAGTTTGTTCCGGGCACCTCGGACACGGTGTGGATGTTCAACGGGTACTTCGACGAGCGGTCGCGCTGCCTGTTCGGCGCCACCGGGCGCAAGATCCGCCAGCGCGGGCCACGAACGGGGCCGACCACGCTCGGGATCTGCCAGCCCAATGAAGCCGTCGGGGAGATGAGCCGGCGACTGATGCATGCCGTGGGCTATCACGGGATCGTCGACCTCGGCTGCCGCTATGACGCGCGCGACGGCGCGTTCAAGCTGCTCGACGTCAACCCGAGGCTGGGAAGCAGCTTCCGGCTGTTTGTTGGAGAGGACGGCATGGATGTCCTGCGCGCGCTCTACCTGGATCTCACGTCACGTCCGGTGCCCCCCGCGCACCCTCGCCCCGGGCGTCGCTGGCTCGTGGAGCCCTACGATGTCGTCGCCGCCGCCCAGTTGGCCCGAGACGGCGAGCTCGACATGCGGCGGTGGTTGCACTCGCTACGAGGCGTCGATGAGTGCGCCTGGTTCGCCTCCGATGACCCTGGCCCCGCACTGGGGATGGCCGCGCGCATGATCGTGACGATTTTCGCCAGGATGACCGGACACCGCGCCGGGGGGCGACCGAGCGGTGCCCGTGCGACGATCGGCCAGACCATTTCGCGCGGCAGACCGCCGGGTTGAGGGGTGTGGCTGTAGTGCGGCCGACCGTGGGGCGCTTCCACGGGCCTTACGCGAGCTTGACGATGGCCACGACCATGCCGATGAGCACGGTGATGACGATCGCCACCTGAAGCCAGATCCAGGTTGGGCTCAAGCGGGACTGCCGAGGTGCTCGCGCGCGTACCAACCCAGGGTGAGCCGCAGACCCTCGCTCAGTTCGACGGCCGGCTCGAAGCCAAGGAGCTCGCGCGCACGCGAGATGTCAGGGCAGCGACGCTTGATTGGGTCCTCGACCGGTGTGGGAACCACGGTGACGCTCAGGCCGGCTTCGGCCAGGATCAGAGCGGCGAGATCCCCGATGGCGATCTCCTCGCGGTCGTTGCCGACGTTGATGGTCTGTCCGGCCGCGCGAGGGCTGCGCATGGCGGCGATGGTGGCCCGCACGGCGTCTGACACGTAGCAGAACGCTCGCTGGTGATCGGCGGCGTAGACCGCCAGCGGATCCTCACCACCCCGCGCGCGCTCGAACAGCTCGGGGATCACGTGGTCGCGACCCATTCGGGGCCCGTAGACGTTGTGGTAGCGCACGATGGCAAAGGGCTTGTCGTGAGCCGCGCACATCTGGGTCACCGCGAGCTCTCCGAACACCTTGCTGCCCGCGTAGGAGCTCCTGGGGTTGGCAAGGTCGGTCAGGGCAAGGGGGACATCCTCCGGAGTGGGCACCGGCAAAGGCAAGAACCCCTGCGTCCAGGCGTAGACCTCACTGGTCGAGGAGAAGAGCAGCCTGTCTGCGCCGCCCGCGACGAACCAGTCGAGCATGTGCATGGTCGCCAGGGCGTTGACCTTCAGCACGTCCGCCGGTCGATCGCGAACATGCTTGACGCCAACGATGGCCGCGAGGTGGTACACGTGGTCATAGCCGCCGTCGAGTCGCTGCCAGGTCAGGGGATCGGTCAGGTCGCCGCTCATCAGCTCGACGTTCGACAGCTCGCCGATCCGTTGCAGCTCGGCGTCCCGTCGCCCGCGCGAGAAGTCATCGACGAGCACGAGCTCGTTGGCGGTCGAGCTCTCGGCCAGCGCTCGGGCCAGGTGCAGGCCGATGAAGCCGGCTCCTCCCGTGATCAGGATGCGAGCGCTCACGGTACGTGCTGGTAGTCGCGGCGGCGCCAGTGACCCTTGCCGACGCCGATGAGTCGCAGGCCGGCGGCGTGAAGCTGGGCCGCTTTTTCATCGTCGACGATGTTCTGAGCATCGACCAGGAAGGCTCCGGGCTCGATCAGCCGCAGAAGCTGCTGGGGGGTCAGGCCGACGTAGTCGCCGTGGGGGACGGCGAGGATCACTCCGTCGACATCTCGCAGGGCGTCGGACAGGTCAGAAACGATGTTCAGGTCGGGCCTCTCGGTCCATTCGCGTACCCACGGATCGTGGATCAGCACGTCGGCCCCCTGCGCTCGCAGCCCGTCGATCAGCCGCGCGCTGGGCGAGCTTCGCGTGTCGGCGACGTCTGCGATGTAGGACACGCCGCACACGGCGACGAGCACACCGCTCAGATCGCCCCCCGCCATTTCGAGCGCGAGCTCGGTGGTGTGGTCAGGCATGGCCGCGTTGACCTGCAGGGCGTTCAGGGTCATCGCCAGCTGCGTGTCGGCCCCAAGCAGGTGCGATGCGCCCCACTGCGCCAGCAGCGAGTCCTTGGTCAGGCAGTAACCCCCGACACCGAGGCCGGGATAGCGCATGTTGTCGTGAGTGCCCTTGCGCACGCGGATCGAGTCGACCACGTCGAACAGGTTCACGCCGATCTGCTCGGCCAGCATCGTCCACTCATGGGCAAAGGCGATGGTGGTGGCCCGGTAGGAATTCTCGAGCAGCTTGGCCAGCTCGCTGCTCGTCGGCTCCGCGGCCTGCCACAGCGGCGTCTGCTCGGTCTCGATGATCGTCGAGAGAAACTCCTTCGCACGCGCGGCGGACGCGGCGTCCACACCGGCGAACGTGCGCCAGTAGGCACGGACCGACTTCAGGTAGTTGGGTCCGGGCATCACGCGCTCATAGGCGTGGGCGAGGAGCACGTCCGCCTCCAGGCCACGTCGAGCCCGCTCCTCGCGCAGGATCGGCAGGACGATCGTTTCGCAAGTGCCCACGGGCACGGTGGTCTCCACCATCACCAGTGCGTCGGAGCGCATCCTGCTTCCGATCGTGCGCATCGCCGCCTCGAACCCGCCCAGGTCGACCCCGATGGCCGACAGGTCTGCATCCTGGCTCCCGATGACGTCGAGGTGGATGTCCACGAGGATCACGTCGGCCAGGTCATAGGCGTCCTCGCACGAGGTGGCGGTGAGAGTTCCCGTGCGGCAGGCGGCCTCGCGGGTTACCCTGGCCAGCTCCTCGTCGGGCGAGACGACCGTCGGCTCCCCGGCCCTCAGCTTGGCGACCTTCCAGTAGGCACCCACCGTGGGTAGGTCGACGCCGATGACGAAGTAGCGCGGTTTACCGTGGGCATCGGTGGCGCTGGCCACCGCGGCGCACACCGCGGATCCGACGAAGCCCAGCCCCTGGACGACCACCACCTGCCCGCCCCGGGCCCGGTGGGCCTCTGCCGCAGCGGCGATGGTTTCGAACTCCGATCGTCTCTCCCCTGGGCTGGGGATGGCGTGGGAGGCTCCGTCCGGAGCCACGGACGTCTGTCCTGGGGGATTTGCCACCGCGACGAGACTGGGATCTATCGGGTCGATGGTCATGATTGCGGTCTCCGGTGCGTAACGCCGACACATCGGCGACGGTGCGCGAAGCTCGCGCATCGCACCTCGACGGTACCCGCTTCGCCCTCGTGTCGGTCGTCGCGCCCGGGAGCTTGAGCGTCGTGCTGGCCGGACGCGTCACCCGGCAAGCGGCAACCTGCGTCACAGGTGTGACGGAGCCCAGGCGTATCGAGCCGCACAGGCCGAAAGGTCAGCCCTAGCGTCTCCCGATGAGGCGTATGCCCAGCGCCCGACGCAGAAGCCAATTGTCCTCCACTTTGCCCGGCCGGCGCACTGCCAGCGCCTCGATCGCCACAAACGGTGTCAGGGGTAGGACAACCGCCCGCCGCCCGGTGCGCAGAATCCGCTCGCCCAGAGCGGGTCCCAGTCGAGCGCTCAGCGACTCGAGACTGCGTCCCGAGCCCTGCTCGAACACCCCCACGCTCCGGAAGCCGGCTCCACGAAACAGGGAACCGAGCTCGCTGTAGGTGTACTCCCGCAGGTGGAAGCCTCGCGCTTCGCTGTCAAAGGCCGCCGAGATATCGTGAGGCCCGCTGATGCGGTTTGGCGTGATGCACAGGTACCGCCCGCCGGGGCGCAGCGCACGAGCGATGTTGGCCAGCTGCTCGGCGGCGTCGTTGGGGTGCAGGTGCTCCATAAGCTGATTGCTGTAGACGACGTCGGCGCTTGCGTCCGCTACGGGGATGCTGACGCCGTCGCTGAGCGCCACCTGGACGTTCGCAGGCAGATCTTGCGGCACGATGTCGCCGGACACCTCGACGGCGGTCACCTGTCCCGCGAAGGCGGCTACGTGCCGTGCCGTGGCACAGTCGCCCGCGCCCACCTCAACGTAATGTCCACCGCGGGGCAGGAACTGGGCGATCAGCCGGGCCTGCTCGCATCCGTGCGAGCTCTGCTGTGCGGGATTGGTGCGCCTGGTGAGCTGGGGGTGGTCGTGCACGCGGCGAAACAACTCGTCGTAAACCTCTCCGTACATTTGCCGGCGCGCCTCCGGAGGCGCGTCACGCAGTCGGTCGGCCAGCTCGACCTCAATCAGGTAGTGGGCACGGATGCGTTCGGGAGACCGCGCGTCAGTCATGCCGATGTCCTAACGTCGCCGGGGAGATGGAGGATCAAACTCGAGTCCGCATTGTGAGCGTCATTCTGACATCCAGGCCGTCGAGACGGGCCATGTTCGCTCCAGCCGGTTCCCCCACGCCCAGGGGTACGCATGCGCCCCCCGGTGCCGGCTCGGGTCGCCGTCCCGCGTGATCGACCTGCACTGCCACGTGCTTCCGGGCATTGACGACGGGCCGGACTCGATGGAAGAGTCGGTGGCCTTGGCCCGCGTGGCCGCCGCCGCCGGAATCCGCACGCTCGTGGCCACGCCGCACGTGAGCTGGGAGTACTTCAACGACTCCCAGACCATCGCTCGGCTTGCGGTGGACGTGAACGAGCGCTTGGTCGCCGCGAACATCCCCGTCCATGTGCTCACCGGGGCTGAGCTGGCGGCAACCAAGGCCGCCGACCTGTCAGACGAGCAGCTGACCTCACTGCGGCTGGGTGGCGGTCCCTGGCTGCTTGTCGAATGTCCACTGACGCCCGTGACCACCGGCTTCGAGACGCTGCTCCGAACCCTGCAGGCACGCGGTCACGCGATTGTGCTCGCCCACCCAGAGCGTTCCGCAGGCCTTCGCAGAGATCCCAACACGGTCGGGCGCCTCATCGAAGCCGGCATGCTGACGTCGATCACGGCCGGGGCACTGGTGGGACGCTTCGGCCGCGACGTTCGCGGATTTGCCCACCGCCTCGTGGAGGCAGGCATGGTGCACAGCGTCACATCTGACGCCCACGACGCCCAACGACGTCCGCCCAGCCTCGTCGCCGAAATGACCGAATGCGGCCTCGGCGCGCTCAGCGAGTGGGCCACCCAGACCGTGCCCTCGGCGATTCTCTCCGGCGCGCCGATCCCGCCACGTCCCGTAGCCGCGAGCCGCGATGCTGCAGGTCACTGGTGGCAACGCGCGAGCCGACGAGGTGGGTGATGTGACCAGCGCGGCACCGCCTTGCGTCGATGGCGGGAGTGCGGGCCTGCAGCTCAGCGGTCGGTGTCGCCAAGTCCCCGCAGGAGGGCGCCGTCGGCGGGCCTCGTGCGCAGGCGCATGCTCCCGGTGCTGCGGTTCACCGCGATCGGCCTGCGCGCCAAGACCGCGATGGACGTCCAGACAAGGATGCTGAGATCGATGCGCAGGTGGTAATGCCTGGCGTACATGCGGTCCAGGGTCATCTTCTGGGGCAGGATCCGCCCGACATAGTGGCCGACCGGATCGTCCTCGTCGAGGATGCGGCTCTCCTCGGCAAAGGCGATCTGGGACAGACCGGTCATCCCCGGGCGAATCTGCAGGATGTCGGCGTACTCGTCGGCGTGCATGATCACGAACCCGGGATCCTCCGGACGCGGACCGATGACGCTCATGTCTCCACGCAGCACGTTCCACAGCTGCGGCAACTCGTCCAACTTGGTGCGGGCCAGGAAGGCACCAATGCGGGTGAATCGGACATCCGCGTGCGCGGTCAGCGCGAGCCCGGTCGCGTCCTTGCTCATCTTGCGGAATTTGAGCATCTCCAGCGCTCGCCCTCGGTAGCCGACGCGGGGGGCCCGGTAGAAGACGGGCCCCGGAGACTCCAGCTTGATGGCGATCGCGAGCACGGCGAAGATCGGGGAGACCGCGAGCAGCAACAGCGACGCGAAGACGACGTCGATTCCCCGCTTGACAGCGGCTCGAACGCTGGACGCCCAATCCCTGCGATAACCGCGGGAACCCAGGAGTGCCGGAGCGTTTTGGAGCACCGAGACGTAGGGAAACGACAGCGCGGCGCCGGCGCGGGGCAGCGCTTGGCCTGATGAAGAAGTGGAGGGCGGGGCTTGGGTGGGGGTCATGTCGCGGTCGGCCTTGGGACGGGAATGATGCGCCTGCCCGCTATCAACCGGCTGCGGGGACGGATGGAGCGGTTCCCCGCCCGAATCGGCGGCAGAACGCCGGTGGCTGAGCCCGGCTCACATCTGCGGACGAACGTTCGCCCGAACCAACACGTATCCCCTTAAGCACAAAGCGTAGACCGTCGTACAGCACCTCGGTGGGACCCTAGCCTGGATGCGGCAGTAAGCACAAAGCGTAGATCGTCGTACAGCACCTCGGTGGGACCCTAGCCTGGATGCGGCAGGAGGAGCGCGCGGGTTTGCGGCGCGGTTTGACGCCAAAACGTCCGCCTGAGCAGGGAGATCCGCCACCGACGATCGAGGCTAGGCGCGCCGAACCGGGTGAACCGGGGTCGAGCGTGCCTACCATATGATGTTGCGGTGTCGCGATCGCTTCCAGTGGCCGGCAGGTACGGTGCGCTGGTTTCGCTCCCCTCCCGCCGCCGTGCACCGGGGGAAGCGGGCGAGGCGACGTGATTCCCCTGTTCGATCTCCGTTTGGAGGAGAGCGACGTGCAGGCGGTGGCCAGCACCCTGCGTTCAGGGTGGCTGACCATGGGTCCACGCACCGAAGAATTCGAACGCGCCTTTGCCGCTCACCTGGGCGTCAACCACGTGGTGGCGCTGTCCAATGGCACCGCCGCTCTACACCTGGCCTATCTGGCGGCGGGAGTGGGCCCGGGCTCCGAGGTGATAGTGCCCTCGTTCACCTTCGTGGCTACCGCGAACGCCGCGGTCTACTGCGGCGCGACGCCGGTATTCGCCGATATCGTCGATCCGGCACGACCGGTGATAGATCCCCTCGAGGTCCAGCGCCTGATCGGCCCGCGCACCAGAGCCGTGGTTGCCGTGCACTTCGCCGGCTACGCGGCCGCCGTGGACGAGCTTGCGGAGATCTGCACAGCCCGGGGCGTGTCTCTCATCGAGGATGCCGCGCACGCACCGACCGCGACGCTGGGCGGCCAACAGCTTGGAACGTTCGGACTGGCGGGTGCCTTTTCGCTCTTCTCCAACAAGGTGCTGTCCGTGGGCGAGGGCGGCATGCTCGCTACGAACGACCCGGACGTCGCAGCGCGCGTCGCCAGCCTTCGTTCACACGCCATGTCCAGCGGGACCTGGTCGCGCCATCAGGGTCACTCGGACTCCTATGACGTGGTCGACATCGGGTTCAACTACCGCATGGACGAGCCGCGAGCGGCGTTGGCCCTGGCGCGTCTGTCGCGTCTGGAGACCGAGGTGCGTCGCCGCCGTGAGTTGATCTCCATGTACCGCGAGCGGCTGCGCGATGTCCCCGGCGTACAGCCCTGCTTCGAGGACGGCGACGTGGCCACGACCGCCGGTTATGTCATGCCGGTGATGCTTGACGACCCTGACCGACGAGCCCTCCTACGGCAGGCGATGCGCGAACGTCATGACGTGCAGACCAGCGTGCTGTATCCGGCGATCCACCATTTCAGTGCCTATCGCAAGCGGCAGCCCGGCCTGCGTCTCCCTCGCACCGAGGTCGCGTCCGCGCGAGAACTCACCCTCCCACTGTTCGCCCACATGACGGAGAAGCAACAGGAGCAGGTGGTCGCCGCGCTGACCAGCTGCCTCGCCACCGTGCCCCAGGGGCTGGGATGACGCATCGGGCGCTCAAGGCGCCGGCCCAACGTGCCGATCCCAGGCGTGTCAGCGATCCCTGGCCGGTCAGCGATCTCTGGCCGGTCAGGACATGTCCGCGCGTATGCCATCCCAGCTAAGAGTTCTCGCCCTCATAGATCACCTCGCGCTAGGGGGCGCGGAGATGCTGCTCGGACGCTATGCGGCCGTTGCCCAACGGGCCGGTATCCGCCTGGAGGTGGCCTGCCTCAAGCAAGGTGACGGTTATGCCGCCGCCGCTCCCTTGCAGGCCATGGGCGTGCAACCGGTCAACCTAGACATACCGCCGCGGCTCGGCCCGACCTCACTGAGCATGGTCCGCCGGCACATCGCCGCCGTGGAACCCAACATCGTGCACACGCACCTCGGCAGTTCCGACTGCCTGGGAGCGCTGGCCGCCCGCTCGCTCGGCCTGCCGGCCGTTTCGACGATTCACGCCATGGCATGGGGACATGGGGCGAGGGACCGAGCCCACCTGGCGCTGTCGGCGTTCTGCCGCCGCCACGGCGCGGATCGCGTGATCGCCGTGTCCGAGAGCTCACGTCGTGCTTACTTGGCCCGCGGGTGGGACACACCCGCACGGGTGGTGACTATCCACAACGGCATCGACGTGACGCCGGCCCTGGGTACCGGCGCCGCCGTGCGGCAGGAGCTCGGTCTCACACCTGACGACTTGGTGCTCGGCATGGTTTCGGCATTGCGCCCCGAAAAGGGTCACGATGTCGCGATCGCCGCCGTGGCTCAGTTGCTTGCGCGCTTTCCCCGGCTGCGTTTGCTCATCGTCGGGCAGGGACCCGAGCGAGATCGCATCGCTCAGCTGGCCGCTCCGCTGGGCGACAGGGTGATCATGGCAGGCATGCGCACCGACGTCATGTCGATGTTCGACGCCGTCGACGTCTGCCTTCACCCGTCGCGGGCCGACGCCTTTCCGACAACCCTGATCGAGGCGATGGCCGCCTCAGTACCCGTGGTAACCACGAAAGTGGGGGGAATCCCTGAGATGATCGAAGCGGGGCAGAGTGGCATTCTGGTCTCGCCGCCGCCCACCGCCGATCACCTTGCGCGCGCGCTGACACCGGTGTTGACGGATCCGCAGCTGCGCCAGAGGCTGGGAGAAGCCGGACGCGAGCGGTACGCGCGCCAGTTTCGCGGCGACCTGTGGCTGGCCCGGACGCGCGCCCTCTACGACCAAGTGATGGGGGAAACGCGTCGGTCATGGCCGAGGAGTCAGCGGTCCTCACGGTTCCCTGTGCGCCGGGATCTGAACGGTCGTCAAGAGACCGACTCGATCGCGTCCTGTGCCCAACCGGCGCGACCGGCGTCGTGAGTAACATCGACCAGCGCATGGGTCTGGATGCCGAATTCGGCGGTGGAGCGGCGTCCGAAGCCCCTGAGGGCGCGCTCGGCCCATACCTGCGCGCGGTAAGCCGGCACCTGCGCTTGGTCCTCCTGGTCACGGTGCTCGCACTCTCGGCAGCAGTCCTGACCATCACCCGGATGGGCTCCACCTACGAGGCCAGCGCGTCGATTCTCGTCTCTCCGCTTTCGGGTACCGACGCCTCGTTCCTGGGCATCGGCGCACTGCGGGACACCGGTGACCCCACGCGTAATGTCCAAACCGCCGCTGCGCTCGTCGACTCGCCGACCGCTGCTGTCATCGCTGCTCGGGGCATGGGCGCCGGCTGGGACACGGGGCGAGTTCAAAAGGCGATCACCGTCGCTCCCCGCGGACAGAGCAACGTGCTGGCGATCACCGCGCAAGCGGGCACGCCGCAGGACGCGCGTCTCCTCGCCAATCGCTATGCGACGGCTGCTGTGAGCAGCCATGGCGCAGCTGTGCAACGTCAGGTTGCCCAGGAGCTGGTCGGCCTCAACGGTCGACTGAAGCTACTCGAACATTTCTCGCCGACTTCCAGTCAGACCCAGGACCTGGCCACTCGAGTCACCCAGCTTCAGGCCTTATCGAACCTCGGAGGAGATCCATCACTGTCGCTGACCCAGTTCGCGCAGGATCCGGGCTCGGCCACCGGCGCGTCGCATGTGTTGATACTCGCGCTGGCCCTCATGGCAGGGCTGACCGTTGGCGGGCTGGCCGCGCTGGCGACCGAGTTCTTCAACCGCCGGGTTCGCGACGCCGACGAGCTGACTGCCCTCTATCCCATTCCGATGCTGGCCAGCATCCCCAAGGTCACAGGCGGTCGTCACGGACACGGATTGTCACCATTGATGCTGCCGCCCGCCGCCTTTGAGCAGGTGCGGACGCTACGCGTCCAGCTGCAGAACCGCCCGTCGGCCCCGGCGATCATGCTCACCAGCGCCGGTGCCGGGGACGGAAAGACCAGCACCGCGGCTGCCTTGGCTGTGGCCTTCGCCGAAGGTGACCACACAGTCATCCTGCTCGACATGGACCTGCGCAAGCCCGACGTCACGAACGTCTTCCAGGTCGACGCCTCGTCCGGCCGGGCGCCCGCGAGCGATCGCAACTCGTCGCTGGCCGCCATGTTGGCTCCCGCGGCGGGCTTCTCGGGGCTCAGGGTGTTACCCGCGCCGCGCGGTGACGAGGTCGAACTGGAGCTGCTGCTCCAACGACTGCCCGAGTTGATCAAGGAGGCGACACAGCTGGCCGATTACGTGATCGTTGACACCGCTCCAATCGGCGAGATCAGCGACGCCCTTCGTATCCTGAGCGAGGTCGACCAGGTGGTATTCGTGGCGCGCCCGCGCCACACCGATCGCGCCAAGGTCCTGATTGCGCGCAACCTGCTTGCGCGTGCCGGGACGACGCCCGTGGGCATGGTGCTCGTCGGACAGACCATTGCCCGAGCATCGCGCAGTCCCTATGGATACGCGAGCGCGGCGGCAGTCAGCACAGGCGTGCGGGAAACCGAACGCCCCTCGGCGCGACCCCTGGCGCGCTCCGCTCGCCCCTAGGGCGTCTCCGTGAACGGCCGCGGGCGCTCGCTCCCTCACGTGCCGGCTACCGCGATTGTCGCGGCCGGAATGCTGCTCGCCTTGGGCGCGGGGCGCATGGTCGCCAGCGGGCACATCTCGGTGGGCTTGGCCGTGATCGTCGCAGCCGCCTACGTGCCGCTCGTCCTCCTGGACCTGCCGGCCGCAATCGCGGTGTGGGCGGCCCTGCTGTTCGTCCAGCACCTCTCCGCTCTGAGCGTGGGGCCCTCTGCAGTGCAGGCACTCCTTCTGGTCGGCTGGCTGGGCACGGTGGTGGTGCGCCGCGGTCGGCTCCCCGTCCTGGAGCACCACCGCAGGCTGCTGATGGCCGTCATGCTGCTCGGCTTCTGGCTGAGCCTGTCCACCGCATGGGCCGAGCACCCGGACCGGTCGCTCGTTGCCGCAGGCCATTGGTGGATATCGGTGCTCACCTTCGTGGTGGTCGCGATGTCCCTGACTCGCATGCGCGACGTTCGCATCATTGCCGTCGCGTTCATCGTTGGAGCCATCGTGTCGGTCGTCCTGGGCATCGTGGGAGGGGGCCTTCAGCCGCCCTCGAGCGCGGTCACGGGCACGACCTACGAGGGTCGGCTGACGGGCGGCGGTGGCGACCCCAACGAGCAGGCTGCTTCCTTCCTAGCGGCCATGTTCCTGGCCGTGGGACTGCTAAGCGTCTATCGACGACAGGCGATCAGGGTGGCCCTGCTCCTGGCCCTGATGATCATCACCATCGGGTTCTTTGCGACGCAATCGCGCGGAGGCCTGCTCGCGCTGGGCTTCGCGACCGTTGCCGCCTTTGTCCTACTTCCACGGCATCGCGGAAGAATCGTCGCAGCGGCGTTGGTCGGCGCCGTCGGCGTGTTGATCTGGGGCACCGTGCGCCCAGAGGCCCTGACGCGCATCACGAGCTTTGGCGGAGGAGGAAGCGGCCGGTCTGACGACTGGACCGTCGGATGGCGCATCTTCACGGGACATCCGCTCGTCGGCGTGGGGCTTGACAATCAGATTCCCCTGGCGCCCCGTTTTGTACTCCAACCGGGCGCGTTGACGCACGTCGTTCGCGTGGCCGAGACACCTGAGTTGGTGCACAACGCGTACCTGCAGCTGCTGGCTGAGAACGGAGTGATCGGCCTGGCGGCCTTCGCAGCGGTGATCGTGTTGGTCCTGCGGGTCATGTGGTCAGCGGTGCGGCGGTTCGAAGCCATCGGACGCAACGACTACGCCAACCTCTCGCGCGCCGTTCTGATGGGGACTATCGCCATGCTGGCGGCGATCTTCTTCATCTCTGACGCGGGAGACGATCACCTGTGGATGCTGCTCGCGCTCGGACCGGTCCTTAGGGTCATGGCCGGCCGCATGGCGGATTCGCGTCACTTAGCTGAACGCCCAGCAGTACCCGATCGCCCCGCGCGTCGGCCCCACGCGCCCCGTTTGGCCCGTGGCCTAAGCGCTGTGAGTCCGCCCCTGCGCTGAGCAGCTGAGGCTCACCAAGAGCGCCGACTCGCACCAAGTAGACCGCTTTCGGGCACACTTGGCTCGGGTCCGAGCGCACCGCCCGGTTCGCCCTGGAGTGACGCCGATCACGCCCCAGGCGCCTAGTACAAACGTCCGTTCTTGACTGCTGGTCGCGTCGTCCAGATGTCCAGTGCGACGGACATCCGCGACAGATAGGGACCCCCAGGGCCGACGTGGTGGGCATGAGCCTCCCCACCTCCCCCCAACGCCGCCTGTCGCTGCTCGTGTGCCTAACCGCCATGCTGGCGCTGCTCTCCTTCTCTTCACCCGCGAGCGCCTCGGTGACATGCGACCGCATCGCCGCTCCCAGCGGCTCGGACGCCAGTGGTGATGGCAGCGCGTCCAGCCCGTTCGCGACGGTGAGCAAGCTGGACGGCTCACTGGCTCCCGGCCAGACCGGATGCCTGCGCACCGGTACCTACGGTGACAAGAGCACGCACCATGCGATCACCACGGGCGGCAGCCCATCCGCGCCCGTGACCATCACCGCGTATCCGGGCGAGCATCCCAAGCTCGTGGGCTGGGTGACCGTCGAGGCGTCCTACACGACGCTGTCTGGCCTAGAGATCGATGGCTCTAACACCCTCTTCTCCGATAGGCGCGCAGAGGAGGCCGGATGCCCCGTCATGTCCCACGCGGTGTCCCAGGCACTTTCGATCACCGGCGCCGGCGACGTATTCGAGAACAACGAGCTGTACCAGTCGGACGCCAGCGTGCGCTCGGTGGGCATCGGCATCGGCTGGTGGGGATCGGGCGACAACACGATCGTGCGCCACAACCGCATCCACGATGTCGGTGGATGCCGCGCGTTCGACCACCTCATCTACCTCTCCCACGGAGCCAACGTGCACATCTACGGCAACTGGATGTGGAACAACCCCCACGGCTGGGGTGTGCAGGTGTACCCCGGTGCCACCGGTGCCCAGATCCACGACAACGTGGTCGACGCGGCGGGCTCGGGATTCTTCTTCGGCGACAACGCCTCCGTGACCGCCAACACCGTACAGCACAACGTCGTAGTCAACTCGACCGGTCTGCCGGAAGCCGGCCTCAGTCAGGGCGTGGCGGTGTCCGATTACTGGACCAGCGCTGGCAGCGGCAACTCGTTCATCGAAAACGACTCGTTCAACAACCCCGGCGGCGTCAGCCACACCTCCCACGTCTTGGAGGCCGGCAACGTCACATCCGACCCCCAGTTCGTCGATGCCTCCCATCACGACTACCGGGTACGCCCGGGGAGCCCAGTCGCCGCGTGGAGCCTGTGGGACGGCGGCAACGGAGCGGCCCCTGCCTCCACCTCCCCCTCACCCTCACCCTCACCGGTTGTCACCCTGCCCCCGGACATTGCCGCGCTGCCCAACCTCGCAGCGGGCCAGCCCGCGTCGGCCTCCACCAGCCAGTCGCCTGCCAAGCGCCCCGCCGCGGCCGTCGACAGCAACCCGGTCACCCAGTGGGCGCCACGCCCCAGGGCCCACCAGTGGTGGCAAGTGGACTTGGGGTCACCCCACCGTGTCGGCTCGATTGACATCGACTGGGCGGCCAGCCAGTCGGTCGGCTACCGCATCCAGGTCTCTACGGATGGCCGTCGCTGGCGTCGCGCTGCGAGCGTCAGCTCCGCAGCCCCCGGGTGGACGGTAAGGCGCTTCAGCGCGATGACAGCGCGGTTCGTACGGGTCGTCGACAGCCACGGCAACGCCCCGTCGGCGTTGGCCATCGCCGAGGTCCGCGTGACGGCCCCGGGGGCAACCACCGCAAGGGCCGCTCGCTATCGGCACGCACGAGCGCGACGCGGCGCACGAGCCGCTCGCCGCCACGCCTAGCGCGAGCAGAGCTGCACGACCAAGAGGCCAACGGGCCCGCGAGGTCCAAAGGCGGCGTCGGTCAGTCCGCGCGCCGCGCAAGACTTAGGTCCGTCAACCTAGCCTCGGCTGCCGAGGCTCACCTACCGGAGGGCTCTGAGCGATCGGCCGCGAAGGCAGGGGAGGAGACCGCGGGACCGTGCTGCTCATCGTGTCCCACGGCGACGGCGAGGAGGCCGCCAGCATGTCCCAGCTAACCAACTCGATCCGGCACGTTCTCAGCCTGGCCCAGCAACCTTCGACCTGGCCCGCCTACGCGTACCAGCGCGCCTGGCAACTCGCGGGTCCCTGCCCCCCCACGCTGGCTCCGTCTCCTCACGGCGGCTTGCCCGAGCTGATCCGCTGGCCCATGCGCTACGAGAATTCGATGGCGGCGGGATTCGTCAGGCCGCTGTTGGACGGGTGGGCTGATCTGGTGCCCGTCCAGCACGCTGACCTTCCCCAGGTTTATCCGCGCGTCGTCGTCTTCGAGGCGCAGTACGGCGGCGTGCCTCACCGCGTCGCGGTGGACTTCTCCGACTACACAGATATCGACCAAGCTTGCCTGTCGGAGGTTGCCGTCTACTTCAAGATGCAGCACCTGCTCGAGGGCTACGGGGAGCGCAAGGTGGTGCCCGGCGGCTATATCGCCGCGCGCGCCGACCTGTACGCGAACTTCTGCCGGTTTCGCCGGCTTCGCAGTGCCCCGTCCCGCCACGATGTCTACGGACGGTTCGGCCTGCGCTTCTCGCGCGAGAAGCGGCTGCTGGCCGTACGGATGCTCAGCGACCGCGACGGCCTGGACTTCGTAGGGGGCACCGGCATGGTCCAGTTCACGCAGTCCTTGCGCGAGGCAGCTCTCTCAAAGGTGTGCATCGATATGCCAGGCAACGGGCCCTTCTGCCATCGCCTGGTGGAGTACCTGGCGGTTGGCTGCTGCGTCGTGGCGCCCCCACACGCCACGCGCCTGCACGCAGAACTGATCGGTGGGGAGCACATCGCCTACTGTCGGGAGGATCTCTCTGACCTCGTCGAGGTGGTCGAGCACTACGTCCGCGACGACCGAGCGCGCCGGGCAATGTCCGCCAGTGCCGCACGCTTCTTCGACGAGCACCTGCATCGTGTGCAGCTGGCAGACCACTACCTGAGGGTTCTGCACGAACGGCTCGTCACGGCCGGCCACCAGCACTGAAGGCGAGCGGGCCCAGCGCCGATACCATCGTTAGCGCGCTGGTCGCTCGCTTCGCGGCCCGTCCTAGTTGTCAGCAGCCACGCGCCCGAGCCCATGGCTGAACCGAATCACACAATCGGCACTCGCACCCTGCGAGGCATCTTCTGGGCTTACGGGTCGTTTGTCGGCGGGCGCGTGCTCTCGCTTCTGGCTACGGCGATCCTTGCCCGCTTGGTCGTGCCTCACGACTTCGGCCTGATCGCCTTGGCCGTGACCTTCATGGCATTTCTGGACGTGTTCCAGGGCCTCGGGGTCAGCGATGCCCTGATCATCTCGGGCTCAGAAGATGTCCAGGAGAAGGCCGACACCGCTTTCATGGTGAGCGTCGTGATGGGGTTCGTTCTGGCCGTGGTCACGGCGGCGCTCGGCCCCGTAGCAGCCTCGTTCTTTCATCAACCCGCGCTCGTCCGAGTGATGCCGGTGCTGGGCGTGAACTTCTTTCTGCTGGGCCTCAGCTCGACTCATTACGCCATGGCCCAGAAGGCGCTGAACTTCCGCGCTCGTACAGGTGGCGAGCTCGCCGACGTGCTCGCGCGCGGCCTGATCGGCGTACTGCTGGCGCTCGCCGGCGCAGGGGTGTGGAGTCTCGTCGTCGGCTACCTGGTCGGGACATCGGCCCTGACCATCGTTCTCTGGCGACAGGTGCCCTGGCGGCCAACCTTTTCCGTCCATCGCAGGCATCTGCGCGGGCTCATGCGATTCGGCGGGTCGCTTACGGGCGTCGGTGTGATGGCCGGCTTTCTCAACCAGTTCGACAACCTGGTTGTCGGCCGCGTGCTCGGCGCCACTGCGCTCGGCTTCTACTCAATCGCCTCACGCCTCCCCTACCTGCTCATCGTCAACCTTTCAGTGGTGGCAGGACAGGTTCTCTTCCCAGCCTTTGCCACGCTGACGCGCGGCGACATGGCCCGAAGCTATCTGACCGCGCTGCGCTACACGGCGGCGGTGGCACTGCCCCTGACGGCCTTCCTGGGAATCCTGGCCGAGCCGATAACGGTAGGCGTCTTCGGCCCGCGCTGGCACCCGGCCGTGGCCGCCGCTCAGGTGCTGTGCGTGTGGGCGCTGATGTCACCGGCCAGCATGGTCAGCGGCAACGCCATCAAGGCCCACGGCCGCCCTGACCTGATCTTCAAGCTCGCTGTGCCTCAGGCCGTCGCCCTGGTTATCGGGTCGCTGCTGCTCGTCCGCCAGGGCATCGTTGCCGTCTCGTGGCTGCAGGCCGGAATTGCCGTCCCCGCCCAGATCGCGGCGGCGGTGATCGCCCATCGAATGTTCTCCGTCTCCTGGAAGTCTTTGCTCACGTCCGTGGGGCCACCGGCACTAGCCGCTGTCCTACTGGCGCTTGACCTGATCGTGGTCCACCACCTGATCTCCGCGGCCTGGCCGACGATTGTGGTCGGAGCGCTGAGCGGCGCGATCATCTACCTCGGCGCCTTGGTCAAGCTCGCTCCCGACATCGCCTCGCGGCTGCGCGCCCTGGCGTTTCCACAGCCCCCAGCAGCGGAACCACTTCCACCCGACATCGCGATCGCGCTGAAGCCAGATCAGCCAGTGGGAGTGTGATCGGGACAGGCGGCGGCCGCGTGTTGGCCCACCACGGCGGGGGAAGACGGACATCAGCCGGGTGGTGTGCGTCCCTGAGACCGCATGAAGCCTGCCAGACGTTCCAGCTCCGCTTCGACGGTGTGTCCGAAGGCGCGACGCCGCCCCGCCTCGACCAGCGCATCACGCCGGTCTTGATCGGATATGAGCCCAAGCACCGCTTGGGCCGCGGCGCGGGCGTCGCCCGGCGCCACCAGCACCGCACAGCCACGGCTTGCCGCAGCAACGCCGCCGACGTCGGTGGCGACCACCGGCAGGCCCGACGCGAACGCCTCGAACAGCACCTGAGGTAGGCCCTCGGTCCACGACACGTGCAGGAAGACGTGGCTGGCGCGATAGATGTCAAGCAATCCCGCATCCACGGGTACGTACCCCAGGAGCTCCACGCTCTGTTCCAGCTTCAGTTCGGCCAGACGCGCGCGCAGCGCACCTTCCAGGGGGCCCTCGCCGCAGACCACCAGGCGAAAGCGGGGATCGCTGTCACGCAACAGGCCGAGCACCTCGGCGAGCAACAGCGGGTTCTTCTCGGTCTCCAGACGCCCCACGCTGAGGACGCGCAGCTCACCGGCGTAGGAGCGCTGGGCCACCGCCTCGGCCGTCACGACGTCCTCCTGGCTTATCAACGAAACCGAGAGCTCCAGCAGGCGCGGCGCGGTCCGGTAGCGTGCGGCCAGATCGGGGCCCACGACGATCGCGGGACAGCGGCGGGCAAGCCGCACGTTGGCAGCCTCCAGGGCATCGGCGACGAGGTGAAGCAGGGCCCGGCCGGGATGCCGGCTGCGAACGTAACGCGGGAGATCCTGGCGCACGCCAAGGAAGATCTGGCGCCGGCGGGCCCGGGCCAGCACGGCGAAGGCGAGCGTCAGGGGCGTGGGTCCTAGCACCCACACGGCGTCGACGTCCTCGAGCGCACGCCAGAAGATCCGCAGCGAGCGCACCATGGCCGGCAGCGCACTCCAGGGGCGCGCCAGGCTCAAATAGTGGGGAAGGGCCACGAACGAGGCGATGGCGCTCAGGACGTAGTGAGCTCGGCCGGCCCCGGGCTGCAGGCGACCGATCACCGCGACCTCCATGTGACCGGCCAGGCCGTCGAGGAAGCGTGCGAACGCGCGCTCGGCCGAGACCGTACCGTCGACGTCGCGCGAATAGACGTAGTCGGTGTAGACCAGCAGCCGCACGCGGTCAGTGCCCGGAGAGCACCCGGCGCACGGCGGAACCGGGCCAGCCGAAGCGTCGTATCCCGGCGATGAAGCCGCAGCCCCAGGCCACGTGCATGGTCACGAACACCAGCGGCAGCGCGGCGGCGTCCCGGACGGGCGCAACCCTTGCCGCGCGGGCGCTGACCCCCAGGAGCGCGAGCAGATAGGCCGCGATCCCCGCGCGCGCACAGCGACGCACCCCGCGCGGCGACGCGACCGCGGACGCGGCGCTGAGGACGACCGCCGGGGCCAGCAGGTGTGACCGACGCAGGCTTTCGGGATGACGCCGAGCAGTCTTGACGCGGAACTGCCCGTAGCGCCAGTACTGGCGCCAGAGCGCGCCCAGGCTGTCGCGGGGTACGTACCGCGCTCGCATCGCCGGCACACATACGAGGGTGCCTCCTCGGGCGCGGATTCGGGAGGCCAGCTCGAAGTCCTGATCGATCGTCCACTCCTCGTCCCATCCACCCTCCCTGAGCAGCGTCTCCCGCCGCCACACCCCACAGAAGCCCGTGTCGACCTCGATCTCTCCGACGTCGTCGCGGCGGAACTGCGCACCTCCCCGCCCCAGCCATACGTTGAGGGCCAGAGCCACGCGAGAGGACCAGCGCCCGGATCCGGCCGCGACCTGCGGGCCGCTGACGTGCTCTGACCCGCCGGCCCGCAACCGCTCCATGCCGATACTGAGGTAGGTGTCGGGAAACTGGCTGTGGGAGTCCATGCGAGCCACGTAGTCCCCCTTCGCCTCGCGCAGGCCGATGTTCAGCGCGTAGGGAGTGGTGCGGTGAGGGTTCTCGAGCAACCGGAAGCGCCGGTCATGCGCGACCTGGCTGAGCACGATTTCACGCGTCCGATCCTGTGATCCGCCGTCGATGAACAAGAACTCGGCGCTGCCCTCAAGCTGCTGCGCTTCCATGCTGGCGATTGCGATTCGCAGGTGCTGCTCCTCGTTGAGCACCGGCACGAGGACGCTCACGTCGACGTGGCCAGCGTCGGCAGCTGCTGGGGTGCGATCGGGCACCGGCGCAGGATATGGGCTCAGTTACCCAGGGCCGAGCGCAGGCCGGCGACGGCAGACCATGCCGGCGAGCGGCGCAGCAATCTCATCGAGGGCGAGGTCTTTGCGGCGAAGCGCACACCTCCGTCGGCGTGGGACACGTAGACGCGCGGATAGCGCAGAGCAGCGGCGCCATGGGTGCGGACCGGCAGCGTGCAGGCCGCGAGGTAGCCGGCGTCGCGGGCCGCACTCACGACGCGGGCGTCGTGATCACCGTAGGGGTAGGCCAGGGACCGACAGGTCACGCCGGTGTGCCTCTCGCACTCGGTCTTCGAGCAGCGCAGCTCGGTCCGCAGATCCTCGTCGGTCAGGGAGGTAAGACGGTGGTGGCTGTGACTGTGCGAGCCCACCTCCCACCCCTCCTGCTTGAGCTCGCCGATCTGCTCCCACGTGCACCCGGTCAACTCCCCGGCGTGAGGACCATCGGCCCACCCGTCGATCCCCGGCCACCGCATGGGCCCTCCGCCCACGTGGCCGGTGGGTACGAAGACCGTGGCCGGGGCCCCGAGCTCGCCCAGGACCGGGAGCGCCTGATCGTGCACCGAAGCGAATGCGTCATCGAACGTGATCACGAGAGTCCGGCCGGCCCCCGGGTCCAGCACCGCATCGCTGAAGCACCTGGGCCGGTAACCCCGACGTACGAGGCGCTGCACCTGGTCGTGCAGAGCGAAGGGGGTAACCGACAGTGGCGCGGACCAGCTGTCGCTGACGGCGTGGTAACACAGCACGAGCACGTCGCTCATCTTGGAGGCCTCACGGTCGCACGACGCTACGTGTCGCAGATTCTCTTTAGGAGACGAGTACGCCGATCCGCGACAATCGCACCGTGACCGCAGCCGACCCCCGGCGCCCCCATGTGCTGACCCTGACGGACTCGATCCTGATCGGGGGCGCGGAGCGTCTCGCCATGGACCTGACGCGGGGTACGCAGCCCGAGCGCTTTCGCCGCACGATCTGCGTCACCAGACGAATGGCTCACGGGTCGCAAGTCTATGCGGCGGCCGACATCCCTGCGTTGCGTGAGGAGGGAGTGGAGGTTCTGGAGCTCGATCGAGTTTCGCGTGTCGATCTGTGGGGATGGCTGCGACTGATCCGCTACCTGCGCTCAGAGGAGGTGGACGTCATTCACGCCCACAAGTTCGGCTCGAACGTGTGGGCCGCTGTCCTGGGCCGGCTGTGCGGGGTGCCGGTGATCATCGCCCACGAGCACACGTGGTCCTTCGAGGGCCAGCGATTGCGACGCTGGCTGGATCGGCGGATTGTGGCGCGGCTGAGTGATGTGGTCATCGCCGTCTCCGAAGCCGACCGCAAGCGCATGGTCGAGATCGTGGGAATGCCACCTGAGCGGGTGGTGCTGATCGAGAACGGCATCCGAGCCTCGCCGGTGGGCGACGGCGAGGCGGTCCGCAGGAGCGTCGGCATCGTTCGCGACACGCCTGTCCTAGTCTCGGTGTCGGTGCTGCGTCCGCAGAAGGCTCTGGACGTCATGATCCACGCGCTCGCCATCCTGCGAAGGAGCAGACCGGAGGTACGGCTGCTGATCGCCGGCCAGGGCGATCACGAGGCGCTCTCGGCTCTCGTCCACGAGCTCGCCCTCGAGCAGGCCGTCACGTTCCTGGGCTTTCGGCGGGACGTGCACAACGTCCTCGCGGCGGGTGACATCGCCGTCTCCTCGTCGGATTTTGAGGGCAGTCCGCTCGCCGTGATGGAGTACATGGCTGCGGGGTTGCCGGTCGTGGCCACAGCGGTGGGGGGAGTTCCGCGGCTCGTGGAGAACGAGCGCACGGGCCTGCTCGTCCCCCGCCGCGATCCGCAGGCACTGGCGCGCGCGCTGGAGCGCCTGCTCGATGACCGCGTACTGGCCCGAGCCATGGGTGAGCGCGGACGCGAACGCCAGCAACGAGAGTTCTCCTTCGACGCCACGCTGCGTGAGGTTCAGGCTCTCTATGACACCCAGCTGAGAGTTGACCGGCGGCGCATGGGCAGGCTGCGCACGCGGGCCGACCGGGCATGAGCCTGACCTTCGAGCGGTTCACCAGCCTACGCGACGTGCGCGAGGCTTCAGAGCTCCTGGCTGAGCGTTCCGGCAACCTGTTCGCGACCTGGGAGTGGATATCCACGTGGTGGCGGCACTTTGGCGCCGAGCGCCCTCTCACGGGGGTGATCGCTCGCCGACCGGGAGGCGACCCCGCCGCCCTCGTGGCTCTGTACCTCTCCTCGAGCCGACCGCTGCGCGTCCTGCGCTTCGTGGGGAGCGGTCCCAGCGACTGGCTGGGCCCCGTCCACGCGCCGACCGAGGAGGCCTTGGCGGCCGACGCCATGCGCCAAGCACTGGACGAGGCCCCCTCCTGGGACGTTCTCCTCGCCGAGCGTCTGCGCGACGGCAGAGTCCTGCCGCGCGGGACATCGGCCACCCTCGTTGTGGAAGAGGGATTTCCCATCCTCAGCTTCCAGGGCCGCAGCTGGGAGGAGCTGCTGAGCGGATACACCGC
>JAABUQ010004534.1_pt1 | contig 23536 bp, 11 predicted proteins | sample 5560001 | NCBI WGS metagenome assembly JAABUQ01 (sample SAMN10711888, study PRJNA513371) | rock metagenome | isolation source: Antarctica rocks | place: Antarctica: Victoria Land, Finger Mt nord | collected 2015-12-18 | reverse complement strand
GAGTCCCTCTTGCGCCTTGCGGTCTCCGAGGAACGCGAGCAGGTCGGCGACCTCGGCGGGGGTCAGGTGGCCGACGATGCCCGCGGGCATCAGGCTGACGGGGTCGGTCCCCTTCTGCTCGACCTCGGCGGCGGGGATGCGGACCTCGCGGCCCTGGGAATCGCGCAAGGTGAGGGCCTCGGGGGTGTCGGACAGGAGCAGGCCCGTCAGGACGCGGCCATCGGTGGTCGCGACCTTGGTGGTGGCGTAGCCCTCCTTGATCTCCCTGGACGGTTCGAGGATCGACTCCAGCCGCTTCTCGGGCGAGAGCGTCTCCCAGACGCGCGTGAGGTCGGGGCCGATCGGGCTGCCGATGCCTTCCATGCGGTGGCAGGAGGTGCAATTGGCCTTCTTCGCATCGACGAAGACCTGGCGGCCCCTCGCCGAGTCGCCGTCCTTCTTCGCGAGGTCCATCAGCTTCCGGGCGTCCTGGACGCTGGGGGCGTCGGCGAGGTTGTGCTGCTTGAGGAGGTCCCGGACGGCGGCCTGGAGCGCGGGGGTCGCGTGGCCGCGGGCCGCCTCGATCACGCGTGAAAGGTCTTCCGGCGGCAGCTTGCCGGCCGCGAGCCGCTGGACGACGATCAGCGCCGTATCGGCCTTCTGGCCGAGCAGGGCGATCGCCTGCTGGCGCAACTCCTGATCCTGCTCGTCGAGGGCCGTTCGCGCGAGGGTCGCCGCGGCGGGGAAGTCCAGGGGGGCCAGGGATCGCAGGGCTTCGTTGCGGAGGCCAGGGTCGCCACCTCCTTGGAACAGGTCGGTGAAGAGGGCTCGCAAACTCTTGTCGGCATACCCGCGGAGATCCGCGAGGGCCGAGCGCCGCTCCTCCGCGGGCCGTTCGGAATTCTGGGCCAGCGCGATCAGGGCCGCCTCGGCCGCCTCGGAGCGGGCTCCGGCGGCGAGTTCCAGGGCGGCGCGACGGATCTCGGCGTCGTCGTGCTGGAGGAAGCCGGGGAGGACCGGCGCGGCGGACGGGAAGGCGCGGGGGCCCATCGCGGCCAGGACGCGAATCGCCTCGGCGCGGGCCGGGGCCGGCGCGGTGGCCTCCTTCCTCAGCCAGGCGGCGATGGGGCCGGGGGGGGCTGCCTCGCCCAGCTCGCGGAGGGCGCGGAAGAGGCCGGCGTGGGTCGGTCCCGGGAGCCCCTGGGAGGTCGTCGCCTCTTCGAGCAGGGCGGCCGTTTCCTCGCGGTCCCGCCAGCCTTGCAGCACGAAGAGCGCCGCGGCCGACGCCCGAGCATCGCCGGTGGAGATGACCCCGATGGCGTTTTGCAGGCCCGTCTGCCCGAGGCCCTCAAGGGCCCGGGTCGTCGCGTCGCGGAGGAAGGCGTCGGCCTCCAGGTTCTCCGCGGCCTCCTTCAGCAGGTACGAAGCATGCTGGCCGCCCGCGGCGGGCAGGCCCAGCGTGACCTTGAAGACGGTCCGGACCTCCTTGCCCGTCGCCTCGTCCTTCGCCACACGGACCTGGCGCCCCGAGTTCCGGCCGAGCAGGAGGTATTTCGCCCGCAGGACTTGCGGGTCCGCCTCCTGGGGGCCGTCGTCCTGGAGGCTCGCCAGGGAGCCAACGGCCTGATGGAACATCGGCTCGCCCAGCTCGATTGGCAGGAACCGGGTCGCGTATTCGAGGGCCAGTCGCCTCAGAACGGGGTCGTCGTCGTGCCCGGCCACGGCCCACGCCCCCTGCGCCTGCCGTGGCGCGGCGACCGACAGGACGGCCAGTGCGTGCCGCTTGCCGGCGGCCGGGCTCGCCGGGTCGGCGATCAGCCGCGAGAGCCTGGCGGGCTGTTCGACCCCGCGCCGGATCAATTCCAGGCCGGCGGTGCGGCGGGTGCCGTAGTCCTCGGCGCAGAGCGCGGCGACCAGGCCGTCTTCGCTGACACCAGCCTGGACCAGCTCGGCGAGCCTGCCGGGCGCGAGGGTCGGCCTCGCGGGCTCCTCGGCCGTGCCGGACCACGACAACCGATACAGGCGGCCCGTCACCCCGTTGCCCGAGAGCTGACCGGCGCCTCCGGAGTCGGTGCGCCAATCGAGGATGTAGAGCGCGCCGTCGGGCCCGATCTCCGCGTCGGTCGGGCGGAACAGGTTGTCGTCGGCGGCCAGCAGGGTGAACTCCTCGCCGATGGTGTACGTCGCGCCGACGGGTTTGGTCTTGTACGCCCGCACGCTCTTGCGGAAGACGTCGGGGTAGACCAGGAGGTTGCGCGTGCTGGGCGGGAAGGCGTCGGAGTTCAGGACGCAGAGGCCCGCCGGTGCGCCTCGACCGGTTTCGGCCATCCAGCCGAGGCGGCCCGGACGCCCGCCGTTCCAGGTGGCGCGCTCCAAGTCGGGCTGGCAGCAGCGGGCGCCCTCGCGGAGGCGCCAGCCGTAGTCGCCCCCCTCGACCACATGCAGCAGCCGGCAGCCGGTGAAGCCGGGGGAGCCCTCGTTGTCGTTGTCGGTGTGCAGGATGTGGAACTCGTCGTCGAACGCGACGTTTCCGAAGGGGTTCCGCATCCCGAAGGCGACGTTTTCCAGGAGGGTGCCATCGGGCCGGCACCGGAAGACGCCCCCGCTGCGCAGGACGGTCGCCTCGGTGCCGTCGGTGCCTTTGGCGTGGGCGTCGCTGTCGCCGGTCGTTATGTAGAGGTAACCGTCGGGACCCATGCTCAGGCCCGAGACGCGGTGGTGGGAATCGTCATTGCCGAAGCCGGTGACGATCGCCTCGCGCACCTCGAACTTGCCATCGCCGTCGGCGTCCTTGAAGCGCACGACGTCGTGGTCCAGCGTGACATACGTCCAGCCGTCCCAGAAGAGCACGCCCGCGGGCAGGTCGAGGCCATCCATGTAGATGTCGGCCTGGTCGAACACCCCGTCGCCATCGGCGTCCGTCAGCACCTTGATGTGGTCGTTGGGCCCGCGCCCCGCCTGCCACTCCACGACATACAATCGGCCGTCGGGCCCGAAGGTCATCGTGACGGGATTCACCACCAGCGGCTCCGTCGCGGCGATCTCCACCTTCCAGCCCGGCGGCGAGCGATAACCCGCCAGGCGGGGGTCGGGATCGGCGGCGGCGGCGAAGGTCGTCGAGGCCACGGCGAGCGTGCCAAGGAGGAGGGAGACGCGGGGCATCGGGGCATCCTGAAGAAATTAACCACGGAGGCGCGGAGGACACGGAGACGAGGCTTGAGGGTTTTTCACCCTCCATGTCCTCCGCGCCTCCGTGGTTAGTTCATCCGAAGCCCGCGCTCGATGCAAGAGGCCGGCTCTGGTAAGCTTCGGAGGCCCGAGGATGCGCACGTCCCGAGACGGATCAATCCCGATGGATGCCGCCGCCTTCGTCGAGAAATGGCGACACTCGACGCGCTCGGAGAAATCCGCCGCGTCGGAGCACTTCCTTGACCTCTGCGAACTCGTCCAGCACCCCAAGCCCGGCGACGTCGATGCGCAGGGGCTGAGCTTCACGATGGAGAAGCGTGTCAAGAAGTTTGGCGGCGGCATGGGGTTCGCCGACGCCTGGAAGAAGGACCATTTCGCCTGGGAGTACAAGAGCCGGGGGTTTGACCTCGACCCCGCCTTCAACCAGCTTCTGCAATACAGCGGCGACCTCGGCAACCCACCGCTGCTGGTCGCATCGGACATGGATCGCATCGAAATCCGCACCCGCTTCAACGGCTTCCCGACCACGACTCACGCCTTCGACCTCGCGACGCTCGCCCTCCCCAAAAACCTCGACCTCCTCCGGCGCGTGTTCCACGACCCCGAGTCGCTGCGCCCCGAGGAGACCATCGAGAAGATCACCGAGAAGGCCGCGAAGGACCTGGCCGAGATCGCCCCACGCATCCGGCAGCGGCACGACGACCCCACCAAGGTCGCCCACTTCCTCGACCGCCTGGTCTTCTGCCTCTTCGCCGAGGATTACGGCCTGCTGCCGAATAAAGTCTTCACCCGGATCATCGAGAAGTACGCGATCCGGCCCAACGACAAGATCACCGCCGACATCGGCCTGCTGTTCGCCGCGATGGCCCAGGGCGGCGACGTGTACGGCGAAACCATCCCCCACATCAACGGCAACCTCTTCGACGGTGGTCCGCCGCTCCTGCTCGACGCCATCGAGCTTGAGGCCATCCACAAGGCTGCCGCGCTCGACTGGAGCCAGATGGACCCGTCCATCTTCGGCACCCTGTTCGAGCGCGTGATGGACCCCAACCAGCGGTCGCGGCTGGGGGCCCACTACACCGGATTCGCCGACATCGAGACGCTGATCGATCCCGTCGTGATGGCCCCGCTGCGCCGCGACTGGGACGAGACGCGGCCCCGCATCGAATCCCTGCTCCCCGTTGCCGTCGATCCGTCCGGCGCCCCCGTCCTTTTCGCGGCGCCGCCCGAGGCAAACCGAGACGAGGCCGGCGCCGCCCTTGACGGGTTCCTCGGCCGGTTGCGGTCCGTCCGCGTGCTCGACCCGGCGTGCGGCTCGGGGAACTTCCTGTACGTCACCCTGAGCAAGCTGAAGGACCTGGAGTTCGAGGCCCTGGCCACCGCGCGCCGCGTCGGCCTGCCCGATTTCCCCCTACAGGTTGGCCCCCGTCAGCTTTTCGGCATCGAGAAGAACCCGTATGCCTTTGACCTGGCCCAGATGACCGTCTGGATCGGCTTCCTCCAGTGGCACCGCGCCAACGGCTTCGCTTACCATCAGACCCCAGTCTTGCAAACCCTCGACACGTTCGCCCTCAAGGACGCGATCCTGGACGTCGAGACGAACCCCGAGTTCCCCGCCGAACCGACGTGGCCGGATGCCGATTTCATCGTCGGCAACCCGCCGTTTTTGGGAGGCAGTAGAATCTGGAGAGAGTTAGGGCGAGAATATCAAGAAAATTTGTGGAAGGTGTACGAGGGCAGAATTCCAGGCGGTTCTGATCTCTGCTGCTATTGGTTCGAGAAGGCTCGTGCCTACATCCAGAGTGCAACATGTCGCCGAGCGGGGTTGATCGCAACACAGGCGATACGTGGTGGTGTTAATCGCAACGTGTTGAAAAGCATCAAAGCTTCAGGGGATATCTTCTTCGCTCAACGCGACAAGGATTGGGTTTTAGACGGAGCGAACGTCCATGTCTCACTTGTCGGATTTGATAGCGGCGTTGAAACGATTCGCATAGCGGAAAATCGAACCGTTTCATTCATAAATTCAGACTTATCAACTATTTCAGATGTCACATCCGCCAGGCGTCTGATTGGAAACGTGGGTATCGCATTCATCGGAACAAAAAAGGGGGGGAAATTTAACATTTCGTCTCGCCTTGCCGTTTCGTGGCTGGGTGCTCCAAACCCTCACGCACGGCCCAACTCGGATGTTCTCCGGCCTTGGCGTAATGGCAAAGCTCTCATTGATAATGATGATTCCCAATGGATTGTTGACTTTGGGACAGATATGAGTTTTCATGATGCATCATTACACGAAATGCCCTTCAAGTACGTCCTAGAAAATATTAAACCCGTTCGAGATCAGAACAATCGAGCGCTTCGCCGTCTAAACTGGTGGATCCACTCGGAAAGCTGTCCTGGTATGCGCGCGCAAACCAAGATACGGGATCGATCGTGCGCAACGGTGAGGGTTTCAAAGCATCGAATCTTCGCGTGGGTAACTCCCGAAATTTTGTGCGACGACACCATCTTCGTTTTTGCTCGGGACGACGACTACTTTTTTGGTGTCGTGCATTGCCGAGTGCACGAGGTATGGGCCCGATCCCAGGGCACTCAGGTGCGCGAGCGAGAAAGCGGCTTTCGCTACACTCCGACATCCTGCTTCGAGACATTCCCCTTCCCCGAGCCCACGCCCGCGCAGCACGACGCCATCGCCGCCGCGGCGAAGCAACTCGACACCCTCCGTACGAACTGGCTGAACCCGCTGGAGTGGAACCGCCGCGAGGTGCTGGAGTTCCCCGGGTCCGTCGATGGCCCCTGGGCCCGATACGTCGTCGAGGCCGACGAGCGGGGGATCGGGACGGTGCGCTATCCCCGGCTGGTCCCCAAGGATGCGTATGCCCCCGACCTCGCCAAGCGGACGCTCACGAACCTCTACAACGAGCGGCCGACGTGGCTCGACCTCGCCCATCGGGCGCTGGACGAGGCCGTTTTCGACGCCTACGGCTGGTCGCCCGGGATGTCGGACGAGGCGATCCTCGCGGCCCTGCTCGACCTGAACCTCGCGCGCTCGGGGACCGGGCCTAACCTCGGTGGCGCGGAGGATACGGTGACGCCTTGACTCCTCCAAATCTGCTCCGTGGCCTCCGAGCCGCCATCGTTCCTGATTTTTACCGCCTTTCCTGGAACGTTTCGTGCGCACCTTTACCGACCGCTCCCGAGAGTCCATGCGCCGGACCACAACGGTCGGCACCTGGGCGGGGACACCCAATTCGGGGGCGACGCCGTGACGAAACGAAGCCAAGCCTCGCGAGGTTCCATCTCCTCCCGTCGCGAACCGAAACGAAGCCAATTCCTGGTCCCGAAGTGGTGGCGGGCCAGCCAGCTCGCTCCGCGCGAGACGAACCCAACGACCGTCCGGCCCCCGAACTCCGGGCGCGGAACGAACCCAATCCGCTCCGCGATTCCTCGACAGCGCCCGGCGCCAAACGAACCCAACGCCCCCAGTCGTCCCGCGAAACGAAGCCAAGCGACTCCCCGCTCGGCCTTGCGAAACGAACCCAATTCCCGTCATCCCGCCCGATCCGCCCGCGCAAGCCGAACCCAACAAAGCTCCCAACTTGGCGAGAGTCTCCCGCGGAACGAACCCAAATCGCCCCCGGAGGCTCATGCCCACCGTTCGTTGGTAAGTCCTTACCGGGCATCGGCCTACGTGGTTTACGGCACCTCCCCGCAATCAAAACAATCAAATCAAGGGGGAAGTCCTTACCGGGCATCGGCCTACGTGGTTTACGGGATGGTCATCTTGGGAGGCCGCGCCCAGAGGGGGGAAGCTCGCCGAGGTTGAGAACGAACCGCCTTGAGGCGGGTTCCGATCCTGGCCTCAATCCGCCGTCAGCGGCCGAAGTTCCACGCTCCTCAGGTCCATCAAGGCCCCCCGGATCGGTCCCTCGGGGCGGACCTCGACGCGGACAGGGCCGGCCGGGAGCGTGACCTCGCCGACCTGCGCGCGCTGGTAAGCGTCCCACGAGCCGGTGCCGGCGACCTTGCCGTCGATCCGCGAGCGGCCGGCCTCCACGACGTAGGCGTTGCCCTTCATCCCCTCGTCGCAGGCCCAATCGATCCAGACGGCGTAGCGGCCGGGCCGGTCGACCTCGACCCGCCAGCCCGCGCGGTCGTCGGGGGCCGTCCAGAAGCCGAGGTTGTGGTACAACGGTTCGAGGGTCAGGCGGGCGCCGAAGATCTCGGCGGCGGTGGCGGGAAGGGCGATCGTGCCGTCGGCGCGGGGGCGGAGGACTTCGGGGCGGTTGCCCTCGACGACCTTGCGGGGCGGGCCGGTCGCCGTCAGGAAAGCCAGGAGGTCGGCGAGGTCGCGCGCGGATAGGTCCTTCTCCAGGCCCTCGGGCATGAGCGACTGGCCGGAACCGGCCATCGCCTCGATCTCGGCGCGGAGCAGGGTGTCTTGCTGGCCCTCCTGGCGGCGGAGGGTCACGGCGTTGGCCGACTCAGCGGCGATCAGGCCGGTCAGGACGCGGCCGTCCCTGGTCGCGACGCTGTAGCTGGCGTACCGCGACTCGAACGCCCGGTTGGGGTCGAGGATGGCGATCAGCAACGCCTCGGGCGCCTTCACGGCGAGGGCGGCGAGGTCGGGGCCGACCTCCACGCCAACACCCCCGATCTTGTGGCAGGTCGCGCAGGCCCGCTGGAAGACGGCCAGGCCCGCCTTCGGGTCGCCCGCGAGGTCCAGCGCGGGCCGGTGGCGGTCGACGACCTCTTTCCGCGCCGCCGTCGGCGTGTCGAGCAAGGCCGCGGCCTGCTCGCGGAGGTCCGGGCGAGGCGAGGCCAGCAGCCGGGCACGCCGTGCGCTGTCCACCTCGGCGGCGGGGACGCGCTTCGCCTCGATCGCCGCGAGCAGGGACTTCGTCCAGGGCTCTCGGCTCAGCAGGAGGTCCAGCACCGCGCCCCGGGTGGCGGGGGCAGACCCGACCCAGCCGGCCAGCACCGTCTCGGCCACCGCGTCCCCCTTCATCCCGCCGAGCGCCGCCAGGGCCGCGGATCGCAACGCGGTCGAAGACCTTGGCTCCAGGAGCCGACCGAGGCGCGCCAGGTCCTTCGCCTCCTCGGCGTCGCGGCCGAGCACCCGGACGGCCGCGAGCCGGGCCTCTTCGTCGGCCTCCTCATCGTCGACGGTCTCGCGCGCCGCCAGCACGAGGCCGTCGAGCCGGGCCACCGGGGTCTTGAGCGCGGGCGCGGCTTCGGCCCACTTCGCCAGCGTGGCCACGTTGCCCCCGGTCGCGTCGATCAGGCCGGCGAAGGCCGACCATTGCCAGGGGGCGAACCGGCCCTTGTCCGGGTTGCCGATGGCTTCGATCAGGGGAACCAGGTCCGCCGAGCCCGGCGTCGAGGCGATCTGCGCGAGCAGCGGTTCGACGAGGGCCGGCGGGGGCGGGCCTCCCCGGAAGAGGGCCGCGAGCAGCCTCGACGCGTGCGGCGTGGCCGAACTGAGGATGGCCGTGCGGAGCCAGGGGTCTTCCGGGTCGCGCCGGGCCAGCCGCGCCAGGGCGTCGGCCGCCGCCGGAACGTCCGTTCCTCCCAGGGCCAGGGCCAGCGCGAGCCTCACGCGGGGATCGGGGTCATCGGCCAGACGGAGCGATCGCGCCAGGACGCCGGGCTCGGACGTCAACATCCCCTCGCCGAGTCGCAGGGCGTGGCGGCGGACCTCGGGATGGGCGTCCACCAACGCCACCCGGATCGTCTCGGCCGACAGGCCGTCCAGGCCGTCGAGAGTCCAGAGAGCTTGCACGCGCACCTTGGGCGATGGGGCGGTGGCCGCCAGGCGCCGGAGCAGTGGTACGGCCCCCTTGTCGCCCGCCTGGACCAGCAGGCGCTGGGCGGTGTCGCGAGTCCAGCCGTTGGGGCTGTCCAGGGCCGTCACGAGCCCGGCGGTGTCGAGCTTGTCGAGCCTGGGAATCGGCCGAGGGGTCGCGGCGACCGGGACGACGCGATAGATCCGCCCCAGGTCGTGGCCGGCGCGCAGGTCGAGCTTCGCCTGCGTCTCCTTGGGAATCCATTCGGGATGCTCGATGACCGCGCGGTACATATCGGCGATCCAGAGCGCGCCGTCGGGGCCCGTCCTCAGCATGGTGGGCCGGAACCAGTTGTCGGTCGAGGCCAGGAACTCGCGATCCGCCTCGTCGGCCGCGCGCCGGCCCTGGTGACTGACGCCGTCGGGCTCGACCACCAATCGGTGGACGAGGTTGTGGACGGGCTCGCTGACGAACAGGGCGTTCTCGAAGCCGGGGCCGAAGAGGTCATCGCGGTAGGGCGTCGGGCTGTTGGCCGAGGTGACGCTCCCGGCTCCGCCCGGGTCATTGAACCGGGCGACGGTCCGGCTGATCGGGAAGAGGCGGCGGTTGGCGTCCAGGACGCGAGTGAGCCCCGGCGGCGCGAGCTTCGGATTGCGCCGCAGGTCGCGATCGGCGAGCACGTAGTGCCAGGCCCAGACGCTGTTGTTGTTGCCGAACCAGTCGCCCCAGTCGTCGCGATGCCTGCCGAACTGCGCCTGCCCGGTCTCGGCCTCGAACGAGCCGTCTTCGGGCCGGAACCGGAAGTCGCGCCCGCCGATGCCGACCGTCTTGCCGGTCGTCGCCGAGAGGATCTCACCGCCGCTGTCGCCATTGGCCCCGTAGATCCAGTTGTCCAGGCCGTAATCGAAGCCGTTGACACGGTGCTGGGGATTGCCCGCCACGAACCCCGAGAAGAGCGTGCGGCGCACGTCGGCCAGACCGTCGCCGTCGGTGTCCTCGGCGTAGAAGATCTCGGGGGCACAGGCAACAATCACCCCCTTTCGCCAGGGCAACACGCCCGTGGGGAAGCTCAACTCCTTGAGGAACACGGTCGCCTTGTCGTAACGGCCGTCGCCGTCCTGATCTTCGAGGAACTTGACCACGCCGACGGGCTGGCCCTTGCCGTCGCCGCCCAGGGGATAGTCACCCATCTCGACGACCCAGAGCTTGCCGTCCGCCCCCCAGTCCAGGGCGATCGGGTCGCGCACCAGTGGCTCGCACGCCATCAGCTCGACCCGGAACCCCGGCCGCACGCGGATCGAGCGCCGGGACGCCTCGGGAGCCTTCGCGCGGGGCTCGACATCCCCGAGGAGTTCGCCGAAGGCGCGGCGGTCGACCAGGTCCGGGAGCTTGGCGGTGTCCTCGTTCTGCCACCAGATCGTGCGCGTGTGGACCCACGCGCCGCGATCGGCCCCCGCGCCGGCCTTATCAACGCCGGTGAACGACGGGATGGCGTCCTTGTCCTGGTCGCTTCGCCTGCCGGAAACGGCCTGGCGCGACCACCCCTCGGCCATCGTTGCGAAGAGATGGACGCCATACCCCTCGGGATTCGAGACGACGATGTCGTCGCGCCCATCCTCATCGAGGTCGACGAATCGTAGGCCCGCATCCTCGCCCCTGGCGCCAACCATTCGCGCGCCCGCCGGCAGCGAGAAGGGCAGTGGCTCCCAGCGTCCGCCCTGATCCGACCAGCCGAACGCGGCATTTTGCGTCTCGTTCGCCACCAGAAGTTCACAGCGGCCGTCGCCGTCGAGGTCGCGGAAGCGGACGCCGCGATCGATCCCCCCTGCCCCCGTGGCGACGGGGTCGCCGCCGAGTTCCAGACCCTTCAGGATCGCCTGGTCTTCCACCCACGTCACCCCATCAAAATGCCAGGCCCCCGCCATGTCCCCATCGCGGACGACCATCGAGGGCAGGCCGTCGGGCGCGACGATCCCGAACCGGACACCCCTGGCCAACGTCGTCGGGAAGTCGCCGATCCTCCAGGCGCCGCGCTTCGGGTCCCAGAGCCTGGTCTGACGGACGGCGCCATTGCCGAGGACCACGTCCAGGAAACCATCGCCGTCGAGGTCGAGCAGGCGCACGCCATTGTCCGAACCGCGGGTCGGGCCGGCGGCTACCCGCAGCGGCTGGCCGCCGAGCAGGTTGGCGTCGAGCCGCTCCTGGGCCTCGCGGAAGTTGAGGAACTTCACCTTCTTGCCGTGCGACTTGACGACGTGGTCGATCAGCTCGACCACCTGCTCGGCCTTGATCCAACCGTGCGGGTGGAAGACGAGGTTGAAGACCCCCTGCTTCGCGACTGTCGCGTCGAGCGCCGCCTTCAGATCCTCGACCATCCGCGGGCTGCAAGGCTTCAGGAGGTTCTGCGCTTCCCAGTCGCTCGGGACGGCGCAGGGGAATTCCCAGCAGAGGTGGTTGATCACGTAGGGATAAGGGTAATCCTCGATCGTGTTGACGAACGACGGGAAGGGCAGGAATTTGCGGAACCGCTCGCGGCCGTCGGGGTCGAGGACCAGGCGGCGGGGGAGCGTCGGGTCGTCCGGCGTCGTGATGTTGAAGACCGAACTATCAATCGTGAGGTGTCGCCCCTCGGGCGTGTTCCTGTTGAAAATCTCGGAGAAAAAGCGCGGGCTGACGGTGTTGCGGGAGTCGCAGCAGGGCATCCGGAACGCAACGGGCCGGTTGCCGGGTATGCGGTTCAACAGGTCGATGCAACCGTCAACCGTCGCCTTCGCCGCGGGGAAGTCGCCGCCGCTCAGCAGTGGGCAGGGATGGGCAAGAGTGTGGATGTCAAAGTTTAACCCTTCCTTGAGCAGGCCCGGGAGCGCTCGGTCCTCGGCGGCGACGCGGCAGGTCATGATGCTGAGGGGGGCGCGGCCGTCGATCGCCTTGAGGCGGTCGAGGATCGGGCGGAGGAAGGTTTCATACGCGCCGACGTTGTCCCTCATGTCGTCGATCGCCAGGACGACGACCGCCTCGACGCCTTCCTCGCCAACCCACTGGGGGGTCGTCAACTTCGGGAAGGCCCGCCCGACGTGATAGGGATCGGAACCGTCGAGGTAGGTGAGGCGATTCGCGTCGGGCCCGCCCTGAAGGCTCGCTCCGAGGGCCAGAGTGATCGTCAAGGCAAGCAGTCCGTGTCTGGGGCGCATGGCGTGTCACCTCGGCGGCGGGGGGCGACGGGCAATCCACACGAATTGTAAGCGGGCGATCGGAGCGAGCCAAGCACACGGTTCAAACGACCCGCAGGCCGCCCGCGTCGAACCATGAGGCCCGCGCCAGGTCGAGCCGCACGACGACTGTCTCGCCGATCCGGGTCCGTCGAGACGCGGGGAATCGCGCGGCCAGCATGTGCCCATCGAGGTCGAGCGCGGCGATCGTCTCGTGTCCCCTGGGCTCCAGCCGCCGTACCGTCGCGAGCAGGTCCGGCGTTCCCGGCGGGGCCGCGGCCTCGCCCGGTTCGACCAGTCGGACATCCTCGGCGCGCAGCCCCAGCACGACCCCGAGGGAACCCGCCGGGGCGGGTAGAAACGACATCGGCGGGCTGCCGACGAAGGCGGCCACGGACTTCGAGGCGGGGCGGTCGTAGACGTCCGAGGGCGTCCCTACCTGCGCGAGCCTCCCGCAGTCCAGGACGGCGACGCGATCGCCCAGCGCCAGGGCCTCGGCCTGGTCGTGGGTCACGAGGATCGTCGTGGTCATGAGCCGCCGCTGGAGGTCGGCCAGGTCGGCGCGGATCGCGGCCCGCAACGGGGCATCCAGGCTCGCGAACGGCTCGTCCAGCAACAGAATTCCCGGCCGGCGCGCCAGGGCACGGCCCAGGGCCACGCGCTGCCGCTGCCCGCCGGAAAGCGCCGCCGGCCTGCGCCCGAGGCAGTCCGACAGGCCCAGCATCGCGGCGACCTCCTCGACGCGGCCCGGAATCTCGGGACGCGGGGCGCCTCGCGCCCGCAGGCCGAAGGCCAGGTTCTCGAAGACGCTCAGGTGCGGGTACGGGGCCGGGTCCTGGAAGACCATCGCCACGTCGCGCTCTCGCGGCGCGAGGCGGTCCGCCGCGCGCCCGCCGATGCGGATCGCGCCGGAAGTCGGCGCCTCCAGCCCGGCGATCAGGCGCAAGAGGGTGCTCTTGCCGGAGCCCGACGGTCCGACGACCGCCAGGAACTCACCGTCGGCGACCGCCAGGTCGACCCCCGCAATCGCCTCGACGCCCCCAGCGAACGCTTTCCCGATCGCCTGGAGTTCGACCGTCGCCAAGTGTCTCCCCCCCGACATTCGCGTCTGGGAATTCTCGCCCCGGACGGCGATTGTAGGGGGCGAGGCCCGACATGGCCACGAGGTCCGCGGGAAGGAACCTTGGTTTTTCCAGGGCGATCCGCCACAATCAAGCGTGAAGGTGCGCCGAACGTCTCTCTTCGGGAGGGGAAGCGTGCGACGGTTGACTCGCACAGCGCTGGCAGCGTTGCTGATCTTGCGGCTTGTGGCCTCCCCGGCGTCATCGGAGGACGCTCCGGCGGAGACTTTCCGCGACGACCAGCGCGCCCACTGGGCCTTCAAGGCGGCGGTGCGGCCCGAGCCGCCGGAGGTCGAGCAGGCCGATTGGGTCCGAAACCCCATCGACCGCTTCCTCCTCGCCGGGATGGAGGAAGTGAAGTTCGCCCACGCGCCCGAGGCCGATCGACTCGTCCTGATCCGGCGGCTATCGGCCGACCTGATCGGCCTGCCGCCGACGCCCGTGGAGGTTGAACGCACCCTGCGCGACAATCGCCCCGAGTCCTATGGCCGGCTGGTCGACCGGCTGCTGGCGAGCCCTCAGCACGGGGTCCGCTGGGCGCAGCACTGGCTGGACCTGGCGCATTATGCCGACACCAACGGCTTCGAGGCCGACGGCGAGCGCCCCGATTCCTGGCGGTATCGCGACTGGGTGGTGGATGCGCTCAACGCCGACATGCCCTTCGATGAGTTCCTGTCGCTCCAGATCGCGGGAGACGAGTTGCGACCGGGCGACCCCTCGGCCCTGATCGCCACGGGCTTCGGCCGCTGCGGCCCGCGCGAGGTCGTCGGCGGCAACGTCGACCCGGCCTCCCTCAGGCAGGCGGAACTGACGGAGGTCACGGGGACCGTCGGATCGGTCTTCTTGGGCCTGACGATGGCCTGCGCCCGCTGCCACAACCACAAGTTCGACCCGCTGCCCACCACCGACTATTACCGCCTCCAATCCTTCTTCGCCGCCGCCGAATTCGCCGACGTGCCGATCGCCGCCGAGGCTGAGCGCAAGGCGTTTGAGGCCGCGGCCCGCGAGGTCGTCGCCAGGGGCGAACCGCACCGTGCCCGGTTGTCGGCGCTGGAAGGCCCCTATCGAGAGACGTTGCTGGCCGAGAAGACGGCCGGGCTGAGCGCGGCCGAACGCACGGCCCTGGCGGTGCCGGAGAAGGAGCGGACTCCCGAGCAGAAGAAGATGGCCGCCGGAGCGATGGTCGCCTTGAAGGTCAACTGGGAGGAGGTCGCCCAGGCGGTCGCCGCGAATCCCGAGCACCACGCCGAGCGGGAGCGCCTGAAGCGCGCGATCCACGAAATCGAGATGTCGCGCCCCCGCCCGCCGGCCGCGGCGATGGCGATCGTTGATCGATCCGCCGAGGCGCCCGAGACGTTTGTGCTGAAGCGCGGCGACCTCAAGAATCGCGGGCCGAGGGTCGCACCCCGGCCGCCGGGGATCTTGCTCGCGTCGCAGCCCGCCGACGCCTTCGCCTTCGCCTTCGCCGCACCGGCCGGGGGCCGCCGCGCGGCCTTGGCGCGCTGGATGAGCCGGTCGGATAATCCGCTCACCGCGCGGGTGATCGTCAACCGGCTCTGGCAGCACCACTTCGGCCGCGGTCTGGTCGCCACCCCCAGCGATTTCGGCACCCGGGGCGAGGCCCCCTCGCACCCCGAGCTGCTCGACTGGCTCGCCACCGAGCTGGTCGCCCAGGGCTGGCGGCTGAAACCGATCCACCGCCTGATCGTGACCTCGGCGGCCTACCGCCAGTCCTCCAAGGTGTCCCACCCGTCCCAGGCGACCGACGATCCCGACAACGCCCTGCTCTCCCGGATGAATCGCCGTCGCCTGGAAGGGGAGGCCCTCCGTGACGCGATGCTCGCCGCTTCCGGCGAACTGAACCTCAAGCTCGGCGGGCCCGGCGTGCGGGTGCCGATCGAGGACGAGGTCCGCGCCCTGATCTTCACCGAGGCCGAGACCGTTGACCTCTGGCCCGTCACGCCCGAGCCCGCCGAGCACGTCCGGCGTTCCCTCTACCTCTTCCGCAAGCGGAACGTCCGCTACCCGCTCCTGGGCGCCTTCGACGCCCCCGACACCTTGACCTCTTGCCCCAAGCGGGGCGTCAGCACGCATGCCCTGCAACCCCTGGTCCTGCTCAACAGCCCCTTCGCGCTCGACCGCGCCCGCGCATTCGCCGGTCGCCTGTACCGCGAAGGGGGCGACCCGATCGCGCGCGCCTATCGCATCGCCCTCGCCCGCTCTCCGTCCCCCGCCGAACGCGACCGCGACCACGCCTTCCTCGACGCCCAGGCAACTCTCCTGCGCGGGCGCGACGCTTCAACTCTGATCTTGCCGACCTTCACCCCGCCGGACACCGATCCGGCCGAGGCCGCCGCCCGGGTCGACTTCGCCCAGGCGATGCTCAACCGCAACGAGTTCATCTATGTCCCCTGACATCGGCACAGTTGACCGCCGCCACTTCCTTCGGGCGGCCGGCGCGGGCTTCGGCCTGCTCGGGCTGGAGGCCCTGCTCCGCGGCGAGGCCCGAGCCGGCGGCAAGCCGGGGCATCACGCCGCGAAGGCCAGGCGGTGCATCTTCCTGTTCATGGTCGGCGGTCCCAGCCAGATCGACCTCTTCGACCCCAAGCCCGCCCTCCAGGAGCTCGACGGCAAGCCCCTGCCGGAAAGCTTCGGCAAGGTCCACAGCCAGTTCCTCGAAGCCGATCCGGTCTGCCTGGGCAGTCGCCGCAAGTGGGGAAGGTACGGGAAGTCGGGCATCGCCATGTCGGACCTCGTGCCGCACCTGCACGGGCAGGCCGACGAGATCGCGGTCATCCGCTCGTGCGTGGCCGACAGCGTGATCCACGCGCCGGCGCACTACCAGATGAATTCGGGCCGGACGAGCATGGGCTATCCCAGCTTGGGAAGCTGGGCGACATACGGACTGGGCTCGGAATCGGAGAACCTGCCGGCCTTCGTCGTGCTCACGCAGCCCGAGGGGACGCCGGAAGGTGGTGCGCCCTGCTGGGGAGCCGGATTTCTACCCGCGACGCACCAGGGAACGCTTTTCCGCCACGGGCCGGACCCCATCATCAACCTGAAGGCGCCCAGGGGCGTCACGACGGCCCAGCGCCGGGCGACCCTCGACTTGCTGCGCTCCATGAACGCCGCCGACCTGGAGCCCGGCGACACCGAGCTGGCCGCGCGGATCGACAGCTACGAGCTGGCCTTTCGCATGCAGGCCGAGGCCCCGGAGGCGGTCGACCTGTCGCGCGAGCCCGCCGAGACTCGCGCCCTTTACGGCCTGGACGACCCCAGGACGGCCGAGTTCGGGAGCCGCTGCCTGCTGGCCAGGCGGCTGGTTCAGCGCGGGGTGCGGTTCGTGCAGGTGTATTCCGGGGGCGGCCCCGTCGCGATGCAGTGGGACGCGCACGACGACCTCGACGCCAACCACGAGAAGATGTGCGGTCTGACCGACAAGCCGGTGGCCGCCCTGCTGGCCGACTTGAAGCGCACCGGCCTGCTCGACGAGACCTTGGTCGTCTGGGGTGGCGAGTTCGGCCGCACGCCGGTCGCGCAGGGGGGCAGCCGGGGCCGCGACCACAATGCGACGGGGTTCACCATGTGGATGGCCGGCGGCGGCGTGAAGGGGGGGACGGTCTTCGGCGCCACCGACGAGATCGGCCTTCGCGCCGTGGAGGGTCGCGCCCACGTCAACGACCTGCACGCCACGATCTTGCATCTGATGGGCCTCGACCACAAGAAATTGACCTTCCCCCACGACGGCCGGGATGAGCGGCTCACGGATGTCGGGGGCCGGGTGTTGTCGGAAATTCTGGTCTGAATTGCCCGGGTGTCACCGAACGCTTGACGGGACGTACCGGGTTTCTAGACTATGGCTTACGGCGTGGAACGGGGGAGGCTCGCGGCCCCGCCGTGGATTTTCGCGCCAATATTCAGGACGCGGCAGCGAACTCCGCGTCGCGACGGGACGTAGCCATGATGAAGGCCCTCGATCCGGCCGAAGACCTCGCCCCGTTGACGGACGAGTCGCTGCTCGGCCGCTATCGAGATTCTGGCCTGACCGCGGATTTCGACGCGCTGGTGCATCGTTACGAGCGCGAGCTGTATCGTTACCTGGTCCGCTACACGGGCAACCCGGCGATGGCGGACGATGTTTTCCAGAACACGTTCCTCCAGGTCCATTTGAAGCGGGGCCTCTATGAGGACGGCCGCCCGGTCCGCCCCTGGCTCTATGCGATCGCCACCCATCAGGCCGTCGACGCCCTCCGCAAGGCGGGTCGTCACCCGACTATCAGCCTCGACCGCCGCGCCGACACTGGCGAATCCGACCCGGGGGCCCTGGTCGACCTCCTGGTGGGCGACGAGCCCGGCCCCCTGGCACGGCTCCAGGAGGCGGAGCGCCAGGATTGGGTCAGGCGAAGCGTCGCCCGGCTCCCCGAGACCCTGAAACAGACGTTGATCCTCGCGTATTACCAGGACTTGAAGTACCGCGAGGTCGCCGAGATCTTGAAGATCCCGGTCGGCACCGTCAAATCTCGCCTGCACGCCGCCCTGGCCAAGCTCCAGGAGATGGCACGCGGGTCCGGCCCCGACGGAAACGGCTCCTAGCTATGAACGCCAACGACCTCATTGATCTGTCCATCGGCCTGGTCGATCCCGATCGCCGCGAATCCCTGGAGCAGCGGCTCGCCGACGACCCCTGGGTGTCGAGCGCTCTGGATCGCCTGTCGAGGAACCTCGACTTCCTGCTAGACGACGGTCTCGGCGACCTCGACCCGCCCCGGGACCTGGCGCGGCGGACGGTCGCCGTCGCCACCGGGCGTGGGACGAAACGCACGGTCCTGGAATTCACCCCGGTGCGGGTCCCGTTCCGCTGGGCCGACGTCGCGGTTGCCGCCGGCATCTTCGCGGCGGGGTTGCTGACCCTGTTTCCCGCCATGCAGCGCGGCAAGGCCCGCATGGCGCAGTCGTCGTGCACCTTCAACCTCCACCATCTCGGCTTCAGCCTGAGCCAGTATTCGGGCCTGCACGGCACCTATCCCTACGTTTCCAGCGGCGAGCCAGGCTCCCGCGCGGGGATGTTCGCCGTCCTGCTGCACGATCAGGAGATGCTTGAGGGCGTCACGACGCTGGACTGCCCTGGCAACGGCGTCAGCAAGCTGATCCCCCCCCTACCCCCCTTCTCCAAGATTTGCCAGGACGAGGCGAAGGACCCCAACTGTCCGAACTGCCTGCACCATTTCGATTACGCCTATAACCTGGGATACCGGCACCCGACGGGCCAGCCCGGTCCGATCTCCTCGCGGCTGCAAGCGGCCATACCACTGCTTGCCGACAACCCGGGGCACGCCAACGGCAAGATCCTGGAAGGCAACAGCCCCAACCACGGCGGCGCCGGCCAGAACGTCCTGTATAGCGACGGCCACGTGTCCTGGCACTCGACGAGGCGCCTCAACGCGGTCGACGCCGACATGTACCTCAACGAATTCGGTCACGCCGCCCCGGGCGTCAGCCCGCCCGACACCGTCCTCGCCCCCGCCAACTTCCGCTTCGACGGCCAGCCCTGAACTTGCTGATCCGGGGCAACCTCAACGACCGCCGCGATTGCGGACCCGGTCGCTGAACAGAAGGGCGAGCATCGACTTGGCGTCCTGGATCCGCCCGTCGTGGACCATCGCCAACGCCTCGTTCCAGGCGACGATCACCGGCTCAAGCTGCTCGTCGGGCTGGTGCTCCGTCGGGCCGGGCCGCAGGTCTTCGCAACGATAAAGATACATCCGCTCGGTCATGACGCCCGGCGACACGTACCACTCGGCGATCCTGGCGATCCTCCCAGCCTCAAAGCCGGTCTCCTCGCGTAGCTCACGCGCCGCCGTGTCGTCGGGCGACTCGCCGGGGTCGATCGTCCCGGCGGGCACTTCCAGCAGTGTCTCGCCCACAGCGTAGCGGCGGCAACGCACCAGGCAGACCCGGCCGGCGTCGACCATCGGCACCAGGGCGACCGCCCCCCGGTGGATCACCACCTCACGCACCGCGATCGTCCCGTCGGACAGGGGCACGGCCTGCAAGGCGAGGTCGATCTTGTGCCCCTGGAAGATCACGCGGCGATCGGGATTCGCTTCGGACATCGGCCTTTCCTCCACGACCACCGTCCCGGACCCGATAGGGACCGCCGTGCGGGCCGTCCGGCGGCGGGTCCGAGGCGTGGCACATGGCCGATTCAGCCCTCGCGGACCAGGGCGTGGAACCGCTTGCGAAGGTCCACGGTGATGGGCCCCGGCTTGCCGGCGCCGATGGGACGGCCGTCGCACTCGACGACCGGGATGACCTCGGCGGCCGTGCCGGTCAGGAAGCACTCGTCGGCGGTGTAGATGTCGTGACGATCCATTGACCGCTCGGTGACGGAGAGCCCCGCGCCCCTGGCCAGTTCAATGACCGCCTCGCGCGTGATGCCTTCCAGGATGCCGGCGTCGACCGAGGGGGTGTGGATCGCGCCGTGGCGGACGGTGAAGATGTTGTCGCCGGTGCATTCGGCGACCTCGCCCTTGTGGTTGAGCATCAGGGCTTCGAGGCAGCCGGCGTTGGTCCCCTCGATCTTGGCGAGGATGTTGTTCAGATAGTTCAGCGACTTGATCCGTGGGTTCAGCGCCGAGGGGTGATTCCGCAAGGTGCCGGCGGTGATGATCTTGAGGCCGTGGTCGTAGAGTTCCGGCGGGTACAGGCTGATGGCGTCGGCGATGATGATGATCTGGGGGTCGGTCGTCTTGCGGGGGTCGAGGCCCAGGCTGCCGGCGCCCCGAGTGACAATCAGGCGGACATACCCATCGGACAGGCCGTTGGCGGCGATCGTGTCGACCACGGCGGCGGCCATGTCGGCCTTGGAGATCGGGATGCGGAGGTGGATGGCCCGTGCCGAGTCGTACAGGCGGTCGACGTGGGCGTCGAGGCGGAAGGCGCGTCCGGAGTAGGCGCGGATGCCCTCGAAGACGCCGTCGCCGTAGAGCAATCCGTGGTCGTAGACGCTGATCTTGGCGTCGGCCTTATCGAAGAGTTTGCCGCCGATGTAAACCTTCAGGCTGCTCATCCGTGGCTCCGACTGCGTTGGCGTTGGCGTTGGCGTTGTCGATGCCGTGGCCCCCGCGCCGGCCGAGGTCTCAGGCCAGGGCGGGGGCCCACTCCTCGATGCGGCCCTCGGCCAGGCGGACGATGCGGTCGGCCTGCTGGGCGATGGCGTTGTCGTGCGTGACCATCATCATAGTGAGGCCCTGCTCGCGGTTCAAGTCGCGTAGCAACTCCAGCACCGACTGACCGGTCGCCGCGTCGAGGTTCCCCGTCGGCTCGTCGGCCAGCAGGATGCTCGGCCCGCCGGCCAGCGCCCTGGCGATCGCGGCCCGCTGCATCTCACCGCCGGAGAGTTCCGCGGGCCGGTGCGACAGCCGGTGTCCCAGCCCGACACGTTCCAGGATCGCCGCCGCCTCGGCACGCAGCTTCCGCCTGTTGGCCAGGTAGGAGGCGACCCCCAGGCGGATGTACTGCGGCGTCAGGACGTTCTCCAGCGCCGAAAGTTCCGGCAGCAGGTGGTAAAACTGAAAGATGAAGCCGAAGGTCCGGTTGCGGAGGTCGTCGCGCTTGCGCTCCGACAGGTTGTCGATCCGCTGATCGCCGAGCAGGACCGCGCCGGAATCGGGCGTGTCCAGCAGGCCAAGCACGTGCAAGAGCGTGCTCTTGCCCGACCCGCTGGCCCCGACGATCGCCACGAACTCGCCGCGCTCCGCGTCCAGGTCGACCCCGTGCAGCACGGGGACCGGGGCCTTGCCCTTGCGGTAGCTCTTGTCCACGTTCATCGCCGAAAGGTGGCATGCCATCCTTGCATCCCCCCGTCTAGGAAGTTTACGAATATGAGAGTGTCAGGAATCGTAGGGCGTATGCCATACGCCATCCCCGCCCCTCACTCAAAGATCGGCGTATGGCATACGCCCGACCATTTCCGACACCCCGTCACTCGAACCGTAGCGCCTGCACCGGGCGGAGCTTGGACGCGCGGTGCGCTGGCCAGACGCTGGCACCCACGGCGATGAGAAGCGTGCCGCCGACGATCCAGGCGACCGTCCAGGGATCGACCTTGGTGGGGATCTCCTTGAAGTAGTAGATCGCGTCGTCGAAGACTTTGCGGCCGGAAACGTCGCTGAGCCACTTCTCAACACGGTTGATGTTGTGGACGAACGTCAGCCCGCCGACCATCCCGACGCCGCTGCCCACGAACCCCAGCGACAGACCGTACCCGAGGAAGATCGCCCGGACCCCTCCGGATGACGCCCCCAGCGCCTTGAGCACGCCAATGTCGCGGGTCTTCTCCACGACGATCATCGAGAAGGTCGCCAGGATGCCGAATCCGGCCACGGCGATGATGAAGAACAGAAGCATATTCAGGATGCTCTGCTCCACCGCCACCGCCGCCAGCAAGGGACCCTGCTTCTGCTCCCAACTGGAGACGCGGAAATACATTGGCCGGACCCGCTCCAGCTCGTTCTGGATCTCCATCGCCAGGGCGTCGAGGTCGACCCCCTCGCGGACCTTGATCTGAACGTGCGTGACGGCGCCGTTGCCCTGGCCGTCGCCGATGCCCCGCAGCCATTGCAGCCGCGCCAGCGGGATATACACGTGGGTCGAGTCGTACTCGCTCATTCCGCTCTTGGAGTAGCCCACGACGGTGAAGCTATCCTGCATCGCCTTGGGGGAACGCCCCGCGGTCGGAAAGGTCAGGATCGCCTTGGAGCCCTCCGGCGCAAGGTAGTAATCTTCCTCGATGCCCGGCATGTGGTGCGTGGCCAGGGCGTAGCCGAGAATCGTCCCGTGGTCGGGAACGTCCTCGCGTGCCCGACGTTCCAACTCCTCGCGGAAGGGGTCATCCTTGTCGATTTCTTTGAGCAGCTCGCCCGAGGGCGAGGTGTCGAGCCGCAGACGCTCCGGCACGGCGAGAGAGGGCGGGATCTTCAACGCCTCCTTTTCGCCTCGGCGTTTCTGGGCAAACAGGTAGTCGGCGAAGCTGCCCGTCTTGGTGCGCGAGGCGGGGTCGATGCCGATGATCTGCACCGGCCGGCTGATCGTCTGCCCGCCGTTGGTGACGATCGTCAACATCCCGGGTGTCTCGACCGTCGGCGCCATGGCGACGACGCGGTCGCCTCCGACGTTCTTGATGAGCTGCATGATTTCGTCGGGGCGGCGGAAACCGTCAAAGTCGATGGATTCGACCACCACGTCGGCCAGAACCCCGTGGAGCCGGTTGCGCATCGTGTCGGCGAACCCGGCCATCACCGAGTTCACCACGATCATCGTCGCCACCCCGAGCATCACGCTGATGATGCTCGCCAGGGCGATGTACCTCGTGCGGAGATACCGCCAGCAGAGCAGGTACTTGTACACCGTCGGGCCATCCTTCCCTGGAACGAGGAATCGGCGAGTTCCACACGCCCTGCGCCAAGCGGGCCCGATCGCTCAGCCCTGGGGCCGCAGGAGCGGGAAGAGGATCACGTCGCGGATGCTGGGGCGGTCCATCAACAGCATGCAAAGGCGGTCGATGCCCACTCCCAGCCCGCCGGCCGGGGGCATCGCGTGCTTCAGCGCTCGCAAGAAGTCGTCGTCCATCACCGCCATCGAGTCGTCGGCCTTCTGGCCGGCGAGCTGGTTGCGCAACAGCGACTCCTGCAACGTCGGATCGTTCAATTCGGTGTACGCGTTGGCCAGCTCCATGCCATACACGAACAGCTCGAACCGCTCGGCAACGGCCGGGTTGTCGGCCTTGCGCTTGGTCAACGGGCAGATCGCCGCCGGGTAGTCGACGACGAAGACCGGGCCATCAAGGTGGTCCTCGACCGTCGCCTCGAAGACCTCACTGACAAGCACGTCGCGATCCTTGCCCGCGACGGCGATCGCCAGCGCCTCGGCCTTCGACCGCACCGCGTCGGCGTCGGCGGGATCGACCCCGGCGTGTTCCCGGAACAGGTCGGCATACGTCCGGCGCGGCCAGGGCGGCGTGAAGTCGACCGTGTGCTCGCCCCAGGGGCGGCGATAGTGGCCGTCGAGGGCGTCGATGGCGCCGACGATCAGGGCCTCGGTCAGGTCCATCATGCCGCGGTAGTCGCTGTAGGCCTGGTAGGCTTCCAGCATGGTGAACTCGGGGTTGTGCTTGCGGCTGATCCCCTCGTTGCGATACACCCGGCCGATCTCGTAGACCCGCTCCATGCCGCCGACGAGCAGGCGCTTC
>JAABUQ010004533.1_pt1 | contig 23537 bp, 24 predicted proteins | sample 5560001 | NCBI WGS metagenome assembly JAABUQ01 (sample SAMN10711888, study PRJNA513371) | rock metagenome | isolation source: Antarctica rocks | place: Antarctica: Victoria Land, Finger Mt nord | collected 2015-12-18 | reverse complement strand
CTATCTGATTGTCAGATAAATATACAAAAACAAATCGATAAAAACAAATATAATCGCCTTATAATCAGTCTCTTAAACTAAATATTTATCGTAAAGAAATATCTATATTTTTAATGCGTTTGCCCTGGTAATATAAACCAAGTGTTGTCAATGTATATATTGTTGGTCCAACTAAAGCAAACACCATTAAAAAACCTTTTTCGCTCCAGGGTATGTTAAACAGTCTGCTCATTGCAGGACCAAAACCAGTTAAATATTCTTCTACAATATGAATTTGTAATGCAGCAACTGTCAATACAAAAAGTGGGAGGATAATTTTGGGATCTGTTGGGTTTTTTAGATAAGTAAAATACCAAAAGAAAAATCCTATTACCGCTGAACCACCCACAATAACAACAGGTGGAAGTCCTATTTTAATGTAGCCGATTGTTGGTGCAATAATGCAAAAAGCAATTGCAATTACTACGCTAATTATTTGTGTCCGTTTTGATGTTTGCATTTTCTGGTTGTTTAATTGGTCGTGTTACGGTTGCAGGTAACGTTTTTGGGCTTGGCATTCGTGCGGAATTTCGGAGTACAAAACTGTCACCCCAGCACTAAAGTTTAATTGAAAAACTGAACTTGAATTTAAGCACTTCACCCCCGCATGATGCCAAACCCATGTTAGCTGTGGTTATTCTTCTGTAATTTTCTTTATTTGCTGCAATACATTTGTCCAAGCAGTCTGTGAGTGTTGTTGAGCTTGTTCGTTTGGAAAACCTGCCTGTGTCAATGTCAAAAAAGTCTTACCGTTTTCAGAGTCAAGTTTATATGTTACCAAAGAATAATTTTCGGGCTTGTCTTCAAGTCCTGTAAAAACGCTCCAATAGCTGTATTGCAAAAGTTCATCAGTTTTTATTCCAATTATCTTTCCTTTGTCTTTGTATTGTTGTCCTTGATACTCTCCCTGAAAAATTATTTCACTTCCTACTTTCCAATTTGTCAATGTATCTGTCCCGAAAAGATAGACTTTTATTTTTTCGGGATTTGTCAATGCGTCCCAAATTTTTTGTCTGTCAGCAATTATCTCAATGGTTTGTGTTACTGTTAGTTCTTTGTTCATCTTTTTAAGTTGTTTGTTGTGCGATTTTTAAAAGTTCATTTGTTGTTTTCCAATTTCTTGTTGTTGCTTCCACTTTCAGTTTAGTTTCTAAAAAACTGTTGCTCAATTTTGATTTTCCGTATCCGTTGGGACAATATAAGTAAACAGCATTGTCGGCAAAAATAATTTCTTCTCCATTCTGTTTTTTTTCTTCTATGGTCTTGAAGTCATATTTATCAGGCTTTGCAGATAGAAAAGTAATATATAAAAAAGTTTGCTCTTTCTTGGGGTCTTTTAGAAACGGATTGTTATCAATAATTTGTTTCAGATTTTCAATGGACAATACAATGACAGGCACATTAAATCCAAAATATTTCTCAATTTGTCGTGAAATCTTTTGTTCCAATTTGTTAAGTTCATCGTCCTTACTCTTGAAAATAACGTTTCCACTTTGAACATAAGTCATTATGCTACTAAGTCCCAATTTTTCATAGGAATTTCTTAAAGCGTCCATTTTGATGAGTTTCTGTCCGCTTACATTAATTCCCCGTAATATTGAAATATATGTCGTCATTCGTTGTCGTTTGTATATCACAGCTAACGAGTAGGTATTGCCGATGGAAGGGAATTAGAATTACGTCCGCCGGAACCGCTGCCTGGCTTTTTGCTAAAGATAAATATTAAGAACTAAAGTTTGGCTTTGTTTGTCAAGCCCTGAACTGAAGTATAACAGAATTACCGCTGCTGATTGTTTCAATGTCGGGCTCAACTATTGGCAATACCAATGTTGACGGTAGTTTTTTGTCTAAGTGATTAAAAGTTTATTTATTGATTCCATTAGAATTTCAGGCTCTTCAGTATAAACAATGTGTCCTGCAAAAGGTATGTTACATAGGTTTGAATTTTCAATAATGTCGGCAAGTTCGTAAACAATTTTCTTTTAATTAAGTTGTCTCTGTCACCACGAATTATTAAAAGGTCGGAATTGATACTTTTCACTTTGTCGTTAGGATAACTACTTTCTGTTAACCACATATTTACCAACAGCCCGGTAAGCTTTTCAAAATCTGGTTCAGGATTTAATTTGTTATACATTTCAATAGTCTGTGGATGTCTTTCTTTCCAAAATTTTACAGTAACACCGCTTAATATTTCTTTTGTCTCTTTTACGTTTTGGCTATGCCATCGAGAACCTATCGTGATGAGTTTATTTATTTTTAATTTTGTAAAACTTGCTAAACGATAACTAACAATTCCTCCGTCGCTTATACCTAAAATATTTAGTTCATCGATGTTTAGATGTTTTAACAATGTCTCAGTGTCGCTTTGTAACAATTCATATGTTAGCATTTTATTGCCTAATGTAGATTTCCCTTGTCCTCTGCTGTCAACGCCAATAATTCTAAATTCATTCTTGAGTGATGAGATAATAATGTTGAAGTCTTCTATATTTCCAAAACCGCCATGAAGCAATAATAAAACAGGCTTTTGCGGATTGCCTGTTTCTTCATAATAAATATTGGCATCGTCAATTGCGAAATGATTTCCTACTTTATGATTAAAAATGTTCATTTTGAAAGTTTTAAAAAATTGCATGTCTCTCAATCTGCTGGGTCACTTAAAATGACCGCTAACGGACAGGGATTGCCGAAGTACGGGAATTTGTATTCCATCTGCCCGGAACAAATGCTGATTGAAAAACTGATGATGGAGATAACAACAAAAAGCTAAATAGACAATGTTGAGCTGGATATGAAGTACAGTAGCGAACAAAAAGTTGAAGATAACTTACGTCAGCACGTATTTTGCCAAACCCCCTGTTAGCGGTTCGTTGTTCTTCCCTGCTAATTGTCCAACATTTTACTTATGGCATTATGTCGAACTGGGAAATTTACAGACCTAACAATAAAGCATAATTCATTTGCTTTTTTGTGTAACTCATTTGCCTTTTCTATCATTGAAATATCTGTCACGGTTACAATTGGATTTAAAGTAACCTCTGTAAAGTGTCCACTACCATTTGAAGTTTCCACCATAACTCCTGTTGCATTATCCACATAGCCCACTACGATTACTTTTGCTTCTGCACATAAATGCAAATACCAAAGCATATGGCAAGATGAAAGTGAGGCAACTAATAAATCTTCTGGATTATGTTTTGTTTTGTCGCCAAGAAATGCCAGGTCTGATGAGCCTAAAATTTCAGTCTTGTTGTCAATACTAATCGAATGACTTCTTTCAAATGCCCTGTAATCAGAAGTGCCTGTTCCTTTGTTGCCTGTCCATTTTACTGTAAGGCTATAATTATGTTGTCCTTTCATAATAATTTAATTTTTGAGTTAATTACCACCATTCTTTCATCCATTCTTCTGATACTTGCTTTCCCTTTTCATAATTGTCAACTACAACAATTAGTTGATTAGAATGGTCGCTGTATTGTGTCAAAATATTAACGTCAGCGTCTGCAAGTTTTCTGCAAAACATTCCTAATTGCCCTGAAACATCCTGCCGGAGTTTTTGAATAATTACATCATTTATTTTTAACACTTTAATTCCAACTTCTTCTAAAACTACTTTCGCTCTTTCTGGTTCTTCCACTAAAAAATGGGCAATTGAAAATTCCCCATTTTGAAATACACCGCCACCTTCAAGGCTAATTTTGTTTTTGCCCAAAGTTTCCCCCATTAAAGCTAATGAGCCAACTTTGTTTTTTAAGATAATTTCTAAGTCCTTCATTATGTTTACTTTTTTTGTTTGTGCAAATTAAAAGCAATAATTACATTTACAGTTCATTTAATAATGAACTATGGAAGTAGAAGAGGTTTTTGTTTCAATTTCAGGTTTAATTTGTGAGCCAACGAGAGCCAGGATGCTTTGGGGTTTACTTGATGGAAAAGCATATACGGCAAGTGAATTGGCGATTGCAGCAGACATTTCTGCAACGTCGGTAAGTAATCATTTGGCAAAATTGCTTAATGCTGATATTGTAAAAGTTGAAATACAAGGGCGGCATAGATATTATTCATTTTCAAAACCCGAAGTAGCTTATGTAATTGAGTCGTTGGCAAACCTTGCAAGTGATAAGATTGTTGGCAAGGATAAAAAAAGTGTTGCAACAAATGGTGTTAAATTTTGCAGAACCTGCTACGACCATTTAGCTGGATTTGTCGGTGTTAAAGTTGTTGAAGCGTTGGAAAAAAATGTCTATATAAAAAAATCGGAAACAGCTTATACAGTTACCGAGAAAGGTTGGCAATGGTTTGCCGAATTTGAAATTATCAAAGATGATTTCACCAATAATCGCCGTCCGCTAACTCGCCAATGCCTTGATTGGAGTGAACGCCGTCCGCATTTAGCTGGTCAGCTTGGTGCAGTTTTTTTAGAAAAAATGTTACAAAAGAAATGGTTCAGAAGAGTTCAGTTTTCAAGAGAGATGGTCGTTACGTCAAAAGGTCGTGAAGAGCTTTTTAATTTGTTGGGTGTCGCTTTACAATGACCGCTAACGTTCGAGTATTTGCGGAGGCAGGGAATTCATTGAATGTCCAGCCCGGAACAAATGCCTAATTGAAAATATATGGTTGAAGTTATGAACTAAAGCTGAAAATTAAACGTTGAGCCCGAACTGCTGCTGATGCTTGCATATAGCTAATGTTACATTGTCCAGCCCTGCTTTTGCAAATACTTTTGTTAGCGGTAGTGGTTCTTTGTCAGTCTAACTCCTTTGATGAGAAGTAAATCCTCCCATAACTTTCTGCATGATTTTTATTTTCCCCCACCTTGGTGCTATCCGCAAAGAATAAACTAAAAATTTTGTTAGAAGTCCTGGTAGCACAAATGATTTTCTTCCCAATGCTTTTAGAATAGGAACCCCCACTTCAGAAGGTTTTAACGACATAGACATTTTCATATTAGCTCGTTGTCCAAATCCGCTTTCAACTGGTCCTGGAGCTGCTGCTAAAACATCAACTCCACAAGGTTTTAATTCTACTGCTAATGCCTCGGCTAAGGTCTGAACATAAGCTTTAGTCGCAGCATAGTTTGCAGAATAAGGGACACCCTGAAAAGCAACCATTGAACTCATAAGTATTATACCGCCTCGTTTTTGTTGAACAAATTGTTGGCTATAACAATGTGTTAATGCCAAAAGAGCTTCACAGTTAACCCTTAGCATATTAATTTCTGAATGGATTGAACCTTCAACAAAAAAACCGGATGTGCCATAGCCTGCGGACACTACCAATAATCCCACATTCAAACCTTGAGTTGCTGCAATAATTTTATCAATTTCTTGGCCTTCAGAAACATCAGCGGTAATTGATTTTATCACAACACCGAATTTTTGTCGAAGGCTTTTCTCTACTTCCCGTAACTTGTCAGAACTCCTCGAATTTATGACGAGATTTAAACCTGCCGCTGCTAATTGAGTCGCTAACTCAAGTCCTATTCCTGAAGATGCACCGGTTACAATTGCCCATTGTCCATATTTCTCCTTTAATCTCTTTTGTTCGTTTGTTGAAAGTTGCATGATGATTGTGATTGAATTTTACAATGTTTATTTTCATTGCAAAATTGCAAAGACAAGCCACTTTTAAACGATAACAAATGTTTATACTTTTTGGATTTCTCCTTTTTTCAAGCGACTAAGATGGACAGGTGTAATGCCAAGATAAGAAGCAATCATGTGTTGCGGAACTCGGTTGTGTAGGTTTGGGAAAACATCAGTAATGCTATCGTAGCGTTCCTTAGGTGTTCGTGCATACATGTTTTTTATTCGGTTATCTTGATAGATGAAATAAAATTCAGCAATTAGTCGACCTAATTTTTGTCCTTCATTTAATTTTTTGTAGCCCCAGTCTATAGCTGAACGAGGTAACACCATTACTTCCGTTTCTTCAAGTGCTTGCAGGGTGTAAAGCGATCTCTGCTTTAGCATAAAACAGGAGTAATCGGCAATGAACTTGTTTTCCAAAGCGAAGTGAATAGTGTGTTCTGTTCCTTCATTGTCCGTAACAATTACTCGGATAAGTCCTTTATTAATAAAATAAATTTCATTAGGAATAGCATTAGGCCTGCTTACAGTTTCTTGTCGTTTGAAAGACTTGATAATACATTGATTAAGGAAGTCGCTGAGTTCGTCTTCCGATATGTTGATCATTTGTTTTATTACCTGTCTAATTTGCTCCATTGTTGTCTGCCACTTTTGGGTCGGTGATACCATTACCGCTAACGTTCAGGGCTTGGCGAAGAACTGGCAATAGAAATCCGTCAGCCCAAAACCCGGACTAAAGATAAAAAAGAATTAGAAATGTTCAATAACTTTCGTCGGCCGGTTTTTTGCCAAACCAATGTTGCAAGCAGTTTATTTTAAAGTATAAATTACAAATTTGGTCTTTAAAAAAGCTTGTAGGAAGTCAGCAAAACATACTTTGAACATTTAAAGCATGAAACCGCCGGTTTAAAAGTCCGGCGGTTGTTTTTTTCTGCGCCGAAGCCGCAAAGTTCGACTTGCTTTTTTTAGGACTTTTTAACCGCAATTAAGCAAGCTAAATTCAGCAGGCCATGCTGTTTTTACCACTAAAAAATTTGTTTGCAGATTTTATGCCGATAAAAACAGCATGGCGAAAAGTAAGCGCAAATTTTTGGCGTTTGCCTGAAGTCGGAAGAGCGTGTAGGCACTTGGACGTTTAAATTGCTTGCAACGGCGGCGGCTTGGCGAAGAACTGATATTTAAAACCTGTCAGCCGGAACCAAAGTTAAATTTATAATCAAATGTTGATGCTTCTTTTACCGGCTAAATTTCTATTCTTCAGCTTGAACTAAAGCAAAATAAATGTTCAATAACTTCCGGCGGCCAGTTTTTTGCCAAACCAATGTTGTGCGTTCGCCTTATTCTACAATGGTTAGTCCATCAATACGATCAAAATGCTTTTTATTTAATGTCGCTAAAGAAAGGTGATTTGAAATGGCTGTTGCGGCAATAAACAGGTCAGCTATGCCAATTTGCTTTCGCTTAAGTTTTAGTATAGTGTTGATGTCAACCGCAGTTTGCGCAACTGCTTCGTCAAAAGGTAAAACTTTTGTCCTGCTTAATAAATTTGTCCAAAATGGTAGTTGAAGTGCAGTTGCTCCCGAATAGATTTCATAATGCGTTATTGCTGAAATAGAAAAGTCAAAGCCCTGATCAAACAAGGCTATCATTACAGCGTTGACTTTGTCTGTCTTTCGGAAATAGTCTATAAGAATGGAAGTGTCTGCCAAAATTATTTTGTCCGCCATTCATCAATTCTTTTTCTGGTTTCTGCAACTGCGTCTAACTGTTTTTTGGAGAATGTCGGTCCATTCAATAGTAACTTTCTAAAGTCTTCACGTTCTTTGTCCGCAGGTGCCTGAGCTTCTACTTCCTGTTTAAGCTTTGCCCATTGTGTCGTCGGCAATCGCTTTGCTAATTGAACTAATTGATCGAATCCTATGTCTACCTGTACTTGCATAATGTCAAATTTAAGAAGTTTTTGTTTAACGGCGAATTGTAGGCAAGGTGACGGACAACCCGCGTATTGACGCAAGTTTTCTTTCTGTAAATTTAAAAGAATTTGTATAGCTATAAAATTATAACCGCTCTTAATCAATGGTTATCAACCTTTTTATGTAAAAAACGGTTATAGTAACAATACAAACAGCGCATGGCGCGTGTGCTGCTCTTTTTGCATATCAACCATACAAACAGCGCAAGACCTATTTTACAACCGTTAGCTCTCTATCTGTAAGTTTAGAGTTCATCAAAAAAAGCCGAAACACAAGTTCCGGCTTTTCCAATTCAAATTCATAATGCTGTTTTTATCCCCCTAAAAACAGTATCATCCTTGCTTCCTATCGCTTCCCTGCCGTTCCACCATCCAGCCAGGATATTCCTGCGGCAAAGCGCTTACTTCATCCAAACGTTTCAGTTCATCTGCATTCAAAGTCAGTTCGGTGGAGTGTAAGTTGGATTTCAATTGCTCCGGGTTTTTGGCACCAATGATCGTACTGGTATTATTATTCTTATGTTCATGATTTTTGATCAGGACTTTTGAACTATATATCTGTAATCCTAATTAGTTACTGTTTTAGGATTATAAATCCCAAGCTCACTAGTCGGGATTGCAAATCCCGACTAGTGAAATACCGACCAGCAAATGTTCTATAAAAGGTTTTTAAGTCTTAGATGTTGCAATAACATGATTGTTTTGCCATCTTTTATGTCGTCTGTGTCAATCATATGCAATGCTTTGTCAAAAAGGATTTCTAAAACTTCAATGTCTTCCTGCTCATGTGCAACACCACCACCGTCATTAACTTTCATGTTACTTGAATATTCGGCTATGAAGAAGTATAAAATTTCCGTTACAGAACCTGGCGACATATACGCCTCAAATATTTTTTTTACTGTTGAAATTTTATAACCTGTTTCTTCTTCTGTTTCCCGTTTTATACAATCTTCTGCATTGTCTTTGTCTAAAAGACCTGCACAACTTTCAATTAACATCCCAGTGTAATTGCCATTAATAAAAGAAGGCAACCGAAATTGCCTTGTTAAAATAACGGTTTTTAAATACGTGTTATACAGCAGAATTGTTGCACCATTTCCACGGTCGTATGCTTCTCTGCTTTGTGTCTGCCACGAACCATCTTTCTTTAAATAGTCGTAGGTTATTTTTCGCAGCGTGTACCAATTGTCGGAAAGAATTTCTGTTTTATGAATTTTAATTTTATTATTCTGCATTGGGTACATCTTCTAAGTTGTAATAAATCTTTATACCTCGTTCAGTTGCTACTCTCACATCTTCATCAGCACCTTTTGAAGCTCCTTGTAAACGAAGAACTGCGTCACATTTTTCAAGAAGTCTGTGAGCAATTGGATATTGAACTTCTTCCCAAGCCTCATCACCGGGTTTGGTAGAGCCTGCAAGATGAATGAGTGGCAAAGCAACCCATTCGCCGATCATCGGAATATGTCCTTTTCTAAATAATGGCAATGCAACAGATTCTAGTTTGCTTAAATTTTGTTGCATTAAAGTTACGTCGTCATTTGTGCCGCTTCTGTACGGTCCTGCAATTAGTATTAGCATGATTGTATATTTTTAGTTCGCAACAAAGGACGGAAGTAATTTTTTTATAAGAGTTAAGCTATATTAAGAAGTTTTTTTGCTTTTATTTTTTCTAATGGCACTTAAAAACTCAGGTGTAATTCCTAAATAAGATGCAATTTGCTTTTGAGTAACTGCTTTTGCAGTATGTGGATATTTAATTAAGAAACTGTCGTATCTGTCTTCTGCTGTTAAAGACAAGTTTTCAATAACTCTTAATTGCTCTCTTGTGTAAGCATTTTGCATCAGTATCCTAAAAAATCGTTCAAACTTCGGCACATTGTAAAATAACTTTTCCAAATATTCTTTGCTTAATTGAAATACGGAACTGTTCTCAATTGCTTCTATGTACATCATTGCTGGCTTTTCATTTAAAAAGCAAAACATATCTGTCACCCACCAATCGGCTACTGCAAACATTATTGTAGATTCTTTACCGTCTTTGTCAATGTGATAGGCTCTTAATGCTCCCGAATGAACATAACTAATATATTTACAAACCTGTCCCGCTTGTAAAACCAACGCTTTTTTTGGTATCTCTTTAAATATAATTAGAGAAGTAAAAAACTCTACTTCTTCTTTGTCGAGGTCAATATGTTTAGCAATATTTTTGAGGATTAGGTCATAAATCATGTGTCAAAACTAATGTAAAGTCAAAATAGCTTTTCATTCATTTAGGGGTCAAAATAAATTGCACATAACTCGCGTATTAACGCATTTTTCTCTCTGTAAATTTATAAGAATTTGTTTGGCTATAAAATATTAGCTCCTCTTAAATTCAAACCAAAAAAGCCGAAACTTCCGTTCCGGCTTTTTTAATAATCAATACTGTTTTTATCCCCCTAAAAACAGCATCATCCTTGCTTCCTATCGCTTCCCTGCCGTTCCACCATCCAGCCGGGATATTCCTGCGGCAAAGCACTTGCTTCGTCCAAACGTTTCAGTTCGTCTGCATTTAAAGTAAGTTCGGTGGAGTGCAAGTTGGATTTCAATTGTTCCGGGTTTTTGGCGCCAATGATGGTACTGGTTACGCCCGGTTGCTGCCGCACCCAGGCCAAAGCAATTTCGGCTGCTTTAACCTGATATTGCTGTCCGATCTCGTTCAAAACAGCTATAATGTCATAAGCTTTTTCTTTGTTCACCGGAGGGAAATCAAAAGTGTCCCGGCGGGAGTTTCCTGCTTTTTCGGTTTCCCTTGTGTATTTTCCGGAAAGAAAACCTCCCGCCAGCGGACTCCAGGGCATCACGCCAATATTTTCGGCTTTAGCAAGCGGTAAAATTTCGCGTTCCACATCCCGGCCGGAAAGCGAGTAGAAATACTGCATGCCTACAAATTTGTTCCACCCGTGTTTTTCGGCAATGCCCAAAGCTTTCATCACCATCCAGGCCGGCCAGTTGCAAACGGCTACGTAACGTACTTTTCCGGTCAGTACCACATCGTTTAAAGAGCGCACAATTTCTTTAATTGGCGTGAAAGGATCTACGCCATGCACATATAAAATATCCAGATGATCCAACTGCAAACGCTGCAAACTTTCGTCTACTGATTGGAAAATATGATAGCGCGACAAGCCAACATTGTTTTTGCCTTCGCCCATTTTGCCGCGGACTTTGCTTGCAATGACCAAATCATTCCGGTTCAAACCCACATCTTTGATGGATTGGCCGAGCAATGTTTCCGATTGGCCGAAAGAATAAACATTGGCCGTATCGATAAAATTGATCCCGGCATCCACTGCTTGTTTCATTAAATCGTTTGCGCCGGCTTGGTCAACGCCGCCAATAGCCTGCCATTGTCCGCTCGAACCAAATGTCATCGTTCCAAAACAAATTTCGGAAACCAGTAAACCTGTGTTGCTTAAAATGTTATATTTCATCTTGTTGTTTTATTAATACAGGTGTTTAACCGCCTGATGCTTCTTTTTGTTCTTTTTATACTGATGCTGTTTAAGTTTTTGCTTTTAAAGCCTCAGGCACACGCCTGCTTCAAAGGAGCGGGCGCTTTAAACTACTTTAACATAAAACCTCTGCTGCAAAATTTCGTTTATCATCCACATGCAGCAACTTCGTAAACAATTAGATAAAATAGGCCGCGACCCTAAAATTACCGCTAAATCCGTTGGTTTAAGATATGTCAATGATTCCTCTCCCGGCTACACCCGCGAAAAAGCAGGCGAGGAGTATATTTTTAAGGATGCAAAAGGAGCATTGGTAGAAGATGAAGAACTGCTGGAACGTTTCCGCAAACTGATCATTCCGCCGGCTTATACCAATGTTTGGATCTGTCCTTACGAGAACGGGCATTTGCAGTTTACGGGTGTGGATGCTGCCGGAAGAAAACAATACCGCTATCATGCCGATTGGAACAAGATCCGGAACCAGTCCAAATACCATCGCATGGAAGTATTTGCCAGCCATATTCCCAAAATCCGGGAGCAACTGGACCAGGATTTGGCACGTAAAAAATTAGACAAGCAAAAAGTGTTGGCGCTGGTGGTGCGGGTGATGGAATTGACGCACATCCGTATCGGCAACGAAAACTATCGCGAATTGTACGGCTCGTATGGCTTAACTACTTTGAACGACGAACACGTAGAGATTGAAGGCAGCACCATCAAGTTTGGTTTTAAAGGGAAAAAGGGTGTTTACCATGACCTGAAACTGGAAAGTAAAAAGCTGGCCAAACTGGTTAAACAATGCCAGGATATTCCGGGGCAGGAGTTGTTCCAATATTATGACGATGAGGGCAACCCGCAGGATATCAGCAGCGGTGATGTCAACACGTATCTGAAAGAAATTACAGGCGAAGATTTTACGGCGAAAGATTTCCGTACCTGGAGCGGCAGCGTACATGCCTTGTATGCTTTTAAAGCAGCCGGCGGTTTTGAAACCACAACCCAATGCAAAAAGAACATCAAAAAGGTTTTAGACGATGTGGCTTTCCACTTGGGCAATACACGTACAGTTTGCAAAAAATATTACGTGCATCCAACCCTGATTAAAAGTTACGAAGAAGGCCGGATAGAAAGTTATCTCGAACAGATCACCGAAGAAAAACCGCTTTCTGTTCCGGGCTTAAACCAGGCCGAAAAGGTTTTATTGGAGTTAATCGGGAAAGAGAAAATTGCAGAAGCGTTGTAAGTGTTTGTAGTGTAAGCTAATTGTTCTTTATTGCCGATCTAATTAGGTCACTATCCTGAACACTAATTTTAAATGCTTCTTTTAGCACCTAAAAATTGGTGTTTGATTTTTACCGGTAAAATGAATTGAAATCCGTTTACTTTTAAGTGTATGCATTCCGTTGATTTAAAAGCGGTTTCCCGAAACCAGGGAAATTACTCATCGATGGGCATTTTATTTAAAAAAATTAAGACCTTGCATTGTCAAATAATTTAAGTTGGTTAATAAAACCCCGATGATCCATCGCTCAAAAACAGAAATTAATAATGCTCGGGAAGCTTCGTCACTGTTTAAAAACAATTTATGCTGATGAAAAAAGTAACAGCAGACAATGCCCGGTCATTTACCTTGATTTTAATTGTTGTTACTTTTTTTGTCCGGCTGTTGATTGCCGCTTATACCGGCCTGGGACAAGGCGAATCCTATTACTTTCGCGGCGCCATACACCCGGACTGGAGCTATTTTGACCAGCCGCCCCTCTTTTTTTGGATGGGAGGTTTAAGCATAAAAATATTTGGCTTAACAAATTTTGGCTTGCGTTTTCCTACGGTCTTGATGTTTGCAGGTACAAGCTGGCTGCTGTACCTGATCACTCAAAAATTATTTAATACCTGTGCCGGTTTTTGGGCAGTGGTACTGATGAATTTAAGCGCGTTGTTTACAGTAGGTGTAGCTTGCTGGTATCAACCCGATGGTCCGCTGATGTTTTTTTGGATGCTGAGTATCTGGTTTATTATAAAAGTATTAAGTATAGGCGAAAGCAGGCCGCTTGACCAGGTCCTGGACAAAGGGCGTATTTACTGGTTATGGTCACTCATTGGTATTTGGATGGGTTTTGCCACTTTGAGCAAATACCACGTGCTGTTTTTATTTGCCGGAGTATTCCTGTTTATCGCAACGGATAAAAGGCAACGTCACTGGGTAACACACCCGGGCCCGTATTTAGCTATCTTGATCACTATCGTTATGGCTACACCCATATTGTGGTGGAACTATGAGCATAACTGGGTTTCGTTCGTTTTCCAAGGCACAAGGGCCGGCACGCGGAATGAGCCTTTTCAAATACATTTCGACTGGTTTTTACGAAGCATTTTGGGTCAGGCCGTTTGGTTGCTGCCCTGGATATGGTTTCCTACCATCAGGCAGCTTTTTATTTCATATAAGTTGCGCACACAATTGGCGTCATTTAGCTTCAGTTTCTGGATGTCGGTACTGCCTATCCTATTTTTCACCATTATAACTTTATGGGCCGATTTGCAGTATCATTTTCACTGGCAGGCACCCGGTTATATGATGCTGTTTATGCCTTTAGGGTTTGCCATTGATAAAACGCTGAATGGCATAGATGAATATAAAAGGCGCCTTACCCGCCGCTGGCTTAATTTTTCGATCTGTTTCACTGTTATCACCATCGCGGTATTAGGTACGCACCTGGTTACGGGGTTTTGGCAATTTTATGGCCCTAAATGGGTGGTGGGCCTGGGCACCGGTAAAGTTGACCCTACTATACAGGGTATTGATTATGATGATATTATTACCCGTTTTGAAAAAGAAGGCTGGCTAAATAACAATAAAATATTTGCAGGCAGCACCCGCTGGTGGCTTGCAGGTAAAGTTGACTGGGCGCTAAAAGGTAAAAAAGACATCGTGTGTTTTAACCGCGATCCGCGTAACCTGGCATTTTTGGTCGACCCTAAAACACTCGTTGGGAAGGATGCCATCCTCATTGGAGAAGCCAACGCCTACGACGAAACCCTTGATGCCGATGCTACGACGTTTTTTGATAGCGTTAAACGATTACCGGATATTCCCATCATTCGGGCCGGCAGGGTCGAAGAGTATTTACAGGTTTACTATTGTACCAACTTCCACCAATCAAAACAGCCATTTTTGGATTATCCGCTGTATAGGCAGTTGAAAGGTTTACCGGCGTTCGGTAATTAAATATCATATCCCCTCAAGTCATATTGTTAAATCAAGATGATACGCTGCTTTCTATGTTTCATTAACTGAAGTCGAATTGTAAAAAATATTATGTGCACACAACTGTGATCAAAAGTTATGAAGAAGGGCGGATTGATAGTTACTTGGAACAAATTACAGAAGATAAACCGCTTTCTGTTCCGGGATTGAACCAGGCTGAAAAGGTTTTACTGGAGATGATTGGGAAAGAGAAAATTGCGGAAGCGTTATAAAGATTTTTATTCTGCTGATCAGAAATTTTCCTTTGATCGGGATTTGTAATTACGAGTGTTCGAAAGAAATTTGTCATGCAGAACTGGGTTCGGCATCTCATCATACAGGTTAAAAAAACAAGATAATTAGGATTGTATTTTAAGTGAGATCCCGAAATAAATTCGGGATGACAATGCATGGTTACAGTCTTTCGAACACTCGTGATTTGTAATCACGTTTCTTGAGCTAAGGATTTTTAATCTTAAATCCAATTGCAACAATACAATCACAAATAAGCTGCCATCCAATCAAAAGATAAAACATTCCATTAAGCCAAAACTTGTAATACTATAAATCAAAATGTGTCCCAATTTTGGATGCTTCTTTTATCACTTAAAAACTATTATTGATTTTATATCGATAAAAGCAGTAAGGCCGGAAAATTAATTTTGCTTTGTTTGTTTAGATAAGAGAATTTTAACTTCCAAGTTTACCATTCAATAATCTGAGAATTACAAGTTGCAACATTTAAAAAACTGTTAACAATTCCATCACAAAAATAAATTTGCTATTTCAATATTAAGCCTGTAGCTTTATCGTATCCAATGCTGCCTAATAAACTGTTCGGTCAGTTTCTATAACCGGAACCTTCTACTTCTACTGTACGTATTTCTATTTTTCTTTTTATTGCTCATAGTTTAATAAAAAACGCTTATGAAAACACTCCACTACCTGTTTATTTTCTTAATGTTTGCCGTAGCATCATCCTGCACAAAAGAAAAACTAACCAAACCTACCCAAACCGGTGCCAATACTTTTTCCTGCAAAATAAATGGTAAAGTTTATGTAGCAAAAACTTACTATTTATCGCCTAGTTTAACTGGTGGCCTCGCTGGTGCACCTGGAAGATATGAATATAGTGTTGAAGCAGTAGTTCGTAATGATGCAGATAAGGCTAGTTACACAATAGGGCTATTTTGTGGTCCAGGTATATCCGAAGGAGTATATCCAATAAGCTATGGTTCTGTCGATTATAATAATGGTAATTACACAAGTTACAGTCTAAAACCTGGAACAATAAACTTTACACACATTGACTACGTGCAACGTATAATATCCGGGACTTTTTCTTTTACTGCTGTAAATACAAAAGATACCAACGATGTTATAGCTGTTACCGAAGGCCGATTTGATATGAAAAATTAAAAACTACAGGATATGAAAAAATTACTACTTTTTCTAATTGTTTTTGCCAGCTTAACTGTTAAAGCACAAACGCCTAAAAACTTTACACAAACTGCTGACAGTTGTTTAATTAATTTAGATAAATCCGGTGTTACTACCGGCATTTTGTATGACCGTGTTTTTCCATTTGCAGCATTGGCAATTTTCAACCAAAACTATGCAGACACTTCCTCCTATTCCCATTTTAAACAAGGGTATAATGAACTTTATGATGCAGCCTACTCGAATGGAGGAATGATGACACCTGATAATTTCAATCAGCAAATTTCAGATAAAATAAATAATGGTATTTACCCAATAGGTATTCTTAACTACAGGTTCAATTACCTGGATACTACGGCTGTTGAAAATAATTTAATATACAATAATGGCCTATTAATGTATGATGTTCCGAACAGAACAAGCTCGCCATATATTGAACGGTTATTAAGTTTAGGTGCTGTGTTAGCTGACAGTATTACAACCAGTACGCCGTATTTTGAACTATCATCATCTTTATATTTAAACAATACGGGAAATGCTATAGCAAACGTTAATGTTGATTTTGCCGATGGTAGTGGTTTACATCAACTTGGTTTAGGCCAGGGCATAGGTATAAATTATTCATCCGGAGGCTTTAAAACAATTCATTATTATATCAACTATACAAACGGGCAACAGGTTGAAACTTATAGTTATGTTTATGTAATTAATTCTTCAATTGCTTCTTCTCAGAAAGTACTCGGTACGCCAAATGGCGCACCTCCACCTTGTAATGGGTTTCCTACACCAGAAGTTTTACCTACCATTGTTTCAGATCTATCTTATCAGGGTTACGAAAATGAAGGTTCTCCAATAATTGGCCAGGGTGTGGCTACTATTATTTACCATACGAATAACTGTGATCGCGTTTTGCGAAAGCCAATCATCATTTTAGATGGTTTTGATCCTGGAAGCAAGCATGGTTTAAAATATCTATATGATCATTTATATTATAATGGTAAGGCAAATCATTTCGGAGAAGAAATGCTGGCTAAAGGATATGACATCATATTTATGGACTATCCTGCGTATTCTTTCAATGGGACGAAAATCGATGGTGGTTCGGATTATATTCAGCGGAATGCCTTTACGTTGATTAAACTTATAAAAACGGTTAATCAAAAGCTACAAGACAATGGGAGTACAGAACAACTTGTTGTGGTTGGCCCAAGTATGGGTGGTTTGATTAGCCGTTATGCTTTAGCTTATATGGAACATAACAATATGCCCCATAATACAAGGCTTTGGGTTTCTTTTGATTCACCGCATTTAGGTGCCAATATCCCTATTGGCGATCAGTGGGTGCTGGGATTATTTGGGGAATGCATTACATTTATCACCTGCAAAAGATAAATTAAATCTAAATATCAATACAGCTGCTGCTAAAGAAATGTTATTGCATCATTATTTAACTAATACGGAATCTCCTGCGCCGTATTGGACACGTAATAGTTTTATGCAGGAGTTAAACAATTTGGGTTTTCCGACACAGTTAAGAAAAATTGCATTAATAAATGGTTCTGGCAACGGTACACAATTGGGAAATTTTGGAGCTATGGATCTTCACTTAGGTGTTCAGCCAACCGTTCTTACCAGAGTGCTTTTAGGAGGTATTTATTTTATTGGTTTTAAATCATTGGTTATGAAAGTTGTAAAAAGTATAGCACAAGCGGCTGGGGTAAATATAGAGTTAACCAAAACTATTGACGCACAAGCATGGTACACACCAGGATATAATGGAAGAAACCAGGTGTTTCATGGTGAACTCCTTGGATGGCTTGTGAAAAGAACCCGTTATGCTTCAACATTTAGTAATTCAATTGGTCTTGATAATTCAATGGGTGGCTATTATAATGCACAACAACAAATAGCGGATGGATTTAAAGAAGGTTTCCCTAGTTATATAAAACCATTTTTTAAACCTAAAATTTTTACTCTTTTACCCACACATTCTTTTATACCTGCCAAAAGTTCACTTGCAGTAACCAATGGGTCTAATTTTGGTGAAGATTTTAGCAACAGGAATTTGGTAACTACCACAGAAACGCCTTTTGACAGTTACTTTACACCGGATGTAAATGAAGACCATGTTTCCCTTACAGATTGCAGTGCTAAATGGCTTACTAAAGAGATTGACGGACAGCCTCAAGCCCCGGTAGGAGTTAAATATACAATTTCTGGATCCTCTACATTCTGTACTTCTTCTGGTACCAGCACTTACCTCGTTCCCGGTTTACCTACTGGTACAACTGTAACCTGAGCACAACCGGCAATTTAACTATTTCGGGTTCTAATACAGCAAACCCAGTTACGCTTAGCGGCACAAACGGATATGGCACCTTATATGCCACTGTTGCCGGTATATGTAGAAACTTGCCTTTGGAACCAAAACAGATTACTATATCGACACAACCCAACCCAAGCCCTATCCAAGGGCCTTACTCCATGTGCCCTGGCGATACCCAGTATTTTTCCGTTCAGGCCGTGGATGGAAGTACGTACACTTGGGACATGGACTATAGTTTGGAACTGGCTTCTTACACCACACCTGCCATTAATCAAATATATGTTAGGGCAAAAATTGATTTTACAGGCGGGTATGTGTATTTAACAATAAGCAATGCCTGCGGGTCAGCAAACCGAATTCAATTCTATGTGAGTAAAGGAAGTTCTTGCAGAACGGGTTACTCTTACACTTATTCTCCCAACCCGGCAAACAACGAGCTTACGGTAAATTATAACGAAACACCAGCAACGTCAAACCCTGCAAACAATGAAACATCTACCCAAAATCAAACGGCGGACAATACAGGACAATCCACAACAGTAAGCCCGGCTGCCAATAACAAAACCATGAAAAGTTTCAGTGCCGAGTTATACAACGATAAAGGAAAGGCTATCCGGTCCGGGAAAAACGGTCCGGGTAACAAGATTGTGTTCAATACCCAGGACATTCCCAACGGCAATTATTTCCTTCACATCATAGATGGCAAAGAGGTAACTAAAAAACAAGTTATCATCCAACATTAATAATTGTAAAATACACCCAACACAAATTTTATACCTATAAAAGAAGCATGGCCAGGAAAATTTCTCCTGGCCATGCTTCTTTTATCACCTGTTTTTTATCAACCTTCCGTCGGCATCGTGCCCCGAAAAGCATCCAGTTTTTCAATCCGTTCCAATTGCACTGGTTTGTTGGTTCGGGCAGATTCATAAATGGCCTCCATGATCTTCTGGTCCTGCAAACCTTCTTCGCCGGGTGTGTAGGGGGTTTTGTTATCGATCACACATTCCGAAAAATGGTCAATCTCTAAATTCTTTAAAATCTGTTATTCTGTTGTTTAAAATTGAGTGGTTAGTTTGCCTTAAAGTCTGTTTCTTAAAAACTGTTGTCCTAAACTTAAGTTTACAATTAAGTAAATTTTTTATGAGGTAAAAGAAGTATTTAGGTTTTACAAATGCTTCTTTTACCACTAAAATTTAGGTGCTAAAAAGAAGTATGGACAGGCTTATTTGCTTTCAAATTTCCTGAAAGGATTACAAGAATATCTTAACTTCGTGCAGATGCAATCTTTCGACCTGAACTTCCTGCGGTTTACTTTTTTTGATGTGTTGGACATTGTACTGGTGGCCATTATCATCTACCAAATCTATAATCTGATCCGCGGAACTATTGCCGCCAATATCTTTATCGGTTTGGCAATACTTTGCGCTTTATATTTTGTGGTGAAAGCATTGAACATGCGCTTGCTTACCGGCATTCTGGGCAATTTTATGAATGTGGGCATCCTGGCGCTGATCGTGGTTTTTCAACAAGAGATCAGGCGGTTTTTATTACTGGTTGGCCGGAATGCATCGCTTCAACGCAACAAAGCCTGGTGGAAATATTTTTTTGGCCGTAAAGAGGAAGAAAGGAACAATTCGGCCCGTATAAAACCCATTATTGATGCCTGTAAAACCATGAAACAAGGCCGCACAGGTGCGTTGATCGTTTTTGCAAAGTATTACGACGAAGAGTTTTTTCACAACAGTTGTGAGTACCTGGATGCCAAGATTACCAAACGGCTGCTGGAAAGTATTTTTCAGAAATATAGTCCGTTACATGATGGTGCCGTGATCATTGCCGGGAACAAGATTAAATCTGCCAGTTGTATCTTGCCGCTTACTGATAATACCAACCTGCCACCGCAATTTGGTTTGCGCCACCGTGCGGGCATAGGCATATCGGAAGCAAGTGATGCAACGGCTTTAATTGTTTCTGAAGAGACGGGCGAAATTGCTTATGCCAAACAAGGAAAAGTTAAAATGGACATCAGTTTTGCAGAACTGGAAAAATTGCTGAACAAAGATTTTGACTGATAAAAGAAGCATCATTATCAAAGCAATTTGGTTGCTGTGGTTAGATAGCTGCTCAATCCATCGCAACAGTTCTTAATTTTCTGCCATGACGATCTTGGTACAATGTAAAGACAAGGTTGGTTTGGACACCTAATTTGGGCATTTTTAAGCAAAAGCACAAAAAAGGAACTCCGCTTTTACCGGCATAAAAACAGCATGCCTTATTAATTAAGGATGAAGCTTTTGTGCTGATGGGTCCGGTTGAACAATCAGAGGCAAACGTTTTACCGGCATAGTGTAAACTACAGTTCCATCCGGATGAACAACCGGCATATTCCATTTGCCAACTGGTTTTACAATTGGCATTCTGTCAAGAGAAGCAACCAACTTGTTGGCATATAAATTTCCCTTCGGCAAAAACAGCGCGTTCAAATCATTTTTTGGTTTGATAGAAAGGTTAGGAATTGTATCAAACGAAGAAAGATAATGCTGACCTGTCAATTTTTCCAAAGGTTTTATGCTTGATTTTTGCTGTGCTTTAAGCTTAAATGCAATTCCGGAAAGAATGATGAAGAAAAGTAGCTTTTTCATAACGGCGTGATTTAGAATTAAAGGTGTTCGGAAGAATTTAGTTTTGCGCTGTCATCCCGAATTTATTTCGGGATCTCACAAGAAAGATAAAAAATCATAACAACGTTTTACTTTTCTGATGGGATGCCGAACCAAGTTCTGCATGACAAAAAATCTTCCGAACACTCCTAATTTAGAATCTAATTTACAAAAATTATTCCTGGCTATTTCTGTCTAAAGATCATAAAAAGCGCATCCCGAAAATCTGGATGCTCTTTTTATGCCGGTAAAAACAGTATCGTTTATTTAGCGGCCTTTATTTCGTCTATTGCTTTTGTTAGGTAATCTGCCTGCGCATCCAGTTGGCTTTTTAAAGTTGCATCAGCATTTTTAGCTAAATTTTGTTTCTGTGCTTTCAGTTCGTTCAGCATGCCCATTACGTACTGGTCAACCCCATACTGTTTATATTTAACGGCCAGTTTTTTAAATGCCTCTACACGCAAATTTACTGTTTGCGTATCGTTGACTTTACCCAGCATGGCAATATAACCAGGCATCATATTAAATTCGGCTTGTGGGCCAGCCTGCTCAAAAGCTTTGGTAACAAAAGGAAGTTCTGCTTCCGAGCCTTGTGCTGTGTACAACATCACGATAGCTTGCGTAAGTGCGCCTTTGTTGTCTTTTTCCAAACCTCTGGCCAAAGTTAAAGCCTCATTTGGGTTTTGGGCAGCCAAAGCATTTAAAGCAGCACCTTGTACCGCGTACGATTGGCTGTTCAAAGCAGTTTTAAACAAGGTCAGGTCAGACGGATTTTTCATTTTGCCCAAAGCTGTTATGGCTGCTGCTTTTACCGTGTTCTTTTCATCATGCTGCACGATGTTTTTCAATTCCGGCAACGCCGCTTGTTTAACTTCATCGTTGCTGAGGTTTATGTTCCGAATGGCCAATGTGCGCAATCCGTAGTATTTATCTTTCAGTGCAGCTAATATCACTTTTTGCGCTCCGGCATCACCTTGTTTTCCCATTAAAGCGTTCATTGCTTCCCAACGGTCTAAATACAAGGGTGCGTTAAAATACTGAAACACATATTCATCAGAAGTTTTATTGTCGGTTTTTTGGGCGAGCAAAACTTTATCGCCATCCACATTCACCAGGTTTGGTTTGGAAGCCACTTTAAAACTAAGCGTATCTGCTTTGTCTTTCATCCAAACCTGATGACGTTCTTTTTTTCCTCCGTCATAAATATCTATCGCCATCGGCAAAGTAAAAGTATGGCCTTCCTGGGTTTGGTTCAGGTAAACGGTTTGGGTTTTGCTGGCTTCGTCCCATTTATAATCAATCTTTAGATCGGGATTGCCGGCACCGTAATACCATTGGTTAAAAAACCAGTTCAAATCTTTGCCGCTCGTTTTTTCTAATGCTAAACGAAGCTGTTGTGCTTCGCCATTGCCCAAAGCATTTTGGCGGAGATATAAATTTAAGCCGGTAAAAAAAGCATCTTCCCCCAGATAGTTGCGCAGCATGTTTAAAATGCAGCCGCCTTTTTGGTAGGTAACCACATCAAACATGTCTTCTTTATCTGCATAATAAAAACGGACCAGGTTTTTGGTGCGTGCATCTTTTGTATTAAGGTAAGACAGCAGGTTTTCATGGATGTGCGCGCCGCCTTCATCTTTTCCGTAGCGGTGCTCTGCCCAAAGCGTTTCACTAAAATCGGCAAAAGATTCATTAACGGTTAAATTACTCCAGCTTTCGCAGGTTACATAATCGCCAAACCATTGGTGGAAAAGTTCGTGTGCAATGGTGCTTTCGCCCTGACTGTAATTATCGTCCAGCATTTCACGGGCGGTTTTCTGCACATAATCGCCATGTAACGTAGCGGTGGTATTTTCCATCGCGCCGCTTACATAATCCCGAACTACAATTTGGCTGTATTTGTTCCAGGGAAAATCTAAGCCTAACTTCTGTGAATAAAACCCGATCAGTTCGGGCGTGTAACCAAAAATTTGCTTGGCAAAAGGAGCATACGCAGGTTCTAAGTAATAGCTAACTTCCTTGTCTTTCCATTTGTCTTTATAAATTTTGAAATCTCCAACGGCCATCATAAAAAGATAAGGGGCGTTTGGCTTATCCATTTTCCAGGTATCCGTTCTAAGGCCAGTTCCAGCAGGTTTTTGGGAGATGAGTTTGCCATTGGAAAGTGTAACATATTTGGAAGGAACTGTCATGCTGATCTCTTCCAGCGTTTTCTGGTCGGGTTTGTCAATGGTTGGGAACCAGGCAGAAGAACTTTCGGTTTCGCCCTGCGTCCAGATCTGGATCGGTTTGGTTTTGTCCGCACCGTCTGAATTGATGAAATACAAACCTTTGGCATCGTTAATGGCCGCGCTGCCTTTTACTTTCAGTTCATCCGGTTTGGCGGTATAACTTAAATAAAGTGTGTAGTTTTCTGCAGAGGTATATTTTTTATCCAGGCTAATTTTCAGTTTCAAGCTATCGTAAACATATTTTAACGGAATATTTTTACCGTTTTTCACCACGGAAATATTGCTGATGTCCATCCCTTTGGCATCCAGCGTTAAAGAATCTGTGGGATAGAAATGCGGTTTAAGCGTAAGCCATTCTTTTCCGTATAAATAATGTTTCTGGTAATCAAAACGGACATCCAATTTGGTGTTGATCAGATCATTTATTTTGATTGGTGTATCCCGGTAGATTTGCAAAGCAGGATTGTCCGCTTTGTTTTGGGCCGAAGCAGCAATTGAAAACAGACTGTGAACCAGCAAAAATGCCGGAAGGAC
>JAABUQ010004532.1_pt1 | contig 23551 bp, 18 predicted proteins | sample 5560001 | NCBI WGS metagenome assembly JAABUQ01 (sample SAMN10711888, study PRJNA513371) | rock metagenome | isolation source: Antarctica rocks | place: Antarctica: Victoria Land, Finger Mt nord | collected 2015-12-18 | reverse complement strand
GCAAGGGTACGACGTTCCCCATGCACGGTAACGTTGCAATAGCACTCTCCCCTTCCCTTCGAGGGAAGGGGCCGGGGGTTAGGAAGATTCAGCGCATCAGTTAGCTAATGACTCTGGTGTCCGTAAGGGCGGATACCAGAGTTACGCCTCAAGTGCTTTCTGCCGCCGCGCGCGTTCCGGGTGCGGTGGTTCCTCGCCCTCCGCCCGTTCGTCCACGAGTTGGCTCGCCTCAAACGTCTCGCGGTCCATGGGCCGCGCAAAGAGGTACCCTTGCGCGAAGTCACAGGTAAGGCCACCGAGCAGGGCGCGTTGCTCCTCCGTCTCCACGCCCTCTGCGACTACCGTGAGGCCCAGGGTGTGCGCGAGCGTGACGATGGCCTGCACGACTCCCTGATCTTCGCTGACCGTTTCGAGGTTGCGCACGAACGACTGGTCAATCTTCAGTGTGTCCACGGGAAAGCGCCGCAGGTACCGCAGCGACGAATACCCGGTGCCGAAGTCGTCAATGTCCACCCGCACGCCGAGCGCGCGCAGTTGTTCGAGCGCGGCCACGGCGGCATCGGTGTTCTCGATAAACACGCTCTCGGTGATCTCCAACCGCAGGCAATCGGCCTGAAAACCCGTTTCCCGCAGCACGTCGCGCACGTAATCAACCAACCCCGGCTGCATGAACTGCTTGCTGGAAAGATTGACGCTCAGGCTGATATTGGCGAGGGCCGGGTCCATATCCTGCCACAGGCGCATCTGGCGGCAGGCTTCGCGCATCACGAACTGATCAACGAACACGATCACGCCCGTTTCCTCCGCCACCTCGATAAACTCGGCGGGGGCCAGCAGCCCCCGCTCCGGGTGCTGCCAGCGCACCACCGCTTCGTACCCGATGACGTTGCCCGTCGCCAGCGTCACGATGGGCTGGTAAAACACGCGAAACTCGTTGTGGTCTACGGCGCGCCGCAGGTCGCCCTCCATCTGGAGCAGGCTGACGACGCGCACGCGCATCGCGGCATCGAAGATCGTGTACGTGGAGCCGCCCTTCGCTTTGGCGCGGTACATCGCGGTATCCGCGTCCCGCAGCACGTTTGCGGAGTTGTCGTAGTGCATCGCGCTGGTCGTCACCCCGATGCTTGTGGTCGTAAAAACCTGATGGCCCCAGAGGGTGACGGGCGGCATGAGGTCCTGGAGGATGCAACCGGCCATTTCGCGGATCTCGGTCTCGGTCACGTTTTCGATCAATACGGCGAACTCGTCACCGCCAAGCCGTGCGACGAGGTCATCCGGGCGGACGCACGCTTCGAGCCGCCGCGCGATCGCGCCAAGGAGGTAATCGCCGGATTCATGCCCCAGGCTGTCGTTCACGTTCTTGAATCGGTCGAGATCGAGAAACAGCACGGCGTAGTTGTGCTTCTTGCTCCGCCGTGCCCGCTTCACCGCTTGCTCCAGCCGCTCCATGAACACGGTGCGGTTGGACAACCCCGTCAGATCATCGTGCGTGGCATGGTACGCGAGTTGCCGCTCAATGCTCTCTCGCTCGTGTAGCCGATGTTGGAGCGTTCCGTAGCGCCGGGCATTATTGAGCGCGAGGGCCGCAAGTTGCGCGAACTGCGTCAGAGCCGCAACCGTATCGTCATCGAAGCCCTGGCCCTCCTCAACAAATGCGAGACCGAGTACACCGCCGACCATCCCCTCTAAATCGAGAGGAAAGACTGCCAGCGCCCGTGGGCAGGCCGCCTCGCCATCCTCGCCATCTGCACCGTCACGGGGCAAATCATTCCGCACCTGCACCGTGCCCGTCAGTCGCGCCGCGGCCCGCGTCTCGCCATGCGGGAGCGCGGCGGGGGCGGCGGGGGGAGCGTAAATACCTACACCGTGATGGCGTGGTTGCCCCGCACCATCCGCGTTCGCCGCACCGTCCCACTCCACGAATCCATGTGCCGTACCCGCGAGGCCCGTGGCGTGCTGCACGATGGCTTCCAGCAATTCGGAAATGTCCATACGCGCGATGATATCTACCATTGCCGCGTGCAGTGTTGCCGGAGGCACGCCCGGGTGGGAGACGCCGCCGTCTCGTGTATGGTGGGTACTGGCATCGTCCTGCTTCCGCTTCGACGCCCGAGAAGTCATGACGTTACTCCCGTTCATACACGACCGCACACCCTATGGAATGAATCGCACCGCACGGTGCGGAAATGCAAGGATCATACCCTATGTAGTTGGCACGATCCATCATTGCATAAGCAACTTTGCTTCCAGCAACGACGGAAATATTTTCACGCGCTGAGTATATCATTAGTGCGACGTATATGAACAGTGCAAATGCGGTCTTTCTTATACCGGTGCGAGGAGGAGCGCGGTATCGTTCCAGCCGTATGCCACTTCATCCAGCGTTTTCCCGATTTCGATCTGCTTGGTGACGAGGTATTGCCCGCCGAGCCGCTCGTAAAAGCGTCGCGCGGACGTGTTTGCCGCGAGCGTCCAGACGACCATCGCTATGCGTCCCTGCGGCGCGAGCCAGCCCGCGACGGCACGCACGAGCGCGCGGCCCATCCCCCTTCCCTTCGCCGACCGCAGGAGGTAGAGCGCGTACAGTTCGCCCGTGTAGCCGGGGATGCCGTCCCGCTCCGGCCCGCCCTGCGCGAAGCCGACAACCCCGCCCGCGTCGTCGGTCGCCACGAAGACACCGCCCCCATACGCCGGGTCGCCGAGCCGCCCCGCCCACCGCTCCGCGTTGCGTGCCGCCGATACACGCGCGAGTACGTCATCCGGCACGATGCCGGGATACGTTTCCTGCCAGCTTTGCGCATGGACGCGCCCGATCACCGGGGCATCCGCGCGAATTGCGGGGCGAACGCGCATCACCGTCTGGCTCCCCGGTTTTCTTTCCAATCCGGTTTCCTCCCCGTGGCGTGACGCTTGCATCGGTAGTTGCAACGGTTGCGACAAGGGCAGATGGCGTGGTGCCGGGCGTCGCCCGATCATTTCCGGTTATTTCGTCTCAACCGGCAAGGGTATCCCTTCGGATACCCTTGCCGCATCTGAACGCCGATTTCGCTTTTCCCCGTTACTTGCGCTCGTCCAGCGGCACGTAATGCAGGCCGTACTTGCCGATGTACTCGGCGCGGGGGCGCATGATGCGGTTGTGCGCGTACTGCTCCAGGATGTGCGCCGACCAGCCGCTCGTACGGGCGATGGCGAACACGGGCGTGAAGAGGTCCGGCGTGATGCCGAGCGCCTGATACACGGGGCCGGAGTAGAAATCTACGTTCGCATGGATGTTCTTCGCTTCCAGCATCTCCTCTTCCATCGCGTACATCGTGTTGAACGTCGTGCTCTCGCCCTTTTCTTCGAGCACCTGCCGCGCCATCTCCCGCAGGTGCGTGGCGCGCGGGTCTTCGGTCTTGTAGACGCGGTGCCCGAAGCCCGGTATTTTGCCCCGCGCGGCGATGGTGTCCCGCACGTACTGCTTCGCCTTGTCGGGCGAGGGCAGGTTTGCGAGCAGCTTCATCGAGTCTTCGTTCGCGCCGCCGTGCAGTGGCCCGGCGAGCGTGGCGACGGCGACCGTCATCGCCGCGTAGAAATCCGCCAGCGTCGCCGCCGTGACGCGCGCCGCGAAGGTGGAGGCATTCAGTTCGTGCTCCGCCTGCAAGGTAAAGGCGATATCGAGCGCCTTGCACTGCGTCTCACTCGGCGCCGCGCCATGCAACTGGGAGAGAAAATCTGCTGCGATGCTCGGATTCTCCGTCGGTGCGACCGGCTCCTGCCCCGCGCGTAGCCGGTGATACGCGGCGACGGTAGTGGGGATGCGCGCGATCAAGCGCACGGCTTTGCGGCGGTTCGCGGCCTCGCTTTTGTCTTGCGCCTCATCGTCGTAGATGCCGAGGGCGGAAACAATCGTGCGCAGCACGATCATCGGGATCGCATTCTTTGGGAAGGAGCGGAGCACCGTCATCACTTCCGGCGGCAGAGCACGCGCCGCGACAATCTGTCCCGTCAATTCGTCCAGCCGCGCCCGCGTGGGCAACGTGCCGTCCCACAGGAGGGCCACGACCTCTTCAAACGCGGCGTGATCCGCGAGATCGTGAATATCGTACCCCTGGTACGTCAGCACCCCCGCCTGCCCATCCACGGTGCAGATCGCGCTGTCGCACGCGACCACGCCTTCCAGTCCCTGAGCATGTTGTGGTGCGGGATTCGAGGTCGTCACAGACATTGTGCATCGCTCCTTTTCCATTCATGTTCCGGTTGCCGCCGTTTCCCCGTGTGGGTGCGTGCGGTGTGCCTCGTCTTGCACGAAAAGGGGGCCATCGCCGCCGTTTTCCTGAACATGCGCTACCTGCCGTTGTACCGCTATGATAGCATACCGCCCACGATTTCCGTACGCTGGCGGCGTGTGTATGCGTGCGCGCAAACCCTGGCCCAAATACCCTACCCCCGGCCCCTTCGGGAAAGGGAAGGGGCCGGGGGGTAGGGTGTTCAGGGCTGTGTCGTTCGGGCCGGTCATCGTCCGGCAGGCACGCTTTCCCTCACGCGAGAGTGAACGGGGAAATCACGCGCGCGAATCGCGGCAACCGTCTCGTCCACCGACGTTTCCCGCCCATGTGCATACGCCTGCCCGCTCGCTTCTGCCCCCAGCGCGGTGTATGCGGGCGCGAGCGCGTTGTTGAGCCACATCGCGGACGACTGTATCCAGGGGAGATTGAGCGTCTCGCGCGTGGCTTGCGCGGTTCCAGCCAGACGGAGCGCCCACGCATACGCTCCCTGACGGGCGGCAAGCGCGGCGAACCCCGTGATACAGGCAGCAATGTGCGTGGGCGCCTGTAATTCTGCGGCGATTGTCAGCCCTTCGGCATACCAGCCGCGTGATTCGGCGATGTGTCCCTCATCCAGTGCGGCTCGCCCAAGATCACGCAGCACTGTGACCTGATTATATCGGTCGCCATCTTCACGAAAGAGCGTTAACGCCCGCAGACAAACGGTGCGCGCCTTGATGGCTTCCCCTCGCAGTACCGCGACCTGCCCCAGATTCATCAGCGAGAGCGCAACCGCGTTGCGGTCGTCATGTGCTTCGCGCAGGGAAAGCGCCTCATGGTGATAGGTGTACGCGGTCTCGTATTCGCCCCACATCACCGCAATGACGCCAAGCTGGGTGAGTGCGGCGGCGATATTTTCGTCATCCCTTGCCGTGCGCGCCCGTGCAAGCAATTCCGTAAATAGCTCCTGTGCCTGTGCGAACCCACCGCTCAAATGCGTGAGGCGTGCTGCCGCGAAAAGCACGTTGCGCTGGAGCACAGGGGGCGCGATCCCGCCCGCGTCCCGGTCGAGGTCGAGAAACGTCGTCAGCCACGTCCTGCCCTCGCGCAGATGCCCGCGTGCCAGCCAGAACCGCCATAAACCGTGGGCAACCTGCATGCCCGCCACGATGTCGCGCCGGTCACGCAGAAAGCGCAAGGCCGCACGCACGTTATCGTGTTCCCGCTCGAGTATACGCAGAAACGTCGCCTGCTGCGGCCCACGCAACGGGGATTCCGCCTGCGCGACCAGCCCGGAAAAGTACGCCGCATGACTATCCTGGGCGTCTCCAACCTCGCCCCGCGCCCCCAACTGTTCCCACGCGTACTCCCGCACCGTTTCCAGCATCCCGTAGCGCGGCGTGCCGTCCTCGCCCAGTGTCACGGTCAGCAGGCTCTGATCGGCCAGCGCCTCCGCGCGCCGTTCCGCCTCTGGGCCGTCCACCGCCACCAGGGCCGCCTCTGTTGCGCCCCCCGCGAACACCGCGAACACCGCGCACAGCCGTTGTTCCGCTTCCGGGAGCAGGTAGTAGCTCCACGCAATCGTATCCCGCAGTGTTTGTTGCCGTGGGGAAACATCACGCGCACCATCCACCAATTCCGGTAGCGACCCGGCAGTGAGGCGGGCAAGCAACACATCGGGCGTGAACCACTTCACCCGTGCCGCCGCCAGTTCCAATGCCAGCGGCAGGCCGTCCAGATGCGCGCAGATCGCCGCCACCGCCGCCGCATTCGCCTCCGTGAGACGGAAATCCGGTTGCGCCGCCCGTGCGTAATAGCCGAACAGCCCCACCGCCGGGGACTGTGCCACGAGCGCGAGCGCCCGATGTTCATGGTGTGTCACGGCGGGCACCGCGAGCGGCGCGAGAGGGTAGTCGTGTTCACCCCGCAGGTGCAACCGCGCCCGGCTCGTCACCAGCACATGCACTCGCGGGCAGGCCATCAGCAGGTTCGCCACCGTCACCGCCTCACTCATCAGGTGCTCGAAGTTATCGAGTACGAGCAACACCTGCCGGTCACGCAGCCAGTCGCGCAACGCCTCGTACGGCGTGTGCGCCCCCGGTTTCGCCCCCAGCGCCTGTGCCACGGCGAGAAACAACAGGTCCGGCTCGCGCACCGGGGCCAGGGAAACAAAGAACACCCCATCCGCGAACTCCCCACGCATCTCTCCCGCTGCGGCAAGCGCGAGGCGCGTCTTGCCCACGCCCCCCGGCCCCGTGAGCGTCACGAGGCGTACATCGTCACGCCGTAGCGTCGTGAGCAGCGCAGCGAGTTCGCGCGACCGTGCAATCAGCGGCGTCAGCGGCGTGGGCAGATGCGCGGGCGGCGCTTGCTGCACTGCCGGATTACCGGGGGAGAGGGGCGCCGCGCTTTGCCCGTGCAATGCCGCATCCAGCAGGGCGCGATCGGTGGGCGACAGGCCGAGGGCGTCCGCGATCAGGCGCAGCGTCTCGACCTGTGGCCTGCGGATCGCGCCGCGTTCGAGGTTGCTGAGCGTGCGCACGGAAAGTGTCGCACGCGCCGCCAACTCCTCCTGCGACAACCCCGCCGCGCGCCGGAACCGCCGCACGAGTACGCCAGGGGCGACATCGCCGGTAGGAGTGCGCGGGGATGCGGAGTCTGGCATGGCAAGCCTCCCGAACGGATAACGCACAGACGAAGCAGGATGCGGTGTGCGACCGAGAATGCAGCGCGTCCATACACGGATTAACGACAGAATACACGGTTTTGGGCCGTCCAGGCAAACCGGAGCGGCAAGGGCACGCAACGTTGCGCCACATTCTTGCCGGTTTTCTTGCCGGTTTTTCGTGGTGCCGGTTCTTCGCACCCCGTACTGTATGGGGAGGGAACCATCGAAATGACGGCGTGGCAATGCGTTCGTCCAGGAGGTAGTCACATGGCAGAGACGCGAACAGACACGCAGGCAGCAGGAGTGGAAACGGAGCGTGGCGCGGTGAAGCGGCGCGGGCTGATCGCGGGTGCGGCGGCCCTTGTCGCCGGGCTGGCGGCGAAGGGGATGTCGGAGAGTACGCGCGTTGCCGCAGCGGATGGCAACCCTATTGTGATCGGCGCGGCGGACAATTCCGGTACGGTCGTAACCGCGCTCTCATCAAACAACACTACCGATGTGCTGCGTATCATCAACTTCGGTACCGGCGCCGGTCTTCACGGCCTTGCAGGCAGCGGCATTGGCGTGTTTGGTGAGTCCGACACTGGCCCCGCCGTACGCGGTGTCAGCGGTCCCAATGGCAGTGAGGACGGGGTGCGTGGTATCGCCAACGGCACGGGCCGGGGCGTTTCAGGCTTCGCGGGCACCGGTATCGGCGTACAAGGCAACGCTTCCGGCACCGGCAAGGGCGTGGAAGGCCTTGCGATGAGCGGCATCGCCGTGAACGGCCAATCCCAGACCGGCCCCGGCGTGCGTGGCACGACCGCTGCCGGCAGTGCCGATGACGGTGGGCGTTTCCTCGCCGACAAAGGCCGGGGAGCCGCAGGTTTCTCGAACACCGGCTACGGTGTATATGGTAGCGGGAGCGCGGGCATCGGCGTCTATGGCGTCAGCGGCGGCGGCTCAAGCCCCTTCGGTGTGGTCGGCACCGTCACCGCTGCCCCCGGCTTTGGGCTGTTCGGCATCGTTAACGTTGCGGGCGCGGTGGGCTTCGCGGGGGGCGCGGGCATCGCCGGGGCCATCGCGGGCCAGTTCAGCGGCCCGGTGAACATCTACAACAGCGTCCCTGGCGCCAATGGCGATCTGTATGTGCAGGGCAACCAGACGGCGAGCGGCACGAAAAGCGCGGCGGTGCCCCACCCCGACGGCTCGCACCGCTTGCTCTACTGTATGGAAGCCCCCGAAGCATGGTTCGAGGATTTCGGCACCGGCACGATCACGGGGGGTAAGGCGGAAGTGAAGCTCGACCCCGACTTCGCCGCCGTGGTGGACACGAGTACGTTGCATGTCTTCCTTACCCCGCACAATGGCGATCACAACTTGCATGTCGCGGGGCGGAGCGCGAGCGGCTTCACCGTGGGCGCAAGCACGTCCGCCGAGGCGGCGGCGCGGGGCGCGAAAGCCACGGACGCGAGCGGCACGTTCACCTACCGCGTCGTAGCGAAGCGCAAGGACGTGATTGCGGAACGGCTGGCAAAGTTCACCGTGCCTCAGGAGATCAAACTCGCGCCGCCCCCCGTGCCCTCCCTGCCTCCGGAGCAGCCGAAAAAAGGATAGCGCCCGTCATTCGTTCAATGCGCTGCCCCTTCGATAGTGCGGCAGCGCATTCGTCCTGGAGGTAATTGCATGGTAACACCGCAAACAACCATCGAAGCAACAGGTACGGCAACGGAGCGTGACACGGTGCGGCGGCGCGGGCTAGTCGCGGGCGCGGCGGCACTCGTGGCAGGATTGATGGCGCGGGGCATTGCCGACGCCCCGGCAGTGGCCGCAGCCAACGGCGGGGACATCATTATCGGCGCAAATAATAATGCGACGAGAACGACGACTCTCAGCGCGAATCCGGGATTCGACACCGGGGGCGCCTCATCAATGATCAACGCCGACGGGAGCACGGGCGACCTCAACGCGCCAATCCATGGCATCAGTGCAAGCGGCAGCGGCAACCGGAGCGGCGTCGTCGGGCAGGGCGGGAGCAACGGCGGCACAGGGTTAGAGGGCTACGGCGGGGGTAGCGGCAGCGGCGTCCACGGCATTGGGAACAGCGGTATTGGCGTGTTCGGCGAGTCTACGAGCGGCCCCGGTGTCCGTGGCACCAGCGGCGCCACGGGCGGTGAGGATGGCGTGCGCGGCCTTGCCTATGGTACGGGCCGGGGGGTCTCGGGCTTCGGGGCGATCGGCGTGCAAGGGAACTCTACCAACGGCAAGGGCATGGAAGGCATCGACCTCGGTGGCACCGGCACGGGTGTCAATGGCGTCGCGGGCGGGAATACCTCGTCGAACACGACCGGTTTCCCTATCGGTGTGCGTGGCGCGGTGACGGATACCGGCTTTGGCGTACGTGGTGAAGCGGGCAATGGCTCCGCAATCTACGGCGTCTGTACCGGCGGCTATGGCGTCGGTGGTCTCGCAACCGGCGGGGGGTATGCCGTAGTTGGTACGTCCGCGCAGGGCGTTGGCGTCTATGGTAGCAACACGGGCGGCGGCGCGAGCCCCTTTGGTGTAGTGGGCAGCGCGCAATCCGCCCCCGGTTTTGCCCTCTATGGCATCGCCAGTGTCGCGGGCACCGTGGGTTTCGCCGCAGGTACTACCGCCGTCGGCGGCATCGCGGGGCAGTTCAGCGGCCCCGTCAATATCTACAATACCAGCCCTGACATCACCGGTGATCTGTACGTGCAGGGCAACCAGACGGTGAGCGGCACGAAGAGCGCGGCGGTGCCCCACCCCGACGGCAGCCACCGCCTGCTGTATTGTGTGGAGTCGCCCGAAGCATGGTTTGAGGACTTCGGGGAAGGCACGATCACGGCGGGCAAAGCCACGGTCACGCTCGACCCCGACTTCGCCGCCGTGGTGGACACGAGCAAGTTGCATGTCTTCTTTACCCCGCACGACGAGCATCACACGCTTCACCTCACGGCGCGTAGTGGCGGCGGCTTTTCGGTGGCAGCCGTACCGTCCACGCTTGGCGCGGCGGCAGGCACGCGGGCAAGCGATGTGAGCGGAGGCTTCACGTACCGCGTGGTGGCGAAGCGCAAGGACGTAAAAGCTGACCGGTTGGCGAAGTTCGCTGTGCCCAAAGAGATCAAACTCGCCCCACCACCCGTGCCCTCCCTGCCCACGCCTCCCCCGAAAAAGGGGTGAGCATCACCTGACGTTCCCACACCCCACCCCTCCTTTGCCGGAGGGATGGGGCGTTTCGCGTCCCCTACCCGTGCCGGGGCACACGCATCGGTGTGAGCCGCACATCGGTTGTGCGGGCGGTGCCGGATTGCGCCCAGATACCGACCGGGCCACGGGTGCGTGCCGCACTGAGGGTACAAAGCAGCACCTCGTCGCCGAGCGTGACCTCAATGTATGGCCCCACCACGAGCAGCGCGAAGGGCAACGGCGTGCCGGGAATCGCGGGCGCGTGCAGGTTGCCGCGCTGAAGGACATCGTAGCGAAACCACGACACCGGTTCGCCCGCCGGAAGCCATCTTTGCAGGCTCACCGCCGTGCTGCCGACCGTCACTTCGACGAAGTAGCCACCTCCCTCGCCATCGAGCCGAAAGCCGAGACCCCCGGACGCCGCGTCGAGATGCAGCGTGCCTTCGAGCAGGAAGTGCTCGTACTCGTCCGCACTCGCGGCGATGTCTGCCACGCCATCCGCTGCGTCTACAGTATATGCACCGTTCGTCGCGCGGCCCCACATCAGGGAGTGAGAGGCCACGGTGGGCGGGGCGGTGGCCTTCACACGGTAGGCCCGCCAACCGGAAAAGCTGCGGCGCGCGAGTGAGCCGTCCGGGCGTTTCACGAGGGCGAGCGGGGCGACGACGAACTTACCCGCCGGATTGCGGACAGCGGCGATGCCGGGGAAATCGTACTCCGCCTTGTGCCAGCAGCAATACAGGTCTTCGTCACGCCAGCGGCAGACGCGGCCCGCGTAATGCCCCTGCGGCGCGAGCACGCCCCCAGATGGGGGCGTGCGATATGGCCCCATTACCGCGTCGGCGACCCAGTACCGCTGGGTACGGTCTTCCATGATGCCCGCCGTGAGGTAGTACGTGCCGCCTACCGTGAACACCTGCGGGCACTCCAGATCCCAGTAACGTCGGGGCGCGAACAAGGGCGGGCGCACTTCCCATGTCTCCATATCGTCGCTGACAAGCAGGCCCGCACACCCACGCCGTATCGTCGGGCCGCTGTTCTCACGGGCGTTCACGGTGGCGTAATACGTCTCGCCCACCTTGATTGGCTTGGGGTCGCGCCAGCTAATCATGTGGCGATACGTCGGCTGATCGGGATCGGATTCGTACCAGCGCGGGTCGGCCTCGCCCACGGGGTTGCGCTCGCTTTTCGTCCAATGCACGAGATCGTCGCTGACGGCGAGCGCGGTGCGCTGCACGCGCCCGTTGTCCGCGCTACCGATGGCGGTGTAAAGCATGTAGTACCGCCCCGCGTGCGCCGTGACGCTCATCGTCCAGATCATGTCATCGTCGCACGCGCCGGGGTCGCTCGTGCGCAGGGCATCGGGCAATGGCCGCCATGCGAGGCCGTCGTCCGAAACGGCGTGCCGCACCGCATCGTGATTCGGCAGCGTGAGGTGAAAGAGGTGCAGCCGCTCGCCATCGGGGAAGACCTCCACGTCCCCCACTTCCGGCCAGCCAAACCCCGGCGGTGCGTACATCGGCGCTCCTTTGTCGCGCAGTATGCGGTATGCAGTGAAATGCATTAATTCCCGCTGCATACTGCATACCGCATACCGCGTGCTACCCCTTCACTGCTCCCGCCGCGATGCCCTCGATCAGGTACTTCTGGGCGAAGATGTAGGCGATCAGCACGGGCAGCAGCGAGAGGATCACGCCCGCGAGCACGATGGCGATGCTGCCGCTACCGAACTGCCCGCGCAGGTTCACGAGGCCCAGGGGCAGCGTGTAGTTGTCGGGCGTATTGAGAAAGATGAGCGGGCGGAAGTACTCGTTCCAGTAGCCATTGAAGGTGAGGATGGCGAGCACCGACAGGGCGGGTGTGACGAGCGGCAGCATGATGCGGGAGAAAATCTCCCACTGGTTCGCGCCGTCAATGCGCGCCGCGTCTTCGAGTTCGCTGGGAATGGTGAGGAAATACTGTCGCAGCAGGAAGACCCCAAACGCACTCGTCACCCCCGGCAGGATGAGCGACCAGAGCGAGTTCGAGAGGTGCAGGTATTTGATCTCGATGAACACCGGGATGATCGTCGCTTGAATAGGAACCATCAACGCGCTGAGGATCATCGTGAACAGAATGCCACGGCCGGGAAAGCGCAGGCGCGCGAACGCATATGCCGCCATCGAGCAGGTCACGAGTTGCCCCACGACCACCGCTGCCGAGACAAAGGCGCTATTGAAGAAGTACTTCCAGAAGAACGGCACGCGCGCGAACACCTGGGTGTAGTTGTCAATGCGAAAATCCGTCGGCAGCCACTTCGGGGGCAGCGTGAAGGACTCACGCGGCAGCCGCAGCGAGGTCGAGAGGGTCCAGATGATCGGCGCGAGCATCACGAGGCTGACGATGAAGAGCAGCACAAAGACGATGCTGTTCGCAAAGTACCGCCCGAACACGCCCATACCACTCGTTGCCGGTATACGCGCCGCGCGCCGCGTCGTGTGTGTCGTTGTCGCCATGTGCCACCTCCAGGCAGTAGACCGTCCCCTAATTGTAGAAGACGAGCTTGCGGCTCAACAGGAATTGCAACCCCGTGAGCACGAGGATGATGAGGAACAACAGCACGGCGATAGCGGAGCCGTAGCCGAACTGCAAGTTGCGGAAGGCGACATCGTAGATGATCATCACCACGGTGCGGCTTGAATCACCGGGGCCACCATTCGTCATCACCGAGGGGAAATCGAACACCTGCAGGCTCGAAATCATCCCGATCACCGTGGAGAACAGAATCGTTGGGCTGAGGAGCGGGAGCGTGATCCGGAGCAGGCGCGACCAACTCCCGACGCCGTCGAGATCGGCAGCCTCGTAGATTTCCTTGTTGATGTTCGAGATACCGGCGGAGAACAGGATAAAGGTGAAGCCGACCCGCTGCCAGACGTACGCGATCACCACGGAAATGAGCGACCAGCGCGTGCTCGTGAGCCAGGGCACGGGATCGGCGCCCAACATGCCGAGGTAGTAATTGATGACGCCAAACTCTTTATTAAAGAGATACGTGAAGACAATCGCAATCGAGGCGGCGGAGGTGATGATAGGCAGGAAATACGCAGTGCGGTAGAAGTACCGCAGCCACGTTGGCATCTTCCGTTGAATGCCAATCGCCAGCAGCAGGGCAAGGATGATTTCCAGCACGTTGACGAAGATTACGAAGACGACCGTATTACGCAGGCTCGCCACCACGCGCGAATCCGCGAACGCCTGCTGAAAGTTCGCGGCCCCGATGTATTGCGGCGCGCTCACCACATCGTACTTCGTGAACGCGAGGGCAATCGAGGCAATGATCGGCACCGCCGTGAAGATCAGGAAGCCCAGCAGCGTGGGCAGGATAAAGAGATACCCCGCGAGCGCTGCACCGCGCCGCTGGATGTGGAGCGACCCGCTACGTGCCGCGATGGTGGGAGTCGTTGCGGCACCGAGCCGCCCGGTATTCGTGCGCATCGTACTCCTTTCGGGAGAAGTAGGCAGTACGCAGTATGCAGTAGGGACTAATGCATTTCACTGCATACTGCGTACTGCTTACGCCGGCTTCGAGAGTGCGTCGGTCAGGTCTTTCTGCATCGCGTCCATCGCCGCCTGTACCGGCATATCGCCGGTGACCGCGAGGCCGACGTACTTGGTGAAGACCTGCGTGACCTGGTTCGCCTGCGGCGGCTGGGGAATGGGCGCGGTATCCGGGAACTTGTCCAGCGTGTCGTAGAACACCTTGTAGTCCTTGAATCCGTACGTACCCTCGTACAGCGGCTGGTTGAGTGACCGGCGCGTGCGCCCGGAAGAACCGTCCTTGAAGTTGGAAGCCATCACGTCCTTTGTGATGCGCCACTTCGCCAACTCCCACGCCGCGTCCCGGTTCGGGGACTTGGCGGAGATCACGAAGCCGCCCGTGCCAAACTGATGCCGCTGGCCCTTCCACTTCGGCATGAAGGCGACGCTGTACTCGTCCGGCTTCACCCCCGCCTGGTCGAGCGAGCGCACGAGAAAACCGCCGCCTACGTACGTTGCGAGTTGCTTGTTCGCAAAGGTGCTGATGATCTGGGTGCTCTGCCCGTCGGCGTCCGCCGGGGTCGGCGCCGCCTTGACCTTCTGCGTCAGGTCGGCGAGGAACTGCACGGCCTCGACGTTCGCGGCGCTGTTGGCCTGCGCCCGTGCCCACTTGATACCGCCCTGCCGCCCCTTCGCCGCCGGGTCGGTCGGGTAAAAGGTGCTCCAGATGGACTCACCACCGGGAAACTTCTCTTCCGAGAGGATGTTCGAGCCGTTAATGAACATCCACGGAAGCGCACCGCCCCACATGCGGTTCGTCCAGAAGTAGCCGTACTCTGTGGTCTTGTTACCCATCTGCGTGATGAGTTTCGGCATCGCGTTGGCGAAGTCGTCTTTGGTCCATGTATCGGAGGGGAAGGGCACGCCGTGCTTCTGGAACGCGCCCTTGGAGTAGAAGATGTTCGCGGCGTTGAAGTTGTCCGGCAGGGAGTAGAGTTGCCCATCGTACATCATCGCCTCGATGAGCGACGGATGGACATCGGCGAAGAACTCCTTGAGCTGGTCTTTGTCGCGCATCACGAGGTCGGTGATCGGCGCGGCGATGCCTTTCCCGGCGAAGAGTTGCAACCCCTCGGTGGCGATGTTGATGATGTCCGGCACGTCGCCCGCCGCGATCTGCGTCAGGAGTTTCGCGGCGAAGCCATCCCAGTCCGGCGCGGTGATCGGGAAGACTTCCACGGTGATATTTGGCTGCACCTTCTTGAAGTCATTAAGGATCTTCTGCGTGGCCGCCGCGCTCTCGGCGGAGCCATTCTGGGCGATGCGGATCTTCGCGGCCTTGAGCTGCACCATTGCGGGCGCGGCGGCGCCCGATGTCGTTGCGGCCGCCGCGCCACCCGTGGTCGCAACAGCGGGAGCAGTGGTTGCGGCAACGGGAGCGGTGGTCGCAGCGACGGCAGGCGCGGTCGTTCCGGCAGGCTTGGTGGCGGCAGCGGCGGCGGTCGGAGCGGTGGTCGCGGTATCACCCCCACAGGCGGCGAGAATCGCGGCGCCCGCCGTGGCGGTGATACCGGACAGAAAGGCGCGGCGGCTGACATGGTTTGCGCGTGGTTTCATGCGTTGGTACTCCTCTGACGGTTGGTCATTCCTCTGGCCCCTGGGTCTCACATGCGCTCGCAATGCCCTGGTACTACCCCGGTAATCCCCGGTGCGGCGATCCGTGCGCCCTCGCTACTGCCCTCCTTTGCCTGATGAACAAACCGTGAGCGCCTCGCCGCAGGACTCGCGGACGACGAGTGTGGGGGGTAAGCAGACTTCAATTGCCGCGCCCTCGCGCCGGTGCTCGATGCGGTCGGCGAGCAACCGCGTCGCGGTTTCGCCGATCGCATAGACCGGCTGGCGCACGGTGGTGAGGCGCGGGCGAAACACGGACGCCCACTCGAAATCGTCGAAGCCGATCAGCGCGATATCCTCCGGGCAACGCAGGCCCCGGTCGAGGATCGTGCGCATCGCGCCAATCGTCATCAGGTTGTTGGTCACGAAAAGCGCGGTGGGCGGCGTGGGCAGATCAAGCAGGGCGGCGGTCTCACGCGCGCCGCCGTCGGTACGGGAGTTGCCTTCGCGCACCAGTGCGTCGTCTATCGGAATGCCCGCCGCCGCCAGCGCCTCATGGTACCCCTGCAACCGCTGATACGTACTCGTCACCCCCGGCAGGCCCGTGACGATGCCGATCCGGCGATGCCCCCGCGCGATCAGGTGCGCCACAGCCTCGCGCGCGCCCGTCACGTTGTCCGTGAGCACGGAATCCACGCCCAGCGAGACGAGCGAGCGGTCCACACACACCACCGAAAAGCCCGCCGCGAGCAAGTCCGGCAAGTACCCATGCTTGCCCGCGCTGGCGACCAGGATCAACCCATCCACCTGCCGGGAGCGCAGCAGTTCGACGTACGCTTCCTCCTTCGCCACCTGCTCATCGGTGTTGCCGAGCAGCAGGGTATAGCCCCGCTCCCGGGCAGTGTCCTCCACCGCGCGTACGAGCGTGGTGAAAAAGGGGTTGGTGATGTCGGAAAGCACGAGACCGAGGATGTGTGACCGTTGCTGCTTCAGAGAGCGCGCGAGGGTGTTCGGGCGATAGGCGAGCACGTCCACGCTGGCGCGCACGCGAGCAGTGAGTTCGGGGCTGACGGGTTTCGTGCCGTTCACCACGGCGGAAACCGTTGCTACCGATACCCCGGCATGTGCCGCCACCGTGCGAATGGTCGCTGCCGCAGACATGTCACCCTCGCTACCTGCCCCAAGAACACCTCAGAGGCGAAAGCAGACCGCAAATCACTCCAGCGAAACGATTAGCAGCGATTATCGCACGGCGAATCGGGGAACGCAATGGGCGCGCATGGGTGTTTTCCGCAAGGCGCCGCTCGCATCGGTTGGGTTGTCGCAGTACCCTTGAAACAGCCACAAGCGATAGGCGACGGGTGGACGAGTGATGCGTGAAGGCGGAGGCGCAACGGGCATGACGGCGACGGACTGGTTCGAGCAAACGCTGCGGCTTCCCGAAAGGGCGATGCTCCCGGCGGTCGCGACAAAACTCGCGCGGGGCGACGCTGACGACGCGGTCGCCCTCTGGGAAGCGTGGCGGGCATATGTGGCGGAAACACCCGGTATGCTCGCGGATGAGCGCGCGCACGCCCTTGCCGCGACGCTGCGCCGGAGCGTGGAAACCCTCGCCTGCACGGCGTACGCCGATGTGGCATGGGCGGCGCAATGGCGGGGCGCGCCCGACGCCGTGCCCGACCTCGCGTGGGACCTGCTCGTCAGCGACGCGCCGCTCACCGCGAGCGCGCTCCGCTCCCGCGCGGGTACGCCGGGAATGCCCCTGGTCGTCTCGCGCGTGCAGGCGGGCGGAAAACGCTTGCCAAACGCGGAACGCGGCCCCTTTGTACTGGCTTTGTGACAGCGGCAGGGGGGAATTTGAACCGCGAAGGCGCGAAGGCGCGAAGGAAAGGCAAAGAGCACAAGAGTACGAATCAATTACTTTGCGTTCTCCGCGTCCTTTGCGTTCTCCGCGTTTTCCTTCATTGGCTACTGATGGCAAGGGCTGCCGGTTCGCGGAAGCGGACGAGGCCGCTCACGCCCGCCGCCGCCATCACGAGGGCGCACAGGCAGATGCCGATGCCGGGGCGCAGAAGGGCAAAGAGCGGACCGGCGAGAACCAGCCCTAGCCCCAGCCCGACATTGCTCAGGGTGAAGCGCAGGCTGAACACCTTGCCGATCTGGTCGCGGGGGAAGTCGCGTTGCAGCATCGTGGCGAGTGGGATGTCACCCATCGGCCCGCCAATTGCAGCAAAGGCGACACCGAACAACGCGACGGGGAGCGTCCCCGCGACTGCGACCAGCGCGAAGCCGCCACTACATACAAACTGCGCCACGATCAGCATCGTCGCAGGGCGACGCACGGGCATGCTCCCGACCACGAAGTTGCTGACGATGTTGCCGACGCCGTAGCCGCCCATCAGCAACCCCAGCGCGCCGACGTTGCCGCCAAGCGTGCGGGCGGCAAGGAGTGGCACGCCGACGCGAAAGGCCGCGCCCCAGGCGATATTGCTTACCACATACGCCCACAAGCACCACCAGACGAGCGCGTGCTCACGTACGAGCCGCACCGCCCCCGCGATCTCGCGCACGATGCGCCGCTCGGCACCCGCCGCGCCCACGTTTTCCACAAGGGCCGGTTGCCACGCGAACTTCGCCCCCAGCGATGCCACGGCAAGCGCCGACACCGCGAAGCTCACCGCGTCCAGCGTGAAAAACTGCGGCAGCGGCAGCACGGCGACGAGCACGCCTGCGAGCGACGGCGCGATGGCCAGCGCGAGGCGACGGGTGCCGTCCATCAGGCCGTTCATCGCCTGTAGCTCCGCCGCGTCGGGCGCGAGGGCGGGCAAACTTGCCTGCAATGCCGGATCAAAGAGGCTGCCGAGCGCGCCCAGCACCGCCGAGACCACCGCGAGGTGCCAGAGCGCGAGGTGCCCACCGCGCGCCAGGAGCGGCAGCACTGCCACCGCGACCGCCCGGAGGATGTCCGCCCCGATCATCGCCGCCCGGCGGTTCCAGCGATCCGCGTAGACACCACCGAGCAGCCCGCACACGAGCCGCGCCGCCGTATTCGCTGCGGCCACCACTCCCGCGCCACTCCCCGCCACCTGAATCGCCGTCCAGATCACCGCAAGGTCGTACAGGTGGTCGCCCATCGAGGAAAGGACCTGGCTGCCCCAGAGCGTCGCCAGATGCCGCCGTCGCAGGGGACGTAACAGGTTCATGGATATACCCTCTCGTCTCGTGCCAAAGACACCCGTATCATTCCACTGGCATGGTAACGAGGCACGACCGATAATGGAACGTGTATTTGACGAACGCTCGCATCGAAAACTTCGATAGGAGTACGGCGTGGACGAGAACCGCCTCGTGGCGTTCACACGCATCGTCCGTGAGGGCAGTTTCAGCCGCGCGGCGTGGACGCTCGACCTCTCGCAGGCGGCGATCAGCGCGCGGATTGCGGCATTGGAAGCGGCGGTCGGTGGCCCGCTCTTTGTGCGCGGAGGACGGCGCGTGACGCTTACCGAGCGGGGCGAGACGTTTCTGCCCTATGCCACCCGCGCCCTCGCCGTACTTGCCGAGGGGGTGGAAGCGACGCGGGACGCGGACACGGGCGCGCGCGGGCGCGTCACGGTAGGCGCGGTCACCACGGTGACCGACGGCTTTCTCGTGCCAGTCGTCGCGCGCTTCCGGGGCACGCATCCGCATGTCTCGCTCTACCTGCGCACGGGCCACACCCCGCAACTCCTGGGGGAAATGACGGATGGCTTGCTGCAAGTGAGCATTGTGACCTGGCCGTACGCGGCCACGGTGGCGGACATTGTGCCCGTCGTGCGCTTTCACGAACCGCTCATCGGGGTCGTGGCCCCTAGCCATCCCTTCGCACAGCGCGGCCCGCTCACCGTGGAAGCGTTCGTCCGTGGCGGGGAGCCGTTCTATATGGAGGATTGGGGGACGCCGGAGGATGCCCGCATCGGGCACCTCGCGCGGCAAATGGAGCCGGTACTGGACATTGGTTCAGAGATGGTGCGGCTCCTCGTGATGCGCGGGATGGGCGCGACGCTGCTCGCGCAAGGGATGGTCGCGGACGACGTGGCGGCGGGCAGGCTCGTTGCCGTCCCCCTCACCGACGGCGCGACACTCGTGCGTGAACTGGCCCTCGTGCGCCACGCCCGCGCGAATGCGCTGCCGACCGCCACCCAGGACTTCGTTGCGATGGTGAAAGCAGCCGTTGTCGTCACTCCCTGAAAGTGGTTCCCGCCTCGCGCCGCCGTGCCACCCGGTGATATTTGCCGTACACTTGGGAAAGGACGCGGCAACGGCGCCGCCCCAGGCCACGAGAAATCAAGGAGACCGGGCGATGATACGGCGATCCCCCTTCTGGCTGACCCTCTGCGCGCTCCTGCTGGGCATGGGTGTGGCCTTTGCAGGCACAGCATCGGCACATGCGCGGCTGAAAACGAGCGAGCCTGTGGCGAACGCCACGGTCGCGCAGGCCCCCGCGCAGATCACGCTCACCTTTACGGAGGAGACCAGCCCGACCAAGAGCGGCGGGAGCGTCACGGATGCGAGCGGTGCGACTGTTTCCACCGGCTTCAAGGTAGACCTGAACGAGCGCACGAAAATGACGATCCCCCTCAAACCCGGCCTCGGCCCCGGCGCATACACCGTGCAATACAACACCTTCACTGATGACGACGGCGGCATGGTCGCCGACCACTTCGTCTTTACCGTCGGCGCGGCGGGCACGACAGGCGCCTCGGTTGCCCCCGCTGCCACCACTGCCCCGACGATGGCGAGCACCACAGGTGCGACGAGTACAACGGGCGTTGCGTCCGCCGCCACACGCGGCCCGTCCGTCACCCTCGTACCCGCCGTGAATGCCCCGGCAACGGGCGCGGGGGCAAGCACCGCCGCTTCCACCGGTAGCAGCGTGCCGGTCGCCGTCTGGGTACTCGTCGCACTCGCCGTGGTCGGCGCGCTCGCCTTTGGTGTACGTCTCGTGATGGCGCAACGGCGGTAAGCACCGGGCGGCGTGGGAGGGGAGGATTTGAACCACGAAGGCGCGAAGGCACGAAGGGGGACAAAGAAATTTTTTGTCTCTTTGATTTCTTCGCGCCTTTGCGCCTTCGTGGTTCAATCGGCTTCGTACGTACCGGTCATGCCGGTCGTGGTGGGAGTGCTATACTTCGCTCATGCATGGCGCGTATAAGACTCCGGGTGGCAAAATGGTGGTAGTGGACTGCGGGGCACGCGAGGGGCGGCTCGCGGATGTCGTCGTATCCGGCGATTTCTTTCTCTACCCCGAAGATGCCCTCGCGGCCCTTACGGCGGCGGTGGAAGGGGTGCCGGTTTCCGCGACGGCGGACGAGATCGCGCGCGTCATTCGTGCTGCCGTCGGGCCGGACGTGACCTTTCTCGGCTTCTCACCGGAAGCCGTCGGCATTGCCGTCGCCCGCGCGGTGAGTGGCGAGTGACCGCAACGGTAAAGCACAAAGGCACGAAGGCGCAAAGAATACATAATCCATTTTGTCTCTCTCATCTTCGTGCCTTTGCGCCTTTCCACCACGAAATGGCAGGCGAGAATGCAACTGGAAACTCGGAACCCGGAATTGGCGGCGCGTTGGCAGTCGCTTGGCTGGCGGTATATCGCTGCGACGCCGACCAGCCCGGTAATGAACATGGCGCTTGATACCGCGATCACGGAGGCGGTGGCGGCGGGCACGCGCCCGGCGACGCTGCGCATTTGGGGGTGGGACCGCGCGTGCATCGTGCTGGGACGGTTTCAGTCCGTGCGCAACGAGGTGGATGAAGCGGCGGCGGCGGCGCACGGTGTTGCCCTCGTGCGACGCACCACGGGGGGCGGGGCGATGTTCATCCAGCCCGCCGGGGCGATCACATACTCGCTGTCCGCCCCCGAATCGCTCGTCGCGGGGATGAGCTACGCCGAATCGTACGCCGCGCTCGACGGCTGGGTGCTCGAAGGGTTGCGCACCATCGGCGTGCAGGCGACGTACGCGCCCTTGAACGACATCGCCTCCCCCGCCGGGAAGATCGGTGGCGCGGCGCAGGCGCGGCGCGGCGGCGCGGTGCTGCACCACACGACGATTGCCTGCGAACTGGACACCGACCTGATGACGCAGGTATTGCGCATCGGGCGGGAAAAGCTCTCGGACAAGGGGATCGTCAGCGCGGCGAAGCGCGTCAGCCCTCTGCGGCAGCAGACCGATCTCCCGCGCGACGCGATCATCGCTCACCTCGTCGCGCACTTCCGCGCGTCGTACGGCCTCACAGACGACACACTCACTCCCGCCGAGCAGGCCACCGCCGAAGAAGCGGCGCGCACGCAGTTCGCCACGCGGGAGTGGACGAACCTGCTGCCGTAATCACATGGAAGTACGCAGTACGCGGTATGCAGTATGCAGTGGAGATGAATGCATTAGCTGCATACTGCATACCGCGTACTGCGTACTTCCCCGAAGGGGTTGGGGGTTAGGAAAATCCCGTCAGCCGCCCGCCGGGCCGAGGGTGGTGCCCGGTTCGGTCATGCGTGTGGGGTCGAGCAGAGTATCCAGTTCATCGTCGGTGAGGTCGGTGCGTTCCCGCGCGACTTCGCGGATCGTGCGCCCGCTCTTGGCGGCCTCTTTGGTGATCTCCGCCGCCGCGTCGTAACCCAGGCGGGGCGCGAGCGCCGTGCCGATTGCCAGCCCCTGCGCCACCATCTGCGGCCCCCGCGCCGTCGCTTGCAACCCGACGATGCATTGCGTAGCGAAGTTTTCCACCACTGCGGCGAGGATCGCCACCGATTGCAGCAGGTTGTACGCCGCGACGGGCATCATCACGTTCAGTTCAAAGTTGCTCGACTGCCCCGCGATGGTGATCGTCGCATCGTTGCCGATCACCTGCGCCGCGACCATCGTCACGCTCTCCGCGATCACGGGGTTGACCTTGCCCGGCATGATCGAGGAACCGGGCTGCACGGCGGGCACGTCCAGTTCGCCCAAGCCCGTGCGCGGCCCTGACCCCATCCAGCGCACATCGTTCGCCATTTTCATCAAGCTCACGGCAATCGTTTTCAGCACGCCGCTCGCCGCGACCACGCCATCGAGCGTGCTTTGCGCCTGAAAGTGGTTTTCCGTTTCGACCACCGTAAATCCCAGGTCTTCACTGAGGCGGGCGACGACGCGGGCGGCGAACTCGCGGTGCGTGTTGATCCCCGTGCCGACCGCCGTGCCCCCAAGCGCTACTTCCGTTAGCTCGCCTATCGCGTACGCCAGCCGTTGCCGCCCGCGCTCGATCTGGCCCGCGTAGCCGAGAAACTCCTGTCCCAGCCGGATCGGCGTGGCGTCTTGCAGGTGGGTGCGCCCCGTTTTCACGACCGGCATGAACTCGTCCGCCTTGCCGCGTAGCGCGGTTTCCAAGTGCATCAGGGCGGGCACGAGGTCTTCGTGAATGGCGGTGAGCGCGGCGAGGTGGATCGCCGTGGGGATCACGTCGTTCGAGGACTGGCCCATGTTCACATGGTCGTTTGGATGCACAGGGGATTTGTCGCCGCGCGTGCCGCCGAGCAGTTCGTTGGCGCGGCTGGCGATCACTTCGTTCGCGTTCATGTTGGTGGATGTACCGGAGCCGGTCTGAAAGATGTCGAGCACGAACTGGTCGTCGAGCGCGCCGTCCGCCACTTCCGCCGTCGCGCCCACGATCGCGTTTCCCGGCGTCGCGTCGAGCAGGCCGAGGTCCATGTTCACGCGCGCCGCCGTGCCCTTGATCTGCCCCAGGGCGCGGATGAACTGCCGGGGAAAGCGCAGATCGCTGATCGGAAAGTTTTCCTTCGCGCGCATCGTCTGCACACCGTAGTACGCACTTGTCGGCACGCGCAACTCGCCCAGGCTGTCGCGCTCAACGCGGGTTTCGGTGATCTCGGTCATGTGGTGCTCCCCCTTCGCTTGATTGATCGCTCCATACCCACTATTGTGTGTAGGACGTATGCGTGCTGACGGTAAATCTTCCTAACCCCCGGCCCCTTCCCTCGAAGGGAAGGGGAGTGTGCCCTTGCAAGTTCGCAGCGCATGGGAAACATCGAAGCATCGCAGTGAGTCACCCCTTCCCTTCGAGGGAAGGGGTCGGGGGTTAGGAAGACCCGCCCCAGAACGTATACATCCGCTATTGCACGCGCCTGCACGCGCGCTGTCAAGTCGGGGTATGCTATTGTACCGGGCGGATGCGGGCGGGCGTTGAATTTTCCTAACCCCCGGCCCCTTCCCTCGAAGGGAAGGGGAGCGAGCCGGGGCAAGGGTACGACGTTCCCCATGCACGGTAACGTTGCAATAGCACTCTCCCC
>JAABUQ010004531.1_pt1 | contig 23556 bp, 29 predicted proteins | sample 5560001 | NCBI WGS metagenome assembly JAABUQ01 (sample SAMN10711888, study PRJNA513371) | rock metagenome | isolation source: Antarctica rocks | place: Antarctica: Victoria Land, Finger Mt nord | collected 2015-12-18 | reverse complement strand
GGAGGATTTGGTGGCAGAGGGAGGCGGTGGGGTGGGGGGTGCTGATTGGGGTGCTTTTGGTTAGAGGGTGGGTTATGTTGCTGATGTTGTGGAGGCGGGAGGGGGGTTTGGGTGGTGAGAAGGGGGGAGAATGATGGGGTTCGAATTTGGGGCTGGAAAGGAGTGCGCAGCATCTACGTTGCGGCAGGATTGAAGGTTGGGTGTACGGTCAGGGGTGACTGCAGCTTGTCTGGGTCGCATCATGGCGGGCTTTGCAAGAAGGGCATGTCCGCGTTCTATCTCATGGCTATGGAAGTCCTTTATTCTTGAAGAGGCGGTCTTGCGGTGCGGAAAGGAACTTTACGAAGATCATGGTGATGGGGAACGATTCTGATGACGGAAAATACACAAACGTGCTCGCTAGACAGTCTCGAATCAAGGCATGGATCAAAATATGATCGTTAAGAAGGTTCATGGACTTATGTTGTGAGAATCCTGGAATGAACCAAGTTGCAATGGGAGGGTCCCCTTGATTCACCGTCTGGAGATTGTCCACAAGCTGGAAAATCCACAGCCCTCGAGTAAAATTATCGTGCTGACTCACTTCTACGTCGTGAAATGACATGTCGCAGAAGGCACTTGGCCTTGGACCATCCAAGAATGTATTAAGAAGCGTACACGATCCACGATGAAAGCTTCGATCTCGTGCTTGCATCTTCGTGGGGAGGCCGAGCGTTGGGCGTCGAGGCTCTGCGATGATGCTCGACCCATGGCTCCTGTCATCAGTTGGAATGCCGACATCGGTGGCCATCTGGATGCAAACCATGCGACTGCATTGTCGAATCCAAAACCTATAAAGTGAGGAGTCGAGAATTCCTAGTCCTGTGTTCGCATATCTGAGTGTCCAACCACAAATGTTCTTCTCAAGCATTGGAGCCCAAGCACGCCCAATACAGCACCATTTTAGACCCCTTACAATATTCTTGTCCTTCGGTCGGAGTCCAGACCGACAATCGAAGATTCCTTCTGCTTCACCGCCACAACCGCATGGCTATACGTTGTAGTCGTTGCAAACTAACAATAACCCAAAATAGACATCCAGTGAGAGACGAATCCGGAGAGACGGGCTTTGCGATCTTTGTTCGGAGCCAAATGTGATTGTCCCTGGAAGTCTGATCTAATGCAGGCTATTTCGAAGCATCATGCAGGCTACCGCAGCCTAGTCAGTGCTTCAGAAGCAGGGCGCATGGTGGGGCTCCTGCGCGGGGTCAATGGGATATGATGTGATGCGAGAATGAGGCAATCAAAGCATCACCGAGAGGGTAGATGCGACAACTCTTACCGTCGAAGATCCGGAGAGTGGAACCGGCAAGAGTCGTTTGATTGTAGTCGCACTCACGCAACTCTTTGCCATTCTGATCACCCTTATCATCGCTATCTCAAGGTGTACGGCGCAGGGCATCGTTCCAAGTGCCACTATGAGACAATCTGCGTTAATAGCATGCGACACGATGCAAATGGAGATTGAGAGCCTTCATTACTGTAGGACTGTTACCGCCGTTCGAGAACTCGACTTTTGAGCCGAGAAGTTCGAAGGGCTTTTGAAACGTGAGGCTCAGACGAGTAGGCTCGTCGCACCAGAAACCATAGGCGCCTTGTCGCCTTGCCCAATGCGCCTGACCTTGGGCAGTCCTGTTTCAATTTCTTTGTGTATGCAATGCAATATTGGGAAATGTCGCAGCGAAGATGCATTTCTCAAGGGGAATTTGATCCGCGTGGCATATAGGGAGTCCAAGGCTCCAGTGCGATACATTTCTTGCAGATTCATAGAGAGGACGGCAACCGAACAAATCCGATAGGACAGGAGGACCAAACATATGATGAGACGCGGTACGCAAGGGATGAAGGAGGGAGGTCACCACTGCATTGATTCGAGGAGAGCGACGCATGATCGATGCGACGGCTCCGCAGAAGGTCGGCCGCCTGCCTGAATCAATAATACGGCTGTGATGGCACACACCTAAGTCCGACAGAATATGACTGGATACTTCAGGCAAACAGCTGACGAAGACGATGCGCAGTGAGAAAGATGGAAGCAGGATGAAGGTTGGCAGAAGTAGAAGGAGAGCTGTATCTTGCTTACTGGTCGCTCTCGTAATCCATTGGGGGGTTCCAGGGAGCACTAGATGATTCCATAGACATTTCATCAGCGAATATAAAAACAGAAGCCCGAGACACACATAAAATTCCTAAAACCTAATCATGATCAGTAGAGTGAGTCATCCTTGTGCTGAGTCTACAATCTACGCCAGACTCGCACTGCGATCATCGATGAGTCGTGCTCGGTAAAAGAGATGCGTCTTGGGTAGGGCCGCACTACAGTGGAGGCCTGTGGAGCATCGGAGGACTTGCCCGGTGCGCCTAGTCTGCGGCTCTTCGCAGTAATTTCTTTCCAGGGAGCCACAAGCCTCAAAATTGCGAAAACCTCAAACCTAACCAGTCAGGCTGTGAATGCGATCCATCAATTTCAGCTTCACCACTATAACATTGCTTGCAAGGTGCCTGAGTCTCACTTTGGTCTCAGCGTGCATAGCAAACCGGTGTGCATGCAGAAAGCAGCAATCAGGCAAAGCCAAGCAGGGCAAAATACAAACGCCTCCTTTTGCCGCTTTAGATCAGCAGCCTGAGGGACTATCTGATTAGCGGCATTTAGTGTAGGATTTGGTGCCCGGGGGGTAAAACTATCCTGGGAGGCCCGGTCCTGTACCTGAGAGTCGCTTGCAGGAGAAGAGAGAAGGATATCACACTAGTAATACTTTACATAACACTGGCCCCCAGCCATCTCCTGAGATTGAAAATCCAACTTCTCTTCTTACCATCTCTATTATCAATCAGTCGTACATTCAAAGTACATATCGCTGTTCAGCCGTCGCTCATTCAAACCCTTTGCTCTTTGGATCTTGCTCTGCAAAGATCCAACCTGTCTTCATCAACCACCCCACTCAAGACTTTGTCCGACCGACCATATGTCTAGAGAGAGTAACAGCCAGTCTCACCCTACCTCTCTCCAACACTCCAACGACGACATACCACAAAGGACGTCTCCACACACTGCTGTAGACGACCTTCGACCTGATCGAGGACAAGATCCTCCACCTTGTGTATAAGATTCCTCTGTCCCCTGCACGCGAACTCGCACACATCATGTACCACTATGCAGTCCCTCCCCAGGGATATGTCCGATACAACTATAACACCTCGGCAACCACCTCTCCATCGAGTTCTCCATCGCCCGATGCCGCCTACAACTACTACATCCCTCCGCAATACAAATCACCAACGACGCCAACGAGAAACAACACACAACATTCGCGCAAGGCCAGCTACAGCGCCGGAGCACCAGGAGGATGGCATTCTCCAGCAGGATATCCATCGCAAGATTTCTACGCAAGGCAGCCAGATTACACGTCCCCACCACCAAAGGGCCAGGAGCATGTGAGTAGTATTTTCGACCGCAAAACTCGCCGCTATTCCATGTCCGCCAAACGTGGCGGTGGCAACAACGGTAGCAACAGCTATGGCCCAAAACGCCACGCGTCCGTGAAATCGCAGAAACAGCCTATCATCATTGATTCGTCTGACGAAGCAGATTATTATGAGGAGCCAAGATATGTCCATATCAAGCCGCGCACCGGCCACAAACAAGAGAAATACGCGAAGCTCAAAGCTAATCACTATTTCATTTACACCCAGGTGCCTGCCCAGAATCAACCCTCTGACTCACAGAAGCCTCGTGCCCGCCGCCAGTCGGAGTCTAGACCGTCTACGGCGACCAAGCCCCCCAAACCCACGGCACCCTCACGCGAGGCGACTGCAGCTGATGCGAGGAAACACAAAATACCTGCAGGCTATTCGCTCAAGAACTGGGATCCAAGCGAGGAACCCATCCTGCTACTTGGAAGCGTTTTCGACGCTAACTCCCTCGGTAAATGGATTTATGACTGGACTGTCTTCCACCATGGGCCCGCAACTCCGATGTCAGAGGTCGCGGGCGATCTCTGGCTCCTCTTGATCAAGCTGGCTCACAAAATGAAGAGGGCCGACGCGCGCCTGGACCGGATCAGAGATCCCGATGACCAAGAAATGATCGAGGACTTCCTCGAGGGTGGCGACAGGCTTTGGAATCGATTCAAGATGCTCCTCAAGACTTGCGAGGAATACATGTGGAAAGTGGCCAAGAAAGAAGGAGCCAAGGGCTCCGTGAAGATGGGGAAGAACAGTGGATGCGAGTTTGTAGACTCGATCTTCGGGAGAGATAGGGAATTGGAGGAGACGGAGAGTATGATGCAAGGAATCCGACTTTGGAATATGCGGTTCGATGCGAACTGCGAGGATATCCTCAGGCATACGAGGGCTTGAGGACGGAATGGAGCAAGAACGAAAATGAGAGCTGAGGAAGAGGAAAAGATGAATGCGGAGGTTGAAGAAATTTCTGTCTCGTTACTTCGCATTGCTTCTGTTTCTGCATTTCTACCGGGAGGACTTTTTCCATTCGTTCCGCACGGCGCTTTTGCAGCATCAAAAAACTCGCGAAGATACCCCTTCTTATCGTCACTGGGAGGATGTACCTGCTCGCAAAGCATTGTTCGATAGATATAAAGCTGTACCACCACACTTCGTCATGTCAACCTGGGGGGCTTACAGCAACAGCTGGCCTGTTGGATTCGGTTTTTCTCTTTTTTCTGCCAGCATAATATCGGCGCTGCGCTCTCTGCTGGGACTTCTACAATGAGTCATTATTATCTAGACGTTCGCCGCAATAGCAATATTGAGTCACAAATTGGATACCCAACCACTCGCACCCAACATCGCTTGTTGCACATGGCATATGCAAGTCTGAGCCCAACGCTCAGGAAATCCCTATCCTCCGTCCTACACATCCACCCATCCCACAACTCCCACTTGAAATCCCAAGAACACCCCTCTCCCATCCCCCACACCCTCATCTGACCCATGCTCTCATCCCAAGTCTTCAAAGCCAATCCCACAATCCATTCAAAACCCAATACCCAAACCCAACACCCGTACCAAAAATACACTCCCCAAGGTACCCTTAAAATCAAAATGTACATCTGACCCCCCCTCCCCTGCCGGGGAGCCCCCCACTATCCCCCACCCCCCCCTTCCTTCAGCCCCTCTCTCTCATGAAGTACTACGATTATAAGCGACACACAAGCTCAAATAGGTACATGTTCAATCACACGTGGCACGCTTACAACCCGCCGAGCTCCGTCCTCAGTCTACTCACGCTCACCTCATCACTACTGCCTCATCCTCAAGGCACGAAACGAAGAGGTCAAGCAGGGGATTAACATCTACATCCCCCGCACGGCAGCAAAGGTAAGGTGTCTACATAGCACAGTGTCAATTCTACGGGTGGACTTCGACGCACGATGGTGATCCACCACCCCCTCGAGCCGAACCAACCAATAACGCGCGCACTGTAGCCAAGGGGGGTTTTGGGTTCGGGGCTTAATCTTTGTGGATTGTGGTGTTACCTCAGAATAATACATAAGCACCAAATTGAGTTAGGTATGACTGTTTAGGGGAAAGGGGGGGAAGGGGACTAGGGTAGTGGTGAGGGTTAGGGGGGTTCATGCATGATGCGGGTCATTTGGCTTGGATTGGTTGTTGGTTGTTGTTGTCTGTTGTGGTGGTATTTGCAGGGGTTGAAGGGGTGGATGGGGAATGTGGTCAGACGGCGTTGATGCGGCGGTGGTTGCTTTGTTTAGGACTCTGCCTACTCTAAGGTAGTCTCTAGGTAGGGTGGGTGAGAGATGATGGTGGAAACTGGAAGGATTGGATGGAAGCGCTGGGAGGGGGTGTGCTGCTTCGGGGTTCGGTTTGGATAGGGTGATTTTGGGGGGAAGTTGCCCTGCGGTTTGCTTTGACCGTGAGGGGAAGTGGTTGATCACTATCACTGTGGGATGGACTGTTCTCTCTGCAGGGTCGATCGCATTGTACCAGTAAGCCTTCGATGTGCTACCACACCGGTGACCGTAACGTGATGGTAATGGGTAGGTAGGTGGGATGACCCAGTAAGCGCCTCGCAGCTTCACACCATCGAGTGTGATACCGTTGAGGTTATCTAGCGGCACCGCCTTCGTTTCATCACGCACGTTTTGGGCTATTGCTGACTTCTCTCGGAAGGATCTAGTTATTTCTGTTTGTGGTCGTGGGCGCGTAATTTAAGGCTCATGCATGTGGGCTGTGCTTGTTTTCTTCTTCTCGTCTTCTTTTCGTCGAGGGGCTTGGGGTGGTGTCATGTGCGTTTCATATTTTCGTGGAAGGTGGGTTTGGGATGGGTGAGTCATGAGGGGGAAGGCGAAGAATGGGAGAGTGCCCGCGGGTATGTTGGCCGTGGGGTTTTGGAGGTTTGGAAGAAATTCTATGTTTGATGTTGATGTTGATGTGCATGTTTGGGCAGTCGCCCAATTCCAAGGATCTATACATGCAGACAAATAGAAGAGAGCACCGCGCGGGTACGTTGACGCTGGGATTGCAGGTGGGTTTGACATTGAAACGAAGAACTTTGACATGGCGTAGTGTCATTTTGACAGTCCGTGCATTTGTCGTACAAAGCTTGAAACAGTGATCCTATGCCTCCCAAGTTTGGCCCAACGATCCGCTGTCAGAGTTGGCGCTCTCGATATCCCAAGATGACCTTTCCACCGTACTACTGACTTCCGTCGCCAAAGCAGATTGAGCTGCAATAGTCACTTTCTTGTGTCACTATCAACTTGGGCCACACCACGCCCATCCTTCCCCATTCTTTTCCATGAATGTGCAGTAGAGCTGCATAGCATATGATGCAGTCCCACTGTTCTCTTCCCCTCAACTCTAGGTCGTCAAGCCTTCTCGAGAGGTCATTCCCAGTCGGCGCCTTAACAGTAGGCAACCTCTCCAATCTTCCACAGAAGCCTACACGGTCAGCAGGCCAGCCCCATCATCCCCACATCTGAAAGTTTTGTGTTCGACCAAGCATCCAGCGTTTTTACCGGTTCTTGGTTTGACTGTACTTGAACGGTTTCCTCGTCCTGCGTTTGGATCAGCACCTACAGGTCTATTCCATGTGTACTCCTGTCCGCCATTGAGAGAAGACGCTGAGACTCACGGCGAAAACTCCCCCAGCTTATGCCCAACCATGTCCTCCGTAATTGTAACGTCAATGTAGACTTTTCCGTTGTGAACCTGGAATTTGAGGCCGACGAAGTTGGGGAGGATGGTTGCAGCGCGAGCCATGGTTTTGATAGGGACAACACGCTGGCCAGGCGCAGCGCGAACGATTGGAAGACTATGGCCCGTCAGCTATTGCGCAAGGGCTGCAAAAGATAATTTGACGGATGGTGTCAAAGACTGTATAGATCTTAGAGGACTCTCGGTAGGACGTACGGTACAATGTTTGGGCCTGGGCAACTATCAGTACAACGGCAGCATTGGTGATGGTGGGGATGCTCGCAGACCTTTCCACGCTGAGCGCGCCAACAATAATTGCGTGGCTCTCATAGCTTTGAGCCTGTTGAGAGTAAGCAAATCCTCACCTTTCGAGGGTGCGATAGGAATGCCCGTTGACCGTAGGAGTTTGAGATGATGATGCATAATTTTAAGTAGCGTGAGAGCGCTTTGCATAAAAAGCGCACTAACAAATTATTCACGTACTGGTGAGTGTGCAGGTGAATTACTTAATCCGGTAAAGCGTACCTGGTGCACTGCATCCGGCTAGAATGCGCCTCGCTGCCCTCCTATCCTGCTGTCCACCTTTCGATTTTGGCTGATGAGGGTCCAAATCCCGTTATGATTGCGCTCTACTGCTGGACGGGTGCGCAGATCAGCGCCCTTTTGGCTGATTCCCAGAATAAGGATAAAGCGGGTCTACGATACAGAGTACGCCCAGTCGCTGATATATGAGACATCGCTAGCTACAAGACGCTGGAGATATCACGCTTGTCCTGAAAAGCAATAACCGGGGCGGGTGGAGAGTGAGCTATCGACTCGATCAACGTTGGGTCAAGAGCAATCGCGTTCCGGAAAACATCGTATATACCAGTTCCTCCCCACTGCGATGATAGTAGCTCACGCAGGGACAGTTCTGGTGCCTCGACCAGCCAGCACAATGACTTCAATGACGACACCCAATTTCTGTTGGCGTTGGCTCTCGCTGACAATGCCATCCATGGCATCGAGTCCGCCATAGATCTTTGGGAGCAGCAGATGTCCCACCCCCGCGAACTTCCGCTTCGATGGCGGGACGACGCTCGCAACTTGCCAATATGCCGCCAGATCACACAGGGGCGCAAAGTCTCCCGGGAGCCGCTCTCCAAAAGCGCCTTCTCAGAGATCTTCGATTCCATCATGCTGGCTTCTGGGTACTTTGAAACTGTATCCATCCATGCCATTCGTCGTGCTCTTGGACGAAAAGTCGACGGTAAGTCTTCCGTTCAGCCTATTAGCGCAGATATCTCTGATCAGCATTGTTCCCAGAGCTCTACACGGAGGTCGAGCGGTGCCAACACCTCACGCAGGCGGATCAGAGGGTTTTCCGCCGAGATTACGTCACACAGGCGTCGTCTGTGGACGGCAGACTAGCCTTCTGGAATGAAGAAGGTGGAGCACGATCACGTCGATTATTCTCAGTCCTTCCCCGGCCTCCGTGAAGCATGCCTGCCGACCAAGCTTTCAGCCGAGCGCGAGGCAGCTGCTCTGGGCCGGGACTCACGGTTCAAAACTACAAGGCAAAGTGCGGCAGCTTCAAATTGATCTCGACACCTCTCCGGACGCCCTTACCTCTGGCAAGCGCAAGCTCTACGAATGCCGCACCACATCGAGGCGCCAAGAGTACAGGAGATACATTCAGGACTGAGAAAAAGGTGGAGGGGCTCTAAGATCTACATGGGCTTCATTAATGATAGAGCAGCTGTAATACCACTACATAATAAGAGATTCTAAGAGGTGTGCTTCTATCTACATGGAAATCCGGCCTTCTAATAGTAGCCTTCTCATCATAAAACCTGTTTTTCCCTGCGCTAAAGGACATTCGCTTATTAGAAGTTACGTGCTCTGGGATCCCCTATTGGTGTTTATGTAATAGCTAAACAGAGCGGCTGACTCTTCTACAAGACAACAACCATCCCACGAAATGTTTCACCGAATTGCTTCACTCTAGTGCGGACTCTCTATCCTGATAAGCAGAAAAAGACGCACCACACACTCTCGTTGCCTGTTAAGGTAAGTATACTTGGTATCTTAATGCCTGAATTTCAGTATAAGCGCGTCCATATGAGAAAAAGACTTACATATCTCTTGACAACGGGTGGCATTTCTGTGAACTCGAATATGTGAATGCTAATCACAATTCTTACGTGAACCCACAAGGTTGTGTTCCCACTCTGTCAATACGATTTGAGAAAATCGAACTCAGTTGATATTGAAGGCATCGAAGCTGGACTTCAGAAATGTCCGTCTTGATGACCAGGCAAATGACAGGACTACGTGACGAGTTCGACCATGGAGCTGCTGCGTTCGCTTATACACTGTTGCCTCAAGTCATTTTACTGTTATTTCCTAGGTACAAGTCGCAGGAAATTGACGAAGATTTCGCGTTGGTTAATTAGAGTGAAACCTGCTGGCGCACTCAAGTTATGAAGAGACGCTCTGCTCAGCCCTAAAGCATCTGATAGTCCCTTCGATCGCATCTAACGGGAAGAGGGCATCTACATTTGCCAGCAGTACAGAATGAAGTTCCCTCAACTATCTCTCCATCGCGCAGCATTGCCTCTGCTATCCTTTATAGCTACTGTCGCGTGAGAGCTCCCCAATACTTTATACTCGTATGCACAGCTACCGCCTTCTCTCCCCTACATCCGTCAAAAGATGATGTTTTCCTCCTTCACTACCAGGAATCGGCTGCGATGCCAAAATCAAGGCAGTATTTTTGGCAGTAAAGACATCCAAGGCTGCGAGGAATTAGACACGAAATGCAACACTCTTGGTTTGATCAAAGGCTCTCTCAAAAGCTGCATCATGAACACTGACAGAGAATTCGTTGCAGGGAAGAAAATTGAAAAGACTACTTGATCTTGTAGATGAGGGCGAATGAATTGACTCGCATTACGATTTTGGGAATTCAAGAACACGACCCGAGGGGATGGATCAGGCGCACCGAAGCCCCTAGAGTTGTGTCAAGGAAGTGCTGATTAAGTGAAGCTGGATATGTTAAGGCTCCCGAAACGTCAAGAGGACCTTCACGGAGTCTGTTCTCCCAGTGAACCAAGCTTTGACAGTACGTAAAAAGCTTTAGAAATCTTAGCGGGATAAGCCCAAACCCGACGCCTTTTATCCAGTGAATTTGCTTGCGTAGTAGGGTTCTTTTTCTTCATCCCGTAATTTTTGGTCGATCAAGACAATCGCTCTATGCGAACTTTGTGCTCTAAGGTCTAGCATGACATTTCTTCTATTCCACTCAATTTGTCACACGCACACTCTCTTAGGATTTTTCACACAGGCTGCATTTTTCCTTCCAGAGAGGACAATATCTTTTTTCTCGCCTTTCAATGTCCCAAAAATTGTCACAATGTGACACTACACATATCACACATTTCCAAAATAGTTATTACACATTTCAGTCGAGGAATATATCTTCGATTCCTCAGTCTCAACAAAGTTCCTATTACCTTCAAACCCTTTATTAGAAGTGTTTCTTTGTTTCGTTTGTCATCAACACAAATGCATGGTAAGCAGCACACATCCTTTGTATGAACGACAATTTTCTGTTGTATTCACAAATGTGAAACCTGACCTCAAGCACAAACCAGGGCCATTACTCTTGGACTTAGAATCAATCAAGCAACTCTACTTTCACAACCTAACACCCTTCACGACTATCACACAGACTCACTCTACCTTTTATCTTCCCAAAACTATCAACGCACTCTTGTACCGCATCTCTTCCAGCTCCACTGGTGATAAGCACACGCTTGATTCGCGATGGGTCAAAAATCAAACAAAGGTGGCAGAGACCACGCCCGCGGTGCCGCTGGCGATCTGCTCAATCCTCAACCGGCCCATCAGCTTTCGGGACAGTCCCAGGCCCAGATTCGGCTCACGAAAAACGATAAGAGCACGAGCACGAGAGCACTACTTTCAAACAGTGCTCTAGCTCAAGCTAGAAGCGAAAAAAAAAGAAACCGTCGAGAGTCAACGTGACAGGTGCCGCGGCCGAATTACCGCGACCCATCGGACAGCGAAGGAGACTCAGGATATCTGATTGATGAAGATGAGATAGACGAAGAGGTAGAAGACGAAGACGGGTCATGTTGTGATCCTTATGACGATTAGAGCAGCTACGTCGAAGAAGACGGGAATGTTCACGTAGATGATAAGAACACAGCCGATGTCCCTGTACTCGCTACAGACCATGAGTGTATTGAATTCATCAAAATGGCCGCGGCCCAAAAGACAATTCCGGGGCTTTCTAGTTACATGTCAGCTCTGAGAGCAAATTGGAAGGTGGCAAAAAATCTGGCCCCAGCTGTTGTTTCCTGCATTGCTGGATCGAGGATTCAAGAAGAAGCCGGCACCCGCACTAACGTGATTACATTGGAGGACTTCTTATCTCTCCTTCCTTACAGATTCTGTGCGCAACCACCAACTCTCAAGATCCTGGAAATGTATATCGGGCGCCGGATCCTTATCGGCTGTGTCTGGCGACGTCCTCAGACAGTGGAACTACTTCCTCACCATCTATTGGATCATTCCAAGGAGCCAGAAGTTCTGGAGGATATTCGGTTTCACCTGCGCTTACCGAATGCGCCGAACCCAGATGACGCCGATCATGGATTCCCCAGCTCGATAAGAGCCACACCTTCCAGAATTCTTATTACGTTTTTCCGTGAAGACTCCGCCTCTCTACGGTCTTGGCAATTACTAGGTTGCAACATGATTCTTGCAGTACTTTTTTCTTCTTTTACCATTCCGTGTCGGAAGAAAAGACGAAGACCTTCGTAGCGAGATTCACGTCGGTTCTTGAACGCGTCTTCAGAGGATCTGGAATTTGCGTACAGTCTGTCACAGCAAGCTTCCCAAAGCCTCCTCGTCCTCACAAAGGGTCATCGAGATCTCTTGAGGACGCACTCGATGTTTCTGCGCGTTGTGCCTGCCGACTAGCGCTTGCAGTCGTTAGAGAAGCTGAGCTGAATGAAAAGCTATCGTGTCAAGGTACAGCCGGTGCAGGTCAGAGCAAGGACGGGTCCAATATGCTCGGGTGGCTAGCCAAGCTACGCTCAGCAAGAGGCAGTAGTGATAAGTCTGTTTTCAGTATTCCAGCGGACTTTACCGCAGGCGATCTCCTGTCACCGTCATGGATGCAACCCTGGTATCTTGAAGCCCGTTTCAGCCTTTCGGTAGTGAGTGTAATACGGCACGCATTGCGCAGAGAGAATTGGTTGAGGACGCAATTCGTCGTCTTGGGCCGCAAACTCGCACTTGATGATTCTGAGAGTCAGGAATTGACTCGCGAGGGAGACGAAGAACCTGAGCAAAACGAAGTTTCCACTATCCAGGAGCAAGCACCAGGTGAAACAGACGCAATTTTGTCGGAAGTCCTCATTGGCGAGATTGAGGACACCGACGACGAGGATGAAAGTGATATGGAGTTGCTCGTATCACCGTCAACGGAGGCGAACGTTGATCAAAACGCCGTGGGTGTGGTGGACATGGCGAATCTTCGGTCAGCCAAGTCTCCAGACTGTTGGAACCGCCACGTCTTTAGCGAACTTTCGGATGATGAAGTGGATGGTCGGGTAGCAAATCTTTTGAGTCCACATAAGATTGAGGAGAGTCGCCTTACCCTAGAAGACTTTGATCTCTGTCTCAGGTCGATCGGCCCTGAGATCGACCCCGTGCTGCCTTCTGGTATGAAACCTCTAAATCATCAAATCATATTACTTGCTAACTCGCCTAGAAGCATGCAGACAATACATACGACGCTATCAAGATATGCACCGAGAGCTGATTCGTTCAACGGCCAGCATCGCTCTGGCCTTCCCTAATGCCCACGAGTTCGCTAAGGCCACAGGCATGAACCCTCAATCTTGGCAATTCAATGTGGCGAACAGCACTCGTGCTTCGCAAGAATGCCCTTTTAAAGGAGTTGGCATTGGCTAAGAGCGAAATGGACGAGGGTCAAATGGACGAGGGCCAAGTAGACGTGGGGGAAGTGAATGAGGACACAATGGACGAGGGTCAAATAGACGAGGGAGAAATGAATGAGGGCGGCTTGGTACCAAGGCTCTTAGATAGAGACGTTCTCTAAACAGATTCACCTGGGAGCCTGGGTCTTTTCCCAGCAAATTCCTATTTGACATAGGCCACATAGTATAGCCCCGTAAATACTGTTCCCGAATGATCATGTCCTCGCGATCCGGGCCAGTGCCAATATATCCAATCTTGATACCAATTGATGTTTCGATAAATTCGACATACTTCTGCGCTTGTAACGGGAGATTTGACCATATCCGTACCCCTTTGGTGGAGCTCTGCCAACCCGGAAAGTCAACATATTCAACTGTACATTTGTCGAGAAGGCTCAAGTTTGCAGGGAACCTCGTAAGCTTTTCTCCGTCAGATGTGCAATATGCCACGGCCACCCGAATTATTGAAAACGTATCCAGCACGTCAAGCTTGGTCAAGTTGATGAAAGTGTAATAGTTCACAGCGGCGGAGTGTTTGAGAACGACAAGATCAAGGTAACCTGCCTTGATTTTAGCACTTATTACTTAAAACACTTATATGGTCTTCGTTTACCGCATCTCCTCCGTCGCCCAGTGGTCACACCCACTTCTCCGCCGATTTCTTGCAGTGTTTTGCCGACCTCCCCAATTTGCTCTGTTGGGAACGGTCCACCGCCGACTCGTGTTGTATACGATTTGACAACCCCAATGATGTTCTGGATATCGAATGGATTGAGAGCTAGACCGGAGATGCATCCACTGAAGAATATCAGAGCTCGCGTTGCATTTTTGTGGAATCTGATGGTAATCACCCTATGGAGCAATTGCTCGATGTGCAGAATGGAAAGCTGCCGAAATCCACGTCAAGAAGCAATGCCTGTGAGCTTTCGACCAAAATGGAGCGCCTATTTTCTCGCGTGACTTTCATGTATTCCACAGCATCGACGATATACGGACGCAACTAGTTCTTATATACCTTAAATCTCTGAGTTTCGTCTTCGACAGAATATTTGAGTAGCGAGCCATATCGCTTTTGATAGCCTTCAGCAAGCAAGCGTAGCTTTTGTTCAAAACATTCACGATATAGATCGATAACTCTTAAGCCGTTTCTTAAAGCTTTCGTATTATATGCTGGCCCAATCCCTTTTCTAGTTGTCCCGATCTGGTTTATCCCTAAGTCTTCTTCTGAGAGCCCATCGACCGCGGCATGTAGAGCGAAGTTTAGGTGACACCTGGAGCTGACATGGATGCGCTCATGAACACGAGATATATCCTGAGATTCAAGCTGGGCTAGTTCCTGAAAGAATGCTTCAACATTGAAAACAACGCCTGAGCCTATCAGGTTGTCTGTGTTGGGATTCACTAAGCCCGATGGCAAGAGATGGAAGCTGTAAATCTGACCACCTACTCTGGCGAAAGCTACCCTTAGCCGTGCCCTATCGTTCACCTATGTCGAATGCCCAGCATTATGTCCACCTTGTGCGCGTGTGCATATTTCGAACAAGTTCTTTGAGAGGAGATGGTCTGTCAACTTGCCTTTCTGTTTTGCGTAGAAACGGTATCAGTATGATGGACGATGACGAAGTAAGAGGTCGAATCGAAATTCGGACTTGAGCGCTCAGGTACACCTTCATCACCTATACAAGAGTCAGATCAATTTTAGATAAAGTTGTTGGGAATGAATTCACCCCATTGGGAGCCTAGAATAACGGTAACGCTTCCCAGCTGCGCCAATGGTCCGCTGGCGATCAGCAATCAGGTTGTGAGGGAAACAGACTTAAAGACTGGTCCGTGAAGATAGGAAGGATGTAGAACCTGTTTAAGTCGAAGACGACTGCTAAGTACTTCTTACCAAGTAGTTTACACCGAATATGGCCGTAGTGGCTGCCGAAGGCTTCCTCCACCACTGTGATAAATTCATTGATGAATATGAATATCAGCCCTATATTCATATTCGAGTTTTATTACTATTTCTAATAAATCTATTTAAATAATAAAAATGAAAATTCGTTTTTTTTTTTATAAAAATTCTATTTCTAATAATAATAATAAATTGTGTTTATTTAATAAAAAAAAAGTTCACAGAATATCCGCGTCTCCCAGCAATAATGTCACTTCCTCATTCTCCTTCAATATTCAATACTGTATGCGAACCGGATGTATCATCCCGTCCTAAACCTCCTGAGGCACAAGGAAATTCTCTCTTGGATGATGACATCCTATCTATCGAAACACCCTCCTCGACAACGCTTCCAAGACGCATAGGATCTCATCATGCCTGGTCTATCGAGTAAGCTAAAAATTGAAAGAAGTTTCAAGGTCAAAGTCATAGGATCCTGGAGCTCTTGCTAAAATACATAGCAGCTGCAGATACCATCCGCATTCTTGTGGCTACCGACAACCATGTGGGCTACGCAGAGCGAGATGCGATTCGAGGAGATGACAGCTGGAAGAGCTTCCATGAAGTAATGTGCCTGGCGAAAGAGAAGGATGTTGATATGGTCTTGCTGGCTGGAGATCTCTTCCATGAGAACAAACCTTCACGAAAGTCCATGTTCAATGTCATGCGCTCTCTACGGATGAATTGCTACGGGGAGAAGCCATGCGAGCTTGAGCTGCTGAGTGACGGCAGCGAAGTCTTTCAAGGGTGTGTGTTGTCGCCTTGTTGAGCGGCAGGGCTAATGACTTCCTAAGGGCGTTCAATCATGTCAATTACGAAGATCCAGATATCAATGTCGCCATCCCAGTCTTCTCTATCCACGGGAATCATGACGATCCTTCAGGGGTGAGTCAGAAAAGAGTGTGGTCGGTGCCTTTGGCACAAGCTAAATTGTTTCAGGAGGGCCATCTGGCAGCACTGGATCTGCTCCAAACAGCCGGCCTCGTTAACTACTACGGGAGGACTCCAGAGTCCGACAATATCCAAATCAAGCCCGTACTGCTACAAAAAGGGAACACAAAACTCGCTCTGTACGGCATGAGCAATGTGCGAGATGAGCGTCTCTTTCGGACCTTCCGTGATGGAAAAGTCAAGTTCTTCCAACCAGGGACGCAGAAGAAAGACTGGTTCAATCTCATGAGCGTACACCAAAATCAGTATGGCCCATGCCTGCCAACGTGAAAACTACTAAATTGCCTGCAGTCACGCGCACACAGAGACGAGTTATCTTCCAGAAAGTTTCCTACCGGACTTCCTTGATATGGTAATCTGGGGGCACGAGCACGAGTGCCTCATCGATCCCACTTGGAACCCCGAGATGAACTTTCATGTCATGCAGCCAGGTTCATCAGTAGCAACGTCATTGGCTGTTGGTGAAGCGGTGCCTAAACAGGTTGCGATCTTGAGCATCAAGGGCAAAGATTTCACAGTAGAAACAATACGGCTAAAAACGGTACGGCCCTTCATCATGAAGGAGATTGTTCTGGCAGAGGAAAAAGAGGCAATGAGGCTGGTCAAGAAGGTGAACAATCGGACCGAGCTGACGCGCTTACTGGAAGGGATCATTCAGGGGATGATTGAGCAAGCGAACGAGGAGTGGGAAGAGGCACAAGACGAGGAAGATCGAGATGAGGACGAGAAGCCACCACTACCTTTGATCCGGCTGAGGGTAGAATATACCGCACCCGGAGGTGGCAATTTTGACTGTGAGAACCCACAGCGTTTCTCGAATCGCTTCCTTGGCAAAGTTGCCAATGTCAACGATGTTGTTCAATTCTACCGGAAGAAGGCTGGAGTGTCCAGAAAGTCTCAAAATGCACCGGATATGCCAGAGGAAGCCATGCTTGCATCGCTCACTCTCGACACCGTTAGGGTCGAAAAGCTGGTGCGAGAATTCCTCACTGCACAGTCGCTCACGATATTCCCTCAGAATTCGTTTGGAAATGCCGTCAGCGAATTCGTTGACAAAGATGACAAGCACGCCATGGAGGAATTTGTGGAGAAGAACCTCGAGAACCAGGTCCAACAATTGATGAATATGGATCACATGGATGAAGATACCATGCGCGATGCAATGGAGGAAGGGAAATCACATCTTGAAGAATTGTATGCTGCAGGCGCACTCAAGAACAAGAGAACAAGGCGGAAGCCTCAACCAGACGGATACGATTCGGACCTCAATGGCCCATGGGAGGACCAACCGGCCGCCATCATTCGGTCTGACAACGAAGATGAACAAGATTCGGACGATGAACCTCCTGCTAAGCCAGCAGCACGAGGTAGGGGCAAGGAAGTAGCGGTCCCAAAGAAGGCCCCTCCAGCAAAGAAAGCAGCTCCTAGAAAGAACGGAAGGAGTAAGAAGAAAGTGGTTGAAGAAGAGAGCGACTCGGACGAAGACATTGTCATGGTCGACTCGGACGAAGCTGAGAGCCAGAGCCAGCTATTCGTACCGCCTGCGCCGACCACACGAGGGAGTAGAAAGGTAGCACCTGCGAAGGCAGCACCTACTCGAGGAGCAACCAGCAAGCAATCGCAGCTGAACTTTTCTCAATCTTCAACACAGCCTCGGTCTAATGGCCGTAAAGTACAAGAGGTCATTGATGAGATCTCTGATGATGACGACGATGCCTTTGAGCCCCCACCTTCAACGCGAGCTGGTCGGGGCAGGAGGTGATATTCAAATGAAATGTGAGTGTAAGTGCGGTGAGCTTCGATAGCACGATTTGGGCTTTGCAGCATAGCATGTTCAGCATTTGATAGCATTAGCGAGCGTTGCAACCTAGTGACTATGAGCATGGCCCAGTATTCTTCTTCTCCCTTCTCTCCTTTTCCTGCTTTTCCTAACTTTCCTCCTGTTCCTTCTTTTCTGTTTCAGACGATCCTTCTTGACCAGCTGATGGTATTTTGTGATCAAAAGGCACACATCCGGTGTTCCTTGTTGTTCTGTTTAGCTTGATCTTTGCCAACCATCGATTGTGATGGGAAGCACCCAGAGTCAAAAATGAAAATACTTCTACCTTCCCATCGCGCCCATCAGTCCACCTAGCAACCCATCCGGCACTCCAATAGGAACCATATGCTAATGCCTGGAAGCGTTCCCAAATTTCCAACTAATCTATGGAAATCAAAATTGTTTCAATGGAACCCATTAGCAGAATCCGGGGTCAAAAGGGGACATTCTAGCGCTTCCATCTTCCGTTTGTGCGAATTTACTATCCCCGTCCAGTTGTACCTGCTGCTTTTTTGTTTACTCATTCTTTCCATATCCCTTGCCCAAATAGAAGGGCTGAGCGATATTTTCTCCATCCGCACCATGGTTAGAAGGGGCACCATGTCCATGTGCAGATCGATTTTTTTCGCTCGGAAGGGGCAAATTGTGCATACAAATTGCAATCTTTTTGACGTTCGACGGATGGCACTTGGATGCAGGGTACTCGAAGCAAAAGATCTAGATGGTGGAGAGCGGTGACATCCGCGAAGTCGGCAAGCCTGGCCGGGGTGGAGATGGATAATCAATGCCGTGTTTAGAAGCAGCTGGTGAGGGGTAATGCATCTTGAACAGATCCTTTTGCCTTTGTTTCACCCAATCCCATTACGGGGGCGTCCATCCTTCCATGCGTCCACACGTCCATACGTCCTACTGGTGCACGAGGTGGAGAGTGACGCTGCTTGTGCTTAGCCATTTAGGGCCGGTGGCGGAGTCTGGAATTGAATATATTCATTGTTACTACCTCCTCTATAAGCATTTGCTACAATTTCACAATCTCTTTTCTCCCTAAATCGATCTTCATTTGCGATTTCGACCCTGACCATAAAGGATCTGCATTGCCTTATCCTCTCCAAGCATACAATCCTCATCATCCCAAATCCAGTTATACTGTATTGTACAACCCACCATGTCTCTTTCGCAAACCCTAGAGACGCCGCAAACGGGCAAATATGAGCAACCGACCGGACTGTGAGTTGATCATCTCCAACATGACATCTAATCGCAGAGCTCCTTTCCCATCCCACTCGGTGGCGATGAATGGCCAAGGTCAGACATCGTCATGATACTGCCCCACACCTACCCCGCTGCCCCACCAACACCACTCTCATCACCCCGTGCTGACTGATCGTGTCCCACCAGATTCATCAACGGTGAATTCGTCAAAGGCATAGACGGCAAAACATTTGAAACCATCAACCCCTCCACCGAGAAGCCAATTGTAGCCGTACACGAAGCCACAGAAAAAGATGTCGACCATGCAGTGTCCGTCGCCCGTAAGACGTTTGAAGGCAAATACAGACACATCACAGCCGAGCAACGCGGACGATGGCTCGTCAATTTGGCAGATTTGTTCGAGAAGCATCTCGATACCCTCGCTGCCATCGAAGCCCTCGACAATGGCAAGGCCTTTACTATGGCTAAGGTGGATGTCGGCATGTCTGCTAGCTGTCTGAGATATTATGGCGGCTGGGCAGACAAGATCGAGGGCAAGGTCATTGACACAAACTCGGAGACGTTTAGCTACACCAAGCAGGAGCCGGCACATTTCCCACTCCCTTTCAAGTCCGTCACTGGCTAATCCCTGCGTTAGATTGGCGTCTGCGGTCAAATCATCCCATGGAACTTCCCCATCCTCATGTGGGCATGGAAAATTGGTCCAGCCTTGGCTTGCGGAAACGTTGTCATTCTCAAGAGCGCCGAGCAGACTCCTCTCAGCGCCCTCTACGCCGCCAAGCTCACCCAAGAAGCTGGCTTCCCTCCCGGTGTTATCAACATCCTCTCCGGCTTCGGAAAGACTGCCGGTGCGGCCATCTCTGCGCATATGGACATTGATAAAGTTGCATTCACGGGCAGCACCGTCGTTGGCCGCCAGATCATGAAGGCTGCCGCGAGCTCCAATCTGAAGAAGGTCACCCTTGAGCTTGGAGGAAAGAGCCCTAATATTGTATTCGATGATGCGAACATTGATAACGCCATCTCATGGGTCAACTTTGGCATCTTCTTCAACCACGGCCAATGCTGCTGTGCCGGATCAAGGATCTATGTGCAAGAGGGAATCTATGACAAATTCGTCGAGAAATTCAAGGAGAGAGCCTCTGCGAACAAGGTTGGAGATCCATTCGCTGGGGATACATTCCAGGGCCCACAAGTCTCCCAACTTCAATATGACCGCATCATGGGGTAAGCTCTCCCTCTTGATCACCAAAAGCATACATTGACCAGTACGTAGGTATATTGAAGAGGGCAAGAAGGAAGGCGCCAAAGTCGAAATCGGTGGTGAGCGTCACGGCAAGGAAGGCTACTTCATCCAACCCACCATCTTCTCGGGCGTCAGCGAGGACATGAAGATCATGCAAGAAGAAATCTTTGGCCCGGTCTGCTCCATCGCCAAATTCAAGACGGAAGAAGACGCCATCCGCGTCGGCAACGGGACCACCTACGGTCTCGCCTCGGCCGTCCACACCGGCAGCTTGAACACCGCCATCCGCGTCAGCAACGCTTTGAAAGCTGGTACTGTCTGGGTTAATCAATATAACATGCTGCACCACGCTCTGCCATTTGGTGGATACAAGGAAAGCGGTATTGGGTAAGTTCAGTTTACACTCTGCTTGACTCACCAGATTGTGGCTAACTGATGCAGGCGCGAGCTGGGTGAGGCTGCTCTGGCGAACTATTGCCAGACGAAGACGGTGTCCATTCGTCTGGGTGATGCTCTGTTCTGATTGACGAAAAGGTGTGCAAGGGAAGGGAAGGAAAGGAAAGGAAAGGAAAGGGGTAGCTAAAATTGAACGTGCTGAGCGTTGATCTCTTCGTGTATCTATGATAGCTGGCAATGATATTGCCTTGGAGTTTCTTTCTATGGCTTGAGAAGCATGAATGACATTGTTATTAATACTTGTTGACATATTGTTGGTCTATTCGGACCACTCCCTGCCTTCCACCCCACTAGCGGCCTCGATCGGCCCTGGGCCACGGATTCAAGGGCAACCTAAGATCAATCTGCCGCCTTACCCTACACTCATCGTTACTCTTCACCGTAGGGTCGGAGCCAGAAGATGGTCAACCCCACGCCATCGACCGGTCTCGTGGAGTCCCGGTGCGGGAGCTCCGGTGCAAGGCTGACTGCACCAACGGCCGTCATTCCCTCGACCACCTGCTTCCTCGGTCCTGGATCACTGACCGCTTGGCCTTGCTCTAAACTTGTTGCTTGTTTGTTTAAGTCAATGCTCTTTTGATCCTGTATATCGAATTCTTGCTCTTCAGTTGATTCCCGAACCGCATGCGCGCCTGACCAGCTCTCGAGCAAATGTGTGACATCCCCCTTGTCACACCAACGCGTTACTTACTTCCATTCACTCATGTTATTCTCCATTTTAAATGCATCCACCTACCATTGCATCTAACAACCTCCCATAGCGGCTGAGCCTCCACGGCATCCTCCCCCGCTATCCTCTCCTGTGATAATGATATCCCGAAGCTCAAGCGGTACCCTCAACGAGCTCGACATCAGCCTGTGCCGGAGACCGCGCGACAGACCTTTCTACACATGTGGTGATGAGATCAAGGGAGACATTATCCTGCGCAATCCAAACACTGCCTTCGGAGTCGAGGCAGCTGTCAGATTCGTGGGGGTTGCTAGGACGAAGATTGGGTCGCGAATCAATATTCATCAGCCACAACACTCGAGCGAGACGACTCTCTTCCAGTACATTCGAGATCTTGGTACAGGTTCAAAAACAACTGAAGGGACGGTCTGGCCGTTTCAATTCCACTTTCCAAGTGGGACTCAATCCGGCTCGGCGATCAAGAATCGATACTTCGGAGATCAAAACTTTCATCGCAACCCGGGCCACTCGTTGCCTCCGAGCTTTAGGGGAGGACCACGGCCGACTGAGTCGGAAAACGGTGTGGTCCGGTATATGGTGGAGGCAATTGTGACGAAGCCTTATTCGACACACCCGTTCCCTAGAACATTAAGATACGAACAGCCAATTCCCTTCTGCCCAGTGCGGGATACCGAGAACCATCAACCGATATTGTCACCCATTGCAAAGACCCTCACAGTCTCCCGCTCCCTCTCGCACCCTTACATATCCGAGAGCGATACTGGCCCCCATCCCTCCGTACCGACGAAAGATCTATCCTTCACTATCAACACCCATACTCCCAACTCTATTTGCGCAGGAAGCAAGCTTCCCATTAAAATCGGTGTTGCACACGACCTCACACAGCATTCTCTATCAGCGATTCCACCTGTCTATCTCCGCTCCGTTCACATCGACCTGGAATCCATCACGAAAATCCGGACACCAGCACTCTACCTAGGCCTAGGCCAAGAGCCTCAGGAATGCTGGACCGAAACATCCAAAATTGCTGAGAGTGGTCCTATCAACATTCCCCTTTCTGAAAAGTGGGACGTGCAGGAGCTCATAAAGAACATGACTGTCAGTGACATCGTGATTCCAACGTTCAAAACATTCAATATAGCACGCACATACACCCTTCAAATAGCGGTCGAAGTCCAATATCTAGAACACAAAACCAATGTCAACGTGAAGAGGCAATTAACGATCCTGCCCGCCGCATGGGAAACCCAGAACAGGTCCGCCGGGTGGAGGACAGCAATGCCGAGGGCGAGATGCAGAAACTCGGCGTTAGAAGAACCACCGCCGCCGTACGAAGAGCATGAGGGAGCTACAGCGGTTGCGTCAGGGACCAGGGGATGCATACACAGGCTGCCGAGCTTTCGTACTGCAGTATTGAACTTTGGGGCCATTAGTGGCACGGCGGCCGTGTGAATCGCAGGAGGGTGTCTGCAGGGTCACTGCCGCGAGCGAGGCAGGCATAGTACTTTAAGGAGGAATTTGAATATGCTATCAGCCTTACTTGATCTTCGAATATGAATCTGCGTGGAGTTTGGGCGCGGACGAATGCTGAGGTCATGGCTCGTTCGATGAATGTATGCTGGCATCTGGAGAAATATGTTGAGCATTCAGATGGAACGAAGTAGCCGATTCGCAAGATGCTTGTAGATGAATTGAGTACATGTCCAACCTAGTGAGTTGTTTGAGGAGACGAGAATATCAAATGTGATACTGAGATAAGTACCGTAGTGTTTAATTCACCGCATCACATCTCCATTTCTACCTCCCGCCCTTCTCCATCCTCCGCACATTCTACCACCAACGACCTACATTTTTCGAACCCACAGAATACAATGAACAGAGCCCCTTCCTCGAAACCATCATACCCGCCCTCACACCTTCAATCCATCTAACCCCCTCACCCACCTCCACCGCCCACCCCAACTACAACCCCACGCCCACCCTCTCCCTTAAAGATGCCACTCACCGACCTCTCCT
>JAABUQ010004530.1_pt1 | contig 23558 bp, 23 predicted proteins | sample 5560001 | NCBI WGS metagenome assembly JAABUQ01 (sample SAMN10711888, study PRJNA513371) | rock metagenome | isolation source: Antarctica rocks | place: Antarctica: Victoria Land, Finger Mt nord | collected 2015-12-18 | reverse complement strand
CCACCCGGGGGAACCGTGGACGGAGCTGGTCAGCCACGCGGCGCCACTGCTCACGGGCACTGGCCGCATCCGGCTGGACGAAGACGGTGCGGATGGTGGCCGCGACCATCTGCTGGGTACCCTTGGGGGTTCCGTTGGGCGCTGCTGACTTCGGCTACGCTGAAGCCTGACCAGGGCTGAGGAGGCGGGCATGCGATGCGACCGGTGCGCGGGTGAGGTGTTCATAAAAGCAGGTCGTGATCGTCACGGTCGCCAGCCTCTCCTACGCCGATGTGGCGGAGTGGCTTGCTGAGCGGGGGATCACCGTCGACCCGAGCACCGTCTACGACTGGGTGCATGCCTTCACGCCACGGTTCATCGCAGCGGCCCGGCGCCACCGACACCGCATCGGGCAGAAGTGGCGAGTGGACGAGACCTTGTTCAAGATTGACGGCAGATGGCGCTATGCCTTCCGTGCCATTGACGAGGATGGCCAAATTGTGGACGTGCTGCTGAGCGACCACCGCGACGCGGCCTCCGCTCAGGCCTTCTTCGAGCAGGCCATGGCCTCGACCGAGGTGACACCCAGCCGCGTCACGACCGACAAGGCCAAGTGCTATCCGCCAGCGCTACGGGCTGTCCTGCCGGCGGCGGAACACCGCTCATCCCACTACTTGAACAACGCGTTGGAGCGCGATCACCAGCATCTCAAGGGTCGGGCGCGACCGATGCGGCGGTTCAAGCAGACGGCAACCGCGGGCATGTTCTGCCAGGGTCACGCGCTGATCCGTAACCTGGGCCAAGGCTTCTCGGACCTCACCGACGACGTATCACCACGACTGCGGCTGGCGACCGCCTGGCCAGTGCTGGCTCTGGCTATCTGAGCGACGCCTATGTCCTCGGGATCAATGGAGAACACCCTTCGCCGGCCGAACTCAGCTGACCCCAACGGAACCGCGGCGGGTCCTCGTTTGTCACCGCAGGAGCCACCGATATGTCATCCGGACTGAGCAGCCGGTCTGGCCCTGGCCAGGTGACGATCACGTACTCAACCCCTGACACGACCCCGCCCGTGACACGCGCGACCCCAGCACCCGGCACCGTCGATCATGGCCTGCCGCTGGTGACCGTCACCGGCACGGCCACAATCAAAGACAACACCGGTAGCACCATTGGCAGCGACGCCTTCACCTGCTTCGACACGCATGGCCTGCAGCTGTCGCTAGCAGCGTCTGATGCTGGTGCCAGCGGTGTGGCCAACCTAACCTACGCGGCCTCAGGCGCCCAGACCATTGTCTCGACGACGGTCGACGGCGCGACCGCGCGGCCGAGCATCACGGCGCTGGGTGTGACCACGCTGACCTACGCGGCGACGGACGTAGCCGGCAACCAGGAAGCCACCAGGAGTGAAAGCGTCATCGTCGGCGGCGACCTGGCCTGCGCCGGGCCAACGCCGACGTTCAGCCTACCGCGCCATGGCACGCTGCAGCTGAACGGGACCGCGACGGCTAACGGCAGGACCTACTTCTTCAACCGGAGCATCTCGTTCTAGCGGTTTCGGCGTGGCCAAGGGAGGCCGCACGCGCGGCCTCCCTTGGCCGGGTACCTGGGTGAGGGCTCGGCATCGACGCCTCGCCCAGATCCCCGCCAGAGCGATCGTCGTCTCTCGTTTGGGGCTGGTGACAGCACCGTTACCGGCGCCCCAAGTCCGGGCGAGACCGCTGGGTGCCGCTCTCGCCCATCGGCGGGTATTGGCCACGGCGGCCCGAAGAGACCCGCCATGCGTTACGGCTACTACGGGTCCAGCCGAGGTCCATGCAAATCTCGGCCACGGAGTTGTCAACGTGAGCGCCGTCCGCGCCAGCCGGGACAGGCTCCTTCCGGCGTCGGGCAACGATTCCTGCATTTTTGACCCATTTCGTCGATCCTTCTCGCGTCGCCTGGCGCGGCGGAGACGTTAGAACGGACCCCAATGCTGGTCCCGGACCCGCGGCAGCAGGCCGCTGACAGCCGGCTGGGGTCCACCGGACCTAGTAGCGGGAGGTATGCCAGAGAGATCTGTTTCTCAAGCAGGAATCGTCTCCCAGTGGGTGCTCGCACGATCGGCTCAGCACCCTTCGTGACGCGTCGGTGCTGGATTTCTCTGGCAAAGTCGGCGATATCACCCGCGCCGACTCCTGCAAATGGGTCAAAAATGCAGGAATCGTTGCCGGACGCCTAGAACAGGCCACGATTGCCAACTACGTCGCGGAGCTGCCGCCCGACGCGGTCCCGCGTCAGGGAGCCAATCTGAGAGGCTCGAACTGGCGGCCGGCGTCGTCAGGCGACGCCGGCCGATTGGCCGGATCCAACTTCCAGGCGCACCTTCCGGACCGCGCGCGCGGCGCCGCGGAGCTTGTTCTGAGCCACTATGCGGGGGAGCACGCGCATGCCACAGTCAGTCCCGAAATACACACGTTCGGCGTCCACCACATCCAGTACACGCCGCATGCGATCGGCGATCTGCTCGTCGGACTCAATCTCGACGGCCCGAACATCGATCACCCCGGCGACGACTTCCTTGTCCTTCGGAAGCGTGCTCAGGATCTGAAGATCCGCCATGTTTCGCAGCGCGAAATCAAGGACGAACTGCTCGACCTTGGTGTCATACAGCGGAGGCAGAATGCGCTCCAATTGGCCGCCAAAAACTGACTGATTGCTGTTGCCGTAGGCGGCCCCCAGGCAAAAGTGCCAGCCGATCTTGGCGTCGACGCCCTCAATACAACGGTTGACGATGTCGACCACGAACGCAGCGTCCTTGTCGTCGCCAGTCATAATAGGCAGCCACGCTCCGAGGTCCTCCAGCTGGAGGAATGTCGCGCCGGCGCGAACGAGCGCCTTCATCTCGGCATTGAAGATTGGGACCAGCGCTTCGGCCAGATCGTAGCGGTTCTTATAGTACGATTCTGGCAAATCGTAGTACACGTGGAACCCCAGGTTGATGGGTCCGGCACCGACCGAAAACTTAACCGGCCGGTTCGCGTGCTTAGCGCCGATCAGATACAACTCAGCCAGGTGCGTCGGACCCGGCTCGATCTTGCCGGTCGTATACGTGCCCCCCCAGTTATTGAAAAGCTCGAAGTCTTTGGCATTGATGGTCGTACTCTGCATCGCGTAGGGGTTGAGCATCTTGTCGTGGTAGAACCCTGGTAGACGTTCGTACCAGTACCAGACGAAGGAGCCGATCGACCCGCCGTAATCGTCGTACTGCATCTGGCCATCGGTGACAATGTCCAGTCCTGCGGACTCCTGGTCGCGGATGACGGAGGCAGTAGCATCTTCGTACGCCTGGGCATGCTCCTCCCATTTGAAGGCAGATCGGATGTCGCGCCCCTGTAACTGGTGCTTGAACCACAGCGGCCGGGGGTACGATCCCACCATGGTGAGGGGAAGCAGCGTATCTACTACTTTGCGCATAGGTTCTCCCACTCCTGACGTGATTGTTCGTCAGGCTACTTCAACAGGTGCGCCGGAGGTCAACGTGGCACCACGCCTCACGCGTCGACTGAAGGTGCGCGTGAGAAGCAAGTACGTGCCGATGACTGAGACGGACACGACCGTCGTCAGCGCTCCGAGAGCGTACAGCTTGGGCGTCAAACGCGAGGTGGTGGACGCCAGGATCAGCACGGGCAGCGTCTGCTCACTGCCGACGACGAAGAAGCTACGACTGTACTCGTCGAATGACAGCGTGAAGGTGAAGAGTGCGGCGGTGAGCAGGCCAGGCGAAAGCAGCGGCAGCGTGATGGACCAGAACGTCCGCCACGGACCCGCGCCCAGGACCTGGGATGCCTCTTCGAAGCGCTGGTCGAAGCGCTTTATGGTGATCAGCATGATCACGAACGCGAACGGGTAAGTCCATACGATCTGGGTCGCCAGCCCTGTCGTGTGCCAGGTCGGAGCGACACCGAAATTCTGCGCGAACAGGAGTACCCCCAATCCCAAAGTGAGCCCGGGCAAGACGGCGGCCATCAGGATCACATAAAAGACCGGCGTCGCCCAGCGGAACGGTCGGCGGAACCCGAGTGCTGTCATCAGCCCCAGCGTGGTCGACACCAGCATGGTGAGGAGTGAGACAGTCAGCGAGCGCAACAGTGGTGCGCCGACGGACCCCATCTGGGTACCCACATCAGCCGTGTACTCCACCGACGAGCCAATGCCGCCGGCGCGCACCAAGTCGAACAATTGCAGATACCAATAGGCACTGAACCCGCGCATCGGAAGCGTCGGGCCTCCGCTCGGGCCGGTGAACGACAGCGTCAGCATCAGCACGAAAGGGGCGTACAGGCTGAGCAGGAACAGCGCGGTGAAGGTCATCAGCACGCGGCGTCCCCACCGCATGCCCATGTGTTGAGGCATCCGTCCAGCCCTCCGGCGTTACAGCTCGCGTCTGATATCCGCCAGGCGCAGCAGCGCGGCCACGATGCCCAGCGTCACCAGCGCCAGGACCATGCTGCGCGCCGCGGCGGCTGGCCACTGAACGAGCCCAGCTCTGAGTACGATGTCGTTGCCGAGAACCGGCGTCTTGGCACCCCCTATGGTGGCGGCCGTGGCATACTCCTGCATGACGAAAATGGTAACGAAGATTGCCCCGGTGATGACGCCGGGCATCGACAGCGGCAGCGTCACCCTCCAGAACGTGCGCAGCGGACCGCCACCCAGCGTAGAGGATGCTTCGAGAAGTGAGCGATCTATACGCGACAACGAAAAGAAGACCGGACCCACACCGAATAGTGCGTACAGGGCAATCATGACGGCTAGCTGGGAAGCTTCCGTGTACAACAGGAAATCGAGTGGTCCGGGTAACCCGAGACTCATCCACAGTTGATTGATGACGCCCGTACGACCGAGGATAGGCATGTAGGTAACCATGCGCGTCAGATAGCTCGTCCAGAACGGAATGATGGCCAGCAAGAGTAACACCATCCGCCAACTTTCGGGAACGATAAACGCGATGCAGTAGGCGACTGGGTATGCGATGAGCAGCGTCCCACACACGACCACGACCGCGGTCTTGAGCGTGGTGAACAACACCGTCCAGAAGGTCGGGTCTTCGATCATGGACTGGTACTGCTTGAGTGTCAGCGTTCTGTCCATGACGAAACCGTTGGAGGACCACAGGCTGACAGTGAGGGTCTGTAGCAACGGCAGACCAAGCCCGAGCAGGATGACGAGCAAGCCCGGGGCGAGTAGCCAAACCGGTGATCCCCAGCGCACGCCGGCAGACCTCCACCGACTGGCCGGAGCGACGACCGCGCGGCCTGCTACTCTAGGTCGAGTCGCCATACACGGCACTCCCGCTGGCTGTCGCCGTGCCTACGAAGCAAGAAAGCTAGACCAACTGTTCAGGTAGTAGTCGTACTCGGTCGGGAAGCCAGGCCAGTAGGCGATGTTGGCCGCACGTTCGTCATACGACCCTGAGTCGCGGCCGCCGCCGGCGTACCAGAATTTGTAGTCCTCGGGCTTCATGGCCTGCTCAACGGTCTTGGCTGTACTGTACCAGCCTTGCTGAGCGACCTGCGCGCCGAACCAGCCGCCAAGCAGCCAGTTGGCGAAGACATACGCGCCGTCCGGGTTCTGCGAGTTCTTGGTCAGCGACGTACCGTGGAACCACGGTCTGTTGCCCTCGGCCGGATTGGTGTACTTCAGCGCCAAACCTGACTGCCGCTTGGCGTCCTCGATGGCCGGATTCCAGCCGTCGGATACCCAGGCCTCCTCACTGGCCATCAGGTTAACGATCTGGCCGTAGTCCGTCCAGATGGCGCGGAACTGGCCATCAGCCTTTTTCTGCTTCAGGAACTTGATGACTTGGTCGACTTCGGGCTTGGTCAAGTCGCCCAGCGTCTTGCTGGGAGCCGGCATCTGCCCACTCTTGGTCAGGTAGTTGGCGGTCATGCCGATGGTCCACAGCGCATCATTCCAGATGGAAACCTTACCCTTGTAGGTCGGGTCGAACAGCACAGAGTACGACGTGACCGACGCCGCGCGAGCCGAGTTGTAGCCAAGCGCCTCCAGATTCATGAACGCGGGCACGCTGTTGAATGCCTTGTGCGTGTTGTCGGTGAAGACCTGCGAGATCGGCCAGCCGTCTTTGTTACCCGAGGCGTTCGGATCGGTCCATAGCGGATACGCGTATTGCCAGTTCGGGATCTTGTCGACGGGAATCGGCGCGATAACACCCGCTTGCACTAGCGGCGCCAGATAGCTAGCATTCTCGTTGACGGCGTCGTATTGGCCTGAGCTGGTCAGCATTTTGACCATGACGCCGGTCAGCGTGTCAGTGATGGGCTGCACGGTGTAACCAGTGTCTTCAGTGAACTTCTTCAGATATGCATCTTGCAGGACGACGTCGATGCTCAGGACGCGAATCGTCTTGTTGTCCGTCTTGACGGGTGCCGCAGCCGGGGTGGTCGACTGACTTGGAGCGCTCGGCGCGGGGGTACACGCATCTAGAATTGTGCTAATCAGAGGGACACCCAGGCCCAGACGTAGCGCTCGGCCCACGAATCGACGTCGTGAAAGTTCCCCTGCCTCGAGTGAACGTGCGAGCTGTTCAACGACTTCTTTGTCCGCCATGGCTTCCCCTTTCTCATGTACGCGACGCGAGATTCACCGCAGTAGGATCGTCTCGTTCGCACTCCACGCCAGCGTGACGCTGTCGCCTGGCGACAGTCCTTCGAGCTGGCTTCCCTGCCCGTGCCGTTCCCAGCGCACCTGGCGTTCGTCGGGCAGCTCAAGGACGTAGGTCACGATCGAGCCCACGGCTTCGATGCCGGCCAGTGTGCCGGTCACTTTGTTGTCTCGGGTGTCCGCCGATTGAGCACTCACGTTGCGAACGGCATCCGCGCGGAAGACCATCGCGCGACGATCCCCCACCCGCACATCCGTGTCGGTCGCGTTCGCCACAAACTGGCCCAGATCATTGTGCAGCGAGAGACGCGCGCCGTCGATCGCTGCGACCTCGGCTTCGAGCAGGTTGTTCTTGCCCACGAACTCCGCGACAAAGCGGGTCTTGGGTCGTTTGAAGAGCTCGCCCGGGGGATCGATCTGCTCGATCTGGCCGCGATTCATAACCACCACCTGATCTGACATGGCCAGCGCCTCGTTCTGATTGTGCGTCACATACACGAACGGTATCTCCAGCCGGCGCTGGAGTGCTTTCAGCTCGCTCTGCATGTGAATCCGTAGATGGGCGTCCAGCGAGCCGAGAGGCTCGTCCAGAAGCAGCAGCGCTGGTTCGACGACTAGCGCCCGGGCCAGCGCGACCCGCTGCTGCTGCCCACCGCTGAGCTCAGCCGGCTTGCGGCCGGCGAGTTCGGCCATGTCGACCAGCCGCAGCATAGCGTGCACCTGGCGCTCCGCCTCCGCTTTCGGCCGACTGCGTACCTTGAGTCCGTAGGCGACGTTTTCCCAGACAGACATGTGCGGGAACAGCGCGAAGTTCTGAAACACGAGTCCCACGTTGCGCTTGTAGGCTGGCAGATCGTTGACCCGTTGGCCTCCGATGCGTACCTCACCGTCGCTTGGAGACTCGAGGCCAGCGATCAGCCGCAGGGTGGTAGTCTTGCCGCACCCACTCGGGCCCAGCAGGCTGACAAAGGTGCCCTGGCGGACTTTCAGGTCGATGGCGTTCACCGCGACTGTGGTGCCGAAGCGCTTGATCACGCCCTCGAGCTCTAGATGGTAGATGTCCACTGTCGTGGCGGTCATGGTGTCGCCCGGCCTCCTGCCAGCATGTGCCGCTCAGGCAGCACGCCGAGCGACCGCCCACCTATCGGCCGGGTGACGAACGTGGTCGTCGCCACGCGTGGCGTAGCCCAGGAGTGCTGAGCAAGGCGATTTCTGGAGGCTTTGAACACAGCGCGATGAAAGGTGCCGTCAATCTGCCCATGGCGCTCTCGATCGTCGTCCGCGGCCGCGGCTGGCATGAGGTCGACCAGACGGGCGGGCTCGTGGAACTCCGCTTCGGTGATCCGCGGTGGGGCGTGGCAGCCGGCCACGCCCTCCATGGCGGCCCCGAATGGGAGACAGCTGCCCCAGCTCTTCAATCGAGGTCTCACGCGCTTACGTACCGCGGAAGAGTAAGCTGGCCACGAAGCTGAGCAGGTCGAGATGGCGTAGCACTTCACGCATCGGCCCCTGGCTGACGCCAGCTGATGGACCAGTCGGAGTTCGAGGATGCGGTCGCCCAGCTGCAGGCGACCCGGACAGAATCCGCTCGATCAGATGCGCTTTGATTCGCTCGCGCAGGATACGCCGCTCGAGGCGCGGATCGCGCCCATGCGCCAGACTTGCCGGCAACCTCACAGCTGTCGGCCAGTGCCCCCTGAGCCACCGCGGCAGCCTACCCGATAGTAGACCTCCTGTCTAGCCTGTGATAGAACGGCGCTGAGCATGCGGCCGTCACCTGTCTTCGGGACGCCGACGGCCTCCCAGCGCGTGGCGGTAATGGGTGGGTCCATCGGTGGTCTGAACGCCGCGTTGTGGTTGCGCGACATGGGCTACGACGTGGACGTCTTCGAGCGATCCAGTGGAGCATTGGAGGCGCGCGGCGCTGGCATCGCGGTCCTGGACGACACGGTGCGGTACTTCCTCGAACACGGCACGGTCGACCTGGATCAGATCATCACCGCCACGCATTGGGTCCGCTACCTCCGCAAGGACAAGACGCCGCAATACGAAGAGCCGCGCTACTACCGCTTCTCCTCGTGGAACACCATCTACCGAACTCTGTTGAGCTGTCTGCCGGCGGAGCACTACCGTCTCGGCAAACAGGTGGACTGCTTCACCCAGGACGCCGACCAGGTCGACGTCTCTTTCACGGACGGAACGAGTACGACGTGCAGCTTGCTGGTGGCGGCCGACGGAATCGACTCGACCGCCAGACGAGTGCTGCTGCCGGACATCGAGCCTCAGTACGCCGGGTACGTCGCCTGGCGGGGGACAGTCTCAGAGGCGGCACTGACGCCCGAGACGGTCCAGGTGCTCGGCGACTCCATTGCCTATCAGCTTCTCGAGAACAGCCACATCGTCATGTACCCGATCCCCAACCTGGACGGAGCCGTCAAGGCAGGCGAGCGACTGATGAATTTCGTGTGGTACCGGAATGTCACAGACGGCCAGCCGCTGAAGCAGCTCCTAACGGATCGAGAAGGACGGCGGCGCTCGGTATCGTTGCCGCCCGGCGCGGTGCGCGACGAGAGCGTCGACGAGATGCAGGCATTTGCGCGCGCCAGGCTGAGTCGGCCAATTGCCGAGGTGGTGCTCAAAACAGAGCAGCCATTCATCCAGATCGTCGTCGACGTGGAAGTGCCCCGCATGAGGTCGGGCCGCGTGTGCCTGATCGGGGATGCGGCATTCGCCGTCCGCCCCCACCCTGGCGCCGGTACCGCCAAGGCGGCTCGGGATGCGTGGGCTCTGGCTCAGGCGCTGGCCGCCGCCGAGGGGGATGTCGCGCGAGCGTTGGAGTACTGGGAGCACACGCAGCTGACGCTGGGGCGCCAGCTGCTGTGGCGGGCCAGAGAGATCGGCGATAGCTCGCAGTTCGCGGGCACGTGGACGCCTGGCGATCCCAAACTGGTGTTCGGCCTGCATCGACCAGGGCACTGACGCGCCGGCGGTGATGGCGCTGGATGGCGAGTGTGCGACGTGGGCTCGATGCATCGGATGACTTCAATAGGCTGCCATCAGAGGGCATGACAAAGTGGGGGCGCTAGCTTCCCGCTGCTGAGGGTCGGAGTACCGTGGCTGGACCTTGTCGATCGGCGTGCCTTGCCGCCCGGCACCACCACTGCCCGCCAGCCAGGCCTCGGCCTCGTCCGGGCCGGGCGCCAGCGAGGCCGCCATCCCGAGCAGGCGGCCACCCTGATTCTGATCCAGGGCAAGCTCCTGGTACTGGCTGACCTCCAGCGGCCAGACCTCCGCCGAGCGCGTCGGCGCTGGCGGCTCGTGTCGACAGCGCCGGGCAGATCGCCCACGGGCAGCGGCACCTCGGCCAGCCACGGGGTGTCCAGTGGAGGATCGACACTCGCCCCCGACCAGTGCACGAGCCCGCCACTGGTGAGCCCCCAGTGGTCGGCCCCGTTCGAGAAGGTCGCCGTGTCGGTCACGTCGCGCCAGAACGCCAGCCCGGTCGAGGTGTCCTGAAGCAGGTCGCCGCTGCCGTTCGGGTCGCTGTACACGCACGAGACAGCGCTCCCCATCACCTCGCCGAGGTGGCCTTTGAGCACGGCAAACTCACCGTCGAACGCAGGCGTCTGCCCCTCGGCACAGCCGCGCGGCGGCGCCGCGCCGACAGGCTGCGCGGGTACCGGCACCAGCGCTGCGGTGACCGCGGCCCGAGCCCAGATACGGCCTCCTAGCTGGGCGGCGCGGCTAGTCGACTGCGGGACGCCCGGCACCAGACGGCTGCAGGAGCGTAGCGGGCTCCGCCACCTTGAACACATTGTCGACGTGCTGGACGGCGACCAGGCTGTACGTCGTACCGGTCAGCTGCACGATCCGATCGGCGCCGATCTGCAGCGCGCCGCTCACCGTGCCAGCGATCGCGCCGTTGTCGTCCGCCTGCACCGTCGCCAGCAGGTCGCCAACATGCCGCGCCTGGTCCTCGGGGGACTTGATGATCGCCCAGCCCTCACCCGGTCGGTTGGCTGCCGGCAGGAGCGGGCCAGCGTCGACCAGGTAGATATCGACTGGCTGCTGGCCGACCCAGCCGCTGCGGTTCTCTTGCATCTGAGTGGGGTGGCCGGATTCTGCCCTCCGAAAGTCGGGTCGCGCGCACGCCGTAGGTAGGCAATTGAACTCAAAACGCCTGCCAGAAGGCTGCACAAGCAGATGAGCGGTTGCGCGACTTGGTACTGGTTTGGCGCGCGGGCGGATGGCTGCGAGGAGCTGGTCGCCGTCGGCGAGGTGTGGCACAACTCGATCAAGCGCGTCGCATCGGGTGTGGGCGAAGGCAGCATGGCCATCGCCTTCGTGCCTTCGGCGCGCTATTGGAGCGGCGCGTTGACGATTGGCAGCGTGATGGACGACGGGTGATCCGCGTCGTGGTAGATCACCTGCCGCGCGCTTTGCATCTCGGCGTCCTGGCCGAAGGCGTGGCCGGTATTTGGGTTGCGGTCATACATCGGGAAGTTGCTGCTGGAAATCTCGACCTGGATGCGGTGACCGGCCTTGAACAGGTTGCTCGTCGGCCCGACGCTGATCGTGTACGGGTAGACCTCACCCGGCACGATCAGCGTCGGGTTGGTCGCGGACGCTCGGTAGCGAGCCCGCCGGACTCCGTACTCAACCAGCATCGGCGCTCCAGCCGGGCCGACGTCGTTCAGCTTGGCGGTGAAGTCGGTGTCGGTCGCTGAGGACGACGCGTACAGGGTCACACTGATTGGCCCGGTCACCTCCACGTCGTGGTCAAAGGGTGGGGTGGAGTACACAAGCACGTCCGGGCGCGCCTGCATCGGCCACTGGTTGAACGGCCCACCCGGCACGGAGGCCTGGAAGCGACCGCCCAGGCTGGGCACCGGATCAGCCGGATTGTAGGTGTAGGAATCGGCCGGAGCTTCGGCGGCGCCGTCCCGAGGCTGATCGGCAGTGTTCCCTTCGTCGGGCGGCTGCGCGCTCAGCCAGCCGTCGCCGGCGAGCGTGTTGGCGCCGCCGAGGCTGCGCAGGTAATACGTCTGGTAGGTGGTGCCGGGCACGGGCCAGTCGGTAGCAGTGCGCCACTTGTTGGCGCCCATCACGAAGATGCGCACCGGTGGGTCCTGGTCAACGCCGTTCTTGAGACCCTTGAGCCAGTAGTCGAACCAGCGCAGCTGCAGCTGGTCGATCGGGTTGTCGGCATCGGCGCCGAAGTCGGTCTCGCCCACCTGACGCGTCCACGGCAGGTGCAGCCACGGCCCGACGACGAGCCGCTGGCCCGACCGTGCCATGTCGGAGCCGCCGTGCTGGCGCATGCCAGTGAAGTTCTCGAGCGCGCCGGCGATGAAGATGTCGTACCAGCCGTCGAAGTTGAGCACTGGCACGGTGATCTGGTCGTAGCGCGACCGCAGGCTCCACTGCTGCCAGTAGGCATCGTTGTCGGGATGACGAAGCCAGTCGTAGAAGTACGGCGCAACGCGCGCGTTGTCGGGGTGCAGCGGCGGGTAGTCGAGCAGCGGCAGATGCCAGTACCAGCGGCTGAACTCGTCTTGCTGGGCCTGGTTCATCTCGGCATCCAGCGCCGTGCCGTCGGGATAGCGGCGGACGTGGCTGTTGGCGAGCGTCGTGAGCGGCCAGTCTTCGGCGAAGGATAGGTCCAGCGCGCCGCCTTCATAGGTCCAGCCGTCGTGGTAATCCGAGGACGTCATCGCCGGCACGATGGTCACCAGGTGCGGCGGCCGCAGCGTGGCGGGCAGCCACTGCGTGGCGCCGGGATACGAGAAGCCGTACATGCCGACCTTGCCGTTCGCGTGTGGCAGTGCAGCCGCCCACTCGATCGTGTCGTAGCCGTCCGTGGCCTCGTTCTGGAAGGCGTAGAACGCGCCGTCCGACTTGTACTGGCCACGCACGTCCTGGATGACCACGATGTAGCAGTGCGCGGCGTAGTAGCGGGGAGCGGCGTACACGTAGGTCTGGGCGACGTCCTTGTTGTATGGCAGACGCATCAGCAGCACCGGAAACGACCCGGCTGCGGTTGGCGTCAACACGTTCGCGCGCAGAACTGTGCCGTCGCGCATCGTGGCCGGCACGTCCTGCTGCTGCGTGAACTCGCAGCTGTCCTCCGCCGCGGACAGGCTCTTCTGCGCCGCCGGTGAGACGGCGAGCAGCACCAGCAGCGTGGCCAGCGCCCCACCTGCCAGCAGCCCGCGGCGCGGTTGCCAAGTCGCTCGTGCCATGACACCCCTCCAGTCCAATGGTGCGGGAACGTCACCCGCCACCCCCAAAGCACGGCCTCAACCGCAACGGGGCCCAACTTCCCGCCCGGATGCTACCACCCGACTGGCCGGACCGAGAGGATGTCGTCAGCGTGGCTGGAGGCGGTTGTCCTGATACACGGCCAGCGAGTTGGTCGTGATCTGGCGCTGGGCCTCGCTCAGCGGCAGCCGGCCGCTGCACACCCTGTCGACTGACGAAGTCCTCGACCGCATCCATCATGTGGGCGTTGCCTTCACCGTTCCAGGGCTCGGGCCAGAGGTTGTCGACGTCGCTGGGAGCGCCACCCAGCTCCAGCGGGACTAGCCCGTTCTATTCACGCAAGGTATGCATGGGCGGCGAGGTGGGTCCAGAGAGGCTCGCCGGGGTGGCTGCTGGCCAGGGAGAGGCGAACGCGGTCGGCGTACTCACGGACCCGACCGCCGATCTTGAGCAGGCGCAGGCGCAAAATGTCGAGCTGGTAGGTGGCCGCCTCGGTTGTCGTGAGCCAACGCCGCAGCGTGTCCAGCAGCCAGTAGGCGGCGGCATGCAGGAGCAGGCGGAAGGCATTGGGCCAGAAGCGGGCGCTAGCCCTGGCGGTGAAGGACTGGCGCCGGGCGGCTCGCCAGACCGCCCTCGACGGGCTGCTCACGGGCGCGCTGAGCTACGCCTGGCCCAGCCAGACGGCCGGCGAGGAGGTGGAGCCAGCCAACCCCCAGGACTGGGAAGGCCTGGCTACCGGAGGGGACGAGCCGTAGCGTGGCTCTCACTGTTTCAGCGACCGCGCGGCAGTTCATCGGCGACGGACGCCGCCGCCTGCTCGGTCAGCCGGCAGCGCCGACGTCAGCAAAATGGTTGTCGGTCTGTTCCACGTCCATTTCCGGATCGCCCACGTCCTCTGCCAGAGTGCCCGCCGCTTCATGCGTGTGCTCGTGCATGGCCCACACCGCCGCGAAGTAGTGCTGGGTCCAGGCGGCAGCCGTCTTGCGGTTGGAGCAGAACACGATCCGCAGCCGTGGGAAGCGCGCGTACAGGTCCGCGATCGCTTTGGCACAGAAGGCGGCCGACCAGTGATGGACTTTGGCAGGGCTCAAGAAGTCCTCATACCGGGCTTCAATGACCAGCAGGTGCTGCTCGAAGGTGCTCAGCTCCAGCAACCGCTGGCGCAGCACATCCATCTGGCCAAAGTCGGCCAGCAGGCCCTCGAAGGTCTTGCGCTCGACCACCGCCAGCACCGCGTCGCCGACTAGCAGCGCGTAGTCGCCGGCCGGCAGGCGGCCACGTTCGGTGGCCAGGCCGCCGAAGCTCCAGGGATACCGCTCGTCGCTAGCGATCCGCACCCGCGCTCCCGCCGGGGGCCGCGCACTGTGCAGTCGGACACCCCGCGGCCGGCGCTGCTCCATGGCCGTCTGGGTGAACCAGAAGATCTGCTCGTACGTGGCTGGCTCGCCGGGGGCCGGCTGCTTGTAGTGCTTCTCGACGATCTGGAAGTCGCAGCGCTTCTGCCGGGGACGATCCAGGATGACCGTCAGCCGCTTGCCGTAGCGCTGCAGCGCGACCACGGGCACGCGCTCCACGACAGCACCGATCGCGACCGGGGTCACCGTCCGCTGCTCGCGCAGGCAGAAGATGTGCTGGTTGGCGCCGGGCCACCTGTCGCGGACCAGGAAGGACAGCAGGGGATCGCCCTGCTCGTCGCGATAGACGCGCAGCCGGTACGGGAACTTCGGGTCACCGCACTGTTCGAGCACCCAGACCCCCGCGTGGGGCACCGGTCCGACGCCACTCATGCCGCAATCCTTTCCGCATCGGACAGGGTACGCGCTGGCGAGCCGAGCGTCGGCGGAGAGACAACAAGCGTCGGGCGTTAGACTGGGCGGCCTTCGCCCCAGTCACGGAGGAGTGGCGGGAGATGCGGGTGCTTGGGCTTGCGCGGGGGTGGACTTTCGCCATCGTCGCTGTCCCAGCGCCGGCGGTACTGGTCGGGGATGTCGCCCCAGCCGAAGTAGGGCAGCGGGCGATCGGGCACGATTCCCAGCGCCTGCAGCGGATCGATGCGCCGCGGTCCGACCGTGCACAGGTGCTGCCAGTCATCGCCGAAATCAAACACGTAGGCGAACTGCTCGCCGAGGCCGAGCCGGCCCACGGCCACCCGCGCATAGTCGAGCAGGTGGTCCGGGTCCCAGTCCTCACCTGGTCGGTCCGCACGTTCTGGCCACGGAGGTCGTCTGCATCGTGACCGCGCTGGACGGCGGTCCGGTGGACTACACGGCCGCCTGCCGCGACCCCGGGCGACGCTACACGTGGTGCGTGGCACCGCCGCGGACGCACGCGGAGCTGCTGAGCATCGTCGCGCGCCATCCCCGCGTGACCCGATGACGACTGGGTGTCACTCAAGTCCACCAGCACTGGCTCAAGCGTCGCACGTCCATGTAGCGCGTCACGTACGAGGTGAGCCGGTAGTCGATGCAGGGGAGCAGAAGCGCATCGATGCCGGCGACGGCTGGACCTGGAGGCGACGCTGCACACGTCGAGCTCGTCCTTGAGTCATCCTGGTCCGACCTGGTCGAGATCGCCGCCACCATCGCGTGGTCGGCCACCGGACCCCGCTCGACTAGAAACGTCCGAGGAGCGCTCCGCGCACCATTGCCAAAGCCGTCTGCGACCTCCGCGGTCTGACGGTCCTCACGGAGCTCGCGGGGGTAGCGGGCGACCCCAGGTGATGTCGGCGAACACGTGCAATTCGACCTCGCCCAGCTGGTGGGCTGTGACCAGCGCTCGGACGGCGGCGTCGAACGTGGCTGTGTTGCGCGCTCCCATAGCTCCCGGGCGAACGAGGCTCGGCCGTGAAAAGACTCGACGTATGCCTCAACCGACTGGCGAAACAGGATGGCGGGCGTCCGCTCTCGTCCCATCGGTCGGAACCATCCCTGGCGCTTGAGTTCGGCGATCCAGTCGTACGTCAGGTCCAGCGTCGGATTGGTGGTGTGCTGGAGGATGATGCGGACCAGGTCCGCCTGCCACGGTGGCCGCTCCTGAGCATCTTCGATGATCACCAGGACGCCATCGGACGTCAGCACCTGGGCCAGACGGGGCAGCACGACGGGCCAGTCCATTCAGTGCAGGCTGGCCGCGGCGGTGACCAGAGAGTACGGCGGGTCTAGTGGCGCGTCTTCGGCGCGGCCCACCATCCACCGCAGCCTCGGATCGTCTCCGCCCGGCAGGCGCTTGCCGGCCTCGACCTTAGACGCCGAGATGTCGAGCGCATCCACGCGTTCGACGATGTCCGTTAGCCGATGCGCCATGGCACCGGTTCCGCAGCCCAAATCCAGGACCACGCATGGTGTCCCAGGGAGTAGGCGGCTGAGCCGGTCGAACACAGCCTCGGGGTACGGTGGCCGAGATGGGTAGGCCGCCACCACGCTCGCCAGCTGGAAGGCCGACCCATGCTCTGGCCCGTAGAAATCCGGCTTGCGCCACACGCCGTTGCCATCATGGACCGCGCGGCGCGTCAGCACAAGACGACACTGCTGAGAATGGACCAGCAGCCGCGCCGAGACGGCCGACGATCAAGCCGCACGCCAGGTCCGCCAGAGTCACTGACCGGAGTCAGCCGAGCCGGCACGTGTCGGGTGCTAGTCTTGGGCTAGATGCGCAGGACCGGCTCGTGGCGTAACTCCCTGTTCGAGAGCACCCAGGCGCACCTATGGATCAACCCTGGCGCGTCGTCAGCGGTCTTCCTGGGGGTCAACTCACCGGCGACTTTTTAAGCCAGGTGGGCTTGCCCATACGCTCAACGGACTGCTCCAGAGCACCCATGAACGCATCCACCTCCGGAGTGCCCATCGGGGTCGACAGCGCGATGCTGCCCTGGTGGTAGATGATCACCCCGCGGTCCAGGAGCTGCCGATACAGCTCAGCGATCCACGCGATCGCTTCGGCCGTTTGAATCGAGGCGCGGTAATTGTCGATTGGCTGGTCGGTGCACATAATCCGGTAGAGCGATCCCGCGCCGCTGAGCTGGGCCCGCACACCGGCGACCTTGAACACGGCGTTACTGCGCGAGCGCAGTTCTTCGCCGACCGCGTTGAGCTGCTCCAGGACCGCCGGTGTAAGCTGCTCCATGGCCGCTAAGCCCGCCGCCATCGTCAACGGATTCCCGCTGAATGTGCCACCTGAAATAATCGCGGGCGGGTGCTGGGTAGGGTCTAGCAGCGCCATGACGTCAGCTCGTCCGCCGGTCGCGCCGATTGGCAGACCTCCTCCAATGATCTTGCCGAGAGCGGTGAGGTCCGGATCGCCGCCATAAATCCCCTGTCCGCCGCAATAGCCGAGGCGGAAGCTGACGATCTCATCGAAAATGAGCAGAATGCCATAGGCGCGCGTAACCTCGCGCAGATAGTCCAGAAATCCGTCTGCTGGGCGAGGGTATCCGGCGCGGTTACAGAGTGGATCGCATAACACCGCCGCCAGCGACGAGCCGTGCTGGTCGAGCAGGCTTTCGACGGCCTCGCGATCGTTGAAGGGGAGCGTCAATACCTCGGCGCCGGCCGAGTCGGCCAGGCCGCCAGAGCTGGGGACAGTTCGCGGCGTGTCGGCGGCACCCCAGTTCTCTGAGGTGGAGGCAAAGCTGAACTGCACGTAATCGTAGTAGCCGTGGTAAAAGCCCTCGAATTTGGCGATCCGACTCCGTCCGGTAAAGGCCCGCGCGAGCTTGACCGCCAGCATCACGGCCTCTGTGCCGGAGTTGGCGAACCGGATCGACTCGATGGATGGCACACGCTCGACCAGCAGCTTGGCCAGGGCGACTTCCTGCTCGGTTGGCTCGGAAAACGCCACCCCGCGGCCGAGTTGATCCATGACCGCCCGGCTCACGTGTGGGTTGCCGTGCCCGAGAATGAGCGAGGTCATGTTGTTCAAGAAGTCGATCCGTTCGACCCCGTCCACATCGGTCAGCCGACAACCACGGCCGGAACGAGCATAGATCGGGAACGGCTTGGAGTAGATGTGCAGCCGTGACGTGCCGCCCGGTAAGTAGCGGCACGCTTCTTCAAAGAGGTGCGCACTTTCCGAGGTGGGTGAAAGTGAGCTCACCGGTTGAACGGTCACCGCTGTTTCATCGCTGCCGCTTGGCATTCGGCCTCCCACCGGGAAACGTCCCAGACTGATGATTGACGACCCTACACGCGCCGCATAAGATGGCTGTACGTCTACAAGGTTCGTGAACACTTGTCAATGGAGCGCGGGACGAACGTACGCGGCGGGGGTGCCGAAGGAGGATTGAATGTATCGCCCGTGTGATGCAGCTGGGGACTTACTCAGCCGACGCCAGTTCCTACGCGCCGGCATCGGTTTGACCGGCCTCGGTATCGTGTCGCTCGCAGCGGCGTGTGCGCCGGCAGCACCGGCAGCAGCCCCCACGGTCGCTCCGCCGACGAGCGTCGCGTCCGCCGCCACGCCGGCCAGCGTTGCCGAGCCAACAATCGCGCCGGCGCCACCCACCGCCGCGGCAGTCGTCCCAACCACCGCACCCGCCCAGACACCGGGCTCCGCTGGGGCGGCCGCCAGTGGTACGCTGGTCGCCACGGCCTCCGGCGACCTCCAATTCGACCCGTACTTTGCGCAGACACGCGCCTGGTTCGTTCAGGGCCAGGTATTTAGTGCCCTGTTCGACTATCAGGGCAAAGATCCATTCAGCCCGAGCGGCCAACTCGCGGAGTCGTGGGAGGACGCCGAGAAAACGCTCACCGTGAAGTTGCGCAGCGGTGTCAAATTCCACAATGGCCGCCCGCTGACCGCCCAGGACGTGGTCGACAACATCGAGCGGGCCAAAGACAAGTCAATTGGTCACTATCTCTTCGATTATTTTGATCCAACCGTCGACGGTGCCGAAGCGCTGGATCCGTCCACGGTCCGAATCACTTACAAGCAAGCCTATCCACTCAAACTCGACGATCTCACGTTGCTGTACCTGATTCCCAAGGAGGCCATGGCTGACATCGCGACGAAACCGGTTGGCAGCGGACCCTTTAGGTTCGTCAACTACGCTCCGGGGGACAAGCTCGACCTACAGCGCTTCGATTTATATTGGGATGCCGGTAAGCCTCACCTTGCCGGGATACAGGACAAGATCATTCCCGATCCGCAGGGGCGCATTGCCAATCTGTCAGCTGGCAGCGCCGACTTCGTAGACTCCGTCTCGCCATCTGACGTCGTTCGCTTGAAGACCGACGGAAACGTGCAGGTCATTACGCCACCGCCCGGCGGCTTCTGGTACACCAACGTGCTTAACACCGCCCGCCCGCCCTTCGACAACAAGCAAGTCCGCCAGGCGCTGAACTGGAGCGTGGATCGCGAGAAAATAGCGAAGCTGGCCTACTTCGGATTGGCGCCAGCCACCCAGTCGCGCTACCTGCCCGACGCTCCGTGGTACAACCAGGCGGCGAACACGATGTACTCCTTCGATCTGCAGAAGTCAAAGGCACTGTTGGCTGCCGCAGGTTTCCCGAACGGCTTCCAAACCTCGATGTCATTGACCGAGGCAACGATGCCCGGCTCGAAGGCGATGGCTCAGGTCTGGGCTCAGGACCTGGCCCAGATCGGCGTCCAACTGTCGATCATCGAGCAGGAGGATTCGGCGTTCTGGGATGCGTATGGTAAGGGGGACTGGGACATGGTGGCTTTTGGGCTGGGCGATGGACGATTGGATCCCGCTTCGGCGATCAACAACAGCTCGCCGCTCCGCCTCACCAACAATCGCTCGCATGTCGAAACCCAGCCATTCTTCGCCGAGTACTCGAAGCTCGTGACCGACGGCATCGCTTCAACCGACCCCAGGGTCCGCAAGCCGATCTATGACCGGATCCAGATGATCTGGGCGGATGAGAGCTGGACCATAAACCTGGCGTTCTGGGTCATTCCGGTGCTATTGAGCAACCGAGTGAAGAACTACCGCCACCCGGTCGACCAGGTGCCGCACTTTGCCGACATCTCTATCCAGGGCTAAGGCGGCGCGCAGGCCAAGCGAGCACCGAAGTTTATGCTTGCGTACCTCGGCACCCGCCTGCCTCAATTCGTGCCCGTCGTGTTCCTCAGCAGCATTGTCGTCTTCCTGTTCATTCGGTTGGTGCCCGGCGATCCAGCGGTCACGATGGCTGGGCCGAATGCCACTCCCGAACAGGTTGACGCGCTGCGGCACCAGTATGAATTGGATCAACCGGCGGTGGTCCAGTACGTGAGCTGGGTCAGCCATCTCACGCAAGGCGACTTCGGCATCTCGTACACCACCCGGCGGCCGATTGGGCAGTTGATCCTCCAGCGGCTGCCTGCAACACTGCACCTCGCGGCGGGCACGTTTCTCGTGATATTCGCCATTGGTGGACCGCTGGGGATTCTGGTCGGAATTCGCCCCGGCCACCCGGTGAGTCGATTGGTGGCGCTGCTCAATGCCATAGCCCTTGCGACGCCGACGTTCTGGCTTGGCATCCTGCTGCTGCTGATCTTCGCCGTTGGGCTGCGTTGGTTCCCACCCTCTGGGTTCGTGAGCTTTACAGATAACCCCGTGCAGTCAGTCCGGCTGTTGGTGCTGCCGTGCCTAACGCTCGGGGCTTCGGGTATCGCTATCTTGATTCGGTTCTTGAAAGCGTCGATCTCGGAGGTCCTTGGTTATGACTTCGTACGCACGGCTCACGCCAAGGGACTCCGCGAGCGGGTGGTGATCGGCCGACACGTGTTGAGAATCGCGTTGCTCCCAGTCATCACGGTCATGGCTGTCCAACTGGGCTACCTCCTGGGCGGAGCCGTCATCACCGAAGCTATCTTCGGCTGGCCAGGTGTGGGCCGGTTGACGTTGGACGCGATTGGCAATCGGGATTATCTGGTTGTCCAGGCTATGATGCTGTTGTTCGTCGGCATCTTTGTGCTGGTGAACATCCTGGCGGATCTTGGCTACGCACTCCTGGATCCGCGTATCCGGCTGACAAGGTAGCCGAGTTGCGGTGAGCATCGGCGCGATACGCGTGGACCCACAGCTGCCTTCCCGCGGGGTGGGCGGGCCAGTTGCGGCCGCGGGCACCAATCTGATCGGTGCGGTCGCCGTGCTGGCGCGTGACCGTGGCGGTTTGCTCGGCATGATCGTGGTCTCGAGCCTGGTGATCGCGGCGATCCTTGCCCCGCTGTTGGTACCGTATGACCCGCTGGCGGTCAGCGCGGACCTGTCGCTCGGGAGGCCGTCCCTGGCGCATCCATTCGGCACTGACGACCTCGGCCGCGACGTGCTGGCGCGGGTGCTGATTGGGGCCCGCATCTCACTTGGCGTCTCCTCGCTCTCGGCATTCGGAGCACTCGCGGTTGCGGTGCCGCTGGGAATGCTGGCCGGGTATGTCGGCGGCGCGGTTGACGCCGTTATCGCTCGTCTGTTCGACACGATACTTGCCTTTCCGGCGGTACTCCTCGGTATTGGAATGGTCGCGTTACTTGGCAGCGGAATTGCGAACGTTGTGATTGCCGTCATCGTCATCAGCGTTCCGACCCTGGGCCGACTGGCGCGGGTGGCGGTCATCAGCCAGCGTCGCGAGGAGTACATCGAGGCAGCCCGCGCCGCGGGCAGCACCGCCACGCGGGTGCTGGTACGCCACATCTTCCCCAATGCGGCGCCAGCGCTGATCGTCCAAACGACCCTGGTGATGGCCGATGCCGTGCTGCTCGAAGCCGCGTTTAGCTTTCTGGGCCTGGGCAGCCGCCCGCCGACACCGTCCTGGGGCACGATGTTGGATAGCGGTCGGACATTTCTAAATCAGGCACCCTGGCTTGGGCTGTTTCCAGGGCTGGCGATGACGCTCACTATCCTGGGCCTCAACGCCCTTGGTGACGCGCTGCGCGAAGCGCTGAATCCACGGCGGCGAATGACGGGCAGGCCCGCTTGAGGGACACACCACCACCCACACGAAGGAGCCTGAAACGATGATCGGCACACACCTGGATACCTTGCGGACTGAGGTCGAGACCGAGTACACGCACCGGACCCCGCAGTCGCGCGCAATCAACGACTACGCTCGGGCCTACTTGCCAGGTGGCGACACGCGCAGCCTGATGGCCTTTGCCCCCTACCCGACCTACGTCGACCACAGCGCTGGCAGTTATCTGTATGACGTCGATGGCAACGTCCTGCTCGATTTCCTGAACAACAAGAGCGTGCTGATTCACGGACACGCGCATCCGACGATTGTCGAAGCCATTCAGCGCCAGGCAGCCCTTGGCAGCGTGTGGGCAGCATTCAACGCTGGGCAGGTGGAGCTCGCGCGCATCATTTGCGAGCGCACCCCCTCGATTGAACGGGTCCGCTTCTGCAACTCTGGAACCGAAGCGTGCATGCAGATGATCAAGGCCGCCCGGGCGTTCACTGGCCGCGACAAGGTGCTCAAAATGGATGGCGCCTACCATGGCAGCTCCGACGGGGTGGAGTTCGACTCGCTCGCCCACGTCACGGGCGATCCAGCCGACGCGGAGCGTGCCGCAGCTTACGTTCGCGGGGTGCCGGTGAACGCTGCCGACAATGTGCTCATTGCACCGTTCAACGACGCCGATACAGTGGAACGCTTGATTGCCGCTCACCGCGATGAGCTGGCCGCGGTGATTGTGAACCCGGTCCAAACCCGGCCGGCTCTGACTGCGGCGACACCCGAATTCCTCACCCGGCTGCGTACTGCTACGCGAGCTTGCGGTGTACTGCTGCTTTTTGACGAGGTCGTGTCGTATCGAGTCAGCGCGGGCGGCGCTCAGGAGTACTACGCTGTCATCCCAGACTTGACCGCGCTGGGGAAGTTCATTGGCGGTGGGCTGCCTATTGGAGCTTTCGGGGGGTGCGCCGACATCATGCAGCAGTACGTAGACGGAGAGCCCCCCACGATCAGTCATCCGGGCAGTTTCAACGGCAATCCTCTATCAATGGCCGCGGGCATTGCGGCGATGAACCTCCTGACTCCGGCGGCTTACGCCCACCTGGGCGAAATTGGCGAGCTGTTGGTGCAACGCCTGCGCGCGACGGTTGACGAGCTTGGTATCGAGTTCGAGATCGCGGGCATAAAGTCCATGGTCAGTCTGACGCTGCCTAAGGCGGCGGAAGGTGATCCAGCGGCTGCTCAGATTCTGCACCTGTTGCGCCTGGCGCTGCTGAATCGAGGATTCAATACAGCCTCGTTTTTCGCCATGTCGACGGTTCACACACGCGCCGAAGTCGAGCAACTAGACGGGGCTGTTCGCGAGATTCTGGGTGGGTTCCGGCTGACCATCGAAGAGTCCGCCAGGAGCCTGCTCAAGGCGAGCATGGGATCGCACCGAGTGCTGATCGCGTAACTTTGCGACGGCTGAAGTTATAGGTAGCCTGCTCGCCGCTGGCGAACTGGGGCCTTCTGGAGCCGATGCAGACCGCGACGACCTCGGTGGAGAGGTGGACGGACTGCGAGCCGCGATCGAATCGCGAGCAGATCCGCCAGTAGTGCTCGTCGGCCATTCGCCGGGTCAGGACATGATGACTCGACTTTGGCCCTTTTCAGGCGGCGTAGGCAGCACGTCCGAGCACCTGGCGAGCATTCTGGCGGACGGAGGCAATCATCCGGCATGCCGGAGCCATGCTGCCCTCACCCAGTCCCGCCGTC
>JAABUQ010004529.1_pt1 | contig 23559 bp, 16 predicted proteins | sample 5560001 | NCBI WGS metagenome assembly JAABUQ01 (sample SAMN10711888, study PRJNA513371) | rock metagenome | isolation source: Antarctica rocks | place: Antarctica: Victoria Land, Finger Mt nord | collected 2015-12-18 | reverse complement strand
GACAACTGACAACTGACAACTGACAACTGACAACTGACAACTGACAACTGACAACTGACAACTGACAACTGACAACTGACAACTGACAACTGACAACTGACAACTGACAACTGACAACTGACAACTGGCAACTGGCAACTGGCAACTGGCAACTGGCAACTGGCAACTGGCAACTGGCAACTGGCAACTGGCAACTGGCAACTGGCAACTGGCAACTGGCAACTGGCAACTGGCAACTGGCAACGACAAAAAAAGACCGTGGGCGGGACGTTCGTCCTGCCCACGGTCATCGCGCTTGCGACGAGCGATTGTCTAGGTCAAGAGGCGACCGGTTTTGGGCAGACTCCGGGTAGGGACAGCATCGAGGACACGTGGTGCGATGATGCGCACCCTCGTCATCCTGTCGGTGTCTCCGCTAGCCATCGTGGTTCTCTCCGCCCTCATCACTTGTGTATGGATTTCGTGGATCATGCTCCGTCCACTGCCAGGATATGCCGAAACCCATGAGCTTGTCAAGAGGCGTGGCGGCTTAGGGTGTACCCCGAGATTGTGATGGTGGATGCGATCGAGCCTGCGACCGCAGTCGCAGGCCCTGTCTCACAATCGTAGAGTACACCCAGCGGCGTATGCTGATGCGTTGCTCATGCGGGCCGTCGAAGCGTCTGTTATACTGGACAATGGTAGAAGATTAAGAAAAAGAAAAGAACGAGACGACACAAGGGGAAACGGTAGGGGGATGTTACCGGACCAGAAGACGGCCATTATTACGGAGTTTGCCACCCACGACGGCGACACGGGCTCGCCCGAGGTGCAGATCGCGGTCCTGACGCGGCGTATCAACGAGTTGACCGAGCACTTTCGCGCGCACAAACACGACCACCACTCGCGTCGCGGACTGCTGGCCATGGTCGGCCGCCGCAAGCGCCTGATGACCTACCTCCAGCGCGAGGATGTCAACCGCTATCGCGCCATCATCGCGCGCCTTAACCTCCGCGTCAGCCGCAGCAACAAGTAGCAAGGGTACGGCAATGCTGAGCCGAGGGCGTCACGGACTGGATACCTGGACAACGATCCCGGGTGTCCAGTCCGTGCTATTGCGCCCGGTTCAGGGCAAAGCCCACGATACGCGGTCCAGGCGCCACGCCCGCAATCAGGCCCTCGCGGCATGCGCGATGTCCGGGGTTCGCCACGAAGCCCGCCACGGCGGTACTGCTCCACATGCCTTCTACTCCGCTCCTGTCCCATCCCTCCTCCCCCTGCCGCCCGCGCATTGTGTCGCGTGAGTGACGGAAGGTTCGCTAGATATGCCAGTCCATCAAGAACGGGCCACCATCGGTGGCAAAGAGCTTATCGTCGAAACCGGTGAGCTAGCCGGCCTCGCCGGCGGCAGCGTGCTCCTGACCTACGGTGAGACCGTGGTGCTGGTCACGGCGACCGCCTCGGCCGGGCCGCGCGAGGGAGTTGATTTCTTCCCCCTCACGGTCGACGTCGAGGAGAAGCTGTACGCCGCCGGCAAGATCCCCGGCGGGTTCACCCGCCGCGAAGGCCGTCCGCCCGAGCGCTCCATCCTGGCCGCCCGCCTGACCGACCGCCCCATCCGCCCGCTCTTCCCCAAGGGCTTCCGCAACGATGTGCAGGTGGTGGCCACGGTGCTCTCGGCCGACCAGGAGAACGACCCCGACGTGCTGGCCATCTGCGGCGCCTCGGCCGCGCTCGCCATCTCGGACATTCCCTTTAAGGGGCCGGTGGCCGGCGTGCGCGTGGGCTACATCGACGGTGAGTACGTCATCAACCCCACCGAGACCCAGCTCGACGAGAGCCGGTTGGACCTTATCGTCGCCGGCACGCGCGAGGCGGTGATGATGGTCGAGGCGGGCGCCAAGGGTCTGGCCGAAGACGTGATGATCGGCGCGGTACGCGCCGGCCACGAGGCCTTGCAGACGGTGCTCGACCTGCAAGATCGGTTGGTCGCGGCCGTGGGCAAGCCGAAGCGCGAGGTTGCGCTGGCCATCCTGCCCGAGACGCTTAAGACCGAGTTGCGCGCGTGGCTGGGCGACCGCCTGCGCGGCGCCGCGCAGAACCCCGATAAGGCGGCTCGCCAGGACGCCACCGAGGCCCTGCGCCAGGAGGCCATCGCGGCGCTCTCCAGCGGCGAAGGCGCTCAGTATACGTCCAAACAGGTGGGCGAGGCCTTCGACAGCGCGCTCAAAGCCTTCACGCGCACGACCATCCTCGACGAGGGGCTGCGCCCCGATGGGCGCGACACGACCACCATCCGCCCTGTCTCCTGCCGCGTCGGCCTGCTGCCGCGGACGCACGGCAGCGGCCTGTTCACGCGCGGCCAGACGCAGGTGCTGGGCACGGTGACGCTGGGACCGGGCACGGACGACCAGATCATCGACGACATCAGCACGGACGAGAAAAAGAAGTTCATGCTGCACTACAACTTCCCGCCCTACAGCACCGGCGAGGCCAAGCCCATGCGTTCGCCGGGCCGGCGCGAGATCGGGCACGGCGCCCTCGCCGAGCGCTCGCTCTACGCGGTGATGCCGCCGCAGTCGGAGTTCCCCTACGTCACACGCATCGTGGCCGACGTGCTCTCGTCCAACGGCTCGAGTTCGATGGGCTCGGTCTGCGCGGGCTGCCTGGCCCTGATGGACGCGGGCGTGCCGATCGAGGCGCCGGTTGCCGGCGTGGCCATGGGCCTGATCACCGACGACGCGGGGCGCTTCGCCGTCCTGACCGACATCCAGGGCATCGAGGACGCGCTGGGCGATATGGACTTCAAGGTCGCGGGCACGGCGACGGGCGTGACCGGCCTGCAGATGGACATCAAGGTCACGGGCATCACCTTCGAGATCATGGAGCAAGCGATGGCGCAGGCGCACGAGGCGCGCCTGTTCATCCTGGGCCGGATGCACGAGGCCATCGAGGGGCCGCGCGACCACATGTCGAAGTATGCCCCGCGCATTACGTCTATCCGGATCAACCCCGAGAAGATCGGCGCCCTGATCGGCCCCGGCGGCAAGAATATCCGCGGCATCCAGGACTCCACCAAGACGACCATCGAGGTGCAGGAGGACGGTACGGTCAACGTGGCCAGCGTCAGCGGGACCGCCTCGGACGACGCTATCCGCCAGATCCGCGCCCTGACCCAGGAGGTCGAGGTGGGGCAGGTCTACGAGGGCGTGGTCAAGCGCCTGGTCAACTTCGGCGCCTTCGTGGAGATCCTGCCCAACAAGGAAGGGTTGGTGCGCATGGGCGAACTGGCCCCCGGCCGCGTGGAGAACGTGGAGGACGTGGTCAGCGTGGGCGACCCGCTGCAGGTCAAGGTGATCGAGGTCGATCCGCAGGGGCGCGTCAATCTGTCGCACCGCCAGACTCTGCCCGGCCAGGAAAATATCCCTGCCGAGCCGTTCACGCCGCGTCCGCCTCGCAATGGAGACCGCCCGCGCTTCGGCGACCGTGACCGTGGCGGCGACCGTCCGCGCTTTGGCGACCGTGACCGTGACCGTGACCGCGGCGACCGCCCTAGCCCTAACTTCGCCGACCGCGATAGAGGTGGCGACCGCGGGGGCAATCGCTTCTAAACGATCAGCCGTCGGCCCTCCGTTATAGAGGGTCGCCGGCTGACGGCTGACGGCTGACGGCTGACGGCTGACGGCTGACGGCCACGGACAGACCAGGATGAGTTGTCCACTGTAGTGGAGTAGAGCAAGCACAAGATAGTGGGAGCAGCGCCATTTTATCGTTGCCTATAGGACGCGGGTAGGACCATGTTGCATATGCCCCTCCATCAATGATCGTAGCATAGGGGCGTATTGCATACGCGCTCTCGATCGTTAATCGCGTGCTGGGGTAGGGGTAGGGGTAGGGGCGTATGCAATACGCCCTTGCGCATGGTCAGGGCGTATTGCATACGCCCCTACCTCAGCACGACCATACAGCAGGCAGAAGGACGGCCGCGTGCGGCATGGGACTGCGCGATAGCGACGCGCATCACTGTCCGTGGACTATAGCGCCGGCTGACAGCTAAGGGCTAATAGCTAAAAGGAGTACGTGTTGACGACAGAACGAGCGGCTGAGCTGGACGTGCTCAACCAGGAGGTTCGCGTCTGCCCCCTCTGTGACCTCGCCAAAACGCGCACCAAAGCTGTCCCCGGCGAGGGTCCGGTCGACGCCGAGGTCATGTTCATCGGCGAGGGGCCTGGCTTCTACGAGGACCAGCAAGGCCGTCCGTTCGTTGGCCCGGCCGGGCGCTTGCTCAACGAGTTGCTCGAGTCGATCCGTCTGCAACGCAATCAGGTCTACATCACGAACGTGGTCAAGTGCCGGCCGCCGGAGAACCGCGATCCGTTCCCGTATGAGATCTCGGCCTGCGCGCCATACCTCGACCGGCAACTCCGCATCATCAACCCGCGCGTGGTAGTGACGCTGGGACGCTACTCGATGGCCAAGTTCTTCCCCGGCGTGACCATCTCGCGCATCCACGGCCAGCCCAAGCGCGCCGATGGGCGCATCTACTACCCCATGATCCACCCGGCGGCCGCGTTGCGCCGCCCCGAGTCGATGACCGCGCTCAAGGCCGATACGCTCCGGATCCCTGATCTGCTGGTGGAGGCGCGGGTGATGGCGGCGTCCGGCGAGGGGGCCGGCGTCCCGGCGGTCGAGGAGGCGCCCAGGCAATTGGGCCTGTTCGATTTTTAACACTGCCCCACAACTGGAGAGATAAAAGGGTGGCCAAGGCGAAAACACAGACACAGTTACGCGTCGTCCCGCTGGGCGGTCTGGAAGAGATCGGCAAGAATATGATGGCCTTCGAGTACGGCGACGATATCGTCGTGATCGATTGCGGCCTGATGTTCCCCGAGGAGTCGATGCTAGGGATCGATCTGGTGATCCCCGATACAACCTACCTGGAACAGAACCGCGAGCGGGTGCGCGGCATCGTCATCACCCACGGGCACGAGGACCACACGGGCGCCCTGCCCTACGTGCTGGCCAAACTGCCGGTGCCCGTCTACGCCACGCGGCTGACGCGCGGCCTGATCGAGGTCAAGCTGCGCGAGCACAAGCTGCTGGACAAGACCGAGTTGATCACGATCCAGGCCGGCGGCCACGTGCCGTTCGGGGAGATGAATCTGGAGTTTTTCCACCAGTGCCATAGCATCCCCGACGCCGTCGGCGTGATCATCCATACACCCGTCGGCGTCCTGGTGCATACGGGCGACTATAAGTTCGACCAGACCCCGGTGGACGGCCAGCCGCCGGACTACGCGCGTCTGGCCCAGCTCGGTCAGGAGGGCGTGCTGGCGCTCTTCGGCGACAGCACGCGCGCCGACACCCCCGGCTACACGCCCAGCGAACGCGTCATCGACGGCGCCTTCGACCGCGTGTTCTCGGCCGCCAAGGGCCGCATCATCGTGGCCAGCTTCGCCAGCCTGATCTCGCGCATCCAGCAGGTCGTCAACGCCGCGGCCGCGCATAACCGCCACGTGGCCGTGGTGGGCCGCTCGATGGTCAACAACGTGGGCATGGCCCAGGAGCTGGGCTACCTGCGCGTCCCCGACGGAGTGCTGTTGCGCATCGAGGATGCCCTGAAGTTGCCCGACAACAACATCTGCATCGTGACCACGGGCAGCCAGGGCGAGCCCTCCAGCGCACTGACGCGCATGGCCAACGGCGATCAGCGCCACGTGACCATCAAGCAGGGCGACACGGTGGTCATCTCGGCCACGCCCATCCCCGGCAACGAGGAGCTGGTTGGCCGCAACATCGACAACCTGTTCAAGCTCGGCGCAAACGTGGTCTACGACCGCACCGAGCAGATCCATGTCTCCGGCCACGGCGCGCAAGACGAGCTCAAGCTGATGCTCAGCCTGCTGCGGCCCACGTTCCTGATCCCGGTACACGGGCAGTATCGTCACCTCATCTGGCACAAGCGCCTGGGCATGCAGATGGGCCTGCCCGAGGAGAACATCATCCTGGCCGAGAACGGCTCGGTGATCGAGTTCTCGCGGACCACCGCGACCATTGGCAGCCGCGTGCCGGCCGGCTACGTCTTCGTCGACGGCTCCAGCGTGGGCGATATCGGCGACGTGGTGCTGCGCGACCGCCAGCTATTGGCCCAGGATGGTATCCTGCTGGTGGCGCTGACGGTGGACCGCGAGACGGGACGCTTCATCGCCGGACCAGACATCGTCTCGCGCGGGTTCGTGCATATGCGCAACTCCGACGCCCTGATCGAGCGCGCGCGCGAGGTTGTCTACGACACGGTGGCACGGAACGGCGATGGCAACGGCGCTGGCGGAGCGCCCGGCTACTACGGCGCCAAAGGGCGTATCAAGGACGCCCTCAGCCGCTTCCTATACGAGGAGACGCGCCGCAGACCCATGATCCTCCCGGTCGTGCTCGAGGCGTAGCGGCGTCCACTCCACATAGATTAGGACACCATGACAACACGCAAAGAGGTTTCGGCGCGTCCTCCCACCGAGCGCGTATCCGTCGGCCGAGCGCCCACGGAGCGTCGCGGCGAGCCCCAACCACGCGCGCCACAGCGACGGAGCGGGCCAACGGCGCCACGCACCGGTCCGGCTCCGCGCGTTACCCCGTTGCGCGATCCTGCCACGACCGGTACCGGCTCTACCGCGCGTGGCGAAACGACTGGACGCCGTGAGCGCGCCGTCCCGGCGCCCGGCGACGGACGGCGTAACGGCCATAGTAACAGCCAGGGCCAGGGCAGTGGCGACGCGCGGCCCCAGCCCCGCGCAATCATCCCGCGCGAGGCACGGGCGCGGGGCGCCTGGGGTGGGCGGAGTGGACGGGGTGGGTGGCAGGGGCGCGTCGACCCGGCGCGCGTGGCCATCATCGTCGTGGTCGTGGCCGTGACCTTGTGTCTGGCGCTGCTGCTCGATATCTACCTGGGACACGACCCGGTGCACCAGGCCACGGTGGCTGCCTTCGGTCCGCTGGCCTTCCTGGTCCCCGCCGGCGCCGGGCTGCTAGCGCTCGACGCCTACCGCCGCCACGAAGGGCATCGCCCCTGGCTGCGCTTCGAGGAGTCGTGCGGCGCCGTGCTGCTGTTCGTCTCCGCGCTGACCCTGGGCAGCCTGGCCGGGCTGTCGGACTCACTGGTCGGCGCCTCGCTCAGCGACGAGCTTAGCGGCCTTGCCGGCAAGGGCGGCGCGGTGGTAGCCATCCTGGTCTTGCTGGTCATCGCCCTGATCCTGACCTTTCGTATCACGTTGCCGCAAATGCTGGCGGCGGCACGGTGGGTCGGGCGCGGCATAGCCGCGGCTGGCCGCCAGGGTGTGACCCTCTGGAAGCGGCGCCAGGGACAGGCCCAGCAGCGCGCTCAGCGGAGGGCGGAGCAGGCACGGTCCAAGGCGCCCGCCTCGAAGGCGCCAGCGTCCCCGGTACGCCAGCCCCGGCGGCCGCGCGCCGACGCGACCGCGACCCCACCCTGGGACGCGTCCCAGGATGTCGTTCCCAACGTCGACGCCACGGATGATCGCCGCGACGACGATGGCCGGGGGCCGGCGCGGTCCGACGAGCCCACGGTAGAGATGACGCCCGTGCCGCCCGTTACTCCGACCGAGCCGACGACATCCGGCGCCAAAATCTCCGCGACGTGGCGTAGTAAGCGGCAGAAGCCGGCGGACGCGGGGCCGGCCAGGGGTACAAGGGACACGAGTGGGAAGACGGCTGTCGAGGCGCCAGCCGCGCCGGCGCGTCAGGACGCGGGTCCCCTGTGGCCGTCGCCGTCGCTGAGTCTGCTCGACGCCGTCCCGGACGCCGTGGCCGTGCCCACGGGGGACAATGACGCCCGCGCCCGCGTGATCGAAGAGACGCTGGCCTCGTTCAACGTCGTCGCCGAGATCGTCGACGTGCAGGCCGGGCCGACCGTCACCCAGTTCGGCCTGCGTCCGGGACCGGGTGTGCGCGTGCAGCGCATCACCGCGCTGACCAACGATCTGGCCCTGGCCCTGGCCGCGCCGACCATCCGTATCGAGGCGCCAGTCCCCGGCAAGCCCGTCGTGGGCATCGAGATCCCCAACGCGGTCACGGACCTGGTGACCTTGCGCGAGATCATGGAGTCGGCCACGTTCCGGCGCCAGAGCCAGGCCTCGCCGCTGGCCATCGCCCTGGGCAAGAACGTCTCGGGCCAGTCGGTGGTGGTCGACCTAGCCAAGATGCCCCACCTGCTGATCGCGGGCGCCACCGGCTCGGGCAAGAGCGTCTGCCTCAACTCGCTGATCGCCTGCCTGCTGTTCAACAACAGCCCGGAGCAGGTGCGGCTGCTGATGATCGACCCCAAGATGGTCGAGCTGACGACCTTCAACGGCGTGCCGCACCTGCTGCACCCCGTGGTGACCGAGATGGACCGGGTCAGCGGGACGCTCAAGTGGGTGCTCAAGGAGATGCACAAGCGCTACAAGCTGTTCGGCGAGGCGCGCGTGCGCAATCTGACGGGCTACAACGCCCTGCAGCGGGAAAAACTGGACCGCGGCGAGCCGGCCACGAGCCGGAACATGCCGCTGCCCTACATCGTGTTCATCATCGACGAGTTGGCCGACCTGATGATGGTCTCCCCGGCCGAAGTCGAGGACAGCATCAGCCGCCTGGCCGCCCTGGCGCGCGCCACCGGCATCCACCTGGTACTGGCCACGCAGCGGCCCTCCGTGGACGTGATCACGGGCGTGATCAAGGCCAACTTCCCGGCGCGCATTGCCTTCGCCGTCTCCTCGCAGATCGACTCGCGCACCATCCTGGATCAGGGCGGCGCCGAGAAGCTGATGGGCCGGGGAGACATGCTCTACCTGCCCTCGGATGGCAGCAAGGCCATGCGCGTGCAGGGCGCCTTCCTCTCGGACCGGGAGATCGAGCGGCTGGTCGGGTTCTGGGAGCAACACAGCGCGACGAACGAGAAAGAGGCGTCTAACGCTCACGCGCCCGCGCCGCTGGAGACCATCGCCTCCAGCGAACTCGAGGCGCCCCCGGAAGCCGCCGGTGAGGGCGAGGGCGACGACAAGCTGGTGGGCGAGGCCGCCAAGGTGGTACGCGAGTACCGCCGCGCCTCCGTCTCGCTGCTGCAGCGCCGTCTCTCCGTCGGCTACAGCCGCGCCGCGCGCCTGCTCGACCTGCTGGAGGAGCGCGGCGTAGTCGGCCCCTCCGAAGACGGCCGCTCGCGCATCGTGCTGGACCTCGACACGCCCACCGAGGGCGCCGAGGAGGGCAGCACCGAGGCGGCCGTGCCGGACGTGCCGTTCTAAACGACTATCTCAAGTGTCCTGCAGCCCTTGCGCCTTGAGCCGGGCGATCTCGTCTTCCAGAGCCTTGAGTTGCGCGGCCCTCTCGGAGGCGATGCGCTGGCTCTCGGCGGCGATCCGTTGCGCTTCGGCGAGTTGTGCGGTTCGCGCACTCTCCATCTGCTCCAGTTCGGCGGATGTCGGCAGCAAACCCTGGAGCGGGTCGTAGACGCGCAGTAAGTGGCCCTCGGGCCGCAGCCGCAGGCCAAGGGTCGTGCTGTCCAGGAAGCCCTGATCGTCCTGGCGCCAGCGGCTCCACGAGCCGTTGGCCTGGCGTCGCCAGGCGCGCAATGGCTCCCCCAGAAACTCGGCGGTGGGGTCGAACAGAATATATTCCTGTGCGCCGAGATCGGCGTAGAGCCGTTGCTTCTCCACGACGTCTTTCTCCCAGGTGCTCTTGCTGGCAACTTCGCAGACGAACTGGGGGAATGTCTCGCCGGCGCGCGTATCCAGCGAAGTGCGCGGCGTATCCGGGGTGTTGAGCACCACATAGACATCGGGCATGGAAGTCCAGGGGTTGCGGGCGCGGTCAGGCACATCGACCAGCACCATGACCTCGGCCGTGACGTACCAGTCGCGCAGGGTACGCCGCGCATAGCGAAGTAAAACATCGTAGAGCGCCAGGATCGCCGCCAGGTGAAAGTCGGAGCCCGACACGCTCTCCTCCGTATCATCCTCGATCAATAGGCGATCATAGATAGTGGAGATGAGCTGGCGCTCTTCAACCGTCATCTGTTCCACCTCTTTCCTCATCATGGTCAGGCGAGACATACTGGGATGCGCCAAGTATACCACGTGCGCGGCGGTCGGCGGATAGAGGCAGGGGTCGCCTTAGCGCGCCAGGGCGCGGATGACGAGCGAGTGCGAGCGATTGAGCGGGAAGCGTTCCACGCGGTGCAGTCCGGCGGTCTCATCGGACTCGGTCGTCACGACCTTGCTCATCAGGCCGGCGTCCGGTAGGTGGCGCGTCACAAGGGCGCTGGCCCGGCCCATGGTCGACTGATCGCGCATGCTGATGCGACCGGGGCGAGAGCCGCCGTCTCCGACCGCGCCGGCCACGCCGGCGCCGACGAGACCCTGCAACCGGCCGACGAGCGCCATCAGGGTCAAGCCCTTGCCGTGCCCCTCCTGGTCCTCCGCCTCGCCGATGGCCCGCAACGCCTTCTGGAGGCCGGCATCGCCCAGGATGTACCAGATCGAGCGGCGCTGCACCTCGTCGGTCGCGGCGAGGGGCGGCGCCGAGGGGTCGGGCGCGATGATCAGGATCGTCCCGTCGTCCTGGCGCAGCGTGCGCACCAGTCCGGCGCTTTCGGCGGCCCGCACCACCGCCGCCGCGCCCGTGTAGCCGAGAGTGTCGGGCTTGACGCGGCGTTCCAGTTCGGCCTGCGCCTCGGCCGCGGCGATGAAGCGGTGGCCCAGCCCCGACACCGCGCCCTGCGCCGTGAGGATGGCGAGCAATTCGGCGCAGGCAGGGTCGCCGTCCGCCCGCGTGGCCTCCATGGGCGACAGGTCTAGCAAGTCCTGGACGGTGGAGTTGCGGGTATTGAGCACGAGTTGGCTGTAGGTGAACTGCTCCCCCTGCGGGTTGACGCCGATCGCGGGGTGGCGCAGCAGCAAGCCCTGATGGATGAGGTCCTGCACCAGGCTATCGATCTGGTCGCGCGCGAGCTGGGGCAGTACGCTGTTGCGCGTCAGGTTGTCGACGACGTACTTGAAGACCAGGTAGGTGGAACGTTGTTCCAGCTCGCGCAGCGCCCGCAGCAGGGCGCGGGCATCGTCCTCCGACAGGGCATCGAGCCCGATCGCGGTGGCCGACGCCCAGGCCGAGACGCGCGTCCCCGCCGGGTGCTCGTCCGAGGGGTCGGGCAGCGCGTCGGGGACGGGCTGCAGTGCCCCCGGCAACGAGACGTGATCGACGCCCCCGATGGTACTCAGATGAATCTGGGCGGCTTCCTGGCCGCGGACCAGCAGATCCTTGAGCCGCAGCCCGTACCACTGGCGGGCGTCGAACCCGTGGACGCGGCGGAGGTGCTGCCCCAGGTCGGTCAGCGGGTAGGGGGCGCCCGAGGCGCTCTGGCGCAGGATCTCGACGACCCAGCCGATGACGGCCTCGATCGGCGGGGCGCCGGGCGTCGCCGGCGTCGTTTCGGCGGGCGACGAGGGCGGCGCGGCCAGCGGCTCGATGTCGCGCTCGTAGAGCAACACCGAGTCGGCGGCGGCGGAGAGCAAGGCGTTCATAGTGTCGCCGACGCCCACGACGACCCCGTGGCGCCCGTTGAGGCGCAGGAAGTTCAACGCGTGGATCAGGTCGCCGTCCCCGGTCACCAGCAGGTAGGCGCCGACGTGGGGCAAGCGCACGCACAACTCCACGGCGTCGACGGCCAGGCGCACGTCCGCGCTGTTCTTGAGGGTCCCGCTGCCGCCAGGGTGGCGGCCGGGGACGTAGACGGGCTCGATGCCCGCGCGATAAAGGTTCGGCGCATCCGGAACCAGGCGGGGCATGGTCCAATCGGCATAGGCGCGCGCGACCACGAGGCGTCCACACTCGCGCGCGGCCTCGACCAGCGAGCTGATATTGGGAGTCACGCGATAGTTATTGGCCAGGCTCCACTTCAAGTTCTCCCAATCGATCAACAGCGCCACGTCACTGTTGGACGCGGACGTGCCCGGAGACGGGCGCTGCAGCCCGGGCAAGGCGGCCGGCGCAAGAGGCGCAAGCTCATCGCGCAACGCCGATGGTACAGTCCCATTGTTCATCGCTGGCCCTTGCCCGCCGTTACCGTTCGCGCTGCCCATCCACCCATCCCCTCTCGCTCACCTACGTGTCATCGCCCCATCCCCATTGTACTAGCCCGGCGCGTCGAGCGAACGCCCAAGTACAGGCTTAGCTCTCCCTCTTCCAGGAATCGCTCCACTAGCGAACTCCGCGCGATGTCCTACGACGACAGTGATACCATTGGATGTAGGATACATAGATTGTCGAAGATGGATTATTGTGAATATAGCAGCATCGTCCTTGCTCATTGAAGCACGCAGAACTAGGCGCGACGCGGAGACCGGCTCACTACACGAGTTCCGCTATCCGCATAACCGCGCCGAGGCTTTCGACCGCGCTGCCGCCCTGTTCGAGCAGGCGGGCGCGGCGACCGAAGCGCAAGAGTGTTCCTGGGATGCGCAACTCTGGTGGGTTGGGACAGCGCGCCTCAGCACGCTCAAGAGGGGCGAGGAGTATTTCAGGCCGCTTGCCGTCTTTGAGGCTGCCGATGCTGGACAAGAAGCCGCTGGTGGCCCAGCGCGGACGGAGTCAGGGCTTGTAGCTGCCGTAGCTGCCGGACAACCCAAGGCACTGGCGGATGATGCCAAGGCATACTTCGACCGCCAACTGGGCACGTTGAATCCTGCTCTCCTGCGGTCGCGTTATGCCGATTTCCTCTTCGACCGGAAGTACGCGGGCGGCGCGCGCAAACGCGTTGACTATGCAGCGATTGCTGTACGCGCCTACATCGACGCGGCAAGCAACAACCTGCCTGAGCCCGATCTGACAATCGATGCGGCTACCTTCCTGTTGCGAGCGGCCTTTATTGCTCACAGCATGGGGCAGCAGTCGCTCATCGACGCGACGCGGGCCGCGATCGTCGACGGAATATGCGTGCTGGCGGACGACACCCGCTTGCGCTACACGATCGAACTCACGCGCGCTTTGCTCCTCCTCGGCAGCGACGTGCCGCGCGCCGATCTGGAGTTGGCGGCGCAGGCTCTCGAGCGCGGGGCACGGATCGAGCATGATGCGGGCCGGTACTACGCCGAGCGACAGTTCCTGGGCAGCCTCGATGCTGTCTATCAGGCGCTAGCCGATGGCACTGCCCGTCGCGACGCGCAGCGGCGCGTGGCCGAGTCACACGAGGCCGATGCCAATGCTCGCTCTGTCGCGTCACATCTCGCCGCCGCCGCGCATCTTGAGGACGCTATCCTGGTGTACCAACACCTGCGGATGCAGGGCAAGGTGAACGAGATCCTGCGCCGCATCCGTGAGCAATATCAGGCCGGGCAAGATGAGTTCGGGCAAATCGAGGTGCGCGGCGCTATACCTCGCGCGGAGGTCGAACGTCTGTACGACGTTCGCCTGGCGTCGCTCTCCCTTGACGATGCCCTGACCGCGCTTGGGGCGCTCGACGCGTTCCAGCCGTCCTATGCGGCGGCTCAGGAGCGTGCCCAGGGCATCGCGGAGTACACCCCTTTGAGCGCGCTCCTCGCGCGTACCACCATCCGCGACGACTCGCCCTCCCGCCGTATCCAGAGCGCTGAGGAGCTGCGTGAGGCACATACTCAGCGCCAATTCGTGTTCCACATTAACCTCACCGCTATCGTTATTGGCCTGCTGCTGCAACGTCTCGAACAGGACAAGGGCCTGGACGCGCAAACGTTCGGCGACTACTTCGAGCGATGGCCCTTGATGGATCCGCGCCATGTGCCCTTTCTGAGATGCGGTATCGAGCGTTATGACGCTGGCGACTATATCTCGGCCTTGCATGTGCTCACACCACAGGTCGAGGGTGTGCTGCGGTCGATGCTGTGGCAGGGGGGACTGGAGGTCACGGGTCTCACGCGCGATGCGGCAGGGATAGACACCGACACGCTATCGGGCCTATTGCGAAGGAAGGACGTTCAGGCGCTGCTGGGCCAGAATCTTTGGCGCTACCTGGACACCGCCCTCTCGGCCCAGGACGGCCTCAATCTGCGCAACGACGTGGCCCATGGGTTAGTCAAACCGGCGCAGGTGACGAAGTTGAGCGTTGTCATCGTCATCCATTTGCTGCTGTGCCTGACGCGGTTTCGGGCGAATTCGCCGTCATTTTGACCGATGGACCGAAGTATAAACCAATGGACCGAAGTATAAACCGATGGACCGAAGTATAAGGAGTGCATCAATGTCGCTGACCATTGTCGATACGTCTCGCTTCGATGGGGAGCAAGCTGCGGATCAAGAGGATGGCCCGTCCATCGCGCGCATCGCGGAGGTGGCCGTTCCCAGAGTGCTACCGGACGACACCGAAAATATCCTCAGCGGTATCCTCGACGAACCCAATCCCTACCTCGCGTTCGTCGGCATGTCCCTGGACAGCCCCTTCACGGCCGAGGTTGACGCCTCCATCGCGGCCGGGCGACAGCGCGAACACGCCGACGCAACGCAAGAGGCCAGCGCATAGTGCCCTATGTGCTCGACACGAATGCCATCAGGGCGTTCCTGGATCGCGACATTCGCGTGGTCGCGCGCGTGTCGACGATCGACCCGGCGACCTTTTCGTGACGATCGTCTCGTTCGAGGAAGCGACCAGGGGGCAGGACGCCACCCTCAACCGGCAACTGAACGAGGCGCAGCTAATCCGCGCTTACGCCGACCTCGCGCGCACCCTCGCCTACTTCGCGTCCGTTAACGTCCTGGCCTATGACATGGATGCGACGCGTCTTGACGCGGAACTGCGCGCGACCGTGCGTCGGATGAGCACGAAAGATCGCCGCATCGCCGCCATCGCGGTCGCGCGCGGGTGTACGCTCGTGACGCGCAACGTTGTAGACTTTAGGGACGTGCCTGGATTGGCCCTCGAAGATTGGATGGCGCCGTGATGGGATGAGAAAGGCCCTTGTTGCGCGTATGAGTGGCAGTTCTATATTGGAGTATCTGAGTGCGTTGCCGACGCGAGACATGCCAGGCGTGTCAGCGCTCGCGGAAGAACTCGACGACCTCGCGGCGCTCCTCTTCGCTGGCCATAACCTCGATGAACGAGATGCGGTGCCAGGCGAAGATGATGCTGGACATGCCCTGCGTGACGTAGCGTAGCGGCTTGCCGTCGCGCGAGCGCGGGTTCATGAAGGCGGCGCTGGTGTCGTTCGGGCCGGGCAGGTCGTCCATGTCGGCCACAAAAGGGTCTTCGTTGGTGAGGTGGACGATCACGTTGCGCATTGTCGCTCCGTTCTATTAGCCATTAGCTATTAGTAATTAGCCTTTAGCCTTTGGCCGTTGATGATTGTCTACGTTGTTATTGTCGCCATGCCATGCCTCTTATCTACCAGCCCGAGCTAACAGCTAACGGCTAATTACTAATAGCTAACGGCTAATTACTAAAGCTAACGGCTAATCGTAATGGCATACACGTTATGGTCGTTGCAGCCGAAGAAGACGGCGTCGCCGACGACGAGCGGCGAGCCTGGGATAGGGCCGCCGGCATGGTACGTCCACAGGTTCTTGCCGGTCTTCAACTGCAGTCCGTACACCTGCTCGTCGACGCCGGTGACCACCACGGTATCGCCGAGCAGCGCCGGGGAGCTGGTGATCTGGCCGTTGGTCGCGAACTTCCAGAGCTGGCGGCCCGATTTGGCCTCGATGCCGTACACGTTGCCGTCGACCGACCCGACGACGATGATGCCGTCCTTGATGCGCGGCGACGAGACGATGTAGTGGCCGGTCTTGAACTTCCACAAGAGCCAGCCCATCTCGGCGTCGAAGGCGTAGAGGTGGGAGTCGAGCGAACCGACGTAGATGAAGCCGTTATGGGCCAGCGGCGAACTGGTCACGCCGCGCAAGGTCTGGAATTTCCACTTGATGGCGCCGCTCTGAGCGTCGATCGCGTAGAGGTGCGTGTCCTCGGAGCCGACGTAGACCATCGGGCCGGCGACGACGGCCGTGGAGCGGAGCGGCTTCCACGTCTTCGTCTTCCAGACCTCGACGCCGTTGGCGACGTTGAGGGCATAGAGATGGCCGTCGTCGGAGCCGACGTAGACGTGCTTGCCCGCCACGTGCGGTGACGAGCGCACCGGACCGCCCGTGGCGAAGCGCCAGCGCACCCGCTTGTCCTTGGTGTCGATGGCGTAGACGGTGTGGTCTTCGGAGCCGAAAATCACGAGGTCGCCGTGCGGCAGCGGCGTGCCGCAGATCCCGGCGTCGGTGGCGAACTTCCACGCCAGCGTGCCCTTGCCGGCGTTGAGGGCATAGAGGTTGCCATCATAGGAGCCAATATAGAGCGTCTTACCGGAGAGCGCCGGGGTGGAGCGCACCTCGTCGCCCGTATCGAAGCGCCAGCGTAGCGTGATGTGTCCGTCGGAGGCGACGCCATCGGCCGCGGCCGTGGCCGGGTTGGACGGCATGATGGCGGACAGCCCGGCCGTCTGCACGCGCCCTCCGGCCGTGAGCAAGGCCGCCTTCATGTCGGCCGCGGAGGCGTAGCGCCCCTCGACGTCGTACGAGAGCGCCTTCATGACCACGCTTTCGACGGCCTGCGAGATGCTGGGGTTGAGCGCGCGGGGCATGCGCTCGTGGAAGGTAAACGGCGCCTCGAGGCGCGGATCGCTGCGCGTGAGCAGGTGGTGCATCATGGCGCCGAGCGAGTACAGGTCGCCGCGCAACTCGGCCAGGCCGCGGTACTGCTCGGGCGGACAATAGCCCTCGGTCCCGATCATGGTGCCCTTACGGCCGGACTGGAAGGCCTTGGCGATGCCGAAGTCGATCAAGACGACGCGGTCGGCGTCGGAAAGCATCACGTTGGAGGGCTTGAGGTCGCGGAAGACGATCGGGGTCGGCTTATGGTTGTGCAGGTAGTGCAGCACGTCCAGGACCTGCACCGCCCAGTCGACCACGGTGGCCTCGGGCAGCTGCTGCGTCGCCTGGTTGAGCACGGTTTCCAGGTCGTTGCCGCGCACGAACTCCAGCACCAGGTAGACCTGCTTACCGTTGGCGAAATAGTCGAAGACCTTGGGGATGGCCGGGTGCGAAAGGCTGGCCAGCAGGTTGGCCTCGCGCTCGAAGTTAGCCAGGAGTTGCTGACGGTCGCTAAGGGTTGCCGTGGTGTCAGCCATCTCCTTGACAGCGCAGGGCTTGAACGTGGTGGCGAAGCGCAGATCGCGGGCGGCGTAGACCGTGCTCATCCCGCCGAGACCAAGCACTTTGTTGATCTCGTAGCGGTCGACCAGGACGGCGCCGCGCTTGAGGACGGAGCGGTTACTGCTCCCCGCGCTCTCGGCGGACATCACGGCGCTGGCGCCGTTCTCGAAGCCATCGACCACGGTGGCGCCATTCTCGAAGCCATCGACCACAGATGAGCCTTTCTTGTTGTTAAACCGGCGTCGCGCTCTCTTACCCTCTGCTGAGTCTTATGTTACGACCCCCACCCGGCGCGACGCCATAGGCCGTTCGGGCTATGAGGAGCCGCGATTACGACGCAACACGCGAGGGGTAAAACTGTGCTCCTGTCTCGAATTCAGCCTCCGTATTGGGGATAGCTTTCCAGTCGTTCTTACCCTCCTGTTGCTGCTGCAAGACGACCCGGATGTGCCGCCGCAAGCACGTCTTGCAGTAGTAGAGCCGCAGCTCCGATGCAGCGCCGAAGTGTCTTTGTCTCGTCCCTTCACCACTAGCCGCGTGCTGGGTGAGTGCGGCATGGAACTGTCCGCCCCGCAGCAGGTCAAGCACCTCGCCGTGCGCTTGAGCCGCCGCTGCGACCTCCGGAAAGTAGCGTTTCTCGGTCTTCTCAGGGGAAAAGTAGCGCGCGCACGCCGTGCAGTACGTCAGGGAACTGAGGTAGCCGTAGACGGAGGCGCCGCCGACGAAAAAGCCAAGTATCTGGAGGCCGGCCGCCACGTATCCCAGGGGGCCTAGGCCAATACCTCCGCCGACACAGCCGTGGACACAGAGGGACATGTTGCTCAGCGCGATGCCAAGGTAGTCGATGAACGAGATGAACTCGCGCACATGCTGGCCGTCGACGGTGGTGAAATAGTAGTCCAGGTAGTTGATCAAGAAGAATGTCAGCGCCGACAGGGCCAGGACGCCGATCAGGAGGGTGCCCGTTGGTTTGTAGTTCAGCCAACGACCGGCGAGGTAGCATCCGCTCGCGGCCACGAATCCCGAGAGCAACGCGCCAACCGGGACAACAAACCACAGTGAGAAGCCGTACAAGGAGAAACCCGTCGTGAGATCGACGAAGGCCAGTACGATACACGTCAGAAGCGTCGTGACGCCCGTTGCCAGCAGGACAGCTACCTCTTTTGCAGTCTTGCCCATGATGATCCTCGTTCCCTCTTTCTTATTGGCTATAGCTGAGAAAGGCCCCGGCAACGGTGCGCCGGCGTACGACCGGAGCAAGCCACGCCATCTCCGTATGAGCGTGCGATGGTTGAGATAAGTTTATCATAGCAAACGACGACGTGTGTCAAGTGGCCGGCTCTCCCTGGCGTCCGCACGACACCCCCGCGCCGGCCCGATCGTGTCGCCGCGCCGGCCCGCCTCCCTTGGTAGCCTGTGTCATATCGTTACGCTACTGCTCCCGCCCGATAGGACGCTATAGGCCATAAGGGCTATCAGGGCTATAGCCAGAGTTGACGGCGGCGCGGCCGATGGTCATACTGGGGTCAAGACTGATAGAGGGATGAGGCAGCGAGGAGGAGAACGATACAATGGCCTATCAGACCCTGGTGATCGAGGACGCCAATGGCGTGCGCACCATCACATTGAACCGACCCGACGCGCTCAACGCCTTTAACGAGGCGCTCAAAATCGAGCTCGCCGACGCCCTTGCCGCGGCCGCGCGCGATGCGACGGCACGCGCCGTGGTCATCACGGGCGCCGGCCGCGCCTTTTGCGCCGGACAGGACCTCAAGGACCGCGCGGACGCCGACGTGTCGCTCGGGGAGTCGCTGCGCGCGCGCTACAACCCGATCATCATGCGCGTGCGCGAGATGGAGAAGCCGGTCATCGCCGCGGTCAACGGGGTAGCCGCGGGGGCGGGCTGCTCGCTGGCGCTGGCCTGCGACCTGCGCATCGCCTCGGAGGGGGCCAGCTTCATCCAGGCCTTCGTGCGTATCGGGCTGATCCCCGACTCCGGCGCGACCTTCTTCCTGCCACGCCTGGCCGGACTGGGCAAAGCGTTCGAGCTGGCCGTCACCGGCGACGCTCTGCGGGCCGGCGAGGCCGAGCGGCTGGGCGTGGTCAACCGCGTGGTCCCCGCGGCGGAGCTGATGTCCGTGACCATGGAGCTGGCCGGGCGGCTGGCGCAGGCGCCGACGCGCGCCATCGGGCTGACCAAGCGGGCCATGAACCGCGCCCTGCTCAGCGGCCTGGAGGAAGCGCTGGACTACGAAGCCTCGATGCAGGAACTGGCCGGCCGTACCCACGACCATGCCGAGGGCGTGCAGGCTTTTATGGAGAAGCGAGCGCCGCATTTTACGGGCGCCTGAATAGGCTCGGGCTCGGGCCTCGTCCGAACGGCATAGCCATTTTTCGCTATGTCGAGCGCGCGCGATAGCGCCTATGATCGATGTATCAGCCGGCTACGTGTATGGAAGGGTCGATACATCAGGAAAGGGCTCTCGGACATGCGCTCTCGTCTCATCGCCTTCGTCGTTCCCGCCGTTATCGCCGGCGGCCTCGCCACGTCGCACATGACGACCAACGTCGCCGCCGCGCCCAGCCGCGGCGTCTCCGGTTATACCGCGGGCTACACTGCGGGCTTGCCCGACGGGAACGTTCTAGGCGCGCGCCGCGGCGCGCCGCGGCGGGCAAGCGACGGCGGGCAGCATCGCACGACGACCGTCGGCCAGGATAAGCCTCAGATCCCGACCAGGGCCGCCATCGTCGCCGCCAAGGGCTACATGCTCGGCTTGATCAACAGTGAGCGTCGGCAGGCGGGCACCGCGCCGCTCACGCTCGACCGTGCGTTGACCCTCATCGCGCAGGGCCGTAGCGAGGATATGATTGCTCGTCACTACTTCGCGCACCAGATTCCGGGCGGCGGCATGGTCTTCGATATTCTCGACCGGCAGCACGTGCCGTACCAGATGGCCGGCGAGAATCTGGCCCTGAACAACTACATCGACGTCATGCCCTTGACGCGGACGGTCGACCGTACCAACGCCGACCTGATGCACAGCCCCGCGCACCGCGCCAACCTACTCCAGCCCGCCTATGCCCGGATCGGCCTCGGAATAGCCTTCGACCGGAGCAACGGCCGGATGATCGTGACGCAGGTGTTCGTACAGCCGTAGTGAGCAGCAATGGTCTTGAGCGCCTGCTCTCGCTGCTCCTCGGAGACCTCCATGGGCCGCCGAGAGGATGGGTTGCGCCGCGCCTCTTTTTGAGCGCGTCGACCGACGGGAGTGTGGAGTATTTCTTCACCCCAACTCAATCAGCGAGACGTTGTTGCCGTAGACAAGCCGGGGCGCCAGTCCCGTGATGTTCTCCTCTACATCGTCTACGGCATCCCGTTCATCCCGAGCACCGAGACGGCGCCGTCGGCGTTCGCGACGTAGGCGCGGTGGTGGCCGGGTCCACCGCCACGCCCTTCACACTCTCCGGGTAAGTTGCCCACGCGGATGGTGGCGACGACGACATTGCGGGTGGTGTCGAGTACAGAGACGGTACCGTCGCCCTGGTTGGCGACGTAGGCGCGGTGGGTGGCCGGGTCCAGCGCCACGGCGACCGGATCGAGGGTCATGGGGCTGGCCCCGAGGGTGATGGGGGTGGGGCCCGAACCAGCGGCCCGGCAGCCCCAAGGCGACGCCGACCACGGCGGCAATAACAACAAGTGACGCTAAGTGGACACTGGTAAGTTCTTGCACAGCCAGCATGCCTGGATGTATCACTTGCGCCGCCTGTGTGAGTTGCACGAACTTAGCAACACCTACTTAGGCCCAGTAGCCAAACCCGCAACCTTCTCCCGCTTAGCGATCGCCGCGGAGTCCGATTCATCTGCGTCCGCCCTGCCGCCCCCCGCCTCCTTCTGCTCGATCACGCTCTCTCCCCTCCCGATGTCTCTCGGCCTGCCCCGTCCGCGGCCCTAGAAGTTGCCCGGCGCCTCCTGGACCACCGCACCCACCCGAGCCCGTGGGCACGCGCCGCTAGCCAACCACGCAAAGGCGTGCAGCGTCTGCGCCCGTCGCATAATAATGGGTTCCCATGATCGCCCGGACGCGTCCTATCATCGCTCTCCACCATGCGCCGCCCGCGGCACATCCACCCCAAGGGGAGACGGCGCGAGCGGGCTACGAGGACAAGCTAGCGGTCACGCGCTGGATGGCCGTCCGCGGTGGCTGCTTCTCGTTGTTGCCCCACGCCCCGTCCCGGATCGCGCCCGCGAACGTCGCGGCTGGCTCGCGGACCTCGCGCTGCCGCGCCTCGTCGTACACCCATTGATCCGGCAGCGCGGAGTCCGTCGTGTCGACGGCGTTCGTCTGGTCCAGGAAGATGTACTGCTGGTTGACCGCGACCACCTTGGGGCCGACGAGGTCCGCGCCGATGATCTCCCCCTGTGCGAGCTGGTCGGCGACGGCCTGCCGCAACTGCGGGACGACCACCAGCGCCGTCTCGGCCAGCGTGTAGGTCCGGGTTGAGTTCCAGCGTGCCCTGGTAGAGGACGTTGGCGGCGTTGTAGCGGTACAGCACCCTCCCCAGCCCCTGCGACCCGTGCCGCGAGCCCAACCCCACCGCCCCCAGCAGCAGGCTGCGCTTGACCACGGCCTCGACCGCGCCCTCGACGACGCTTGGGTCGCCCCCGTCGGAGAGCCGGATCACCTCGGGCTGGAAGAATCGCTTGAGTAGGTGCAGCTTGACTTCGTAGTCGCCCTGGAGGGGGCGGCCGTTTTTGTCGCGTGGCAGGCTGTCGAGCGCGGCCCGTATCCTCGGCCCCTTCGACGCCTCGATGTGGCCGCAGAGGGTTTGCTCGTCCTTGCTGCCGGCGACGCCCAAGGTGGACGTGATGGCGTCGCGGAGGGATGCCGCGTCGTGCGGCAGCGAGGACAGCCCCTGCACGACGCCGCCGGCCCCGGCAAAGCCAAGGGCGACGATAGAAGTGGCTCCCGGAATGAGGCAGGCCGCCGCTCCCAGGGCGGCGCCGGCAACGGACAGCCAGAACGCGCTGTAGTCGAACCCGTCGCCGGCGACGGCCTTGGCCGCGTCCTCCGTGCCCTTCGTGGAGCCGCGTTCGTAGTTGCTGACTTGCGTGCTGATGTAGTTCTCGTACATTTCGGGCGACGCCACGGGGAGCGGACTAAAGATGCGCTCCACTTTGTGCCCCTGCCAGAGGCTGTGCGTGCCCTCCAGGTAGCGGACCGCGCCGTTGAGGTCGTCAAAATGGGTGATGTCGGTGGTGACGCCCCCCTTCGTGATGGCGGGGGGACCCACGAGGTACTGCGGCAGGTATCCCCCACGGTCGGAGGGGGTGAGCGCCTCGGGGCCGTCTCTCAGGACGCTCAGGGCAAAGGCGAGGCGGTCCTTGCCGAGGCCGTGGGCCGTGTTGAGCAGGAGGGCCTGGAACGTGTCGCCCAGTTCGGTGCGCTGATCGAGATAGCCCTGCGCCTTCAACGGCCCCAGCGCGCCCAGCAGGTCGTACATGCCGCGTTGGCCACCAAGCCAGTCCTCGAGCCGGCGCAGGATCATCTCCAGGAGGTAGAGGCGCTCCGTGCGGTCGGCGTCCTTGTCCAGCACCTGGAAAGCGCCGACGACGTCGCCCTGCGCAAGGTCCTGGGCGACGCGTTGAGAGGAACGAGATGGTGTGGGATGAGTACTGAGCTGGAGGTACGTGACCGCCCCCTCGTAGTCGGCGGCGTGATCGGAGAGGTAGCGCGGCCGCGGGCCTTCCAAGGCGTCGATGCCGAAGGCAAGGACCGCGCCAGCGAAGGCAAGGCGCTCTTGGGTAAGGCCCGTGGCGCTATTTATGAGGGGCGCTTGGATTTGACCAAGGCATCCGTGAGTATCCAGATTGTGCAGCGTGCACAGCAGGTCGTCCATGCTCAGGCCGCCGAGGTAGGCGTCGAGGTGGCTGGTGATCGTCGCGGCCAGCCGTTGGCTCTCGTGGGCGTCGGGGTCCCTGTCCATGGCCTGGATGGCGCCGACGTAATCGTGCCGCGCGAGGTCTTGATCGACAAGGTGCGTGGTCGGGGACTGTCCCGTCTGGTGCGTCAGTGTGCCAGGTGCGCTGCCCCGGGCGGCGGCGCGCTGGTGCGCCTCGCGGAACAGGTGGTGCGCCTGGTGCAGGAGGAGGGCCTGCGGGCTTGGCGGGGCGCTGAGCGTGGGCGACCCCGTGCCCGACCCGTCGCGCGCCGGACCGACGTGGGTCGCGTGCGCTGCGTGCGCGGTGTCCGCGGCGTCGGTGGAGGCGCCGGCCCGGGCGGCGGCGCGCCCGTGCGCCTCGCGGAGCAGGTGATGCGCCTGGTGCAGGAGGAGGGCTTGCTGGAGCTGTTCCTCCTGGGGGCTGAGCGCGGGCTG
>JAABUQ010004528.1_pt1 | contig 23560 bp, 25 predicted proteins | sample 5560001 | NCBI WGS metagenome assembly JAABUQ01 (sample SAMN10711888, study PRJNA513371) | rock metagenome | isolation source: Antarctica rocks | place: Antarctica: Victoria Land, Finger Mt nord | collected 2015-12-18 | reverse complement strand
CTGCCTTCGTGGTCACCTGGTGGCTGCCCCGCCACGCGCGCGGCGAGGGCGCCGACGCCGGAAGGCTCGGCTCGAACCGTACGTTTGAGGGCGTGGCGTTCTGCGACTCTGATGAGGTGAGAGACAAAGTGTCCCAAAGCGTGGGTTGGCAGCTCGACGAGCGGGCCAGTGCGGGAAGGGAGAACTTCGACGCCATTCACGTATCGCGCTATGACGCCAAGGAGGACGGCGACGCACTCGGCGAGGTTCGGCTCCTTGCGCGCCTCGGACTCGACGCGAGGGCGACGGTGCTGGATCTCGGCGCCGGGACCGGCCAGTTCACCCTTGCGGTCGCCCCGCTATGTTCCCGCGTTGTGGCAGCGGATGTCTCGCCGCTCATGCAAGAGCTCCTGCGGCGGAAGGTGGAGGCCTCAGGCCTCAGGAACATCGAGTGCGTCTGCGCCGGCTTTCTCACGTACAAGCACTCGGGCACGCCGGTCGATTTCGCGTATTCCCGGTATGCCCTACATCACCTTCCGGATTTCTGGAAGGCACAGGCATTGGTGAGGCTCTGTCATGTCATGCGCCCCGGAGCGGTGCTCCGTCTGTGGGATGTGGTCTACAGCTTCCAGCCCCACGAGGCCGAGGAGCGAATCGAGAGCTGGTGTGCGACCGGCGGGACCCGCCGGGAAACGGACTGGAGCCGAGCCGAGCTGGAAGAACACGTCCGCGATGAGCACTCAACGTTCACATGGCTGCTCGAGCCGATGATCGAGCGCGCCGGATTCCGGATCGACGACGCCGACTACTCACGTGATGGCATCTTTGCGAGGTATGTCGTTCGGAGGCGGTAGACGACGTCCAGTCCGCGATCGCCGCGGGTGAGCGTTCATCTAAACGGAGCTAAACGCGCCTTCCGGATGTTCGCCGCACGAGCAGCAGCGGGGCCAGCGCCGTACGGCGCACCGGGCCGCGCCTGACCTCGAGCTGGCGAGCGCGCAGCCTCATGAGCGCAATGAGCTCACGGGTGGGGGTGAACGGGTTCGCGACGACCCTCCCGTCGACGAGCGACAGGGCCGCCGCAGGTGTGTGGCCGACCATGCCGATCAATAGGCGCCCGCACGGCGCAGTGGCCGAGTCAAGCTCGGCGAGCTGCTCGACGGTCGTGCGGTCGCCTTCGTCGGCGAGTCGGACCGAGAGGGCCTCCTGGATCCTGGCCGGCCGCGGCTTGCCCCCGCGAGCGGCGGGGCGCCCTGCGGCTGCGTGTCGCTCCAGCTCTAGCCTTTGGGCGTCTGCTCTATACAGGTTGAGGCTCATCATCGCGCTCCTAATGCTGTACTGCAAAGGTATCGATAAGCTGCATACCCCACCGTAGCCCGGGGTCAGCGGGCTTTCAATATCATGCATTCCTACTTTGACTGACATGCTAACCCCCCGCCTGGAGCGGGTCGACCGCAGGCGAGACCTCTCGCTGACCCAGCAGCTGGTCGACGTGTTCGTAGCCGCGATCGAGGAGGGCGAGCTGAGCGCTGGCGCCCGGCTGCCGGCCACGCGCGCCCTCGCCCAAACCGTGGGCGTCAACCAGCTCACCGCGAGCCGGGTCTACCGACGGCTGCAGGAAATGGGGCTGGTCGTCTCGGGTGTGGGACGCGGCACGTTCGTGCGTGAGGCGGCAGCGCTGCGGGCCGGACCCGCACGCTCCGGTGGTACGGCGTGGCAAACCTACGTCGTTCCACCGGAGCGCGAGACTCCCGCCGGCCGCATGATCGATGATCTCTCTCGCCAGGCCTTCAGCGACGAGCTGATCGCGCTGTCGGCCGGCTACCCGCCGCCGGAGCTCTACCCGATCCCCGAGCTCGATGCGGCGACCCGCGCGGTCCTCGACGAAGAGGGTCCTGACGCGTTCGGATACGGCCCGGTGGAGGGGGCAAGCGATCTTCGCCACCAGTTCGCGGAGCTCGGACGCCGACGTGCCCTCCAGGACGACACGGACTGCATCGTCGTGACGACCGGGGCACGTCAGGCCCTCACGCTGGCCACGCGGGCGATCCTCCGTCCGGGCGACTCCGTGGCCTGCGAGTCACCGGGCTTCATGGGCGTCATTGACGCGCTGCACGCGGCCGGCGCGAACGTGCTCCCCGTTTCCGTCGACGAGCGTGGATTGGACATTGACGCCCTCGAGCAATTACTCAAACGTCACGAGATTCGCCTGATCGCGCTGCAGTCACGGCTGCAGAACCCGACCGGGTGGGATCTGAGTGAGGAGCGGCGGCAGCGGCTGGTCGATCTCGCGGCTCAGCACGGATTCTTCATCCTCGAAGACTCGGTCTACGCGGATCTGCGCCTGGAGGGCAACGGCGCACCATCGCTACGTGCCCTCGATCCCGACCACGTCATTGCGGTCGACTCGCTCTCGAAGACCGTCAGTCCGGGATTGCGAGCGGGGTGGATCGCGGCCAGCGGCCCCGTGCTTGACCGCCTGGTCGCGGAGAAGCGAAACGATGACATGCACAGCCCCACCCTCACCCAGCGCATAGTCGCGCGCTACCTGGCCAGCGGCCACTATCCGACGCAGCTACAGAGGGCCCGCCAGATCCACCGCGAACGGCGCGAGGTGATGATGGCGGCCATCGAGCATCACCTGGGAGATCTGGTGTCAGCCCCCCGGCCGGCGGGGGGAGCCAGCGTCTGGGTCACCATGCACAACGCTCTCGATGAGCAGCAGCTCTACCGCAACGCGGTCGCCGCGGGCGTCAGCTTCACCCTCGGCTCGACGATGCTCCTTGAACGTCCCCGCGCAACGCACCTGCGTCTCTCGTTCTCCTTTGCCGCACCCGAGCTGATCGAGGAGGGCGTGCGCCGCCTTGCCGTGGTCGCCAGGTCGATGCAAGCCGACGCCCGTCAGCGTTACTCGATGCCCCTGATCTAGCGCTCTGGGCGCTACGAGGGGACGTCGGCCGCCCGCAAGGTAGGGCTCGGAGCAGCGTCTCGGGAACCGATTCGTCTACGTAGCATGCGAGGTGATCTCCGAAGGCCCCGGTGTTCGCAGGAGGACGACAGATGAGGCTCATCACCACACCGTTCGTGCAAACGTGCTTGCCGCCACCAAGGCCCGGGGTGGCCGCCACCGGCTCCACGCTCAAGATACCTGAGCAGGGCGCGGCGGTTCCCCTCGAGCCGCCTGTCGCACTCGCAGCGCCGCGTAACACCCTCCACCGGCCAGTCACCACGAGAGAGAGAGCGGACATGAGCGCATGGAATGCCGACCAGATCCCCGACCAGACAGGCCGACGGGTCGTTGTCACCGGCGCGAACTCCGGTCTGGGTGAGATCACCGCCCGGGAGCTCGCCCGCAAGGGCGCCCACGTGGTACTCGCCGTCCGCAGCGCCGATAAGGGTGAGGCGGCCGCGCAGCGGATCCGTAGCACAGCCTCAGGTGCGCAGCTCGAGGTCCGCGAGCTGGACCTGTCCTCCCTGGAGTCGGTGCGCACCTTCGCGGCCGGGCTGATCGCCGACTCAGCAACGCTTCACCTGCTGATCAACAACGCCGGGATCATGCAGACTCCGGCGCGCCGGACCGCCGAGGGCTATGAGCTGCAGCTCGGGACCAACCACCTCGGGCACTTCGCGCTGACCGGTCTGCTGCTCGAGGCACTCGGTCGGGGTACTGGACCAAGGGTCGTGACCGTCAGCTCCACCGAGCACAAGCCGGGGCGCATCCACTTCGACGACCTGCAGCTCGAGCGCGACTACACACCTCGCAGGGCCTATCAGCAGTCCAAGCTCGCCAACGCGATCTTCGCCATAGAGCTCGACCGCCGCCTGCGCGCCGCAGGCTCACCCATCCTCAGCGTCCTCGCCCACCCGGGCTACTCGGCCACGAACCTGCAGTCCAGCGGCCCCACCGGCATCGCCGCCCTCGGCATGAGGATCGGCAACGCCCTCCTCGCGCAGAAGGCCGACCAAGGGGCCCTCCCGCAGCTCCTCGCCGCTACCGCACCCACCGTGAGGAGCGGCCAGTTCTACGGGCCGTCGGGTTTCCAGGAGATGCGCGGCGACCCCACCGAGGTGCACGCCACACCCGAGGCCCACGACCCCGCAACCGGCCGTCGACTCTGGGCGCTGTCCGAGGAGCTCACCCACGTGATCTACCCGCTACAGGGACCCACAGCCTGAGGGACCCTTTCCCAGCCCCGGACTTCCCGTGCACCTCGGCGTTTTCTACGACGTACGGGGTGGACCCGGCCTGCGTCCCGCCCAAATTTCCAACGGCGCCTGCAGGAAGACCTCACCCACGTATTCGAATGCTCGCATCGTCGGCGCCGGCCCAGAGGTCCGTTCGTACAGTGGAGCGGGCGATGGACGACCCGTACGATCTCGAGCGCTTCGTCAACGCCCAGAACGCCGACGGTATCTACGAGCGCGCCCTCGGGGAGCTACGACGCGGACACAAGACGAGCCACTGGATGTGGTTCGTGTTTCCGCAGATAGCTGGACTCGGACAGAGCGCGATGTCGAGAAGGTTCGCGATCTCGTCGCTTGAGGAGGCGAAGAGGTACTTGCGACACGACGTGCTCGGACCACGGCTGCTCGAGTGCGCGGATGTCGTCGCTCAGACAGCGACCGGAAGCGCCGAGCGGATCTTGGGCGCCGTGGACGCTCAGAAGCTGCGATCGTCTATGACGTTGTTCCTGCGGTCGGCGCCCGATGAGTCGTTGTTCGGGCGGGTGCTGGACGTTTACTTCGACGGCCTCCCCGACGCCGCGACCGACCAGCTCATCTGAGCTCTGTGGGCGAGTTTTCAGTCGCGTCTGCGAGCCAGGATGGTGCGTTGTGACGCACGAAAGCCGGACTTGATCGCGCGGGCGGTATCGCGACCGGGCCGGTGCAGCGTGACGATCATCCTCGTCACTCCTCTCCGCCCGGTGTGGGCGCGCTGGCCGGCGAAGCGAACTTCCGCGCCTGACACCGGGTGGCCGAAGGCGGTCGTCACCCGAAACGCGAAGCTGCGTCGGCGACCCACGCGGGCCCGCTTCGGGTGGACGTAGAGTCGCAGGCGCTGGTGTGAGGTGTTGGCACGCGGTGAACTCGGCGAAGAGGTAGGTAGGACCGACGGCGTGTTCGCCGCGCTTTTGAGGCGCTGGCTCACTAGCGGCGTGTCGGTGCTCAGCGACAGGTCCAGCGGTATCTGCGTATCGCCCTGGCGGGCGCACTTGAGCGCTACGTCGGGGGGTGTGCGGTTGGTCAGGGAGGTGGCGTGACCGTGCGCCGAGCCCGAGCGTTGGCCTTGGTAGGCGAGGTTGATCTCGGTGAGCATGCTGGTGTACTCCACGGCGGCCCGGATCGTGGTGGCGTCGGCGAAGGTGATCGTGCTGTGCCCTGGCTCGACGGTGTGGGCTTGTGAGCAGGAGCCGTAGGAACGCACCGTCATGCGCACTTTGACCGCTGCGTTTGACACGTTGGTGCCGTTCAGCGCGCCTGTGCAGGTGCCGGTGGCGTCGTAGCTGACGGTCAGCAGCTGGGGGGTGTTGGTCACGGGCGGCGTGAAGGTGTCGGTGCCCTGGGCTGAGCACGAGCCGGCGAAAGTGTCGAGCTGCGCGCCTGTGCGCGGTGGGTTCGTGGCAGCTGATACGCGCGACGTGCCAGCCCCCGCTGTCCCTGCCCCAGCGCCCAGCGAGGCGGCGGCGAGTCCCGCCATCGCCCACCTGGCCTTCCCGCCGCCTATCCCCATTGGCTCCCGTCCCCTGATCGCTTACCGGCTATTGATACCATACATTAGACGCAATGGGTGAGTCCAATACGTCCAGGATGGCGGTAAGATCCCCGTCGGTGTCAACGGAACCGTCACCGCGCCCGGGTCGCATGCTGGGTCTGAGCGTGGACCGCGGTTCAGAGCTGCCGGTCGGCGTTCAGTTGGGGATACAACTGCGAGCGTTGATCGCCAGCGCTTGCCTTCGGCCCGGTCAGCGGCTGCCCGGCGTGCGCGAGCTCGCAGACGCCACCGGCATCAATGTCAATACGGCGCGAGCGGTCTACGCCCGCCTTGAGGGGGAGGGGTGGCTCACCTCGCGGCAGGGACGCGGAACCCATGTCGCCGCCGAGGCGCCTTCTCGCCCTGAGCTCATCGAAGTGATCGCGGCCTTCGAGGCGCAAGTCGCACGGCTTGGACTGGGACGGCAGGAGCTCGCAGCGGCGCTCTATCTCGGTTCGCAGGCTCTCCGGCGCGAACCGGAGGGCAATGAACTCGAGGAGGGCTCCCGGGGACACTCTCCGTCGGCGCGCGATGACGAGCGCGAGCAGCGGCGCGCGTTACGGCGCGAGATCACCCAACTCGAAGACGAACTGCAGCGCGCTCCGCGCTTGGAGCCCGAGCCCGACGTGCGTGGCGCAGCGGGCCAGGGCGCCCGCCTCCTCGACGCGGCACAGCTGCGCTTGGCCCGCGACGATCTGCGCCGTCGTTTGGCCGAGCGCCAGCAGGCCCACGGGCATTTCCGCGAAGAGATCGCTCAGGTGCGCGCCGAGATCGAACAGGACAACCGTGCCTACCTGGCACACCAGACGCGGCGCACCCGAGAAGCCACCGGCACCTCCACATCAAACCGACACCTGGGCCCACAGCGCATCGCGTGGACGTACTGACCCGCCAAAAACTCGGGACGCGCTCCAAACTGGGAGCGGTCGCACTCGGCTCGCTGATCTTCCTGGGCAGCCAGGTGATGTGGGTCGGCATTCCCGCAGGGTGGCTATGGATCGCCTCCCAGGCCAGCTCCAACTACGTCACCATCTACGGCTTGGTACTTGTCGCCGTGCCCCCGAGCATGGGCCTGTGGGGCTGGCTACTGCACCGTCTCAACGCCACCTACCTGCGCACGATCCAAGCGCCCACGCGACCGCGCCGCCAATCCGCCTGGCTGAAGCCCATCGGCGGCGCACCGCGCTGGAAACAGCCCTCCTCCCTGCTTGAGAACAGCATGGCGGCCTCGGTCACCACGGCCATCGTGGCGGTACTGCTCGTCTTCCTCCTCTTCCCGTACTACTTGGCGACCTGGCCCTGACGGAACTGAAGGTGAGGCGCAATGCTCTTGGCGCTTTCACGCGCTGACAGCGGCGATCTCGGCCTCGAGTCCCGCCTCGGGCGTGAGGAGGATGGCCCCCTCGCCCGTCGTGTATGCCTCCTCGCCGTGCTGCGCGACGTCCATCCCCAGCGCCTCCTCGCGCTCGGTGGCTCGTAGGGGCATGACGAGCGCGACGGCCCGCAGGATCACGGTCGTACCCGCGAAAGCGTAGGCGGGGCCGACCACCACGGCCACTGCCTGCCAGGCGAGCTGGCCCGCATGGCCGTAGAGAAGACCGTCGGAAACCCCGTTCCAGGAGACCTGTGCGAAGAACCCGATAAAGAGCATGCCGGTCACGCCGGCAGCCCATGGGCGGCGAGGACGTCGAGAGTCTCGTCCAGCCGCGTTCGAGGTCGCCACTGGATGAACGCGTAGCTCGGCAGCGCCGCCACCGCACCCAGCAGCATCGCCCAGGTGGGGCTGACGTACCCAGCGGCGGGCGTGATGCCGACGCAGCCGACGATGATGGCGGTAGCCGCACCGATGGCCGTCACTTGTCCCCCGCGCCACACGTCGAGCAAAAACCAGACAACCAGGGTGCAGGCGGGCGTGAGCAAGGTGTTGGTGAACGCCAGCACGCTGGAGTGGCCGGTGTTGTAGCCGCTACCCCCGTTGAAGCCGAACCAGCCAAACCACAGAAGACCGGCGCCCAGGAGGACAAAGACCGCGTTGTGGGGCAGCAGGGCCTGCCGGCCATAGTCCTTGCGCGACCTGACCACGATCGCGGCGGCGAACGCCGAGAAGCCCGAGGCCATCTCCACCGGTACGCCGCCGGCGAAATCGAGCGTCCCATGGTGCGCCAGCCATCCGCCTCCCCACACCCAGTGGGCGAGCACCGGATAGATGAGCCCCGACCACAGAGCCGCAAAGACGAGAAATGGTCCGAACCGCATCCGCTCCACCACCGCGCCCGAGACGAGCGCGACCGTGATGATGCAAAAGGTGGCCTCGAAGACCATGAAGAGCAGGTGGGGAATCGTCGTCCCGGGACGCGGCGCGAAGCCCACGTGCTGCAGGAAGACGTACCTGAAGCCGCCGATGAATCCGTTGCCCTTGTCGAACGCCAGCGAATAGCCGACCAGCGCCCAGGTCACGGTGGCGACGCCGATGGCACCGACACTCATCATGAACGTGTTGAGCGTGTTCTTGGATCGCACGAGCCCGGCGTAGAAGAGGCCGAGTGCGGGTGTCATCATCAGCACGAGCGCAGTGGCAACGAGCATCCAGGCGGTGTCGCCGGTGTCCACCTGGGCGACCATCGTGGTGACGCCCGTCATGCGCCCACTGGGGTGACGGCGCCGTCGTCGGTTTCGCCGGTTCGGATGCGGACCACCTGCTCGAGCGGAACCACGAAGATCTTTCCATCCCCGACCTCACCCGTTCGCGCGGCCGAGCAGAGGGCGTCGATTGTCAGCTCCAAGTACGGCTCGGAAACGGCGATCTCGAAGCGGACCTTCTCGGCGAGCCCCATCTTGACGGTTGTGCCACGGTAGGTCTCGACCCGGTCGAGCTCGCCGCCGTGACCCTGAACTCGGCTCATGGAAATCCCCTTCACGTTTGCTCGGTAAAGGGCTTCCAATATGTCGTTGGCCTTCTCCGGGCGGACGATTCCGATGACAAGCTTCATGGTGCTCCTCTCCTCCTTTGGTCAAATCTTCCGGGAGCGATCACTACGACGGTGCCGCCGGCAGGCCATCGTCAAATCCCGCTCCAGCGCCCGAGTCGACGCCACTGCCGCCAAAGGGCGCGCGAGCGTAACAGAGCGGTTTCCCCGGGTACGGCGCTGTCGGGTCGCCGCCGCGGAGCCCGTCGCGACGGGCTCCTCTGTGCTGCGATGTGTGCTGCACGGGGCGAGAGGAGCTCATGGGGCGCCCGAGACTCGACGGTCACGAAAAGGTGACGCGAACGCGCCCAATACACGTATCGTGGCGCCGGTGGGCGTGGCGATGTCAGCGAGAAGGGACGTAGCTGCCCTGACGATAATCGTGGCGCTGTTTTTCGGCGCGGCGAGCGCGCGAGCCGATCTGCCCCCCGCGGGGCCCGCCCTGCCGGTGTTCTCGAACTTCGGTCGATTGATCGCCCCGATCGGCCAGCTCACGCAGCTGGGGTACTTCCCGGTCGGTGCTTCGCTGACCCCGGACGGCCGGTACGTGTGGACGATCAACGCCGGCCGGCGCAACAACTCGATCGAGATCTCCGACGTGGCAACGGGGGCGATCGTGCAGACGCTCGACGACGGCAAGGGCAAGGAGGGCGGCGTGGTCATCTCTCACGACGGGCGGCACGCGTACGTCTCCGAGCCACCCGGCGACAAGATCCTCACCTTCGCCGTTGACCAAGCCACGGGTCATGCGACGTCGGGCCCGGAGGTCTCCGTCCCACCGCCGTCTGACGCCCAGCCGCCTGACGACTTTCCGCCACGCGCGTCTGGGGCGCAGAGCTATCCCGCGGGACTCGCGCTGAGTGGAGATGACCGGACGTTGGTCGCCGCGCTGAACCTCTCAGACCGTGTCGCCCTGATCGACACCGGCTCGCACACGGTCGTGCGCCAGTTGCAGATACGCACCGACGGTTCCCCGGGGGATCGTGCCCATCCCGAGAGCGTCGCGGTGGCCGGGCACAAGGCGATCATCACCAACGAGGGTGACGGGACGATCGCCTCGGTCGACCTGAGCACCCCTTTCGCCGTGACCCGCGTGACGCCCGGCTACCGCGATCCCAGTGGGGTTAACCCGAAGCGCACGCACCCGTCTGGCATCGCCGTGACCCCCGACGGCATGCACGCATTCGTCTCGCTGACCAGCGCCGACCAGGTCCTCGAGCTCGCCACGGCGGACCTCAGCCGGGTGGAGCGTCGCTTCGATCTCCGTCGGCCGGCGGACATATCCGCCGGGACGGTTGGCGCCCAGCCGGTGGGCGTCGCCCTGACCCCGGATGCTCACACGCTCTTTGTCGCCGACTTCGGCGAGGACGTGGTGCGGGCCATCGCGCTGTCGTCACGCACGATCGACGCGGCTCCGGCAGCCGCGTCGCCGCAAGGTAGCGGTGGCGCAATCGGCGGTACACCGCCGGCCGCCGGTGAGCAGGCGGGGCATCCCGCGCCCGGGTCGCGCGCCTGCGCCGCACCGCGCCGCCGCCCTCGCGGTGGCAGCCGACGCCGCGGTCGTGGCGCTCGCCCCCGGGCTGGCAAGCGAGGAGGCCGCGGGCCGGCCAAGGCCACTGCCCACGTGCATCGGCGCGCTCACCGCAAGCGGGTGGCACGGCCGCCCGCCGCATGCCCCGGCGCGGCCGGGCGCCGCCGGCCAAAGCCCGCGCACCGTCACCGCCATGCGCGCTCGCGCGCCGCATCGGTCCCCGACACCGCGACCGCCCCGCGCTGGGCGTCCGTCCCGGCGGCGCCGGGACCCCGTACCTTCGCCGCGCCCAGATCGACTCTCAGGGTCGTGAACGCCGGCGACGAGATCGCGCGCATCCCGACGGGCATCGCTCCACGCCAGGTACTTGTGACCCCAGACTCGGGCCGGCTGGTCGTGCTGGACTCCAAGGGCGTGGGTCCCGGCTCTACCTTCGACGCCCAGGAGAGCGTCTCCACGCACATCCTCGGGGCGCTTGAGCGGATCGTGCTGCCGGGCGGGCAGGCGGCTCGCGATGCGGCCCTGGTCGCCGACGGCGCGGGTGGGGACCAGACCCCGGTGCCGGTGGCATCCCAGAACGGCGGTTTGCAACCACCCGCCGGCTCGCCGCTGGTCGGACCCGCAGGCGGCGCGAGCGAGAAGATCAAGTACGTCTTCTACGTCGTCACTGAGAACAAGACCTATGACAGCGTGCTCGGCGACCTCACACCCGGTAACGGGGACCCATGCCTGGCCCTCTTCGGCGAGTTTCGCGTCCTGCACCATCATCCGGATGGATCGGACTGCCCCACCAGTCGCTTCGGCGCCAACCCGAACGATGTCCGTACCGCCGGCATGAGCAACGACGGCACGCCGATCACTCCGAACGAGCATGCGCTCGCCCGGCAGTTCGTGACGCTTGACAACACCTCCGCGAACTCGGTGACCTCTGATGACGGGCACATCTGGACCTCGAGCGCCTACGCCCCCGAATATGACCTGCGGGCCACCGAGGCCAATAACGGTCTCAACCCGCGACCGTTCGATCTGCTGTACGGCGTGTCGGCCCCGCCGAAGGGGTTCTTCTTCGACTCGGCGGTGCGCCAGGGTGTCAGCTTCTTCAACTACGGCGAGGCAGCCGCCGGCCTCGCGATTCCCGATAGTCAGGCCACCCCGCAGGAAACCGCGACGCGCAACGCAGTCAAGGCGCGGTCGGAGTTCGTGACCCAGTACCCGTCGAGCGGGGCAATCGACGTTGACCCGATCACCAAGCGTGAGACGCTCGACCACGATCCCGGAGCGCCGGTCAACCCCGCCAAGCAGGTGTCGCGCATGCAGTTCTTCCGAGGCCAGTTCGCCCGGCAGCTTGCCGCTTGTGTGACGCCCGCAGACCCGACGACGTGCGAGGTCCCTCGCTACAACGAGCTGTTGTTTCCCAACAACCATACGAGCGGGATGACCCCTGGCCGGCGAACCCCCGACGCGCTCGTGCGCGATACCGACAAGGCGATCGGCCAGCTGGTGAGCGACCTGTCGCACTCGAAGATATGGCCCTACACGGCGGTGTTCGTCGTCCAAGACGACGCCCAGAGCGGCGCCGACCACGTCGAGGGCCACCGCATCACCTCGCTGGTCGCCTCGCCCTACGCGCGCCGCGGCGTCGTCGATTCGACTCACTACGACCAGGTTTCGGTCATCCGCACGATCGAGCTGATCCTGGGCATGAAGCCGACCTACCTCTACGACGCCCTCGCTCGACCGATGTGGAGCTCCTTCCAGGCCGCTCCGAACCTCACGCCGTACGCGCCAAGAACCGATATTCCCGAAGCACTGACCAATGAGCGCAACGTGGCGAGCACCCCGGCCACGCGCGCCGGGGCTCGCATGAGCGCGCCGTACGACTGGCGCGTCGCGGACAGCGTTCCGGAGGGAGTGGTGAATCGCGTGACCTGGGCCTACCGTTTCGGCACCGCGGCCGCGTGTCCGGGACGGGTCGGGATCGTGCCCTATGCGCCGTGTGCGCCCACAGACCAAACAGACAGCGGTGCCGAGGTCGCCAAGGCCCGCGCCACCGTACAAGCGCTGCGCGCGGTGGGGGGCGCCCCTCTGAACGGGGCGTCGCGGTAGCGCGAGGGCGATTCAGGCGCGGGTTGGCTGCGGCCGCGGCCCCGGTTCGCGCGCTCGAGACTCGCTGGCGACGCCGTCGCTCGGGACGCCCTCGCTCCGGTCCCCGCCGATGTTTGGTGTCTCGCGCAGCGGAAGCTCCTTGAGGGTGAGCACGATCAGAAAGCCGAGTACGGCCAGCGGGACGGCGGCCAGGAAGATCAGGTCGACCGAGCTCGCCACCGCCTGGGTGACGGCGTGGTGGACCTGCGGCGGCAAGCGGGCCACCTGGGCGGCGTTGCCGCGTAGCGAGTTTGGGTCGATCTGACCGGCCCCGGGTATGCCGCGCAGCTTCATGGCCAGCTCATGGCCCAGGCGGTTGGCCAGCAGCGCGCCGAAGGCCGCGGTCCCGATCGCGCCGCCGAGGGAGCGGAAGAAGGTCGCGCCCGCGGTCGCCACGCCCAGATCCTGGCGCGGAACGGCATTCTGGACGGCCAAGATCAGCACCTGAAGAACCATGCCCAGGCCGGCTCCGAGCACGACCATGTAGAGGTCGGTCAGCACGCGACTGGTGTCGGCGCTCAGCGTCGAGAGCAGAAACATCGCGAGCGCGATCAGCGCGGTGCCGACAATGGGGAAGACCTTGTAGCGGCCGGTACGCGAGATCAACCGCCCCGACCCGATGATCGTCACGAGCAGCCCGCCGATCAGCGGAAGCAGCAGCAGCCCGGACATCGTGGCGCTGGCGCCCGTGGCGACCTGCAGGTAGAGCGGCAGGAATGCAAGCGCACCGAACATCGCTGCGCCGACGATGAAGCTTGCGGCCGCCGACACGCGAAACACGCCGTCGCCAAACAGACGCGGCGGGAGGATCGGCTCGGGGGTCCTGCGCTCGTGCCAGACGAAAACCCCCACCAGCAGCAGCCCGGCCAGGGACAGCCCGACGATGGTCGGCGAGCCCCAGGCGTACTGTGTGCCGCCGAGTTCGCCGACGAGCAAGAGCGCGCCCACGCCGGCCACCAGGAGCGCGGCTCCCCAGTAATCGACCTTGGCCTGGCGACGTTCGAAAGGCAGATTGAGCGCACGGCTGGTGACCCCCAGGGCGATCAGGCCCAGGGGAATGTTGATGTAGAAGATGTAGCGCCACGAGAGCGAGTCGACGAAGAACCCGCCGAGCAGCGGGCCGGCGACGCTCGCCAGCGCGAATACGGAGCCGATGTAGCCCTGGTAGCGGCCGCGCTCGCGAGGCGAGACGATGTCGCCGATGATCGTCTGCGTCATGGCGATCAAACCACCCGCGCCGAAACCCTGGAGCGCCCGGAAGAGGATCAGCTGCGAAAAGCTCTGCGCGACGCCCGATAGCGCGGACCCGATCAGGAACAGCACGATCGCGGCCTGGAAGATGCGCTTGCGACCGTAAAGGTCGGAGATCTTGCCGAACAGCGGGGTCCCGACCGTCGAGGTCAGCAGGTACGCCGTGATGATGTAGGAGATATGGCTGAGACCGTGCAGCTCGCCGGCGATCGTCGGGAGCGCCGTGGAGACGATCGTCTGGTCGAGCGCGGCCAGCAGCATGCCGGTCATCAGTCCTCCCATCACGACCAGGATCTGGCGGTGGGAGAGGGCAGGCCCCGTGGTCACAGGCGCTCTGAGTAAGCCACGAGATCGTCGCCGAAGCGGCTCAGCAATGCGGTGAACTGCGCTCGGTCCTCAGCCGGCCAGTCGGACAGGATCTCCTCGAGCGTGCGGTGCCAGGCGGTGCGCATCTGCCTGAGCGTGCGCCGACCCTCCAGCGTGACCGCGAGTCGGCAGGCACGCCGGTCCTCGGGGTCGGCAATCCGGCGCGCCAGCCCGTCGTTTTCCAGTCGGGCCGCCTGCCGGCTGACCGTCGAGACTTCGACGGCGCCGTGGTGCGCGAGGTCCGAGATGCGCACGGGCTCGAGCTCGGCGATCCTGGCAAGCACGCCGAACGCGGCGCGGTCGAGCTTGATCTGACCGCCCTCGAGCAAGTGCCCGTGCAGCCGCGCCCGGGCGCCGCCGTGCACAACGACGCGCAGCGCCCGGGCGAGCTCATCGAGCGGGTTGGCTACATCGGTGGCGGCCAAGGGAGCAGCGTAACAGTTGCTTGCGGACTACAAGCGTTCGTGAGAGGGTGCGCCTATGACCAGCACGATCGAGGTCGTCGATCGAGGACGGCGCATCACGTTCGCGTTTGAAGACCTTCTCAAATACCACGGCTTCGGCTCGCCCGGAGGAGTGGCTCATGCCTTCAAGGTCTTGGAGCGCGCCCTCCCCGCGCTTGATCCGCACGGGCCATGTGAGCGCCGCGAGATCGTGGTGGAGACCGCCTTCGGAGGCCCCGGGGCCAGAGACGCCTTCGAGCTCGTCACGCGCGCCGTCACGGGTGATCGGTTTCGCACAAACGCTGCGCTGGCTCGTCCCGAGCGCGGTCGGGCACTCGAGCGCTTCGTCTTCGCCCTCAGCTATCGGGCCCGTCACGCGACGCTGGCGCTACGCGAGGGTTTTGTGACCGACGAGTTCATCGATCTGGCGCGCACCGAGGTCCGAAACGCCGACCAGGAGCGGCGCCTCGACGCGCTCAAACAGGAGATGGCCGACCGTGTGATGGCCCGACCGGCGGGCGAGGTCTATGAGTTGAGCGAGCCGGTAGCGCCGCAAGGCGCCGACACAAGGCCTTGACCGACCCCCGTCGGGTCAGAATCATCCCCCTCATTCAGGGCGCAGATCGCGTGAAGACCCGCCCCACCAGCGGAGGCAACCCATAATGTCACCAGCCGTCCGCCCCGTGACTCTCCTACTCGTGTCCGGCAGCCTGCGGGTCGGGTCGACGAACTCGGCCGTCCTGCAGACGGCCGCCGCACTGGCGCCCGAGGGCGTGGACGCCGTGATCTGTGACGGGCTGGGGAACCTCCCGCACTTCAACCCCGACGATGACGCCGAGGGACAGCCGGTCCACCCAGCTGTGGCCCTGATGCGCAGTGCGGTGGCCCGCGCGGACGCGTTGCTCATCTGCACACCGGAATATGCGGGCGCGCTGCCGGGGCTACTTAAGAACATGCTGGAGTGGACGATCGGTGACGCCGGTACCCACGACAAGCCGGTCGCGTGGATCAACGCCGCAGGTCCCGCGGCGCCGTCGGGTGCGGCCGACGCGCACGCCTCCCTGCGCAAGGTCCTCGGTTACGCCGGCGCCGACATCGTCGACGACGCGTGTTGTCGGATTCCGATCACGCGCCAGAATGTCGGCGCCAGCGGCCGCATCCGCGACCCACAGGCCTGTGAGGCCATCCGCGGCGTGGTTGTAGCGCTGGCCGACCACGCTCGCCGCCGCCGCGACGCTGAGTGACCGTCGATGTGATCCCGGATGCAATGGGACGCGCGAGACCGAGTCTGCTGGCAGGATGTAGAGCGGTGCAGTGGCCGATCCCGCCCCCCACCCTCGCGGGCCAGATCGTGGTTCTGGAGCCACTTGGCCTCGAGCACCTCGCAGCGCTGTTCGAGGCTGCGCGCCCACCGGAGATCTGGCAGTGGTGGCCGTTCAATCCGGCCACCGACCCCCACCGCTTCGAGCAGTGGCTGAAGAACGCGGTGCAGGCCACGACCGTGGGTGCTCGGCTGCAATTTGCCACCCTGGACGCCCAATCGGGTCGTCCAGGGTGGCAGTACCAGCTACTGCACCGCCCGCCCTGAGCACCGCGACGTCGAGATCGGCTGGACGTGGTTGACGCCTGCCGCTTGGCAGACGGGGGCCAACGCCGAGGCAAAGCTCCTGCAGCTCTCTCATGCCTTTTGAACACGTCGGCTGCCAGCGGGTCGAGTTTGAGACCGACGAGTAGAACGGCCGCTCGCGCCGCGCGTTGTCGGCCCTGCCCGCCCACTTCGAAGGAGTGCTCCGCGACCACAAGGTCCTGCCGGACGGGCGCCGGCGAAGCTCGGCGCTGTTCTCGATCCTCGACAGCGAGTGGCCGGCCGTGCGGGCCAACCTGACCCGGCGCGTGGCAGAAGCCCTTGAGCGTCGGCCATATCCGGCGGTCGAGCCCGTGCGGCCGCCAGGCTGGCGCGGCGCCCGCGCGTAGCGCGACGCGGGAACGTGAAAGGCTGCCCGGGCCCATGAAAGCACGACCACTGTGAGCGAGATCAAGGAGCAGATCTACCGTGACGAGCGGGCGGCCGAGGCGATGCTCCCCTACCACCTTTGGGCCAGGGCCCACGAGCCCGGGTGGACCTACACGGCGGTGCGCGTCCTCCTCACCCCCGTGGCGCTCGCCCTCTACCGCACGCGGGCGATCGGTAGACAGAACGTCCCGAGAAGCGGTGGATTGATCCTCGCTCCAAACCACTTCTCGAACATGGATCACTTCTTCTGCGGGGTATACCTGCGCCGACGCATCCGCTTTATGTCCAAGTCACAATTCTTTGGCAACAACCCGCTGCTGAGCTACGTGTTCAGGGTCTCCGGCCACTTCCCGGTGCGCCGCGGTCACCCCGACGACGAGGCCTTCCTGACCGCCCACACGGTCCTCGCCCGCGGCGGGTGCGTGGGTGTCTACGCCGAGGGCGGTCGCTCGCGCTCGGGGGGCCTGGGCGAGCCGCGGCCTGGGATCGGCCGCCTGGCCCTGGAGTCGGGGGCTCCGGTGGTCCCGGTCGCGATCCACGGCTCGCACGCCGTGCGACAGTGGCGCCGTGGGCGCTTTCCGCGCATCACCGTCAGCTACGGCGAGCCTTTGCGACTCGACCGCAACCCGCAGCCCAGCCGCGAGCAGCAGCTCGCCGCAGCCCGGGAGATCTTCGATCGCGTGCGCGAGCTGTACGCGGTACTCGAGCCCTGACCTTCTGCCGATCCGACCGAGAGGACCATTGATGGGCCTGAGCCAGGCTGCGCGCGGCGTGCGGGAACGGATGGGGGTCGGCGCGCAGCCTCAGTGCACAGCGGTGTTCAGGATCACCACCCAGTAGGCGACGGACTGCAGCAACAGTCCGGCGAGGATCAATACAGCCCCGATCATCCCGAGCCGGCGCGTCGAGACCTCGTCCGCCCACCGCTCGACGAAGGGAGCCGCGCTGCCCACGACCGCGCCCGTCACCCAGGAAACAAAGGCCAGCCGGAGTGCGAACAGGACCGTCGAGGCGCCCCCGACGCCGGCAGCCACCCCCGCGAGCGTAGCCGCGACGGCGGTGACCGAGGCACGGATCGCCTGCGCTCTGACCACCTCCGCGCGGATGCGCGGCGCCTCCCGCGTCGGGTAGTCGCGCGCTACCGAGAAGCGCAGGCGGTAGACCCCGAGCAGGCCGACAGCGGTGCCCAGGCCGAGGACCACCCCGAAGCGCTCACCGTGCAGAAGCCCTCCCGCGATGCCGAACACGACTCCCCTAAGTACGGCAAAGATCAAGCCTGCGGCCTCTCCCCGGCGCAGGCCATACTCGACTCCCAGCAGCACGCCGAGACCGACACCCGCTACAGGTCCGAAGTCCAGCGGTAGGCCCGCGGTGTACAGGGCGCCGAACACGACCGCATATGTCGCCGCGCGGGCGAGCGTTCGTAGTGGCCCGCGGCGGCCCCCGAGCAGGTCGTAGGCCAGATACAACCCGCCGAGAAGATCCAACGCGATTCCGGCAAGGCTCAACCAGGCGAGCAGGTAACGGCTGATCACGGGCGCACCGTACTTCGGCCCGCTGGCGGCGGGTCGCCTCGAGAGGTCGCCAAAGCTACGGTGGCGGGGTGACCCTCCACCCTCCCATCCGGGTGACCGAGCTGGCCTGCACCCCCGTCAAGGGCCTGCGTCTCGTGTCTCGACCCGAAGTGTGGCTCGAGCGCTCAGGAGTGCGTGACGACCGGCGCTTCTATCTCATCGATGAGCGCTCAGGCATGGTCAACGGCAAACAGCTGGGCGCACTGAGCGCGGTGGTGGCCAACTATGACCACCAGCATCGCCGGCTGACGTTGACGTTCCCCACGGGCATGGGGGTGGTAGGTGAGGTCGCGCTGGGAGCGCCGATCGACGTGCGTTTCTTCTCGCGGCCGGCCCACGTACGGCTGGTGCTGGGGCCGTGGTCTGCAGCCCTGTCTGAGCACGTAGGTCAACCCGTTCGGCTCGTGGAGACGGTGACGCCGGGCCGAGCGGGGGTCGATCGCGGGCGTGCGGGCGGCGTGAGCCTGATTTCCCGTGCCTCGCTGGCCCGCTTGGCCGAGGCCGCGGGGGAGGCAAGCGTCGACGCCCGGCGCTTTCGCATGCTCGTGCAGGTAGACGGGATCGCCGCTCACGCGGAGGACGCCTGGGTCGGCGGGCGGCTGCGGGTCGGCACGGCGCTGGTCCGCGTCCGTGGCCACGTCGGACGCTGCTTGGTCATCACCCGCCACCCCGAGACCGGGCGCGTCGACCTCCCCGCGCTGGACCTCCTACGCGACTACCGCGCCGAGCTTCCCACCACCGAGCCGCTGGCCTTCGGCGTCTACGGCGAGGTGCTCGAGCCGGGCGTGGTGCGGGTGGGCGATCCGGTCGTCGTGGCCGGCGATTGATGACGGCCACACCACGTGGAGACGGACCGACGCGCTGCGTCAGCGCGCGGTCGTTCTGTGGGTGGTCGTACTGCTGTTCAGCAGTTGCGATGCGAAGACGAACGCGCTCACCTCGTCGCTGACCAGCGCCGCTGTCCGCGGGAAGGAGCGCACGACGCGGCCCTGGGCGTCGCGCCAGATCACCGCGAGGGGAATGGTGGCGAGCACCAGCTGACGCGCGCGCCGCGCATTGGTGATGCGTCCCGGATTCCGCAGGCGGCGCTCGACGGGGGAAGGAGCGGCGAGCGTTGCGAGGTTGCCGGTTACCGTTCCCCGGGACACGGCGCCCGAGCTGTAGCGCATCTCCACCGTTGCCACCCGGTCGGGCACCACCTCGGCCAGCATCATCTTCGAGCCGCCGCCGTTGAGGCCGACGAAGTCCAAGCCGGAGGAGAAGAGCGACGGCGAGAGGCACGACGTGTCCAAGAGCTGACTCTGAGTTGCGGACCCGGCCCCGGTGGTTTGCTGTAAGACGCAGACCCCGGCCTGGCCGGCGTTCTCGCGTGCCAGCAGCCGCAGCCCGGCTCGCCCCCGGGGCGGGAAGTGGGCTAGGCATGAGGCGGAGACGCGCAGGTGGATGCGGTGACCGCGCAGCAGGTACAGACGGCGCGGGCCCGAGACCTGGGCAAGCCGTGTGGCGCCCGGGTCATAGCTTGCGAGCTGCCCGGTGTTGTTGGCCAGCGCGAAGGGGGGAATGTCCTGGGATGTCTGGCTGCGGCTGAACACCGTGTAGCCGGCGAGGGACGGCGCGCTTCCGGGGAGCGCCCGAACATGCGGGTTGTCCATGGCGAGCGAGTGGCACGCCGGTGGAAGCCCGCTGCCGCTGCGTTTGGCACCCGCGTCGAGCGGTGCCACGACGGTCGTCACCGAGGCGACCAACAGTGCGAGGACAGCGCCTCGGCGCTTACTCCACATGGCGAGATGATACCCACAGACCAAGGGCCGGGCACGATGTTGCTCCTGGTAGCTGATCCTCGATGCCGCGAAACTCGCCAAGCCCGCTCCGAGCTCAGGACGCTTGGCGAGCGGCAGCGCGGGCGCGTCGCGCACCCGGCGCAGCTGCGCGCTCGCCTGAGCGCCGCTTGACGGCGGTGAGCCCAAAGGCCAGCGTGGCGAGAGCGATGATCGCGGTGCTCGGCGGAAGTGAAGGCACCGTGTAGCTCAGCGCGAGGCCGCCCCATGTCGCGCCGACGGCGAGGCCGGCGGCGATCGCGAGCCCAGCCCAGGGACGTGCGGTGAGGCGGTGGGCCGCTCCAGCGGGCGCGGCAATCAGTCCGAGCAGGAGCAGAGCCCCCACCGCCTGGGCGCTCTCGGCAGCGGTGGCGCCCAGCAGCATCAGGAACACGAGTCCGAGCAGGCCGACGGGAACGCCCTGCACCGCGGCGACCTCGGGATCTACGGAGGCGAACAGCAGTGGCCGCGCGATTGCGAGCAGCGCGAGGGTCAGGGCGAGGGCGATGGCGGCCGCGAGGAGCGCCTCGTCCCGGCTGAGTCCGAAGATGGACCCGAACAGGGTGTTGGCGGCCGCCAGTCCGCCGCCGCCCGGAGCGCTGGTGGCCAGCAGCGCGAGGAAGAGCAGGCCCAGGCCGAGGATCCACGCGAAAATCGTCCCGATGGCCGCGTCGTCCGCGCGCGCGCGGCGCCCGAGTCGGGCCATGACCCCGCCGGCCAGCAGGGTGGCGAGGAACAGGCCGATGCGGTTGTCGAGGCCCACGGTGGCCGCGGCGATCGAGCCCACGAAGGCGACGTGGCTGAGCGCGTCACCGGCGAACACCTGACCGCGCAGCACCACGAACCATCCCACCAGGCCGCAGGCCAGCGCGACGAACGTTCCGGCCAGGTACGCGTGGCGCATGAACGCGTGCGCGAGCATCAGCCCACGGCCGCCGGGCGTCTCGTGCGGCGTCCCGCGTGAGCGGTGACGGTGCGGATCAGGTTGGCCAGCAGGTAGAGCGCGAACGCCGTGCTGGTCACGAAGAATCCCACCGGGTAGATGGAGAAGTAGGCCAACCCGAGGCCCACCCAGGTGACCAGCAGCGCGAGTACGACGGTGAGCAGGAGGCTGAGGGCAGGACGGGCGGTGAGCGTCTGGGCGGTGGCCGCCGGCGTGACCATTAGGGCGAAGACCAGCAGCGCGCCGGTGATCTGGCTGGTGGCGGCGACGGCGAAGCCGAGCAGGACCAGAAAGCCGGTGTCCAGGGCGCGTACGGGAACCCCGCGCGCACGGGCGATCTGGGGATCCAGGGAGGCGAACAGCAGTGGTCGGCCGGCGAGCGCCAGGGCGGACAGGACGACCACGGCGACAAGCGCAAGGGTGAGAACCTGGCCCCGGCTGATGCCCAGGAACGTCCCGAAGAGCAGGCTCTCGAGGCCGCCGAGCACGCCCTTGTACAGCGAGAGGAACAGGAATCCGGCGGCGAGTGCCGCGGCCTGGACGGTCCCAATCGCCGCGGACTCCTGGCCGCGCTCGCGCTGCTGACGACCGGCGGATCGCCCGATGGCCAGAGCGGCCACCGGGCAGGCGATGTAGTAGCCCAGAGCGGCCGGCACGCCGGCCAGCGACGCGCCGGCCGCTCCGGGGAAGGCCATTACCGAGAGGGTGTGGCCGGCGAAGCTCTGGCGGCGCAGGACCATGTACCAGCCCACCGCCGAGGCGAGCAGGGCGACGATCGTGCCGGCCTCCAGGGCGTTGACCATAAAGGGAAAGGCCACCAGCTGGCGCACGTCCGAGATCAGGTCCCAGCTGAGCGAGGGGTTGTTCATCGCCCCCTGTGTCCTCCCGTGTAGTCGGTCACCGTGGCAACAGGCGTGTCGGACTGACCGACGACGACGAGCCGCCCGTCGGCGGTGCGCAGCACCTCGACGGGGACGCCGTAGAGCGCGCTGAGGGTCGGGCCGGTGATCACGTCAGCGACGGTGCCCTGCAGCGCGCGTCCTCCGGCCACGTAGATGACGCGGTCGAGGTAGGTAAGGAGCGGGTTGATGTCGTGGGCGACGAGCAGAACGGCGACCCCTTCGGCGCGACAGATGCCCTGGACCAGGGCGGAAACGGTCGCCTGGTTGGACAGGTCGAGGCTGTCCAGCGGCTCGTCGAGGATCAAGAGCTTGGGACGGCGGACCAGGGCCTGCGCGATGAAGACGCGTTGCTGCTCGCCGCCCGACAGCTCGCCCACCGGGCGCCGCGCGTAGGCGCTGGCCCCTACGCGGTCCAGGGCCTCGTCCACCTGCGCCTTGGCGCCCCGACCGCTGCCCCGACGCAGACCGGACGGCAGGGGCAGGCCCCAGCGCGTGCCGTCGAGTCCCAGGCGCACGAGGTCGATGGCGCGCACGCGCGTGGAGGGGCCGAAGGTACGTCGCTGGGGCAGATAGCCGATGCGCTCGTTGGCCGCGCCGGCCGGTCGCCCGAAGACGCTGGCGGTACCCGAGGCAAGCGGCAGCAGCCCGAGAATCACCTTTAGCAGCGTTGACTTGCCCGCGCCGTTGGGTCCCAGCACGGCGACGAACTCGCCCGCCTCGACGGATACCGCGACGTCTTTCCAGATGTCGCGGCCCGCCAGCTGCGCGCCCGCGTCGCGCAAGGCGACCGCGGAGTCCGGGGGGTCAGGTGTGGCGCCGGACACGGATCCCGTGACGCGCGGGGTCGCCGCCGTGAGTGCGCCCAAGCGGGCAGTCGGGGTCAACGCCCCGTGGCCTCATGCAGCGCGGCCGCAAGTGCCTCTAGCTGGTCGACCTGCCACCGCTGAAAGGAAGCGCCCGCGGGGGTGAGCGTCTCGGTGATGGGTGTGATCGGGATGTGCTGCGCCTGGGCCGCCTGGGTCACGCGCCTGACGTCGGGAGTCGCATTTTGCGAGTTGTAAACCCACACCCTGATCTGGCGGTGGGCGACCTGGGAGTCGATCGCGGCCTTGTCCTGTGCGGTCGGGTCCGTGCCCTCGCTTATCGCCTTGAGAAAGTTCGGCGGGGTGAGGAGCTTGAGCCCCAGTGCTGAGGCCTGCAGGGCAAATATGCTCTCGGACGCGCCGACGGCGACGCCCGTGTACTTGGCTTTGATCTGAGCGATCAACCCGTGGTAGCGGGTGAGAGCCGTCCTATCGAGGGCGCCTCGCCGTGCGTCGAAGTAGCGAGCGTCGTTGGGGTCCAGCTGCTTGAGGTCGCGGGTGATGGTGTCCGCGACCGTCTCGACGTTGGCGGGCGAGTACCAGCGGTGGGGGTTGTCCCCCTCCTTGAGACCGAGCACGTCGGCGACGGTCAGCACGATAAGGCCGACCGTAGGGTTGGCGGACAGCAGCCTGGGCGCCCACTGGTCATAGCCGAGGCCGTTGACGATGGCCAGCTGCGCGGTCGCCATGGCACGCGCGTCGGCCGCGCTGGGCTCGTAGCTGTGCGGGTCGCCATTGGGGTCGGCGATGATGCTCTGCACGTTGGCCTTGGCGCCCGCCAGCTGGCTGGCGATGCTGCCCCAGAAGTTCTCGGCGGCGACCACGCGCAGGGTGCGCTGTCCGACGCCGCTCACCGAGGCGGAGTTCGACGCGCCGCAAGCGGCCAGGAGGGTGAGCACGGAGACAACGAGGGCTGCGCTGGCGAGACGCTGCGGCATGACGGTGCCTTTCGGGGTCGTCGACGCGAGCACGCTACCACATTGATGGGATCAAGTCTCGTTCCCATAAACCATC
>JAABUQ010004525.1_pt1 | contig 23570 bp, 22 predicted proteins | sample 5560001 | NCBI WGS metagenome assembly JAABUQ01 (sample SAMN10711888, study PRJNA513371) | rock metagenome | isolation source: Antarctica rocks | place: Antarctica: Victoria Land, Finger Mt nord | collected 2015-12-18 | reverse complement strand
CCAGCGCGACCTGGTTCCCGCTCGCTCCCGCGAGCTCCCCGGACTCGACCTGGATGCGCGGCACAACCCCTTGATTCCCGAATCGTCTTCCGCCCAAAACCGCCCCGGCATCATGGCTCGGTGCCCCGACCTCGGAACCCTCGGTACCGCGAGCTCGAGGGTCAGCGGAGGCTCAGGCCGCCGGCGCCGGCGGCGATCCCCGGTGGCGCAGCGTGCGCACGCAGGTACGGCTGGCCACGCGGAGGACCTCCTTGTAGCGGTCGGACTTGTAGCCGTCGCTCAAGTCCTGCGCGATCTTCTGGAAGTCGGCGTAGGCCACGCGCTTCTCGATCTGGGTGAGCAGGCAGCCGCAGAGCACCCGGCCCCCGGGGCGGCATCCGCGCAGGAAGCTCTGCTGGTCGGGGCGCGGGTAGGCGGCGTAGCCGGGGTTGCTCGCCGGCACGCGCCACGAGCCCGCCTCGCGCGCATAGCCCCCGTCGGGGGTGAAGCGCACCTCGGCGGGCTTTGCGTTCATCGGAATCTGGAAGACGAAGCACCCCTGGCGGCTCTCGCCCGGGCCCAGCCCCTTGAGGAACTGGTCGCTCGCGCACTCGCCGTCGATCACCACGTCGTGCTGGAGCCCGAGACCGGACTGCGTGGTCAGTGCCCCGTCGCCGTAGAGCACGCCGTTGTACACGGCGTGCCCGGCGTTGTGCACCTTGACGCTCACACCGATGAAGCGCTTGTCGGCGTCGGGCGAGCTGCTGCCCGACGGGATCGGCGCCACGACGCGCTGGACCGAGACGTCGAGCAAGGTGGAGCGCGTGGCCAGCCGCACGACGCCACCCAGCCCGGGGACGCGCTTGATCGTCGTCGGACCGTTCGCGGAGGGATAGGACGGGGCGCTCGAGGGCGGAGGAGTGCTCGCCGGCGCCTGGGCGGGCGTGCTCGACGGGCGTCCGTCGGCCGCGGGGTGGCTCCCGGACCGGGGCACCTCCTTGCACCCTCCCGCGACCAGCGCGGGAATGGTGAGGGCCAGGACGGCCCAACGGGCGGAGCGGACGCGACGGCTGTCGTGGTGGGGTCGATGGCTCATGTCCGCCTCCCGATCGCATGCTCACAGCTTCGCCGGACACGCGTCAAGGCTCCGGCTCGGGGAGATGGAGGCCGGCAGCGCGAGCAGCCGCGCGAGCTCGGCCGGGTCTCGGCGCGTGCGCGCGGCCGCCGCGCCCACCGCGCGCTTGGCGACCTCGACCTCGCCGGCGCGCACGAGCTTGCGGAGCCGTCCCTCGGCGATCAGCCGCTCGTCCACCGCCCCGAGCCGGCCCTCGAACACGCTCCACACCGGCGTCCCGAGCGCGACGGCCTCGCGGTTCATGGTGCCCCCGGCCGAGACGACGAGGTCGGCGTGGGCGATGAGCGACTGGGCGTCGATCGCCCGCTCGGGCACGACGAAGCCCCCGTCGGCGCTCAGCTCCGCACGCTGCTCGGCGGTGCGGGGGAACACTACGGTCTGCGCTCGCTCGCGCAGCCGGTCGAGCACCTGGAGGAAGAGGGGGTTCTCGAAGCGGTGGTAGAGCGAGACCGCCGGCGGGGTCCGCACGACGGCGATGGGCTCGGCGGGGTCGAGGGCGAGCGCGCGAAGCACTCCCCCGTCGGGCTCGAAGTCGGCGAGGTAGTACTCCTCCTTGAGCCCCGGGTAGGGGTGCAGCTTGCCGCGCGCGCCGTAGCGCTCGAGGCGCTCGCGGGGGATCGCGTCGGGCACCACGACGCCCTGCGCGAGGCGGCAGTTGACCGTGTGCTGCATGGTGGCCCACTCGTAGTCGAAGGTGGTCGAGCACGGGATGCGCAGGAGCGCAGCGGCGACGGTCACGTCGTTCGAGCCGTGGCCAAGCGCGAGATCGAAGCGGCGCGACCGCGCCCAGCGCGCGAGCGCGCCGGAGCGGGCGAGGAGCCCGACCGCCTTGTCGCCCAGGCGTCCGCCCCGGTGGCGCCCGACCGCGGTGTGCGCGACGCCGAGCCGCTGGCACAGCGCGAGGGTCTGAGCGAAGTCGCGCGCGGTGACCTCGACCTCGTGGCCGGCGGCCCGGAGCGCGGCGATGACGGGGCGCATGACCAGCACGTGGGGCGAGTTGGTCAGGTCGACCCAGACGCGCACCTCAGTCCGCCGCCGCGCGCAGGGCCGCGACCACCTCTTCGGCCTCGCGCGCGCCCACGTGCGGGCCCATCGGCAGCGCGAGGTGCGTACGGGCGAGCTCCTCGGTGACCGGAAGTGGCGGCCCGACGCCCGCGAAGGGCGCCATCGCGGGCTGGCGGTGCACCGGGGTGCGGTAGTAGGCGCGGGCCTCCACCCCGCGCTCGGCGAGCCCGGCGGCCAGCGCGTCGGCGTGCGGATGGCGCACGACGTAGAGATGCCACGCTGGGTCGGCGCCCTCGACTGCTCGCGGCAGCTCGACGAGCTCTCCGAGGCGGGCGGCCGCGTAGGCGCGAGCCGCGGCCCGGCGCGCCGCAACCCAGCCGTCGAGCGAGCGGAGCGCTACGCGCAGCAGGGCAGCCTGCAACTCGTCGAGGCGTGAGTTGTAGCCCACCTCCGCGAAGGTCACCCGGTCGGGCGAGCCGTGGAAGCGCAGGGTGCGCACGCGCTCGGCGACCTCGTCGTCGTCGGTGGTCACCGCTCCCCCGTCGCCGCAGGCGGGCAGGTTCTTCGAGGGGTAGAAGGAGAAGCTCGCCGCGCGGCCGAGCGACCCCGCGGCCCGCCCGTCGAGCGTCGAGCCGGCGGCCTGGGCGGCGTCCTCGAGCACCGGCAGCCCGAGGGCGGCGATCTCCGGGATCGGCGCCGCGTTGCCGAACAGGTCGACCGCGATCACCGCCTTCGTGCGCGGGGACAGGGCGGCGCGCACCGTCTCCGCCGTGACGCAGAACGTCTCGGGGTCCACGTCGCAGAACACCGGCCGCGCGCCGGTGGGCGGGATCGCCTCGGCGCTCGCGTAGAAGGTGAAGGAGGGAACGACGACCTCGTCGCCCGGGCCGACTCCCAGCGCGCGCAGGGCTATCGTGATCGCCTCGGTCCCGTTGGCCACGCCGACCGCGTGGCGCACGCCGAGCCGGCGGGCCCACTCCTCCTCGAAGGCGCTCACCTCGGGGCCGAGGACGTAGGCGCCGCCGTCGATCACCGCTGCCGCCGCCCGGTGCAGCTCGTCCCGCAGCGGCGCCAGTGGCGTCGCGGTGTCGAAGAGCGGCACTCCCATCGCGGGCTAACCCTATGAGAACCGGCCGCGGCTAACCTTCGGCGCCGTGTGGCGCCTGGCCTCCATCACGGGACCGCTCGTGGACCTCGCGACGAAGTTCATCGACCAGGTCGGGCTCGCGGGCCTCTTCGTGCTCATGACGCTCGAGAGCGCCTGCATCCCGATCCCGTCGGAGGCCACGATGCTCTTCGCGGGCTTCGACGTCTCCAAGGGCAAGTGGAGCCTCCTCGAGATCACGCTCGTCGGCTCAGTGGCGAACCTCGTCGGCTCCTGGATCGCCTACGCGATCGGATACTTCGGCCGCATCGAGCTGCTCGAGAAGCACGGACGCAAGCTGCACGTCTCGCCGAGTCAGCTCGCCCGGGCCGACCGCTGGTTCGCGCGCTACGGCTCGGCCACCGTCTTCTTCTGCCGCATCCTCCCGATCATCCGCACGTTCATCTCGCTTCCCGCCGGCGTGGCGCGGATGCCGTTCCTGCGCTTCTCGATCCTCACCTTCCTGGGCTGCGTCCCGTGGGTCTTCGCCCTCGGCTTCATTGGCAAGCAGGTCGGCTCGAGCTGGGAGAGCTGGCGCCACTATCTCGAGTACCTCGACTACGCGATCGCGGTGCTGATCGTGCTGGGCATCGGCTACCTGCTCGTCAAGCGGGTCCGCGGCGGCGGCGGGGGCGCGCCCGCCGCCGATGTCGCCGGCTGAGTCCGGGCTCGCGCTCGGTCAGGCCGCCCTGCTCGGGGTCCTCCACGGGCCGGCCGAGCTGCTGCCCATCTCCTCCTCGGGGCACGTCACCCTCGTCCCCTGGCTGCTCGGCTGGCCCTACGAAGAGCTCGACCCCGAGCTGCGCAAGGCCTTCGAGGTCGCGCTCCACGCCGGCACGGCGGCCGCGCTGCTGCTCGCCCTGCGCGAGGAGGTGGAGGACGCCGCGCGCGGCCTCGACCGGCGGCGGGCGCTGCTCGTCGCCCTCTCCTTCGCTCCTCCCGCGCTGGCCGGCTACACCCTCGAGCGCCCGATCGAGCGGCGCCTGGGCACGCCGCGCTCGATCGCGCTCGGCCTCCTGGCCGGCGCGGCGGTCATGGCCGCGGCCGACCGCGCCCCGCAGCGCCGGCGCCGGGCATCCGCCGGGGCCCTCGACGGCCTCCTCCTCGGCCTCGCGCAGGCGGCCGCGCTCGTGCCCGGCGTCTCGCGCAACGGCGCCACGCTGAGCGCCGCCCGCCTGCGCGGCTTCTGCCGCGAGGACGCCAACGCCCTCTCGCGCCACGTCGCGCTGCCGATCATCCTCGGCGCCGTCGCGCTGAAGGGCGCCCGGCTGGCGCGGCGCGGCCTCCCGCCTGGCACCGAGGCGGCCTTCGCGTGCGGCACGGCGGCGGCCTTCCTCTCCACGCTGTGCTCCGCGCGGCTCATCCGCCTCGTGGAGCGAGACCGGGCGCTCCTTCCCTACGCCGTCTACCGCTCCGCCCTCGCCGTGGTCGTGCTCGCGCGCGTCCGGCGCGACGGGGAGAATCGCTGAGCGATGAGCGAGGACACCTACGCCGCCGCCGGGGTCGACGTCGCCGAGGCCGACCGCGGCGTGGAGGCGCTCGTGGGGGTCTTGAGGACGATCGAGCTCGGCCGGCCCTCGCGCTCGGTGCTCCCGAGCGGCCACTACGCGAGCGTCCTGCGGGTGGCGGAGAACCTGGGGATCGCGGTGTGCACCGACGGGGTCGGCTCCAAGGTCATCGTCGCCGAGCAGACCGGCCGCTACGACACGGTGGGCATCGACTGCGTCGCGATGAACGTCAACGACCTCATCTGCGTGGGCGCCGAGCCGATCGCCGTGCTCGACTACCTCGCGGTCGAGCGTGCCGACCCCGGCGTGCTGCGCGAGATCGCGGTCGGGCTCAAGGTCGGCGCCCAGGCGGCGGGAGTGGAGATCCCGGGGGGCGAGCTCGCCCAGCTCCCGGAGCTCATCCGCGGGCACCCCTCCCCGCGCGGGTTCGACCTCACCGGCGCGTGCTTCGGCACGGTCGCGCTCGACGAGGTGCTCGACGGAAGCGCCGTGGCAGCCGGCGACGCGCTGGTGGGCGTGCCGAGCTCGGGCATCCACGCCAACGGCCTCACGCTCGCGCGCCGCGCCCTGCTCGAGCAGGGCGGCCTCACGCTCGCGGACCGCCCCGAGGCCCTCGACGGCGCCTCCGTCGCCGACGTGCTGCTCGAGCCCACGATCATCTACGTGCGCGCCGCGCTCGACCTGCTGCGCTCCGACGTGCCGGTCCACGGGCTCGCCCACGTCACGGGCGGCGGACTGCGGAACCTCCTGCGCGTGGGCACGGGCGTCGGCTACGAGATCGAGGCGCCGCTGCCCGTCCCGCCGGTGTTCGAGCTCGTGCAGGAGCTCGGCGGCGTCTCCGACGCCGAGATGCACGAGGTCTTCAACATGGGCCTCGGCCTCTGCGCGATCGTGCCCGCCGAGCGCGCCGGCGAGGCCGAGGCGATCCTCGGCGACCACCATCCCGGCGCCGCGCGTATCGGGCGGGTCAACGGCGAGGCAGGTCGCCTCGCCGTACCAGCGCTCGGGCTGCGGGGCGACGGAGGGGGGCTGTCCGGCCGGTGAGGGGACGGGCAACAAGGCGCGGTTCGCGACTCCTCCGAGGCGGAGTTAGTGCGGTATCGAGGAGCCGGCCAGCGATCTGGGGCCCCCCGGGGAATGTCTCAGCCATCGGGCGGATGGGCCGGGTCCGTCCCGGTAGGCGCGGCCGCGGTCCAGGACGCGCAGGACGTAGACGGTGCCGGCGTCGGTGGTAAAGCGGACGCGCCAGTCGCCGATGCGCAGGCGCCACTCATCGTCGGTGCCGGTCAGCCGGGTGATGTCCCCTTGAGGCGGGTCGGCGACCAGGCGGTCAAGCGCGGCGGGAGCCAGCCGGGGCGGGAGGGTCTCTCGCCGTTGTCGGGAACGCGCGCGCGCCGCGTGAGGAGTGGCCCTACCCGGCCGGCTCGCCGGCGGCGAGCTCGAGCGCCTCGGCGGGGCTGAGGTTCCGCAGCGGCCGTCCGTCGAGCGTGCGCAGCTCGACGCGCAGCCGTCCGTCGCGGACGTCGAAGGAGACCCAACGGTCCTCGGCCGCGAGCTCCTCCCAGCGACCCGCGGCCGCCCAGGCCGCGTCCAGCGCCTCGGCCGGCGGCGCGTCGAGCAGGGGAGACTCCGGCTTCTGAAAGGTGATCGACACGGCTGCCCCCTCTTTCCTAGACGAATCGCCCACTCGCAAGCGTGAAGCGAGTCGGCGGTCTGTTGTGAGCGATGAATCGGCCGCGAGGAGGGCGCCTTGAGGACCCGCCCCGGACCGATGACCGCGGGTCGCTACCCCATATGGGCGATACCCGAAAAGCGGCCGATAAGGGTAGGGCAGTCACGGCAAGGAACGCTCGCCCACCGGGAGGATGGCATGAGCATGACGCTCGACACGAAGAACCATCGCCGCATGGCCGCGGAGGACGCGCTGGCCCTCTGGCACGAGTACCGCGAGACGGGAGACCGTCGCCTGCGCGACCGCCTCGTGCTCACCTTCGCCCCGCTCGTGAAGTACATCGTCTACAAGAAGGTGCGCGAGATCCCCGCGCGCTGCGAGGTGGACGACTTCATCTCGTGCGGCGTGGAGGCCCTCATCCACTGCCTCGACCGCTTCGACCCGAGCCGCGGCGCCTCGCTGGAGCAGTTCGCGTGGACCCGCATCCACGGCGCCGTGCTCGACGAGCTGCGCCGCCAGGACTGGGCGCCGCGCTCTCTGCGCCGCTGGGAGCGAGACATCGGCATGGCTCGCGCGCAGTTCACCGGGGTGCACGGCCGCCACCCCACGCGCGGCGAGCTGGCCGAGGCGCTCGGGGTGAGCGAGGACGAGCTCCGCCGCCGCCAGGACTCCGTGGCGAGCTGCGAGCTGACCTCGCTGAACACACTCGCCTGCGGCGACGAGGGCTCGACGACCGAGCGCATCGACACGCTCGTCTCGGGCGACGTCGAGACCGACCCCGAGGACTGCGCCGCCCGCTCCGAGGCACGCGCGAAGTTCGCGGCGGCCTTCGAGCGGCTCCCCGAGCGGGAGCGGCAGGTGGCGGTGCTCCTGCACGTCCAGAACCTCACCCTGCGCGAGATCGGCGAGGTGCTAGGAGTCTCCGAGAGCCGCGTCTGCCAGATCAACGGCCAGCTCAAGCGGACGCTGCGGCGCGAGCTGGAGGCCGAGGCCCTGCTCTTCGGCGCGGCGGCCTAGGGACCACACCGAACGGGGTCGAGCGCTGGGCTCGGACGAGGAGTGGGCGCCGCATGCGGAGCGCCGAGGCTACCGGCCGCCGCTCAGGCGAGCGTCCACAACTCGCCGGTGAGCCGGCGCGCGGGCCGTACGCGCCACTCGAGGGCGAGTCGCCAGAGCTCGGCCGGAGCGCGGGGACCCGGCAGGTCGCAGACGGCGGCGACTTCGACGGTCGCCATCGGCGCGAAGCGGCGCAGCGCGTCCTCGACGGCGAGCGGTGTGCCCGTGCGCGGCTCCGCGCCGGCGGCCAGGATCGCCCCACGGAGCTCCGCGATGGACCGAGGGGCGTAGATCGCGTGGATCCGGCCGTCCTCTCCCTCCAGCTCGAACGCGGGCAGGCGCACCCGGCCCGTGGCCGACGCCTGGTGCTCGACCGGCACCGCACCCGCCCGCTCGAGGTCGGCGCCGAAGAGCTCGACGATGGCGTTCGAGCGCAGGTCGATGCGGAAGCGCTCGACGTCCAGCGTGCCGAGCGCCCGCGCCTCCTCCACCAGCGCCTCGGTGGTGTCGAGCTTGCGCCGCCCGCACATGAGACCCTCGCGCACTCGGCGGAGATACGGGCCGGGGTCGCCCTGCTCTCCCGCCGCCTTCACCGCGAGGCACGCCGGGAAGGAGCTCGCCGGCGCGCCCTCGAGCCAGATGCGGGGGTCGACCGGCATCTCCGAGCGCTCCCCGGCGGTGAGCCACTCGGCGACGAGCGGCTCGGGGCGCCCGAACTCGCGGGCCAGGCCGCCCATGACGTAGGTGATCCGCACCTCCTCGCCGAACTCCACCTCGAGCCGGCGCAACGCCGGCTCGAGCGCCCACGACCACGCGCAGGCCGGATCGGTGTAGTACGACGCATGAACCGTGCTCACGGGCGCAAAATAGACCTCGAGCCCATGCCCCCCTCCCTCTCCCCGTCGTGAGCGCCCTCCTCGGCACGCTGCTGAGCGGCCGCTACCGGCTCGACGCCCGCGTGGGCGCCGGCGGCATGTCGATCGTCTACCAGGCCTTCGACCAGACGCTCGAGCGCGTCGTGGCGATCAAGCTCATGAACCGCGAGATCGCCACGGACTCCGACCAGCTCGAGCGCTTCCGGCGCGAGGCGCGCGCGGTGGCCCAGCTCTCCCACCCCCACATCGTCACCGTGATCGACGCGGGTGAGGACGGAGGACGGCCGTACATCGTCTTCGAGTTCGTCGAGGGAGAGACGCTGAAGGACCGGATCCGCCGCGTGGGCCGGCTGCCCCTGGGCGAAGCCGTGGCCTACGCGATCGAGGTCGCGCGCGCTCTGGGGGCCGCCCACGCCCGCCACATCGTGCACCGCGACGTCAAGCCCCAGAACGTGCTGCTCGACGAGGAGGGCTCGGCCAAGGTCACCGACTTCGGGATCGCGCGCTCGCTCAACGAGCAGGGGCTCACGGCCGACGGGCGTGTGCTCGGCACCACCGACTACGTCTCCCCCGAACAGGCCCTCGGTCACGCGGTCACCGGGCAGTCCGACCTCTACTCGCTGGGGATCGTGCTCTTCGAGATGCTCACCGGCGACGTGCCCTTCCACGGCGAGAACCAGGTCGCCGTGGCCATGAAGCACGTGCGCGAAGCGGTGCCCGACGTGCAGCCGCGCCGGCCCGAGGTCTCCGCGGCGCTCGCCGCGGTGGTCGATCGCGCGACGGACAAGGACCTCGACCGGCGCTACGCCACCGCGGATGAGCTCATCGCCGACCTCGAGGACGCCCTGGCCATGGAGACCGCACGCGGACGGACGGTCTCCGGCGAGGCGACGACCGTGCTCCGGACGCTCCCCAACCATGCGCGCCGCCGGCTCCCGCTGCGCATGCGCACCTCCGCGGCGGTGGTGGTCCTCGCCGCGCTGCTGGCGGGCGGGTTGGTCGCCGCGGTGCTCCTGGCCGGACCGAGCGCGCACCGCGGGCCGGCCCCGCTCGGCGGCGCCGAGAAGCCCGCGCCCGGGTTGCAGTACGTACGCCTGAACTCCGACGCGGCCCACGACTACGACCCCGACGGGAGCGGGGCCAAGGGGGAGCACCCCGAGCGCGTCGGCCTCGCCGTCGACGGCGATCCGAACACCTACTGGAACACGGAGAACTACCAGGGCGGCCTGGGCAAGCCCGGGGTGGGCATCTACGTCGACGCCCGTCCGCGGACCCGGGCCAAGCGGCTCGAACTCCTGAGCCCCACACCCGGCTTCGACGTCGAGATCTACGGCGCGATGACGGGGCCGCCGGCCAAGCTGCCCGATCCCGGCTGGGTGCGGATCGGGGCGCAGAGCGGCGTCGGGCGCCGCACCCCGATCCCCCTCTCGAGCGGCGCGACCGCCTACCGCTTCTACCTGGTGTGGATCACGAAGCTCCCGCCCGGCGCGAGCCAGGCCAAGGTGGCCGAGATCGCGATCCTGCGCTAGCGGGTTTCACGCGTACTCGTAGAACCCGCGGGCCCGACTTGCGCCCCAGGCGGTGGGGGGAGCGAGTTGCAGGCGGCGTAGAGCACGTCGGCCGCTACCCGCGGGTACCCGATGCGGTACCCAGGGGTAGCGGACCCGGGGAAGCTGCCAGGCTCAACGTGCGCGAGCCCGGTGAAGTCGCACAGCGCCAGCGGTCAGAACCGGTGAGACCGTTCGGCCTGGTGGCGCTCGAGCGCCAGGGCCACGAGGCGGTCGAGCACCTCGGGGTAGGGCAGCCCCGAGGCGGCGAAGAGCTTGCCGAACACGCTGGTCTCCGTCTGCCCGGGCATCGTGTTGAGCTCGTTGACGAGCACCTCTTCGCCCTCCACGAAGAAGTCGACGCGGGCAAGGCCCGCGCAGCCCGTGCGCCGGAAGGTCTCCACCGCAAGCGAGCGCACGCGCTCGCGCACCGCGGAGGCCAGGCGCGCGGGGACCACGAGCTCCATCCCTCCCGGCGTGTACTTCGCCTCGTAGTCGTACCACTCCGCGTCGATGACGATCTCTCCGGGCTCCGACGCGAGCGGATCGCCGTTGCCTAGCACCGAGCACTCGACCTCGAGCCCGGCGGAGGAGGCCTCGACGATGGCCAGGGCGTCGTGCGCGAAGGCCAGCTCGAGCGCCGGGGGGATCTCCTCGGAGGCGGCGGCGCGCACGATCCCCACCGAGGAGCCGAGTCGGGCGGGCTTGACGAAGACGGGAAGCCCGAGCCCGGCCAGCGCGCCCTCGACCTCCGCCTGCTCCTCCCTCCACTCGTGCTCGCGCACTCCGCGGTAGGCGACCTGGGGCACTCCCGCGCGCGCCATGAGCTCCTTGAAGAGCACCTTGTCCATGCACAGCGCCGAGGCGGCCACGCCGGCGCCGACGTAGGCCACGTCGAGGCACTCGAGCAGCCCCTGGACCGTGCCGTCCTCGCCGAAGGGCCCGTGCAGCACCGGGAAGGCCACCTCGGCGTCGAGCAGCCCGCGCCCGGGGCGCAGGGCGAGCTCCTCCCCGTCGTGGCGCCACACGCCGTCGTGGTCGATCTCCACCGCCAGCACCGCGTGCCCCGCGCGGCGCAGCCCGTCGGCCACCGATGCCCCCGAGGCCAGGGAGACGTCGTGCTCCGAGGACCGGCCGCCGCAGAGCACGGCCACCCGGTGGCCGGGGCTCACGGGGTGCGAGGGGGCGTCGGCCCCGTGCCCGTGCCTCCGCCCGGGGGCGGCGTGGAGGGCGTCGTCGACCCACTGCCCGGCTTCGGCTTCGACGGGGCCTTGAAGCGCCCGACGACGATGCCCACCTGCGCGCCCTTCCTCTGCCGGGTGCCGGCCGCGGGGCTCTGCCCGAGCACCTTCCCGTCCTGCTCGGGACGGGTCACCGTCTTGTCGCGGGTCTGCACGCCGAACCCGGCCGCCTGGATCGCCGAGATCGCCGCGCTCTCCGACATGCCCGTCACCCCCGGCACCGTGGCGTTCTCGGGCGCCTTGGCCACCGTGAGCCTCACCGACGATCCCTTGGCGACGGTGGTCCCGCCGCTCGGCGACTGGCTGAGCACGGTGCCCGGTGACTGTGACTGGGAGACGACCTGGTTGACGCTGACCTGCAGCCCCTGGTTCATGAGGTTGTTGCGAGCGGTGTCCACCTGCTCGCCGGTGACGTCGTGCACCGTGACCTTGCCGGGGCCCGAGGAGACGGTGAGCAGGACCGTCGTGCCCTTGTCGGCGGTGGCGCCCGAGGCCGGCTCGGTGGAGATGGCCTGGCCGGCGGCGACCGTGTCGGAGGGCCGGCTCTGCACCTGCGCCCGGAAGCCCGCCTTCTTCAGCGCCCCGATCGCCGCGGCGCGGGAGAGCCCGGCGACCGGGGGCACGCTGGCCTGCCCGGGGCCGGAGGAGACCGTCAGCGTGACGGTCGAGCCCTTGTCGATCGACTGCCCGGGCGACGGGATCTCCTTGATCACCTGGTCCTTCGGGGCTCCGTTCGTCTGGCGGATCACGTTGGGCTGGAAGCCGGCGTTCTGGAGGATCGTGGCGGCCGTCGCCTGATCCTTGCCGACCACGTTCGGCAGCGGCACCTGAGGCGTGGAGGAGCGGTGCGGCGCGAGCAGGAGCGCCGCGGCGATCCCCGCGCCGATGAGCAGGAGGAGGAGCGCGGCCAGCCACGGCCAGCGGGTGCGGCGGCGAGGGTCCAACGGATCCTCGGGGGGCGGGGCCAGCACCTCCTCCTCGACGACGCCGACCGGCACCGGCGCCATGAAGGCGGTCTCCTGCCCGGCCGCGCCGTCGGCCATCCGGGCGCGGACGTCCTCCAGCGCGGCGATGAACGCATCGGCATCGGCCGGGCGGCGCGCCGGGTCCTTCTCGAGCGCCCACATCACCACGGTGTCCAGCGCCGGAGGCACGCGTGGCTCGACCGCGCTCGGTGGCGGCGGGGTCTCCGTCACCTGCTTGAGCGCGATGGTGACCGCGGTGTCCCCGTCGAAGGGCACGCGTCCGGTGAGGAGCTCCCACAGGATCACGCCGACCGCGTAGAGGTCGGACTGCGCGCTCACCGCATGGCCCTGGGCCTGCTCGGGGGACAGGTATTGCGCGGTGCCCATGATCGAGCCGGTCTCGGTCATGTCCGAGGCGCCGGCGCGCGCGATGCCGAAGTCGGTGACCTTCGCCCGGCCCTCGTCGTCGACGATGACGTTGTGCGGCTTCAGGTCGCGGTGGACGATCCCCCGCTTGTGGGCGAAGCGTGCGGCCTTGAGGATCTGGAGCGTGAGGTCGATCGCGCGCAGCGGATCGAGCGGAGCCTCCTGGCGCACGACCTCCTTGAGCGAGCGCCCCTCGAGGTGCTCCATGGCGATGTAGTACGTGCCGTCCCACTCGCCGCGGTCGTAGACGCCTACCACGTTGGGATGCTGGAGGCCCGCGGCGCTCGAGGCCTCACGGCGGAAGCGCTCGACGAAGTCCTCGTCGATGGCGAAGCGGCGGTGCAAGAGCTTCAGCGCCACCTTGCGCCCGAGCTGGTTGTCCTGGGCGCAGAAGACGTCGCCCATCCCGCCCGAGCCGATGCGGCTCACGACGCGGTAGCGCTCGTCGATGACGGTCTCGGGGGCGATCTCAGCCATGCTTCAACAGGCTCTCCATGACGGCCTTGGCGATGGGCGCGGCGACCGTGCCGCCGAAGCCGCCCTGGGAGCGCTCGACGGTGGCGGCGATCGCCACGCGGGGATTCTTCGCGGGGGCGAAGGCGATGAACCAGGGCTCGGTCAGGTTCGAGCCCTGCGTGCCGACCTGCGCGGTGCCGGTCTTGCCGGCGACGTCGATGCCGCTCAGCGCCGCCTGGGTGCCCGTTCCCTCCTTGACCACCTGCTGCATCATCGTCCCGAGATCGGCGGCCGCGCGGGACGACATGACCGTGCTCTGCACCCGGGGGGTGACCACGCTCACCGTGCGCCCGACGCGGTCGATGATCCGGTCGGTGAGGTGGGGGCGCATGAGCCGGCCCCGGTTCGCGACCGCGCTGGCCACCAGCGCCATCTGCAGCGGCGTGACCCCGAGGCCGCCCTGACCGATCCCCACCCGCCCCGTGTCGGTCTGCTGAGACCCGGGGCCCAGCGGCTTGCCACGGAACGAGTACACCCGGCTCACGGCGAGCTGGCTCGAGGGATAGTCGAGCCGCGGCTGGGAGTAGAAGCCGAAGCGCGTCATGTACTTGGCCAGGGTGGCGCGCCCGAGCTGCAGCGCGACGTGGGCCCACACGGTGTTGACCGACTTGGTCAGGGCCGTGGTGAGGTCGATCGCCCCGAACTGCTCCCCGGCGTCGTTGGCCAGCGGCACGCCGGAGACGGTGATCGGGGAGCGTCCGCTGAGCACGGAGGACGGCGTGAACCGGCCCGAGTCCAGCGCGGCGGCGGCGGTCACCACCTTGAAGGTCGAGCCGGGCGGGTAGTGCGCCTGGGTGGCGCGGTTCAGCAGCGGCGAGCCCTCGGCGGCCTGGGCGCGGGCGTCGGGGAGGTGGTTGGGGTCGAACCCCGGCGCGCTGGCCATGACCTTGACCGCGCCCGTGCTCGGGTCGAGGGCCACCACGGCCCCGTTGCGGCCGGCGAGCTGGTCGAGCGCCACCTTCTGAGCGGCGGGGTCGAGCGTGGTCACCACGTTGTTGCCCTGGCGCTCCTTGCCCGAGAGCTGGGTGAAGATCGACCCGAGCTCGTTCCCCGTCCCGCTCAGCGCCGCGTCGCGGGAGCGCTCGAGCCCCACCCGCTCTCCCTGGGCCACGTTGGCGTACCCCACCGCCTGCGCGAAGAGCGCCGGGGACGGGTAGCGGCGCCCGAAGGTGTGCCCGGCCGCCGGGACGCTCCGAGCGAGCACCGTCTTGCCGTCGGCGGCGAGGATGAGCCCCCGCCGGATGCGCAGCTCCTGCAGCAGGGTGCGCGCGTTGCGCGGGTTGTCCCGCAGGGCGCTCGCGCGGAAGACCGTCCACCACGAGGTGCCTCCCGCGAGCAGGGCGAAGAGCACCATGAAGAAGACGTAAAGACGGATGATGGGCCTGGTCACGCCGGCCTCCGCGCGCGGTCGGAGACGAGCAGCAGCAGGGCGAGCAGCACGAAGTTCGCCACCAGGGAGGAGCCCCCGTAGGAGATGAAGGGCAGGGTCACGCCGGTCAGCGGGATCACCTTGGTCACCCCGCCGACGATCACGAAGACCTGGAGCGCGAGCACCGAGGTGAGCCCGGTGGCCAGGAGCGTCGAGAACGAGTCGCGGGCGAGCATGGCGATCCGGAAACCGCGCTCGACGATCAGGAGGAAGATGAGCAGCACCGCGCAGGCCCCGAACAGGCCGAGCTCGTCGGTGATCACCGCGTAGATCAGGTCGGTCTGCGGGGCGGGCAGCAGCGACTGGCCGTGGGGGAGGTTCAGGATCGCCTGGCCGAAGCCCTGGCCGAAGAGCCCGCCGTCGCCCTGGGCGAAGAGCGACTGAGCGAGCTGGTAGGAGCCCCCGACCTTGTCGTAGAGCGCGGGGCGGAAGGGGTGGAGCCAGGCCTGCACGCGGTCCTGCACGTGGGGCGTGTGGGTGCCCAGGAACCACGAGCCGGCCGCGAAGAGCGCGACCCCCACGGCGACGAACGACGCGCGGTTGGTGGCCACGTAGAGCACGGCGAGGAAGCCGCCGAAGAACATGAGCGAGGAGCCGAGGTCGCGGATCACCAGGAGCAGCAGCATCGAGGCGCCCCATACCGCCAGCAGCGGCCCGAGCTGCTTGAGCGGCGGGAAGGTCAGCCCGAGGAACCGCCGCGCGCCGAGCACGAGGACCTGGCGGGTGTCGCGCAGGTAGGAGGCGAGGAAGACGACGATCGCGATCTTCGCCAACTCGGCAGGCTGGAAGGCGCCGAGCAGAGGGATCCGGATCCCCAGGTAGGCGCCGTTGGTCTGGGCCCCGAGGCCCGGGACCCGGGGGAGCATTAGGAGGACGAGGCCGGCGACCGCGATCGTGTAGCGGTAGCGCTCGAGGCGCCGGTAGTCGCGGAAGAGGACGATGGTGAGCGCGAAGAGCGCGAGGCCGAGCACGAACCACAGCGCCTGGTGGCCCGCGAGGCTCGGCTTGATCCGGTAGATCATCACGATCCCGAACGACGCGAGCAGGGCCACGAGCGGGAAGAGGTAGGGGTCGGCGTGGGGCAGCGTGATGCGCAGGACGATGTGCGTGACCAGGCAGAGCCCGAGGAACATCGCGCCGAAGGTGAGCGAGGCGTTGGAGAGGGCGGCCTGGCGCTGGATGAACACCGCGGCAAAGCCGGCGGTGACGAGCAGCGAGGCGGGCACGAGGGCGAGGAGCTCGCGGTTGCGGGCGCTCATCCGGAGAGCCTCCCGAGCTCGAGCAGGCGCACGAGGTTGCGGGCGTCGCGCTCGGAGCGCAGCGAGTGGTCGAGGAGGGCTCGCCGCCGGTCGGCCGGCACGGCTGCGGCGGGGACGCCGGAGACGTAGAACTTCTCGTAGAGGTGGATCCCGGCCGGAAGGTCGTAGGGCACGCCACGGAACACGGTGACCGTTCCCCCGCCGTTCGTGCCCAGGAAGAAGACCTGCCGCGAGGCCAGCCAGGCGCCGAAGAGCAGCGGCAGGGAGACGATGAGGACCGTGAGGGCGATCGCGAGCTTGCGCCGGAAGCGCCGCGGGGGGGCGGCCGCCGGCGCCGGGGCCGTCGGGCGACGGTGCCGCGCGCCCGACTCGGCGCGAGGCGCGGGGGCCCGGGCGGCCGTCCGGGAGGCGGGCGCGACCGCGAGCGCCGGGGAGGATCCGGTGGGCTGCTCGTCGGCGTGCGGCACGCCGTCGGTCCCCTCACCGCCCGGTCGGGCCCGGTCGACGTCCTCGAGGCGGAAGAGGACGACCGTGATGTTGTCGCGCCCACCCGCCTCGTTGGCCGCCTCGATGAGGCTCCGGCCGGCGTCGCGCAGCGTCCCGGCGGAGCGCAGGACGTCGCCCACCGTCTCCTCCCCCACCATCGAGGTGAGCCCGTCCGAGCACAGGAGCACCACATCGCCGTGCTGGGCGCGGTGCGTGCGGGTCTCGATCTCGACGTCGGCCTCGGGGCCGAGGGCGCGCGTGATGATGGAGCGGCCCGGGTGGTAGGGCGCCTCCTCCTCGGTCAGCTCCTGTTGGTCGATCAGCGCCTGGACGAGCGAGTGGTCGCGGGTCAGCCGCCGCAGCTCCCCGGCCCGCAGCAGGTAGGCTCGCGAGTCGCCGACGTGGGCGATCGAGACCTCGCACTCGCCCACGTAGGCCGCGGTCAGCGTCGTGCCCATCCCGGCGCGGTCGCGGTCGCTCCGCGAGAGCTCGTGGATGCGTGCGTTGGCCTCGCGCGCCCGGACGGCCAGGCGCTCCTCCGGGCTGCCCTCCTCGGGCAGGCCGGGCGCGAAGGCCTCCACCGCGATCTGGGAGGCCACCTCCCCAGCCTTGGCCCCGCCCATGCCGTCGGCGACGACGAACACCGGCACCCGCGCGTAGAGGGAGTCCTCGTTGGCCCGGCGCTGGCGCCCGGTGTCGGTGTCCTCGAAGTGCTCGGCGACGCGCAGCATCGAGTGCTCAGGTCTCGTAGGAGAACTCGCTGTCGCCGATCCGCACGCGGTCGCCCGGGTGCAGCGGCTGCGGGCCGCCGAGCGGCTCTCCGTTGAGGAACGTGCCGTTGGTCGAGCCGAGGTCCTCGAGCACGAGCACGCCCCCCTGGCGCACGATCCGCGCGTGCCGGCTCGAGGCGAACGCGTCCTCGAGCTGGATCTCGACGTCGCCGCGGCCGAGCGTCGCCCCCTCGGCGATCTCGTAGGCCGCGCCCCGTTCGTGGCCCGGCGCGCTCTCGACCACCAGCCGCGGGTCGAGGCGGTCGAGGGCGTCGGGCGCGAGTCCCGCCGAGGCGTCGTACATGCCGGTCGCGTCGGCCGAGGGCGCCTCGGCCTCGGGGCGGCCCTCCGCGCCCGCCGGCCGGCGCAGGTCCTTGAGCGCCGAGCGCGCGACCCACAGCAGGAAGAGGTAGAGGACCGCGAGGAAGCCGAACTTCAGCGCGACGGAGACGGGCTCGAGCATGCCGTGGCGCTCCTACTCCAGCGCGAACTCGAGGGAGGCGTGCCCGAGCTCGATCCGGTCGCCGGAGACGAGCACCTGCGGACGATCGAGCCGCTCGCCGTTCACCGAGACCCCGTTGGTGGAGTTCAGGTCGGAGAGCACCCAGGAGCCCCCGCGCGGACGGATCTCGGCGTGCCGGCGCGAGACGTTCTCATCGTCGAGCACGATGTCGCACTCGCGGCTGCGGCCGATGGCCGCTCCGCCGGGGCCCACCACCATCCGCTTGCCCTTCACGAGCAGCAGGGCGGTCGACTGGCGCGTGTGGGCGCGCTCCTCGAGCGGTTCCGAGAGGCGCTCGGCGGCGGAGTAGACCATGGTGTGTCCCGCGCTGCCCTGCTCGGGCTCCCGGTCGGGGCGGCTGCTCGGCTGCACTACGCGGGCCTGGATCCCGAACTCGCCGAGGCGCAGGCGCTCGTCGGTGCGAAAGGTGATCTGCGGGCGCGAGAGCAGGGCGAAGCGCTCGCCTCGGGCGTGCTCGAGCAGGTAGCCGGCGAGCTCGGTCTTGAGCGCCTCCTCGTAGTCGGAGAACCGCTCGCGGTCGGGAGGCGACAGGTAGACCGAGTACTCGTTGGGCACGTAGACGCGGGAGACCGAGAGCGACTTGTGCTCCTCCATCTCCCGCGTGAGCCGGCGGGCGATCTCCACCGGGCGCACCTCGGAGCGGAAGGCACGCGAGAACGTGCCCTCGACGAGGCCGGCGATCTTGCTCTCGAGGGTCTTGAGGACGGTCATGGGACGCGCGCGAGGCGCCGGTCCATGCTACGTAACTCCCGTCGAGGGGTAGAGCCGCCCGCGGCGGCGGCGGGCGAGCCCGACGGCGAGGAGGGCGGCGACCACGGCGCCGGGCAGCGCGCCGCGAGGCGCCGCCTCGGGCACCGAGCCCCGCAGGGCGTGGCCCAGCGCCTCGAGTCCCCCGGCCAGCCCAGCGGCCCACACGGCGCCGAGCAGGAGGTCGGCCGCCAGGTGGCGCCCGCGGACGAGGAGCGGGAGCACGGCCGCCGCGAGCGCCCAGAGCGCCGCCGTGGCGAGGACGCCGGAGGAGGCGAGGAGCGCCAACGCATGCCCCGCCTGGGCGACCGAGGCGCGCACGGCGGACGCCGCCGGCGCCCCCGGCCCGGCGCCGAAGAGCAGCACGCGCCCCGAGCCGGCCTCGGCCAGGCAGAGCCACCAGAGCCCGAGTGCGCCGAGCGCCGCCCGCCGCCACAGCGAGCCAGCCTGTCCGGCCAGGGCGGGGAAGGCCCCGGCGAGCAGGACGAGTCCGAGGGCGGGCGCGAGGGCCGGCGCCGTCCACGCCCGGCCCGAGCGGCGCAGGAGCAGCGGGGGAGCGGCGAGGGCGAGGGCGAGCAGGACGGCAACGCCGGCCGCACCGGGGCGCGCGGCGACCCACGCCGTGAGCGCGGCGGCCACCGCCAGCCAGCCCGCGCGCGGGAGCACGGCGACGAGCGCCGCGACGGCGACCCCACCCACCGCGGGCGCCAGCAGGGGCGGGCCCGGGTGGATCGAGAGCGCGGCGACCACGAGCACGCCCGCGCCCAGTCCGGCGGCGACCCGGGGGCCCGGCCCGCGCAGGCGCCCGGCGGGCACGCCCGCGAGCGCCGGCGTGGCGATCGTGCCGCCCTCGTCGCTCACGTCGGGCAGCGACTCGGCCAGGGCCTCGCGCAGCTCGGCCACCGCGCCCCGCTCCTCCGGTCGCGCCCGCAGGGCGAAGTCCAGCGCCTCGCCCAGGGCCACGGGCAGGTCCCTGCGCCGGCGCCGCAGCGGCGGGATCGGAGATCCGAGCCGACGCGCGGTCGCCGCGGCCCCGGCCGCCCGGACGGGGTTGGCGCCGGTCAGCGCCTCGTAGAGCACGAGGGCGAGGGCGTAGAGATCCGCGGCGGGCCCGACTCGCTCACCCTCGGCCTGCTCGGGCGCCATGTAGGCGAGCGTGCCCACCACGTCGCCCGTGCGCGTGAGCATCTCGCCGCCGGCGACGTGGGCGACGCCGAAGTCGGTGAGCTTGGCCACGCCGGCGCCGCGCTCGGGCTCCTCGGGGACCATGACGTTCGAGGGCTTGACATCGCGGTGGACGACCCCGTGGGCGTGGGCGTGGTCGAGGGCGTCGCAGAGCACGACGCCGATGCGCAGGACATCGCGGTCCGACAGGGCACCTCGCGCGATCAGCTCGGCGAGGGTCTCGCCGTGTACGAGCTCGGAGACGAGGTAGGCCCGCTCGGCGTCGGCGCCCGCCTCGTAGAGCATGACGATCGCCGGGTGGTTGAGCCGCGCCGCGGCCAGCGCCTCGCGCTCCTCGCCGCGATGGCCCCCCAGCGGGATCTCCTTGACGGCCACCGCCCGGGACAGGCGCTCGTCGTGGGCGAGCCACACCGTGCCGAACGCGCCGGCACCGAGGCGCCGTCGCAACCGGTAGCGGCCGAGGACGACCGGGGCGGCGAGGGCGGGCGCGTCGGTCGCGGCGTAGCCGGTCGCGCGCACAGCCGTGGGTTGCGACCGGGCCACCGAGCTCCCTTCGACGCCGCGGGGCGCGACCCTGCCGCCGCCCGGCCGGTCATACTGGCCCGTCCCGGCTGAAGGGAAAGGCGTACGTGTCGTTCTTCGAGGAGGGAGACGGACCGCGCACGGTCCGCACCGGGCGAGCGCCGCGGCGCTCGTCGGACGCGGGCCGCGGACCGCGCGATCCGCAGCAGCTCAGGGTGCGTCGCGCGGTCGCGCTCGGCGCGGCCGTGCTCGTGGCCCTCCTGCTCGTTCTCGGGATCAGGAGCTGCGTGAGCGGCGCCGCCAAGCGGGCGCTGCGCGACTACAACGGCTCGGCCGGGGCGATCGTCCAGGCCTCGGACACCAAGGTCGCGAGGCCGCTCTTCGCACAGCTCACCGGCGCGGCGGGCCGCGCCCAGCGGGCGGCGCCCGACGTCCAGAACGGGTTCAACGACCTGCGCGTCGAGGCCGACGGAGAGCTGCGCCGTGCGGAGCGGCTCTCCGTGCCCGGCGAGCTCGAGGGCGCCCACCGCGACCTCCTCCTCGTGCTCGAGCTCCGCCGCGACGGCGTGGCGCGGATCGCCGAGCAGATCCAGCCCGCCCTCGGATCCTCCAGTGGCCCCGCGATCGCCGCGATCGCCGGGCAGATGGGGCAGTTCCTCGCCTCCGACGTCGTCTACTCCCAGCACGTCGCCCCCCTGATCGGCGAGAAGCTGGCCTCCAAGGGCGTCGGGGTGGGAGCCGGCGGCGAGGAGGTCGCCTCCTCCCGCTTCCTTCCCGACCTCGGGTGGCTCGACTCGGGCTACGTGGGCGCTCAGCTCACCGGTGGCGCGGGAGTCGCGGCCAAGCGCGGCAAGCCGGCGCCGGGCTCCCACGGCCACGCGCTGAGCTCGGTTTCGGTCGGCGGCGTGGCGCTCGTCGCCGGCGGGACCACCAACCGGGTCGCGGCCGGCGCCAGCCCCACGTTCACCGTCAAGGTCCTGAACCAGGGCCAGAACGCCGAGACCGACGTCCCCGTCAAGGTCTCGATCACCGGAGCCGGAGCGCCGATCGAGGCGACGAAGTCGATCGCCCGCAGCCCGGCCGGGGCGGCGAGCACGGTCGACGTGCCGCTGAGCGCCCCACCCCCGGCGGGGCAGCCGCTGAGCGTGAAGGTCACGGTGGCCGGCGTGCCGGGCGAGAGCACGCTCTCCAACAACACCCAGACCTACACCGTCGTCTTCGGCTGACCGACGGCACGGCGGGCGCTCGGGAGGCGCGCGCCTCCCCGCGCCCTATCCTTCGCCGCGCCGTGCACGACCTGACCACCTCCCCCACGGGGATCGTCGCCCTGGCCGGAGCCGCGGTCGCCGTCCTCGCCCTCGCGCTCGCCGGAGCCGCGTCGCTGCGCATCCGCCGGCTGCGCCAGGCGCAGATCGCGGTGCTCGGCGAGGAGCACCACGACCTCGTGAGCCATGCCGCCGACCTGCAGCGGGAGTTCCGCGTGCTGCACGACTACCTCGAGGACACCGCGTCCCGGCTGCACGAGCGGATGGACCACGCCGAGCAGCGCCTCGACGGCTCGATCGCCTACCGCGCGCTCGTGCGCTACGACGCCTACAACGAGATGTCGGGCCGCCAGTCGACCTCGATCGCGCTGCTCGACGCCTCGCGCTCGGGCGTGGTGCTCTCCTCGATCCACCATCGCGACTCGACCCGACTCTACGCCAAGCAGGTCAGCGACGGCCGCGGCGAGCTCGAGCTCTCACCCGAGGAGGAGGAGGCGGTGCAGCTCGCGCTCGGGGCCAACGGCGCCGGTCCGGCGAGCGCCTAGGAGCGCCGGCGCGCGTCGGAATGCGGATCGGCTACCTCGGCCCCGAGGGAACCTTCAGCCACGAGGCCCTGCGGGCGCTGGGAGTCGGCGCGCCCGACGGCGATGACCGGCTCGTCGAGCTCGCGAGCGTCCACGCCACGGTCATGGCGGTCCACGAGGGCGAGGTGGACCGCGCCCTGGTGCCGATCGAGAACTCGCTCGAGGGATCGATCAACGCGACGCTCGACGCGCTGGCGGCCGAGACCGAGGAGGTGGTCATCGTCGGCGAGGTGGTGCATCCGGTTCACCACTGCCTCGTGGTTCGAGAGCCGATCGCGCTGGAGCGGATCCGCACGGTCGCCTCCCACCCGCAGGCCAACGCACAGTGCGCGCGGTTCCTGCGCACGGAGCTGGGCCGCGCCCGGGTCCTCCCGGCGGCCTCCACCGCCGACGCGGTACGCGCCCTCGCCGAGGGCGGACGCGCGCAGGCGGCACTCGGCACCCGCCTCGCCGCGGAGCTCTACGGCGGCCAGGTCCTGCGCGCCGGCGTCGAGGACGATCCCGAGAACGAGACCCGCTTCGTGTGGATCGCGCGGCGCGAGAGCCCCCCTCCCGACGGAGCCGCCCCGTGGAAGACCTCCGTGGTCTTCTGGGGTCCCGGCGCCGAGGCCCCGGGCTGGCTCGTGCGCTGCCTCTCCGAGCTCGCCTTCCGCGGGGTAAACCTGACGCGCATCGAGTCGCGCCCGCGCCGGCAGGGGCTCGGGCGCTACATGTTCTTTCTCGACCTCGACGGGCGGGACACCGATGTGCCCGTGACCGCGGCCCTGGAGGCCATCTCCGGGCAGGTCGAGCGGCTGCGCGTCCTGGGCTCCTATCCGGCGGCGTGATGGGCCTGCGGACGCGCGCGGCTCGGTACACTGGCGCCCGGTCCCACCTCATGAGCACGTCCGTCGTACCACCCGCCCCAGCCGGGTCCGCGCCGCCCCCAGAGCACCAGCGGCGCGGGCGGGAGCATGGCGGTCGGGTGCTCGTCCTCAACGCGACATACGAGCCCATCAACGTCTGCACCGTGCGCCGCGCGGTGGTGCTCCTCCTCAAGGAGAAGGCCGAGGTGCTCGAGCGCGCGAGCTGGGAGCTCCGCGGCGAGCACACGTGCGTCCCGCGGCCCGTGGTCATCCGCCTGCGGACCTACGTGCGCGTGCCGCGTGACACGCACCGGCGCAAGATCACCCGGCGCGCGGTGTTCGCCCGCGACGGCTGGTCCTGCCAGTACTGCGGCACCCGCGGCAGCCTCACCGTCGACCACGTCGTCCCGCGCTCGAAGGGCGGCCCGTCGAGCTGGGACAACATCGTCGCCTCGTGCGCGCCGTGCAACCGGCGCAAGGCCGACCTGATGCCCCGGCAGGTCGGCATGTCGCTGCGCCGCCCTCCGCGGACGCCCGGACCGCAGGTCTTCATCCAGGTGGCGAGCCCCACCATCCCCGCCGCCTGGCGCCAGTACCTGCCCGAGGCGGCATAGGCCGGGCAAGGCAGCGATGACGGCACAGCGAGCTGGCGACGAGCCGCTGTGCATGACGGCAAGCCGAAGTTGGCTAACGACGTCCGTAGTGCGGCGTCGACCGGCCGCACTGATCCGTCGTGCATGCCGAGTGTCGAGTTGAGGACGCCGTGCGTATCCGGTTGGCTCAGGCTGCGGCCTGGTCACGCCGTGTGATCTGGTTGTAGGTGTTGGGATGGTGGAGGGCGCCGAGTCCGAGCAGGGTTTGGAAGGCGGCCATTGGGGTGCGGCGT
>JAABUQ010004524.1_pt1 | contig 23572 bp, 21 predicted proteins | sample 5560001 | NCBI WGS metagenome assembly JAABUQ01 (sample SAMN10711888, study PRJNA513371) | rock metagenome | isolation source: Antarctica rocks | place: Antarctica: Victoria Land, Finger Mt nord | collected 2015-12-18 | reverse complement strand
GGCAGTTAGTCTGCCTGGAAATTGGTTTACTACAGCTTTAGCTCCGCCAACGTAAAACCTTCTCTTTAATAGGATTGACAAACGCTCTTTTTTCTGCCGTGGAACGGGCAAACTCTGTCTTCAACTGGTAATACCAAAGTGCTTGAGTATCAGCATCCTTAATTAATAATAAATTTGGGTTGTGCTTTAAACCTTCTTGCTGCTTGGCGACAAGTGCCCGATCTTGGTTGATAAATGCCCGGATTAGAGGGCGCAGGAAAGGCTTCATCGGTGCTAACCAAGGTAAAGTCCAATAGAAGGTAGAATTGACTTCTGTCTCTGTTTCTGAAATTGGAGTAACTGCAGTCAAATTGCAGACAGTGTGCTGCCCAGTGCTAATGTATTCAATCCGGACACTGGGTAAGTGAAACGCAATTTCCACTTCTGGAACTCCGCCTAAAAGCCGATAACCATAAGATGTTTTTAGCAATTTATGCTTTTTCATCGCAAACCCGTAGGGCAACGGCTCGAAAGCTTTGGCTTTTTCAAATAGTGTTCTACCACCAGTTCGCCACCACCAAGAACGATGGACAAAAGGACCGTGAGCTGGGTCCATTAAGCCTACTACAGCATGATCTAAGAAGCAAGGAAACTGTACTGTCTCAACCAACTGGTAGGAGCGATCGCCGAAGTAAGGAATCTCTGGAATAGCAATATCGGGCTGGCTAGTCTCATTAGTATTAGCATCTGCCATGTAGATCCAAATATTTCCTTGGACTTCACGCACCGGATATTGCTTCACCCGAAAGCGACTTAGATCGATGTCTTGTCCTTCAACCAGAGATGGGATAGCGGTACAGCGTCCAGTCGAATCAAAGCGCCATCCGTGATAACAACACTCTATTTCATTGCCGTCGAACTGCCCACACGTTAGTGGTACTGCTCTATGGGGACATATATCTCGCAAGGCAAATACTTGACCAGTAAGACTGCGGGCTAAAAGTACAGGTTCGCCAAGTAAGGTCTTTGCCATCATCGCTCCAGGTTTGAGCTGACCGCCTGGTAGGGCATAATACCAAATATTGCGCAAGAAAAAGTTTTGTTTTGCCGTCACGGTTACTTATTTTCTCTAGCAGAGCCAAACATCATTCACTCGTAGAAATTGAATCAGGGTTTTATCTATTTAAGCAACTATCATTTGATCAAGATCATAGAACCTCTCAAGTCAAATTGTTTATCAACGATTCCAAGGAGGTGATTTCCGTTGTCATCTTCGCTACACCCGCTCCAGTCAGGACAAGTTTTTTGCAGCCCCGGCGGTCATTTTACCTATCGAGTCATCGGTCCTTGTTGTCGATTATTTGACCGCGAACAGCTACCCTGGCCCTGCTGTCGATTGGAATGGCAAGGCAAGGAACCGAGTTGGCGGCGGATTGGTCCACGTTTCATTGCTGACATTGCCACTAAAACTGCTCCTTCCTACTGTGTCGAGATCGTCGGACCAGAAACAGCCAGACAGCAATTAGTCGTCACTTTGTACTGGATGAAATTACCTCAGCCAATACAGGAATGGTGGCACTCAAAGAAGCACAAGCTCACTTTGGAATCAACGCCACACGATCTAATAAGCTCCGTTCAAGAGTTGTGAAGCAAAGCGCTTTGGATTCAGCCCTCGTAATCGTTACTATTCATGATGCTACTCACTTATAGATACGAACGGTAAGCGTAAAACGAGTTAAAACGATACATTTTGTCTAACAGACGCATTGCATATGATGACCCAAACACAAGCCGAACTAAAACTATTTACATTTGATGAATTCATTGAATGGTATCCAGAAAACTCAGAAGTACGCTATGAATTACATGATGGGGTAGTTATTGAGATGCCTCAGCCTAAAGGGAACCACTCAAAATTAACTGGTTCTCTTGTTGGCAAGTTGCTTACAGCCATTAGTGAGATTGACAAAACTGATATTTGGTTTATTCCCAGAGAATCTATTGTAAAGCCGAAGCGCGATAGATCCGGGTACGAACCGGACATTATTATTTTAAATCAATCTATCGATACTGAGATGCGATGGGAAACTGAATCAATCATTCAAAACGCAACTTCGGTCAAACTAATAGTTGAAGTAGTTAGTACTAATTGGCAAGACGATTACTACGATAAACTGCGTGATTATGAAGCTATGGGCATTCCCGAATACTGGATTGTAGACTATGCGGCGTTGGGCGGACGTAAGTTTATCGGCAATCCCAAAGTCCCGACTATTTTGGTGTGCGAATTAATTGACGGGGAATATTAAATGACACCATTTAGAGGAGGTGACATGATTGTATCGCCTACTTTCTCACACTTAAACTTGACCGTGCGACAGATTTTTGACATGTAGGCTAAATTCCCGGTATATCTGCCCGATCTCCTGAACGTCTTGGGTTCAGTTATATTCTTGGCGGGGTACTGATGTAAAGCGTTTTGTTCGCAAATTGGGCATCTTATCTGCTGTTGATTTACAATAAATCGCGATCGCTATTGCTGCTGTTATTGAGTATCAGGAAACGCGAGATGATTCATGATAGCAGAGGGGCTATCCAGTGTTGAATTGGAACCATAATCTTGCCACTGTCAAACGTGAGCATAAACCCTGCGTTGGCAGAACATTCGCCAGATGCCCTTGATTTTTGGCGCGAATGAGGATGCCAAGTGTGCCTGTGTAAGTGAGTTGGTATAGATGAGCAATGCGTCTGCCGAGGGCATCATCTAGAATCAGTAGACTACCAGGATTTTCGATGCCCAGGGCAATGACTTCGGCTTCTCATAAGCCCAAATCGGTGACATTAGGTAAAAACACAGCATTGGCAGAAACAATGTTGAGCCAATCAAGTTGTTCAATCATCGGAATGTTAAGTCCTTGGGCAAGTCCAGCCAGCAGTTCTTGCTGCACGGCGGTGGGTACAGTAATGGTGCCCTAGAGGGCTTGTAGTAGGTCAAGGCGCTTGATTTGGTGCAGGTAGAACAGGGGTGACGTGTTGCTGATGACTTGGCGCTCAGGCGTTATCGACATCTTGGACTAGTTCTTCAGCGCTGAGTGTAAAGGGGGAGACTTGGTAGCGACCGAGGGTGTTGAGGAATTCTACCCATGAGAGTCCTGCCAGTTGAGCGGCGCGACTAGAAGAGAGGCGACCTAGTTCAAACAGTTTGACGGCGGCGAGGAGGCACAGTTCATTTTTTTTGACAAGCTTTTCAAGCGTTGGACAACTTCTGCTCAGGATAAATCTTTGCTGTTAAGTACACCTTCTCGCTAACTGTTCCCTAACTCTTCAGACCCCTGAAACGCTAGTGAGCCTAATCATTTCTCTTGGCGGCTGAAGTGAAGCGAAATGGGTAGCGGTAGTTGTTAACCGTCCCACAAGTCACCTAGCGCTGCCAGTCGTCGGTACTTAATGCGACTCACCCAATCTGATGACCAAGCCTCTATACCGTGATATGCAAAGCGCAAAAGTACCAGCGAGACAGGCAATTGAGTCTGAATCCCCTCTAGTAACTACGGCTCTCTGTAGCGCTTGAACTGGTTGATCGGGAAATAGTAGAAAGCATAGCAACCCAGTGGCAAAAGCTTCCTCTGCCATCCAGCCATTACCAGTCGCGGTAGCAAGGGTCGGTGTCACGATCTGCAACCACCAGCGCTGCATCAACACGGTCGAGGACACCAAGACATTCATCCCAACCACGAGCCATGAATTCTTCTGGTGCATCGACATACGGACGCTTCCATTGAGCAAGTCATCATCTTCTTCAAACTGGAACTTGATCGGCCCTGTGGCAAAGGTTGAAGTTGTTAATACTACCTGCAATTTCAGCTCCCTGCTCCTAAGTTCCTAGTGTCAGGTGAGTTACTGTAGGTTTTTCACTTTACCCAAACGATTAGAGCGAATTTCTGTCCGTTACTACATTGATTTGGTAGAGCTTAGCATTTGATTAAATTTCAATTGTGTCAGGTACTACAACGTCAAAGTTATAGAAGCTTAGAACCAAGTAAAATGCTAATGTTGATACCATTTTGTATTAGTTTTACTAGATTTATCATAAAACTTTCTTTAGATAGGTGACATTTACTATATTTCCCTCTTTATCTCACATTACATAAAATATTTGTTATTTTAAGCACATAGACGATCGCACCGATAAGTTAAATTGTTTAGAGAAATTTACGTTTTTCAATCTCAATTCGCTAGATTGAATTAGTTTTAACTAAATTTATGTCATCACTTACTGCTCAACCACTTCAAGCCATTCGTAGTGCTTTTCTAGACTTTGTAGACGATCCATTCTACACGGACGAATCCAGCAGTGTGCGTTATATTCCTGATGGATTATTACTTATCGAAAATGGCGCGATCGTTGATTTTGGCACGTATAACGACCTGCAAAAGCAGTATTCTGGTGTTCCGATTACGGCTTACCCAGATAAATTAATTATGCCAGGCTTTATTGATATTCATGTTCACTATTCGCAATATGAAACGATCGCTGCCTATGGAGAGCAGCTTTTGGAATGGTTAAATAAATATGTGTTTCCCACTGAAGGTAAGTTCAAGGATAAAGAATATGCGAAAAAAATGGCATCGCTATTTCTAGATGACTTGCTGAGAAATGGCACAACAACTGCCTTAGTTTTTGCCACAGTACATCCTCAATCAGTCGATGCATTTTTTGAGGAAGCCAGCAGTCGTAATCTCCGGATGATTGCCGGAAAAGTGATGATGGATCGCAACGCTCCCAGCTTTCTCACGGATACTCCTAAAAGTAGTTATGAACAGAGCAAACAACTAATTCAGAAATGGCATAATAATGGACGTTTATTATATGCAGTCACACCTCGATTTGCACCGACTTCCACACCTGAACAACTAGATTTAGCTGGAAAGCTGCTGCAAGAATTTCCTGATGTTTACATGCATACGCATCTATCCGAGAATCTGAAGGAAGTGGCGTGGGTAGCAGAGTTATTTCCTGAAAGTACAGGCTATCTGGATGTGTACGATCGCGCTGGATTGGTGGGCGAAAAATCCGTCTTCGCTCATGGCATACACCTGACGGATGCTGAGTTTAAACGGTTATCAGAAACGAAAGCGATCGTGGCATTTTGTCCAACTTCAAATTTATTCTTAGGTAGTGGACTCTTTAAGCTCCTGCAAGCAAAATCAAGTGAATATCCTGTCAAGGTTGGTTTGGGAACGGATGTGGGGGCAGGAACAAGCTTATCGATTTTACATACAGCTCATGAAGCTTATAAAGTTGTGCAACTTCAAGGTGAATCTCTCTCGGCATTTAAAGCGCTGTTTTTAGCTACCCTTGGTGGAGCAAAAGCACTTTCGCTAGATGATAAAATTGGTAATTTCGATCGGGGCAAAGAAGCCGATTTTATTGTTTTAGATTTACAGGCAACGCCAATAATGGCAACTCGCAATCAAGGACTACCAGTACAATCGCTGGAGGAACTTGCCGATAAAGTTTTTGCGATGATAATTTTAGGGGACGATAGAACCGTTCATGCGACTTATATTGCGGGAGAACTAGCTTATCAACAATAGATCTATTCTGGAAGTCAGGGTAAGGGTTAAAGGGAAAAGGACCAATCCCCGTTAACCTTTCCCCTGATAATAACTACTTTTATTTACCCCAAATATTTTGCCACCAAGAAGTAGGTGTTTGAGTAATATTGGCTTTGGAGCGGATGTTTTGAATATCCCATCCAGTCAGTTTTGCCAGAGTCTGAGCTTGTGATTCTAACCTTGTATTCAGTGTCTTTTTGTATTGTTGACCGTTCTCACACTTAATCTCGCCTGTAAAAGCATGGCGGAGTATATATCTACCTTGAAATGACTGCCGATTTGACGTTTCTTGAAACATTAAATCTTCTGGGAATTTACCACGAGTATAGCGGACATGTATCCGGGTAATAAATACATTATTTGGTGTTTCTGGTGTCAGCCAAAATACTCCTGCCTGACGCAATTCTTCTGATGTTAAAGGTATGGCAGAGCAAGGATCGCAGCTACTCATATCCCAGGCATACTCTAAAAATGCTACCTTTTTGTCTTCACGAGTGTATGCGGTTTTGAACATCGCTTTGTAGAACTCGCCAAACTCGTTCTTGACGTACAAGGGGATCTCTGCATCAGACGGGACATTTACCATGCGGTAGTTAGTAACTTCAGCTTGACCTTTGGGCGACAACAAGTAGACAATCAAATCTTGTTCTGTTGTAGCATTAATCATGCCGAGGCGAATTGGTAGCATGAATTTGGGAGATTCATATGCCATCTGTAATGGGCGGAGAAATTGAGTACCTGAGTTATGAAATTCTGTGAGATTGACTTTAGCCACAAAGAATTTCATCTGTTGACGAATATAAGGTCCCAGTAACTGTTTCGCTCCTTGAGGTATTCGGTACCCGTTACGCAACAGCCAAGTCTCTAGTCCATTAGATTGCTTGGCACTGAGAATTACGATGTCATATTCTCCGACTGTAAAGCGGGCTTCTACTGTGACACCTAAAGCGCGATCTCTGTTGCTGCTTAGCGCATCTTCCCTTCGTGGAGGTGCTGCCATCGGCACTGCATTCTTATACACGTACTCTGCACAAGGATCTGGATCGAAATATTCTACTAGTCGAGGCGCACTAAAGGCATCTAGTCGTTCAATGGTTCTAGGTTCGCCAACGTGAACTTGTTCGCGCTGAAGTACTGTTGGCACAGGCACCACGATCGCAAAGTCTTTGACATCCCCTTGATAATCATTTGCCATTGTTAACACTGTGCGATTGTCATTACGAGCAATCACCACCTGGGAAGCTTTGTTGTATAGCTTGGTATCAGCCTTAGATACGTAAAATCCGCAAAAAGCCCAAGCCGCAGGGGTAAAGCAAACCATTATTACACAAATTAAAAGTACAGTAAGTAAGCTCCGAAATAGCTTCACCGTAACCTCCTATGAGTAGCTAAAAGAACACGTCTAGAATACTGACTGAATTTAATTTCAGAAAGTTCGTTTAAGTGTTCAAGATATCTAAAACCAATCAAATTTAAGTTCAGATTGTCCCGACTGATTGACAAAGACACTGAATTTTAGTATCGCTACTAAGGAGACGATCGCACTGCAAGCAATGGTAAGCACTTCCGAAAACTTAGCAACCGCTATTGAATATCACCAAGCAGGTAGACTAATTCAGGCTTCCCAGCTATATCAAGAAATTCTCCAAACCGAGCCAGATCAACTGGAGGCTCTCCAAGGGCTAGGAGCGATCGCTATCTTAACTAGTAGTTACGATCTAGCGATTGAGTGTTTGAGCAAAGCCGTAGCACAAAATCCCTCCAACCCCGATCTACACTACAATTTGGGCAATGCATTGCGAGAATTTGGGCAACAAGAGTCAGCTATTACTCACTACAACCAGGCTCTCACTCTTAACCCGAATTATGCAGAGGTGTACGATGGCTTAGGTAAATCTCTAGAAAAGCTGGGATTCTCAGAGCCAGCGATCGCCTCTTATCAGCAAGCAATTACTCTGCAACCATACCAACCTCAAGCATGGCACAACTTAGGGTTGGCACTACACAAACAAGGAAAGTTAGAAGCCGCGATCGCCTCATATCAACAAGCAATTGCTTTCCAATCCGATTGTGCCGAGTTCCACACCAATCTCGCTCAAGCGCTGCAAGAGCAACAACGTCTAGATGAAGCAATTTCTCATTATGAAATCGCCATTGTCCTCGAACCATACCACGCTAAAGTTTACAACTGGCTAGGAATAGCCTTACATGAACAACGACGACTAGATGAAGCGATCGCTAATTATCAGCAAGCACTATTTCTCTTGCCATCAGCAGACATCTACAATAATTTGGGCATGGCGCTGCAAGAACAACGACGACTAGACGAAGCGATCGCTAATTATCAGCAAGCACTGCTCTTAGAACCCCAATCGGGAGAAGTTTACAACAATCTGGGCATGGCTCTAGAAGCACAGCAAAGGCTAGATGAGGCAATCTCAATCTACGAACAAGCACTGCTCTTACAACCCAATTCCGTCCAAATTCATATCAATTTAGGTTTGGCACTGCGAAAACAGCGGCGGATAGAAGCAGCGATCGCTCACTATCAGCAAGCACTAGCCATCGATCCGAATGCGCTTGAAACCTATACTCACTTGGGTAATGCTCTGCGAGATCGAGGTGAATGGGAAGCATCAATTGGCTACTTTCAACAGGTACTTGCTCTCGATCCCAACTACGTTGATGCCTACAACGGTTTAGGTGTTACCTTCAGCGAATCAGGGCAACTGCAAGCAGCCATTACTCAATATCAAAAAGCACTTAGTCTGAGTCCAAATTACCTGAATGCTCACTACAACTTGAGCATAGCTTGGCTTAAAAGTGGGAACTTTCCTTTAGGATTTGCGGCATATGAATGGCGATGGCAAAAAGAGGATACTCCACCACGCCCTTTCTCGCAACCACTCTGGAATGGCTCAAGCTTGAAGGGTAAAACTATTTTGCTACATGGGGAACAGGGATTTGGGGATCAAATTCAGTTCATTCGCTACCTACCGCTAGTTGCCCAGTTTCAAGGGTATATTATTGTGGAGTGTTCTCCCGAACTAGTCCGTTTATTTACAACTGTGGTCGGGATTGATAAATTGGTGGTAAAAGGTGAAGATCTACCGCCTTTTGATGTTCATGCTCCACTAATGAGCCTACCGCTAATTTTAGGCACTACCCTAGAAACGATACCAGCTCAAATCCCTTACTTTTATCCCACCGCAGCAACACCTATACAGATAGCAACTTTTCCTAATAGCTATTTAAAGGTAGGAATTACATGGGCTGGCAATCCTTTGTACCAAGGAGATGACAAACGTTCTTGTGGCTTAAGCTACTTCTTACCGCTACTAAATCTCCCCAACATTGCCTTCTACAGCTTACAAAAAGGACATCGGGTAGAAGAGTTAACTCAAGCTGAGTTGCCAGTAGCGATCCAGGACTTAAATCCTCTGTTAAATGACTTTGCCGATACTGCCTCGGTGTTGGCACAACTCGACTTAATCATCACTACAGATACATCTGTCGCTCATCTAGCTGGAGCCTTGGGCAAACCAACTTGGGTAGTGCTGTCCTTTTCCCCAGATTGGCGCTGGATGCTAAACCGAGAAGATAGTCCCTGGTATTCAACTCTGCGGCTGTTTCGTCAATCTCAATTAGGGGATTGGGTTGGAGTGATGCAGCGAGTTAAACAGGCTTTAATTGACAATGGCTATTTGAGTGGGGATTAAAGGCGGTTCGATGATGCAGTACACCTAGACACTCTCATAGTTGCTTGACAGCCTTAAATTGTTGCTAGGGTTGTTGACATTGAGTTCAGCAGGCAATCTACCTCCTGAACTCAATGTTATTTTGTTGATTCAAGCCATCACCATGCCGCCATCAACGTTAAAAACTTGACCAGTAATATAGGCAGCAGCAGGATCGGAGGCGAGGAACCGAACCATACCTGCAACTTCTTCTGGTTGACCGTAGCGACCGAGAGGGATATGTTTAAGGATCTCTTCTGACTTCAGATCGTTCGTCATATCTGTAACGATAAAACCAGGAGCAACAGCGTTAACAGTGATGCCGCGAGGAGCGAACTCTTTGGCGATAGTTTTGGTAAACCCCATTACCCCTGCTTTAGCAGCACTGTAGTTGGCTTGACCGGGGTTGCCCATTTGACCAGCAACTGAGGTAATATTAATAATGCGCCCAGCACGTTGTTTGAGCATTACTTTACTAACAGCGCGGGTACATAAGAAAACACCAGTCAGATTAAGGTCAATTACCGCTTGCCAGTCTTCTGGTTTCATTCGTAATAACAGAGTGTCGCGAGTGATACCAGCATTGTTGACTAAGATATCAACGCGGCTCCACTTTTCCATCACGTTACTTAACAAAGCTTCTACCTGTTCGGCTTGGGAGACATCAGCTTGAAGTGCGATGGCTTCGCCTGCCGTAGGCATCGCGCTACTTCCCGCCGCCACAATTTCCTCTACTACCTGCTCGGCTGCTGCTTTAGAACTAGCGTAGTTGACTACCACACTTGCTCCCTCTGCCGCCAGCGCTAAGGCGATCGCTTTACCAATTCCACGAGAAGCACCAGTTACAATTGCTACTTTATTGTGCAACCGTGGCAAATTTTCTGGCAATTCCATCTCAAATTCATCCTATTTATTATCGCGTTAACTATCTTAGAGGAATCTGTTGTCGGAACTAACAGCGATCGCGGCTAGGATTGAAAGAGAAAATTATTTGGTTTGGTTGTATGGCAGTCAAAAAGAAATTTAGTAACTTTGAAGAGTTACTGTCTGGTTCTGATGTACCAGTGTTAGTTGATTTTTATGCTAGTTGGTGTGGTCCTTGTCAGATGATGGCTCCAATTCTGGAACAGGTAAACGCCCAGATGAAGCAACAACTACGGGTAGTAAAAATTGATACTGATAAGTATCCGGCTTTAGCAAGTCAATATCAAATCGGTGCCTTACCAACACTAGTACTTTTTCAGCAGGGTAAGCCATTAGAGCGAATTGAAGGGGTTGTGCCTGCCGAAGCGCTGATTCAACGTCTACAAAGTTTCATTTGAGGTAGAAGTACGTGTCAAGAGCGCCGGATATCTAAGCAGCACCAGTCTTGCCGCTGCCAGATGTTCTCAACCAACCATCCATGTTGCTCTAAAGCATCAGTTACAGATTGAGACTGGCTGATGAGAATGCCGCTCAGGATACCCCAAGTTGTAGGTTTGGCGATCGCACTCATTGCCGGAATCAAGCCAATTACAACATCGGCTAAGATATTACAGACAATGCCATCAAGCGGTGCTGGAGTTAGTTTTGGTAACAGCTCTACAGAACCTTCTACTGCTATGCATTGAACCTGATTGAGTTCGCAGTTACTAATAGTAGATTGTACTGCTAGGGGATCGGTATCGACAGCATAAACCTTACTTGCTCCTAGTAACAGCGCTCCAATCGATAGAATACCGGAGCCACAGCCTATATCTGCTATGACTGCATTAGTTGAATTCTCCATTAGCCTTTCTAGCGATTCTAGGCACAGTTGAGTTGTAGCGTGATTGCCAGTACCAAAAGCAACACCTGGATCGAGTCGTAACACCAGTCGGTTTGATTGTGGTATTGGTAGCCAAGCTGGGTTAATTATGAAGCGATCGCCAATTTCTTGAGGATGCCAGTATTGCTTCCAACTAGTTGCCCAGTCTTCTTCGTCAATTAAGTGCCAATGTGTTTCTGGTACAGGTAGAGCGATCGCGAGTGCATCACGCTCTAGGCATAAAGAAAGCTCTTCCAAGTCTTTCACCTGCACTTGAACTTCTGGCAAGTAAGCACGTACCAAACATGAATCGCCCTTTTTTTCAACCGCAGTTCCCCGACAGCCAAAGTTTTCTAGCCGCCAGAAAATTGAGTCTTCCAGTTCTAGTTTGCAAAGAATTTGCAGTTCCCACCAATTATTTGCCATTACAAAGTCACTGTATAAGCATCTCGAATTCCTGGGACTTTAATAATCTCAGACAAAATGCCATCGGGGAGGGGATCGTCTAGGCTTAGCACCATGACAGCATCACCACGCACGATTTTGCGTCCTACCTGCATACTGGCAATGTTGACATTAAAACTACCCAGCAGAGAGCCGAGCTTGCCAATAATTCCTGGCATGTCGCGGTGTAGGGTAAACAGCATATGTTGAGTAGGAGGGACGTTAATCGGGAACTCATCAATATCTGTTAAGCGGATTTCTCCATCTCCTAATAAAGCACCTGTGACAGAATGTGCGCCCAAAGAACCCTTAGCTTCCAGGTGCAACGAACCAGCATAATCACGCATCCCCTCATCCCGCGTTTCGATGACGCGAATGCCCCGCTCTTTAGCTTCAATACTGGCGTTAACGTAATTCACTCGTTCTCTTAAAGCCTGAGAGAGTAATCCTTTAAGTGATGCTACTACTAGAGGCTGACTTTTGTTAGTTGCCAGTTCTCCTTGAAGCCGCACATTCAGCAATTCTACTCGCCCTCCAGCTAGCTGCCCAACTAAATTGCCGAGAGTCTCAGCCAGTTGCATGTAAGGCTTAAGTTTTTCCATCACATCGGGATTGATCCCAGGAATGTTCACTGCCGATCGCGCTGGTAGCCCTAGCAAGACATCGCGGATTTGTTCGGCAACATCAATAGCAACGTTGAGTTGGGCTTCAGTAGTAGAAGCTCCTAAGTGAGGAGTGAGGATAATTTCTTTACCGATTGACTTTAATGGTGAGTCTCCTAGCGGCTCTGTCTCGTAAACATCCAATGCAGCACCAGCAATTACACCGTTTTTCACTGCTTCTGCCAAGTCTGCCTCATTAACAATTCCACCACGAGCGCAGTTGATAATTCTGCTGGTATGCTTCATCTTGGCTAGAGCTTCTTTGTCGATCAAGTGAGTGGTTTCTGGCGTTTTGGGTATGTGCAGAGTGATGTAGTCAGCTTCTCGCAACAGCAAATCCATTTCTACTAAGCGACAGCCTAATTGCTCGGCACGTTCGTTAGAAATAAAAGGATCGTAAGCCATCAGTCTCATCCCCATTGCTTTTGCCGCATTAGCAACGTGAGCGCCAATCTTACCCAAACCAACAATGCCTAAGGTTTTTTTGTAGACTTCAGCACCGATAAAATTGTTACGCTTCCACTCGCCGCTTTTAACCGATTGATTGGCATCTGGGATATGGCGAGACAAGGCTAGCATCATCGCGATCGCATGTTCGGCGGCAGCAATCGTGTTACCTTCTGGCGAATTTACGACGACAATCCCTTGGCGAGTGGCAGCAGGAACGTCCACATTATCAACGCCTACACCCGCTCGACCGATAATTTTTAGTTGTGTTCCCGCCTCAATAATTTCCTTGGTAACGCGGGTACCAGAACGAATCATCAGCGCGTCATAATCTGGAATCAGTTGCACGAGTTCCTCCGGCGACAGGCTGGTTTTTACGTCAACCTGAGCCACTTGGGAGAGGATGTCAATGCCAGCTTGGTCAATAGGATCGGAAACAAGTACCTTGGACATGATTAGCAAGTAGGTTGATTAGGGTAAAGGCAACCCCGGAGGATAAAACTGAGCGCTGTTTTTATACTCAATAATAGCGGGTAGGTACACCAGCGATGAACGAGTTTTTTAAGCTTTGTGTAATTGATGCTGCATCACAAAACAATGTTTTGCGTACTAGGTTATTTTAACGGTAGAGGGGTCTTTAGACTTCATTTCTTATTTATCTAGATTCAGATTCCACATTCATGAATTATCTTGTTGCCGTACTGCCAGATCGTATCCAAGCAGAAGCTGCTTATTTAGCCTTGGAAAAGGAAGGCGTACCAGTAGAGAATGTGACTATCCTGGGCAGGGGATATAAGAGTGCTGATGAGTTTGGCTTGATCGATCCGAACGAGCAAGCTAAACAGCAGTCGCGACTTTTGTCTTTTTGGCTGGTACCGTTTGGCTTGGTGGCTGGGGTGGTATTCAATCTTCTGACTGATTTGAATACCTTTCCTTGGGCGGGTAGAATTGGCAATCAGATCATCGGTGGGCTACTAGGCGCTGGCGCTGGTGCTATGGGTAGTTTGTTTGTCGGTGGTGGAGTGGGTTTATTGGTAGGTGGTGGCGACGCTCTACCTTATCGCAACCGGCTGAATGCTGGTAAGTACATAGTCGTGGTTCAGGGTTCGGAAATCTTAACTCGTCAGGCAACGCGGATCTTGCGTCAATTTGAGCCAGAAAATCTCCAAGGCTATGCGGAAGAAGGGGTGAGCGGGTAGTCAAGCATCTAAACATCAATGAGAATCTGGCTAGAGTGCGATCGCATACTCTATTTCCTAGCCCAAAAGGTTAAGATTCTAGGTTAAATCATCACACTCAATAGTTTAATGGCAGCAACTTTTTTGTTTGAAGCCCTGCGTGAAGCCATTGATGAAGAAATGGCGCGTGATTCGGCTGTATTTGTCTTGGGGGAAGATGTGGGTCACTACGGTGGCTCTTATAAAGCGACGAAAGATCTTTACAAAAAATACGGCGACTTGCGAGTTCTAGACACCCCAATTGCTGAGAATAGCTTTACCGGGATGGCAGTTGGAGCTGCGATGACAGGGTTGCGACCAATTATTGAAGGTATGAACATGGGCTTTTTGCTCCTCGCCTTCAATCAGATCGCTAACAATGCCGGAATGCTACGCTATACCTCTGGAGGTAACTTTAAAATCCCCCTGGTGATTCGTGGTCCTGGCGGTGTTGGCAGGCAACTAGGAGCAGAACACTCCCAGAGATTAGAGGCATACTTTCAAGCAGTTCCGGGCTTAAGGATTGTTGCTTGTTCCACTGCCTACAATGCCAAAGGATTGCTAAAATCTGCTATTCGCGACGATAATCCAGTCTTGTTCTTTGAACACGTCCTACTCTACAACTTTAAAGAAGACTTGCCTGAAGGCGAGTACTTGCTGCCGTTAAATAAAGCAGAAGTGGTGCGGCAAGGGGGAGATGTCACCATCCTGACTTACTCTCGGATGCGCCATCAGGTAATGCTAGCAGTCAAGACTTTAGAAAAAGAGGGTTATGACCCAGAAGTGATTGATTTAATATCGCTCAAACCACTGGACTTTGAAACCATCGGCGCTTCGATCAGGAAAACTCATCGAGTCGTCATTGTGGAAGAATGTATGAAAACTGGTGGGATTGGGGCTGAATTGACGGCTTCAATTAATGACCGTTTGTTTGATGAACTAGATGCACCAGTTTTGCGACTGTCTTCCCAAGATATCCCGACTCCCTATAATGGCACTTTGGAGCGGTTGACAATTGTACAGCCAGAGCAAATCGTGGAAGCAGTAGAGAAAATGGTAGCTCTAAGGGTGTAGTCTCTTTACTTTATTGACTCAACCCGCTCAAAACAGATTACCATAGCATTTGTCAGAGCGGGTTAGGGTATGCAAAAACAGCGATCGCTATTGGTTTTAATCCTCGTCCTTCTCATTGCCGCTATTACGGTGATTGTGAAGGTTCCTATTCCTTTAGGATTAGACCTTAAAGGAGGGGCACAATTGACAATTCAAGTCAAGCCCTCACCAGAAATCAAACAAATTTCCCCGCAAGATTTGGTAGCGGTTCAAAGAGTTATAGAAAATCGCATCAACAGTCTTGGTGTGTCTGAACCAGTGGTGCAAACAGTAGGTAATAACCAAATTCTTGTCCAGCTACCAGGTGTTAACGATCCCCAGCAAGCAGAGCGGGTATTAGGTGGTACAGCAGTGTTGGAGTTTCGCCAGCAAAAGCAGGGTACAGAAGCGCGACTGCCTGTAGAAATTCAAGTGCGTGAGGCAGCGCTCAAGCAGCAAGCAGAGTTGAGAAAGACTGGGGGGGATACGGCTGCCATTGCTAAAGTTCAAGCCTCTATAGAACAAACCAATCGAGAAATCGCTACTCTGTTTGAAAGTGTTAACCCCCCGTTAACTGGCAAATACCTCAAGGATGCCTTCAACGAACCAGATCCAAATGGCAGCAATTGGGATGTTGGGATCAAGTTCGATCAAGTTGGAGGTCAAATGTTTGCCCAACTGACGAAAAATCTCGCTGGTACAGGACGCGGCATCGGTATTTTTCTGGACAATGCATTGATCAGCGCTCCTACTGTTGATGTGAAGTTTGCAACAACTGGAATCGCTGGGGGGCAGGCGGTAATTACTGGTAACTTTACATCCCAAACAGCAAATGATTTGGCAGTCCAATTAAAAGGTGGAGCCTTGCCCTTCCCGGTAGAAGTCGTTGAGAACCGAACAGTAGGAGCTACCTTGGGTAAAGACAGCATTCAACGTAGTATTTATGCTGGAATTGGTGGGCTAGTGCTGGTACTGGTTTTTATGGTGTCTTACTATCGACTACCTGGAATCATTGCTGATGTGGCTTTGATCATCTACGCAGTATTAACTTATGCCTGTTTTGCCATCTTAGGAGTCACTTTGAGTCTGGCTGGAATTGCTGGATTCATCCTCAGTATCGGGATGGCAGTTGATGCCAACGTGCTAATTTTTGAGCGCACTCGTGAAGAATTACGAGCAGGCAAAACTCTATACCGTTCAGTAGAGGCAGGATTTTATCGAGCTTTCTCTAGTATTTTAGATAGCCATGTCACTACGTTAATTGCTTGTGCCGCACTATTTTGGCTAGGTGCTGGTTTAGTTCGGGGTTTTGCTCTGACTCTGGCACTGGGGCTAGGGGTGAATTTGTTTACGGCAATTACTTGTAGTCGTACTTTGCTATTAGTAACGCTGGGCTTTCCTAAACTGCGTAAACCCGAACTGTTTTGTCCTAATCTACCAGCATCAATGAAATCTCAGGCGCAGGGGGCAAGATGAAATTTAGTGTAATTAAACAGCGGCGTTGGTGGTGGACGCTTTCTGCCATTCTGATCCTTAGCGGTTTAATATCGATGGCGATATCTTGGCAACAACTAGGCGCACCATTAAGGTTGGGGTTAGACTTTGCTGGTGGAACTAGACTACAGTTTGCCCGCGATTGTCAAGTGCCGCAAAACTGCGATCGCCCGATTGATATCGCTACTGTCCGAGAAGTTATTGATACTCAAGGATTAGGTGCTAGCAGCATCCAAATCGTCGGTAAAGAGCAGCAGGCTGTATCTCTACGCACAAAGACATTAAATGTAGAGCAACGCAGCAAATTACAAACTGCTTTAAGCCAAAAACTAGGTGCATTTAATCCTCAAGCAACTCAAATTGATACTGTTGGTCCGATAATTGGTCAGCAGCTACTATCTTCTGGGTTATCGGCTGTTGCTGTCTCCTTCCTTGGTATTGTCATTTACCTCAGCCTGCGCTTCCAAGCCGACTATGCCATCATCGCCATTCTGGCTCTATTTCACGATATTTTAATCACAGTCGGGATCTTCTCAACTTTGGGTTTAGTGCAGGGAGTGGAAGTCGATAGCTTGTTCGTCGTGGCGGTTTTAACGATCACTGGTTTCTCGGTTACAGATACTGTTGTGATCTACGACCGAATTCGAGAAATCTTGAAGCTAAATCCGAAAGACTCGATTAATCAAGTTGTCGATGATGCCGTCAATCAAACTCTAACGCGCTCAATTAATACGACTTTGACTGTGCTGCTGACATTGTTCTCTATTTTCTTATTTGGTGGTGAAAGTCTGAGAAACTTCTCCCTAGCATTAATTATCGGATTCACAATGGGGGCTTATTCAAGTATTTTTATTGCCAGTCCCTTACTTGCTTTATGGAGATCCCGCAACAGCCATCAGCCTCCATCAATTGCAACGCCAGTTGATGCTTTGACTAGTTCTGACGATGCTTGACAAAAAGTAATGAATCAGCCAGAAGGTCAGTCCTTTGAATTAGCTAAAGCAAATGTAAACCTCGATCCAACTTTTAAGCAGCAGGTGCAAAGGTTACATCGCCTCCATGTGTACGGCAGGTGGTTGTTAGTAGGCGTTCTTTGGCTGATGATCGCGCCTTTAAGCTTATGGGGTTTACGTGCAGAAATTGCTCTATGGCTGCAATATTTCACCTGGATAGCAGTGCGTTACGGTCTAGAATTCAATCCTCTGCCGACTCTTGGACTCGCTTTTTGTATTGGTATGACTGTTGCTGTTTTAGTTTGGCAAAGTCGAAATATCCTCTTAGGACTGCCACAACGAGAACAGCAGCGTCTGGAACAACAAGTATACCGGATTCGACAGCAGGGTCCAAGTCACCCTCTATGGAATTGGGTTTGCCAAGAAACTATGACGCATTAATTGGTAGAGCTTAAAAAGCGTAATCTAAAACTTACTATCTACAATTTTATTGATTAGCACTACTTCTTTATACTGGAATACTGACGCTACCAACAGTGGCAAAAACCTGCTGAAATTGCTGGATATTCTGACCTAGATAGAAAATAGCATTACCATGTTTAGGCTGTGACTGAGATTTACCTTGGTCATCAAGAAACGAAATTCGCTCGTTCGGAAAACAAACGGGAAATCGAGTTAGTTTTTGAAACCACTTGCTACTAACAGATGGTGTCACTAGTAAAATAACTTCACAGATCCGCCCAGACTCGTATTCCAGCAGCACCTTATTTATCCACTTGGCAGTCTTTCCCGGCGTTGGTGGGTGTAGCCAAACTCGACCAAACCAGGGATGAGATAATCCATCTTGTGTCGGAGTGTAGTAGTTAGCTGCACTAATCCACTGTTGAGCTACATCGTCACTGGCTGGATCGAGGTCAATCTCTCCCATAACTAGACGGACTAAGGCGATAATTTCTGGAGGAGTATATTGATATTGAGTTTTTTTACAAGTTGATACCTTTGGACTTTTAGCGGATTTAAGCTGGAGGCGGCTAATTTGCTCATTCAAGATTTGGATGCGCTTGTTCAGTTTTTTGACGGCTTTACCACGAGCGATCGCTGCTTGGGCTTCGTTCAGTGCTGAACCCTGAATACTCAGGTACTCCGTCTTTTTACCATTAAATATTGGTTTTCTCGATTTGAGTCGGAGATACTTATGCTTTTTGCTACCAGGTTTAGCCTTGGCAATCCAGCAGTCAGTCAAGACTCTACCCTCATCCTGGATGCTTGCCAACTCCATTTGGAGAGATAACAACTCGGCTTTCAATTCCGCTAGATTTGGCATGTTCGTATAGCAAACTCAAAAATATTATAATATAATTTGCTATACGAACTAAAGAAAATAGTTTTTCGTCTTTGAAGTCGAGCTATATCCCCTTCTCATTACCATTCCAGGTGAGCCATGATTGACAAGCAAGACTTTCTCTGTCCTCGTTCGCGATATTACGGGCAGGTAATGCCGCAGAACCTGATATTTAATGCGAATCTACAGGAGTTCGCGCATCGTGTCAGTTTTATTGCCAACTTAGAAACTGCTGGCAAGCTTTCTCCAGAAGAATCTTACGAACAAATTAAAGGACTCTGGAAACAGCTTGAGAGAAGTAAAAGACAGTTAGGTATTGGTACGCAACCATTTCAAGAGCAGATCTGAGGCTGGAGCTAAATCATGGTGCAATTAAGACATCCGCAGAGACAAGCAGAAATCAAGCCAGGTGATATAGTTCGCCTCCTACAGCCTTTTAAACCGGAGCGATCCGGTTGTCGGGAGTACAATTTTGCTGTCGTGGCTGGAGTAGTTAGAGATGGTAACAGCACCGACAAGCAATCCTCTGACTTGGAGCAAACATTAGTTGGGCAGCTAGGATTAAATGAAATAGTCGTCTATTTATACGAGCCGGACAGTTCAACTATATATAAAGATGGATTTGGGATCGAGGCTTTATTTAGTTTCGACACAGATGAAGTTGAGTTAGACGCGGCGATTTAGAGCATAAAAATTCCAGTTAGATCGGTAAGAGCGCCACCGAACCCGTTAAGCTTAAACTTGTTAGCAGTTTCTAATTGAAATCAATGACAGGTAGTAACAAGGAAAGGTAATGGCGATCGCCAATCTCGAAATTGATATTGCTCCGTTAATTGACCATACGCTATTAAATCCGATTGCTACTCCAGATCAGGTAGAGCAGTGGTGTGCAGAAGCCGACCAATTTCAGTTTGCCGCTGTTTGTGTCTATCCTACCTACGTGCGGCTGGCGGCTGAGTTGCTTCGAGGCAGACAACCTCAAGTTTGTACAGTAATTGGCTTTCCCAGTGGGGCAACTACATCGGCAGTAAAGCTTTATGAAGCCCAAGAGGCAGTGGAAAATGGGGCGACAGAACTAGATGTTGTCATTAATCTGGGTTGGTTGAGAGTAGGAAAAACCGAAGAATTGCACCGAGAGTTAGCAGAAATCTGTGAAACGGGGCAAACGGTAAAGGCAATTTTAGAAACAAACCTCCTGACAGATGCAGAGAAACAACTGGCAGCAGCAATATGTATTGATGCAGGTGTGCAGTTTTTGAAAACCAGTACAGGTTGGAATGGAGGTGCAACCGTTGAAGATGTGCGACTTTTGTACGCGATCGCAAAAGAGCAGGTAGCAATTAAAGCATCAGGCGGCATCCGCACAATCGAGCAAGCCGATCAGTTGATTTTAGCAGGTGCTACTCGCTTAGGGACATCTCGCGGTCCTGATTTGCTTCGCCAACGCGATAACCTGGAGAAGGACTAATCACCAAGGCAAAATGCGTAAGGCTGATTTGAATGGGTCGAACCTACAAAGCAACTGGAATTAATCTCAAGGGGATGCCAATAGGCGAGGCAGATCGGCTGCTTGTCATCTTAACGCGGGAATTTGGTCTAATCCGAGCAGTGGCACCGGGGGCGCGCAAGCATCACTCAAGCTTAAGCGGCAGGAGCGGGTTGTTTGTCGTGAATGAGTTAATGATCGCGTCAGGGCGATCGCTCGACAAAATTACTCAAGCTGAAACGATAGAATCTTATCCCCGGCTCAGTCAAGATTTAATCAAACTAACAGCCAGCCAGTACATAGCAGAAATGGTTCTGGCTCAAGCTTTAAGCGAACAACCACAAGAAGAACTATTTTGCTTACTTAACGAACATCTAAGCCGATTAGAGCTATTACCTGACAAGTCCACTTCGCTCGTATTGGCACATTTATCTCAGGCTGTCTTTCACCTGCTCACCTTAGCGGGACTCGCACCCCAAGTCCAAGCCTGTTGCCTAACTCAGCTTCCTTTGGTACCAGATTATAGCGATCCAAACTGGCAGGTGGGCTTTAGTGTAGCGGCGGGTGGAGCTGTAAGCTTGTCAGCATTAGGAAGACTGGGAACTGAGGGACAAAGGAAAGATGCGGCGGGAACAGTAAATCTAGCAAAAAAAGGATTGGTGGCAGAAGCGGCAAGCACAGGCTATCAAACTGTGACTCATCGACAAGAAAAACCAGTAATCAGTACCCGCCTAAATGCCAGCGAACTTACCTTACTTCAGCAACTAGCCCAAGCATCTTTACCACAGCTAGACGCAGCTTTACCAGATCGGCAGCATAGTAATAGTGAATGGCTATCGGTGGAGCAAATTTTGCGCCAATATGTCCAGTATCACTTTGGGCGACCAATTCGCTCTGCTGCTTTACTCGATAGTTACTTTGCTTCCTTGCCGAATTTGACAAAACATGATGCAACCGTCTGATTTAGATACAAAAACTTCCCCACCCTTCCAGAGCTATCCCTGCAAGCACTGGATGGCGCAACCATCTCATCCTGATATATCTACCTCTAGACAGTCAGGAACTGAGCGCTATTTATCAGAGCGAACTCAGATGGATATATTAGATGCTAATGTTCAGAACGAGGAGTGCCAATCTGATAATGGCATCGCAGAAAAACCACCAACAGTAGCAGATGTGAAGGAATTAGTTACTAACCTCACCCCGCCAACACCAAAGAACGAAGACAACATTGCCACTGATGCAGGAGCTTCTACTGATCCTCAATCGGCAGCACCAAACGAGGCTAAGATTGAGTCGCCAGGATTTTTACCCGTTCTCAAAAACCGCAACTTTCTGTCACTGTGGAGCGGACAAGTCTTTTCTCAACTGGCAGATAAAGTATATTTGGTCCTGATGATTGCGCTAATTTCTAGTAACTTTCAATCGGGAAACCAGAGTATTAGCGGTTGGGTATCAGCAATCATGATGGCTTTTACGATCCCAGCAATCCTGTTTGGTTCAGTTGCAGGTGTATTTGTGGATCGGTGGTCGAAAAAGACCGTTTTGGTAGCAACAAATATTTTACGCGGTGGCTTGGTATTGGTGATTCCGTTCCTACTATGGGTGACTCACGGTTGGGTAACTATAGCGGGGTTTCCTGTAGGTTTTGGTATTCTTTTGGGCTTAACTTTTTTAATTTCCACTTTGACACAGTTCTTTGCTCCAGCAGAACAGGCGGCAATTCCACTAGTGGTAGAAAATCGCCATTTACTGTCGGCTAACTCACTCTACACAACAACAATGATGGTGTTAGTGGTGGTGGGGTTTGCAGTAGGTGAACCTCTACTGGCGTTTGCCGATACTGTAGCAACACAGTTGGGTGCAGGAGTTGGAATTGGGAAAGAGTTGGTGGTAGGAGGGAGTTATGCGATCGCCGGAATACTGTTATTAATGCTCAAAACGGGTGAAAAAGTCCCACCAGATACAATAGAAGCGCCTCAAGTTTGGCAAGACTTGCGGGATGGGTTGCGATATCTAGGAGAAAATCATCGCATCCGCATTGCCTTGATCCAACTAGTCATCTTGTTTTCGATCTTTGCAGCTCTAACAGTTCTAGCTGTGCGGATGGCAGAGGTAATTCCTGGGCTTAAATCGTCACAGTTTGGCTTTTTGCTGGCGGCTGGAGGTATTGGCATTGCTCTTGGCGCTACGCTTTTAGGTCAATTTGGTCAACGTTTTTCTCATACTGCTCTAAGTCTAGTCGGCTCAATCGGGATTACTGCTTGCCTAACTAGTCTGTCGATTTTTACTAAAGAACTGTGGGTTGTGCTGATGTTGATTGCGCTCTTGGGTGGCTTTGCATCTTTGGTGGCGATCCCAACCCAAACGGCGATTCAAACAGAAACTCCTCCGGAAATGCGCGGTAAAGTTTTTGGGCTGCAAAATAATGTCACCAATATTGCCCTGAGTTTACCTCTAGCCCTAGCGGGTGTAGCAGAGACTTTTATCGGGTTAAAAGCCGTTTTTCTAAGTTTAGCTACGATTTCGAGTTTAGGAGGTCTCTTTACCTGGTATATTTGCCGTAAAGAGCCTGAAAAGTTCTGAATTTTGAATTGACAACTCAAAACAGCAGAATCTTTCTGAGGCACCAAGGCACTGCCCCTATCAACTCAAAACCAAAGAATGCATATTGCCTGGATTGGAAAAAAATCACCCTTTTGTGGCAATGTCACTTACAGCCGAGAAGTTACTAATGCCTTACTGGACAAGAAACATCAGGTTAGCTTCCTCCATTTTGCCCAAGAGGAATCCGACCCTCAAAACTGGCCGGACTGTCCAGAAGTTTCTTTGCCCTTCCTCTACAAGTCCCAAGTTTACACAATCCCAACCCTGACAGCGGCTAAAGTTTTAAAGCGATCGCTACAGCAGCAATCACCAGATCTGGTACATGCATCCCTTACACTGTCTCCCCTTGACTTCCTGTTGCCAGAGATTTGTGCCGAACTAGATTTGCCGCTCATTGCTACCTTTCATACACCGTTTGCTGGTAAAGGAGCAAAATTAAAGTCAGGGACGCAACTTCTGGCATATCAGCTCTATGCACCTTTCTTGGTGAACTACGATCGCGTCATTGTTTTTTCTCAAGTTCAGCGAGATCTATTGGGTAGGTTGGGTGTATCAGAATCGAATGTGGCAGTGATTCCGAATGGAGTTGATGAGCAAAAGTATTCTCCTGGAGCTTCTAACATCAAGGCAGAGTGGAAGGCAAAACGGTTGTTTGTCTATCAGGGGCGACTAGCGACGGAAAAAAACGTTGAAGCGCTGCTACGGGC
>JAABUQ010004522.1_pt1 | contig 23574 bp, 17 predicted proteins | sample 5560001 | NCBI WGS metagenome assembly JAABUQ01 (sample SAMN10711888, study PRJNA513371) | rock metagenome | isolation source: Antarctica rocks | place: Antarctica: Victoria Land, Finger Mt nord | collected 2015-12-18 | reverse complement strand
GCAAAAACGTTTGACGTACTACGGTTTCTCTGTTAGAATAAAAGCGTAAACGTTACATGACGTAAAAACGTTTCTCATCGTCCTCAGTTCCACCCTCTGGAGACTCTACCAAACCGGGTCAAGCTCACCTTACCTTGTAACGGCTTACAATAGGAGAAGAAGGAGTGAGATTATGTTCTTTATCGGCTGTCCAATGTGGGGCTACAAAGAATGGGTAGGAAATTTTTTCCCTCCACATACACACTCAAGTGATTTCCTACGTCTCTACAGTAACCAATTGAATGCTGTAGAGGGAAACACAACTTTTTATGCTGTACCTTCAGCCGATACAGTTGCACGATGGCGACAGGAGACGCCAGAGACATTTCGTTTCTGCCCTAAAATTCCGCGTAGCATCAGTCACGAACCTCATATAGACTTACGAAAAGACGACACGCTTGCATTCGTGGAGCGCATGCGTGGCTTAGACTTGCGCCTGGGACCAATATTTCTTCAACTTCCACCAGCATTCTCACCCGATCAACTACCAGCATTAGAAATATTTCTTAGCTTCTGGCCCGATGATGTGCGACTCGCCGTTGAGGTACGCCACCTCAGCTTCTACACGGAAAAGGTAGCGGAGACATTGAATACCTTGCTTAGTCAGCATAACGTGGGGCGTGTGTTGATGGATACCAGACCTATCAGAATAGGAACAGAGCAGGAACAGCAGATGCTGCAAGCACGCGAGCGTAAACCAAACCTACCACTACAGATTGTAACAACTACTGATTTCGCTTTTGTACGCTACATTGGACATCCTCGTATGGATGTAAACGATGCGTTTCTTAACGAATGGACGCAACATATAACACAATGGCTTCAACAGAGCTTAACACTTTATATTTTTTGTCACTGTCCCTTTGAAGAACATTCTCCCGCTATTTGTGCAGAACTCTATCGACGCGTAAGCAAGCATGTTCCTCTGCCGCCCCTTCCGTGGCAACCCGCTTCTACAGAGCCAGAACAGCCGCGTCTCTTTTAAACACAAGAGGAGAAATATTCTCCTCCTCAAAACTACTACTACTCTCATGTACATGGAATATTTCATTGTGCGATGGCAGTGTACTACGATTTTAGCTGTTCTTCTCGTGTAGCCTGAGTATTTAGAGAAACTTGATAAGCAGCCTGAGCAGGTTTGCTTACTTTAGTAGGCTGTGATGGCGGAACAACCACAGGTGATTGATGTATAGAAAGACCTTTTGCTGTCCTCTTGACCATCGCAGACTTCAGTTTTGTAGATGTAATGACTTTTTTATACACATTCAAGTACTGTTCTGACATTGCTTTCACGGAGAAGTTCTGTAGCACGTAGTCACGTACAACAAAACGGTCAAGTTCGTCAAGCAGAGGAATGCATTGTATCATTTCCTCAATGGTGTCAACGAGAAAGCCGCTTTTCCCATGTGCCACAATTTCGGAGGCTGCTCCACGCGCAAATGAGATGACAGGACAGCCCACAGCCATAGCCTCAATCATTACCATTCCAAATGGCTCTTCCCACTGAATAGGATTGAGAAAGCCACGTGCTTTACTTAGCAAACTAATCTTCTGCCTTGTATTGACAAGGCCAACATACTTAATCTGCTGTCCATCAATATGCGGCTTTATTTGCTCCTCAAAGTAGGCAATTGACTCTGCAATATGCTTATCAACGATGCCTGCAAGCACTAACGATACACCAGCTTGTTTCGCCGCCTGAGTCGCTAGATGAGCACCTTTCTCAGGAACGAAACGTCCTAACCACACAAAACAATCATCTGGTTTTTTCACCGCATGCTTGAAAAAATTCATTGGGAGACCATGATGCACCACTCCGACGAAGTTGAGTGCGTAGGGCACATCGTTACGAGCATTCTCACTAATAGCAACCATGGGTTCCGAGAGAAACCACTCTTTGAAAAAATTGTCAGCATCCCCTGTCCACGACTGTACCCGATCAAAAGGAAATCGGCTATGCAGAGTCGTAACATGAGGCGTTGTAAGAGAAGATGTGAGTGGAAACAGATACATATCTGAGCTAGCAGAGAGGTGCATGTGAACGATATCGAAATCATGTTCTTTTATATACTCTACAGATTTATAGAAATGATAGTATGCCTTAAGATGTCCTTGCCAGGGAACACCTGAATCAATGAGTGATTGAGGAAAAAACGAGACTAGATGTGCTGATGTGCTTGCATCACCGGGGGCAAGAAGTGTTACGTCATGTCCTTCAGCAACTTGTTCCTCTACAAGATTGGAGATGACAGCCTCCGTACCGCCATAATTCTTGGGTGGGATGCGTATCCAAGGGGGAGCAATGTGTGCAATTTTCATATATGGCCTCTTAACTCGAGGGTTCCGTGTACCGATGTTTCGTTTATCGCCTTCGTCCATAAAGTGTGGCGGAAACCCTACTTTCAACACGGTTGATGCGATTAAAAAGTTTCTGTGTGTATGCATACACAAGGTTATTTTCCAAAACAAGAAAGGTGTCCAAGCTCCTCGCCACGAGGAACTTGGACACCTTTCCAGGACCAGAGAAGGAAGGAGAAGGAAGGGTATCTGCGTTTCTACTTCCTTGAGACAATCTATCTTCATATATAGTGAGGATTGAAAGGTTTTGGTACCCACTTCCAAGGTTTTAGAGTCGTAGAAACTGCGACGGTCTGAAGTGTGATCGCATGGTTGCTGCTTCTACGCCATCCCCCCCTTCAACCTGGTACCACAATAGAATACGCCTTTATTCAGCGAGCAGATTACATTTTTCTTTACATTGAGTTTACACGGTCTCTCTTGACTTTTTAGAATGGCGCGGTCTATACTGCATTTGGGAAAGCTCACCCTCATAGAAGAGCCAGAGCACAACAAGCAACCCTCTCTCTTCTTGATGGCATCTCGTTAAAAGGTGTCAATACAAAGTATTCAAGGAGAAAGAAGTATCTTCTTTTTTTTTGATTCAAATCTTGTTTAAGAACGGAAGTGAGAAATGGCTCAAGTTTATGTACCAGATAATCCGCGCGAACGTGAGCAGTTGGAAGGTGCAATATCAGCGCCTGAAGAAGCGCTCCCTTTTCGTCGTAGTTTGCATACACCACGACAATTTGGAGGTGTCGATCTTCTCGTCTCCCTCGCGCTTTTAGCAGCACTTACATTTCTCGTGACCGCCGCTAGCCGATGGACAGCACCACTTTCTCCTGTCGTCTCCATTGATCTTTCCCCAACCGTATTGCCTCTCTATGCCGGATACTCATTACTCCGCATGCTTTTGGGCTACTTCCTTTCATTGATTTTTACCCTCGTTTATGGACATATTGCGGCAACGAGCAAACGTGCAAGTGTTGTAATGGTTCCAGTTTTAGATATCTTGCAAAGTATTCCAATACTCTCATTTTTACCGGTAGTTATTCTTACGCTCGTCGCGGTCTTCCCACATTCAAATATTGGTCTTGAACTTTCAAGCGTCATTCTCATTTTTACCAGTCAAGCTTGGAATATGACATTCAGTTTTTATCATTCAGTACGTACTATTCCCGCAGATTTACAAGAGGTTGCGACAGTCACACGCCTTCGTCCTTGGCGACGCTTTTTTACATTGGAAGTTCCGACGTCTGCAATTGGTCTTATCTGGAATAGTATGATGAGTTGGGCGGGCGGCTGGTTTTTTCTCATGGCGTCTGAACAATTCACATTGGGTAGTCGTTCATTTCAACTCCCCGGCCTGGGATCCTATTTGCAAGTGGCAGCGAACACGGGAAACACTGGCGCGATAGTACTTGGTCTTCTCACGCTCATTATTTTGATTATTCTCCTCGATGTGCTCTTTTGGCGTCCACTTGTAGCCTGGGCAGATAAGTTCAAAGTAGAATTAAGCGGTGGCGATGCACCACAGTCGCCTGTTTTAGATGCTCTTCGCCGTTCTACTGTGCTCGACATGCTTTCACGACGCATATTTGCTCCAATAGGGGGATTCATTGCACGCATCTTAGATCGTCTTCAACCTCTACCTGGTAAAGAAGCCGCACTAGAGGTACGTGAGCAAGATGCTAGCCACTTCCCTGGACGCAGAATCATCACTAGTGTAGTACTTATCGCCTTTGGCGCACTTGTCCTTTATGGCCTGTATATCATGGTGCGTATGCTTCTTCAAGTCTCACTTACAACATGGACTATGTTAGTGCTAGCCGCGCTGGCAACATGGCTCCGTACTGTCACAGCCCTTATCGTTGGAGTCGCATGGACGGTGCCATTGGGCGTTGCCATTGGGTTATCACCGCGTTGGTCTCGTCGCTTACAACCAGTTGTACAAGTAGTTGCCTCTGTCCCAGCTACAGCCGTTTTTCCCATTCTTTTGTTAGCGCTTCTTACGCTTCCTGGCGGTCTCTCAATTGCAGCCATCTTACTTATGCTGCTAGGTACACAATGGTATATTCTTTTCAATGTAATCGCAGGAGCAATGGCAATTCCAACAGATTTACGTGAGGCTTCAACTGTCTACCATGTCACAAAATGGAGACGTTGGCGCACGCTTATTCTACCGGCCATCTTCCCCTACCTCATCACAGGAATGCTTACTGCAAGTGGAGGTGCATGGAATGCAAGTATTGTCTCGGAATATGTCCAGTTTGGGAATAAGACACACAGCACATTTGGTCTTGGTGCGAGCATAGCAGAGGCAGCAGGAGCAGGAGCGGGCAGTTTTCCCGAACTGCTTGCGGCGACACTGCTCATGGCTATCTTTGTTGTTATCATCAATCGCCTGCTATGGAAGCGTTTATATGCACTTGCAGAACGTCGTTACACGTTAAGCTAGGAGCTTCTACTTTATGACACAATCTAATCAACAGCAATTTGTCCCAGACAATACCACGGCAGCAGAAGAGGTTCTTCTTGAAACACGTGCGACTAGTAAAAGCTATGAACAAGAGACAAAGGGTCCACAAAAAGCTTCGTCTCATCTTGTATTGGATAGGGTCGATCTTCAAATTCGGGCTGGCGAGTTTGTCGCACTGTTAGGGCCATCAGGTTCAGGAAAATCAACATTGTTACGCATCTTAGCTGGGCTACTCAAACCTTCTTCAGGTGATGTGCTTTTCAAAGGCAATCCTCAGTATGGAGCAAACCCACATGTAGCAATAGTCTTCCAATCTTTTGCACTGTTCCCGTGGCTTACCGTGCTACAGAATGTTGAACTAGGCTTAGAAGCGCAACCAATGACCGCAACGCAGCGTCTCAAACGCGCACTAGCCGCCATTGACCTTATTGGACTCGACGGTTTTGAAGATGCATTTCCCAAAGAACTTTCAGGCGGAATGCGTCAGCGTGTAGGCTTTGCACGCGCCCTTGTCGTTGAACCAGAACTACTCTTTATGGACGAACCATTTAGTGCGCTAGATGTGTTGACAGCAGCGAATTTACGCAAAGAACTGCTTGGGTTGTGGCGCCAACAAAGTATTCCAACGCGAGCAATTGTGATGGTGACACACAATATAGATGAAGCGGTGAGCATGGCAGATCGTATTCTTGTGCTGGGAGCTAATCCGGGCCACATCCGTGTCGAATTGTCAGGACTACCTATTGCACAACGCAATGTTCAAGACGAGGCACATACAACACTTGTTGATCTCATCTACCGCATTATGACCAGTCCACAGGAAGATATTGCTACACTTTTACCAACACATGCACCAAAGGCTCAATCAGGGACGCTTACACCACCCACACCACGTGCTTTCCAGGTGCTACCACACGTGGCGATTAGCGATGTAACAGGGCTAGTCGAGTTGGTGCATGCACGAGGGGATCGCGAAGACCTATATCATCTTGGCCGTCACCTTCAATTAGAACTCGACGAATTGCTCCCGCTTGTTGATGCCGCTGATCTGCTCGACCTTGCAGATGCACAAGAAGGTGACCTTGTGTTAACACAGCAGGGTACACGCTTCGCTGAGGCAGGCGTGTTAGAGGAGAAGCAAATATTCCACACCCAAGTTCTTGCCCGTGTTGGCATTCTCCGTCAGATTGTGCAAATGCTACAAGACACTCCAGGCCATGTCTTACTGGAAGAAAATGTCTTGAGTATCCTGGAAGAGCGCTTTGGTGAAGAAGAGGCCCAAGCACAACTAGAAACAGCTATTAACTGGGGCCGCTATGCCGAACTTTTTACGTTTCAAGAGGAGCGAGGCATCTTCCGCCTGGAAGAAGCGGAAGCAACTATAACAAATTAAGGTACCAGTAAAAGAGAGAAATCTCCACTATTCACACATACGCTCCTTACTGCTCGATCAAGACGAATTACGGTTTGCTCATGCTCGTCATCGGGAACAAGGTTCCTTATTAATAGATACTAAAACGTTGAGCAAGAAGTCTTTTTAGATTCCGCCACTCCTTTTGAGTGTTCTACGTAGCATTTATTGTGAGAGAAAGTTCTTCTCACTGAATCCTTGTGGAAAAGACCTTCTTTTATTCTGCTCGGCATTTCGTGCTAATTGAAAAGATGCAGTAACAATCAAGCAACAGGAGAAGTTATGAAGCTATTCATATTCAGTCAGATGATAGGCAAACCAGTTTTTGACCCCCAGCGAGAAAAAGTGGCTGTGCTCAAAGACATTGTGGTGAATGTTAATACAGCCGAGGGAAAGAGTGAAGAAACGTATCCTCCGCTTGCAGGAGTCCTTGCTCACACTGCTGGACGCAACTTTTGGCTTCCTGCTCGCCAGGTTGCCATTTTTGAGGAGCATGGCATCGTCTTATCCTCCACAAAGCTCAACCTGGAACACTTTACACGTCGCGACGGGGAGATATTGCTTGGTCAGGATGTACTTGATAAGCAACTAGTCGATGTCGAGGGACGACGTGTAGTGCGCGTCAATGATTTAGCACTGGGACAAGTGCCAGGCGAGTTGATTCTACGGTTGCTTGCTGTAGATATCTCATTTCGTGCTCTCTCTCGGCGAATTCTAATGTCGTTAAGTGGCGCACGTCCACAACGAAGCGAACGGTTACTGGATTGGGCGAACGTCCAATACTTCGCTAGCAATGCGCCAGCCGTTCAACTCCATGTTTCACACGCGCGCTTGGGAAAATTACACCCTGCAGACTTGGCACGCATTTTAGATGATCTATCACATCAACAGCGTGATGAGGTGGTCCGCGGATTGGACGATGCACACGTCGCCGATGCGCTAGAGGAACTCTCTCCCGATGAGGCAGCAGATATTCTTGAAGAGATCGACGACGAACGAGCATCCGATATCCTGGAGGAGATGCGTCCTGATATGGCTGCTGATGTTGTGGCCGATCTGGATGAAGAGAGGGCTGAAGCGCTCTTAAACTTGATGGATCACGAGGAGTCTGAGGACGTGCGAGAACTACTGGCCTATCCTAAGGACAGTGCAGGAGGCATCATGACCAATGAATTCTTGCTCTTGCCCGCCTCCTTAGAAGCCGCAGAAGCACTCCGCACTATTCGTGTGATGGACAAGCAACCTGAGTTTGTAGACTACTTGTATGTAGCGGAGCCGGGAACAGAACGAGTGATTGGTGTGGTCTCTCTACGCGATGTCGTGTTCCACTTGGATCGCTCCACACCGTTGGATCGACTCATGGAGCAGGATATGCTAAGCGTGCATCCGACGACACCTGCTGAAGAAGCGGCTGCATTGCTTTCTACCTACAGCCTTCGTTCTATACCCGTTATTGATGAGCAAGGAATAATGCTTGGCGTTATTACCTTTGACGATGCACTTGATATACTCTTACCCGATGATCTACGTGAGCGTATCGGTCATCTCTTTCTCTATCGTCGTCATCGTACATCACGGAGCCAAACACCACAAGAAGCTTTCTAGCGTTCAGAAGAAACGAGGTCACTATGACACAAAATTCACGCAAAGTCATCGGAGAAGTGTCCTCCGTTCCCCAGGAGATACATAAAGGGAGCGGAACATTGCCACGCCTACGTATTCGCCGACGCCCCCACTGGCTCATCTACCTGAGTATCCTTGGGCCAGGATTGGTTGCCGCTAGTGCCGGCAACGATGCAGGAGGTATCTACACGTACAGTACGATGGGGGCGCAATTTGGCTATTCTATGATCTGGGTCATGGTCGTGTTGACTGTAGGTATGGGAATCGTGCAGGAGATGTGTACACGTATGGGAGCGGTGACAGGAAAAGGATTGTCCGATCTTATTCGGGAAAACTTTCCCATTCGGCTCACTGCACTTGTCATGCTCTCATTTTTGCTTGCTAATGGCGGCGTGATTATCACCGAGTTTATCGGTATCGCTACAGCACTCAGACTCTTCAATATTCCCGCCTACATCAGTGCTCCAGTAGCGGGTATTCTTTTATGGTTATTGGTGGTTCGTGGTTCATATGCACGGGTCGAGAAAGTCTTTTTGGCGCTGACACTGGTCTTCATTGCCTACTTCATCGCCGCCTTCCTTGCTCGCCCCAATTGGGGACAGGTTGCGGTCGGAACTTTCGTGCCAACAATTCAAGCCAATAGTGGATTCCTCTTAACCCTTATCGCTGCCGTAGGCACGACCATCAGCCCCTACATGCAAATCTACGTGCAGAGTGCTGTAGTCGAACGGGGCATAAACATGCGAGAGTACAATAATGAGCGAGTCGATGTGTACAGTGCTGCTATCTTCTCCAATTTGGTGGCAGCATTTATCATTATAGCAACAGCAGCAACGCTGTTCGTGCATAGTGGAGGAAAAGGAGTCCCTTTAGGTTCTGCAGCAGATGCAGCTCTTGCATTAACTCCATTTTTAGGTAGATTCGCCACCGACGTGTTTGCATTAGGCTTGCTAGGAGCCTCCTTTCTAGCGGCTGGCGTGTTACCTCTTTCAACATGCTACTCAATCACTGAAGCACTGGGGCTGGAAAATGGAGTGAGTAAACGCTTGAAGGAGGCTCCTGTCTTCTGGGGACTCTTTACGGCCCTTATCGTAGTGGGTGTCGTGGTCGCGATGTTGCCAAATTTGCCAGTGGTCCAGGTTCTCCTCAACCTCTACCTGCTCAACGGTATTTTACTCCCTATTGTCTTGTTCTCAATCTTATCTCTAGTCAACAATAAACGCTTAATGGGTACGTATACCAACGGACCAATTTTCAACATCATAGCCTACAGTTTGACCATCCTGGTAAGCCTGCTCGGTATCGCGTACGTATTTATTCAGGTACTAAGATTGTTTGGAGTGCAACTACTTGGTTGAATAAGCGTTGTATTCATACGGAAGTTTGCACAGCCAGTTAAGCATTTCCATACAATTACACTAAAATTCTCAAATAGCTTGACTTCTCTCGCACAATATGCAATTATTATCATTATTTGCTGACATTAGGAAGGGGAAATTCACGCTTTTCCATCTGCTCAAATGCGCTTCGCAGCGAGGGTGGAAGCGGATAAGGACGACCCGTGTGATAATGCACCAGACCATAGCAGAACGCCCAGTGGCAAAGATACGCTCAGGGTCTTGTATATCTCGTATCTGGTGCTCCATAACAAAGCTCGTGCGACCAATGCTAGCTACGCGCACACCAACCTCCACACGATCTGAGCGTACAAGCGGTAACTCAAAGGAAATAATGTACTCATAAAACGTATTTACGCTCCTGTCATATATGATGGATGTATCTGCTACATCTTATCAGAAGAAGAAGATAAGAGACAACTATACAAAATAGTGTATATCTATATCGCTCAATAACATATTTTATGCCATATATTTTGCCTTACGATACACCAAAACGTGATCCATTTGGCTTTACAATACGTACTGTAATCAGGACACCAGAGAAGAAGGGTATGATGCAGAAATTTCCTAATGGCGATGCCCACGCACCTGAGGAGCTTAGCGATGAAACGCTTATTCGCGCTATTGCGAGTGGAGCAGTTTGGGCAATGGAGCCACTTTATCAACGCTACAGTCGCATTCTCTACTCGCTCGTGTATCGTATGGTCTCTGATCATCAGGTAGCCGAAGACCTGTTACAGGATGCGTTTTTGTCGGTATGGAAGCGTGCGACCTCCTATTCGCCACAGTCGGGAGCCGTTCGTAGCTGGCTTGTCTCAATTGCCCATCATCGCACAATTGACTATTTACGAGGAGTACGCAGACGCTCAGTGCTCAAGGAGGCAACGTGGGAAGATGTTGAGCGTGACGAGCGCACAGCAGAACCCGATGCGTGGGACGGAGCATGGCAATCTATTCAAAGTGCTCAAGTACGAGAAGCCTTAATGAAGCTTCCTACCGAACAACGTATGGTCATCGAGCTAGCCTATTTTCAAGGATGGACACACTCAGAGATTGCAGCGGGCTGTCAAATACCACTAGGAACAGTCAAGGCTCGCATGCGTCTCGGCATCATACGTCTGAAACACGTGCTTGCCCAAATGGGTGTGACCGAACTGTAAATATGCATTAACCAAGCTTATTTCTCTATCTTTCAATACTTTTTTCCCATTTTTTGCCATAAGTAGAGCAATCTATTATCTCACCTATAATCTGGATGTTTTCAAAAATAGGGATGTATACTGGTGGACTCCTCTATCAAGATAGGGTATGCTATAACTATCTATATTACTATTATCAATACATCACTGTACCTATGTCCTTGTCTGCTCGCTTGTGGAGATAGTTCTATGCGTATACGTCCGTTTTTCTGGTGCCTACTTGCCACTGTGTGTGTCGGTATACTTGTGTTTGCAGCAAACTATCATATGCATGCACCCAATGTCTTGCAAGTACGTATACAACAACAGCATATTGTCGCAGCTAAGCCTGCTATGCTAGAGTTATTCTTAACCGATACACAAGGACTTCCAATTGAAAGCGCAGAGATATGCTCTCATGCCTATATGACAAACATGGCTATGCCAACGCGAGAGATTAGTATCAAAGCATTAGGGCAAGGATACTATAGCATACAGCTTCATCTCTATATGACAGGTCCTTGGGCAATTACTGTGCAGGCACAAGCAGAAGGCTTCATACCTTCACAGCAAAACCTTCATGTACAAGTTGAATGACAATGAGCAATGATAAGAAGACATTTCAAACTTTCTCTTTTCGAAAAGGTTATTCTTGGTAATAGTATCCTTCTCGTTAGCGAAGCGGTTGCTGGCTTATGGGTTACAAGCCATAGCCTTGAAGCTCACCACTATTTTATTGATACAAGTTTTATTGTCATCTCCACCCTACTCATCCTTTTGACAAATACGCTGCTGCTACGCGCAAGCTTCCGTCCGCTTTTCAATTTGTTGACCACGATTAGAGAGATTAGTCAAGGAAAGACGGATGCACGCGCAAAGCTTGTTTCTTCAGACTCTGAAGTAGGTGAGTTAGCTGAAGCATTTAATAGCATGCTTGACAAATTAGAAACTGCGCGGCGTGAGCAGACAATGCTCATTATCCAGGCCCAGGAAGAGGAACAACGCCGTATCGCCCTTGAGTTGCATGATGAAGCGGGACAAAACCTCACGGCGCTCCTTATTCATACTGAACTCCTCCATCAACGGATACAAAACTTCTCCAATACTGCCATTAGTGAACAGGCCCAAAAGCAGCTTACGAACGGACTTACTCAGGTAAACACGCTCACGCAGCAAACACTAGAAGGTATTCGTGTCCTCGCTCAGCAACTACCTCCGAGTGTAATCGATGATCTTGGTCTCGCAGCGGCGTTTCGCTGGCTCGCTGAAGATAGCCGCCAACGTTTACACCTTACAGTAGATTTGAAGTTTGATGGAATTGAAGAGACACGCGAGAAAAAACATCTTCCCTCAGCGCATGAGATAGCGTTATTTCGGATTGCACAAGAGAGTCTAACGAATGTTGCCCGCCATGCTCATGCACAGCATGTTTCACTTTCGCTCGTACAGCACGCACATACTATTGTAGTGTGCATAGCTGACGACGGTGATGGATACGATACAGAGCAGACACAAGCAGGTTTAGGAATTTTTGGCATGCGTGAGCGAGCAGCACTACTTGGAGGAAAGCTTACTATAATATCGTCTATAGGAAAAGGAACAACAGTAGAAGCATTCTTGCCTCTCTCTTATGAGAAAATCGAGGAACATGTGTATGTCAATTGAAGAGGTACAACAGCAGCTATCAACTATCCGCGTCTTACTTGCAGACGATCATGATATTTTACGACAAGGGCTAAAACTACTGTTAGAAACACAGCAGGACATAGAGATTGTCGGAGAGGCTCGCACAGGTCGCGAAGCTATCGCGCTTACACTACAGTATAAACTGAATGTCGCCATTATAGATATTAGTATGGCAGAGTTGGATGGATTAGAGGCGTGTCAGCGTATTCGCCGTCAACAACCGACAACACAGGTACTCATCATAACGATGCACGAAAGTGAAGAATATTTTCTACAAGCACTTCGTATGGGTGCCGCTGGCTACCTTGTGAAAAAAGCAGCCCCTACTGATCTCCTAGCAGCAGTACGTACAGTGGCACACGGGGGGGGGCATATCTCTATCCTGGTTTGGCAAAAGCTCTCATTCGTGCCTATCTTACTCCTGTTGAGCAGGCAACTTCATCGGTAACAAGTCAAGCACAACAACGAACGCCTAAAGGTATGGGGCTTGCACAAGCATTACGTGTACTAACTCCACGCGAAATGGAGGTGCTCAAGCTCGTGGCAGAGGGACACACGAATCAAGAGATTGCCGATCAGCTTGTGTTGAGCATCAAAACAGTACAAGCCCACCGGGCAAACGTAATGGAAAAGCTAGAGCTTCATGATGTTACACATCTTGTATGCTTCGCAATTCGGCACGGCTTGATTTCATCAGAGTCATAATCAGCTTGTAGGCATACAGGACACAATCCATTATCATCACAATTTTCTGTTACAAAAGCGCTGAGGGAGAGCCTTTTGCCAGGCTCTCCCTCAGCGCTTTCCCCAAGAATGAAATCCGTGTGCTAATCCCAAGAACATCTCCCCCAAGATATTCCTGTAGCACGTTCCACGTTCGTAGAAATAGTATCTTACTCTATGAGTAATTGCCTATTTCTTTCCTGAAGTAGTACAGAGCAATCCAGAAATATCGAGGATTGCTTGCTGTCTTGCGACAGGCATCACTTCCCGCCGAACAAGCGGTAGATATCCCTTACCATGTGTTACGCTTGTAGTTGGACATCCCCCCCAGGATGTTTTCCCGCGTAACACTATTCCCCATGTATATAATACTCAATGGGGAGGAAAATACAGTGGAGAATTCGTTGAGATTGTGTGTATATTCGCTGATTCATGTTGAGAAAATCGCATCTATGAATATGAGGAGTAACAAACATGCTTAGTACACTTGTAGACCCTTTCATTGGCGTTGATGGACAAGGTAACTGCCTATGTGGTCCTTATTTACCTTTTAGCCTGGTACGTCTTGGGCCTGATACACTCGCACCACAACCAACAAGTGGCTATCGTAGTAACAGACCATTTGTTCGCTTTAGTCATACACACGTGAGTGGAACTGGTGGCGGAGGACGCTATGGTAACGTTGGCGTTATACCCTTTCTTGGTCTTCCTAGATTAGAACTTGATGGCTACGAACGCGGCGAAGAACAGGCACAACTGGGCTACTATAGCGTTAAACTTCTACCATCACACATTAAAGTGGAGCTCACGGTGACCCCACGCGTAGGAATACACAGCTATACGTTTCCAGAGAATCAAGATGCTAATATTTTGCTCGATTTAGGAGCAGTTATCCAGGCACATTCTGATTGGTTACCTGAAAACGAATTGGCGTACTCAATTGGCGGCTTCGTCGAGTGGATTACAGAGACAGAAGTCGTTGGACGAGCCGACTTACAAGGAGGATGGGGTCATCGCTTTCCCTACTCGATCTATTTTTACGCCAGGTTTGATATTCCAACAAAGCAGCGTATCGTAGCAAATCATACAGGGATAGTGAAGATGCCGATAGCGGTTGGACCAAACTGTAAAGCAGTGGCTCATTTTGGAGCGGCGCAAGAAGTTGTTATGCATGTTGGCATTTCTTACGTCAGTATCGCAAAGGCACGTGCTAGCGTAGATCGAGAGGTAGGGCAAAAAGACTTCGCAACACTCAGGAACGAAGCCACAGCTATATGGGACAAAGCTTTGTCCTCCATTCAGGTCGAAGGGGGAAGCAATGAGCAAAAGACGCTCTTTTATACATTGTTCTCGCGCCTTCTCTGTATGCCAAGCGACCTGGGAATAGACGATGAGCAGTCATCATGGCTATCTGGTATGCGTCACTTCACAGATTTCTACTGTCTCTGGGATAGTGTGCGCAACGCAAACTCGCTTATCAGTGTATTTAACCCGGAACTTGAGGTAGCATTTCTTAACTGCTTACTCGATGTCGCGGAACATATCGGCTGGCTTCCCGATGCCTGGATTGCTGGTCATAGCGCACAGATACAGGGAGGAAGCTCTGCCGATATCCTTTTCTGTGAAGCCGCGCTCAAAGGGCTAAAGGGTATAGATTATGCGAAGGCACTGTTGTATATGCGAAAAAACAACGAGGTCGAGTCACCCGATCCCTGGCTGTATGGACGACACCTACAAGATTACCGGAACCTGGGCTATGTATCAACCAACGTGGAAAGAAGCAGCGTATCACGTCATCTTGAATATACCTATCAAGATTGGTGTATTGGCATGCTTGCTGAACACCTTGGTCAACACGAAATAGCTCAAAGGTATTTCAGCAGTTCGCGAAAGGTCTGGAACCTCTGGCGCGAGGACATACACTTCTTTGCGCCTAGAAACCCTGATGGGAACTGGACCACACCCTTTGATCCAGCTAGCAATATTCAACAGATGTGGCGCGATCCCTATTTCTATGAAGGAACTAGTTGGCAGTGGTCGTTCAATGTGCAACATGATTTCGCAGGTCTCATTGCGCGTCACGGAGGAAACGAAGGCTTTATACAGCATCTGGACGAGTTCTTTGAGCGAGGATACTACTCCTCTAAGGAGACTATGTTACACATTCCATATCTCTATATCTATGCAGGACGACCAGATAAAACAGCAGAACGTGTACAAACCTGTATGCAGCGCTACTTCGCCCCAACACGGGATGGACTTAGCGATAACGAAGACATGGGTTGTCAAAGTGCCTGGTATATGTGTTCGGCCATGGGACTCTATCCTATCATGGGACAAGACCTCTACCTGCTGGCACCACCGATCTTTACACGTACTCAAGTAGCATTAGGTACGAGTGGAAATGTTCTTGTAATTGAGACTCCTGATGCTAATCAAGAGAAACCTTATATCGGTGCGGCAACACTCAATGGAAAGCCTCTTGACAGGGCATGGTTACGTCATAGTGAAATAGCTCAAGATGCAACCCTGCACCTTGAGCTGAGTGCAACACCTACTACATGGGGAACACAGGATCCGCCACCATCACCATTAGGACATGTATAGGTGAGTAAGGTAAAACAGTTTTAGCGGAAGTAACGGCGGCGACGGCGTTCCGGGCGACGTTCACGCCTCTCACGCCGATAGTAACGCTCACGGTATGGGCGATAGACGCGGTGATAGGCAAAAGCACTCCACAGGAAGACAAGCAGAGCAGCAGCGATGATAGATGTTATTATCGGTACATTTGCAATAATTGGTTCACCAGAGATGTGAACATGGAGAACGTCATTCACGAGAAAGATTGCAATAAAGCCGAGAATAATAGCTCCGATAATGCCTTCTGGAAGACGGCGGCGTGCAATAAATTCACCTAAAAAGCCGACGATAGCGGCAATGATCAGCCAAACAAGTATTGTGCTAATATCCATGCAGAGTACTCCTTAAAAAATGTATGTATTGTATAGAACGGACATACTATTATCACGCATAAGCCCGACCTTACGCTTCAATGCTCGCCTTAGAGAGGTAATAGCAAGAATTTAGCCATGCAACGTCTTTTGCTCTTTGAGAATCTTAATTCCGTTTTCTTGTATCTTATCAACATACTGAGTACTGATTTGTGGTGGAGATGTGTCAGGATTGTTCATAAAAACCTCATTTTCTTCAGGTTTTAGCAATAGTCTTTGTAGTCAGATATCCCAGATACATTAGTGTGGCAATAGTACCAAGTGTTGCCAGGAGGAGGAGAGGAGCATTTGATGTTGGTTGTGGCGGTGCAGGTATTTGTGCGCGTTCTGTCTCAGTTGATGCTTGCCGACGTGCGAGTTCTAGTTTGAGGCTCTCTTCGCCTTTTGCCATTGCCCAGTAATGGTTAGCGGAGAAGATGGGCTTCATGATGAATGAGAAGTAGCGCAGCAGAGGCTTTTCCGCACTGATTCTCCAATCGTATGTGATGTTTACACAAGGACCATTTTGCTTGAAGGTCCAGATGCCTCGCCCCTCAAAGTCGCCAGAAGCGATTAGTGAGAAGCCATCGGTATGTATTTGGGAGATGCGAAATTGCCAATGCAGGGTATAGGGAAGCCATCCCTTCGTCTGCAGACGAAGAACCTTGCCAACACCATCCGCATTCCCTGCTTCCAATTCCTCCACGTTGAGGTATACGGAGGGCCACCAATACACAAGGGCGTCCCTGTCTCTAATAATGTCAGTGACTTCTTTGACTCTGCCACGCACGTGCCACTGTGTGATGAAATGATAATCTTTACTCGTCATGAACTTGCCTTCCCTGGTCAACATGTCTGATGCATATACGTATCTACTATAATTATTGTTCGAAAATTGGAAAGAGTATCATACACATTTTGTACATCTTGTTGCGGATGAACTCGATGATAAACGGTTGACGGAAACTGTGCGCCCACCATGGGGTGGCGACGAACACGAGATTTGTGTTGTCATTGCTGAGATTATCGAACATGATCGAGAGCATTTCTTGCTGATAGAACGGCTTGTTGCATAGAAGATAGTTATGGGGATGCTGGCAGCATCCCCATAACTATCTTCTACAGTCGGGGATCGACAGGTTCGCTTTCGAGGGCAAGCACACCGAAGACGCATTCATGGATACGACGTAATGGTTCACCGCGTACAAAACGCTCTACCGCTTCGATGCCGAGGGCGAATTCGCGCAGAGCAAGCGAACGCTTGGCACCAAGATTACGGAGACGTAAGCGTTGCAGATTCTCTGGTGAGTCGTACTCTGGACCGTAGATGATACGCAGGTATTCGGGACCACGACACTTTACGGCGGGCTGTACAATACCACGCGTGCCTTGTTGAGCAAATTTATATGGCTTGACAACCATGCCTTCACCACCACGCGCAGTTAGTTGCTCCCACCAGGCAATAGCCTCTATGACACTTTGCTCATCGTCCAGTTCTACTATTTTGTAAGGTGTCGCAAGCAAAAGGTTCGTGTCCTCTTTGCATAGCAGTGCGATTTTGTTCATGTGCCATTCGTGTTCATCGTCGAAGAAGGTATGTCCTTGTGCTGCGATGATGTGGAATGGAGCCAATTTCAAATCATTGATCGAGTTGACAGGCCAACAATAGTTACGATAGGCATGGACATACTGCGTAGCTCTGTCTTGACGATGCGTATAAGTATCGAGCAGCGTCTGAAGGTCAGTATTGTGAGATGCGGCTTGTGCAAGCGCGGCGACGGATGCGCCAAGAGTTGTACGGGAGGCAGCACCAACGGCGGCATATTGCTGGAGCACTAGTGTTTGCGCCTTGACTGACCACGGCATCAGTTCACAGTCCAGGCACACCCAATCGGTGTCCATGCTGCCCCACAAGTCTGCATGGTCTAATGCTGTACGTACACGGTTGAGTAGCTCTGCTTCGAGTTTTGTATCGTCAAAAAAGCGGCGTCCGGTGCGAGTATAACAGATACCAATGCCTTCATTGACAACGCCGAAGTGAGTGCGAGCCGCCGCTTCATCTCTACATACGATTACTATGGCACGCGAACCCATGTGCTTTTCTTCACAGACGACTTTTTTGATGCCTTCTTGTTGATAGTAGGCAAAGGCTTCCGCAGGATGTTCAAGCAAGCCCTCTTTTTTGCTTGTTCCACATGGCGACATTGTTGGAGGAAGATACATCAGCCATTTCGGATTGGCGGCAAAACGGCTCATGACCTCTAACGCTGCGATGGCGTTCTCTTCGCGGATGGTCACACTTTTATTGAGTCGCGTCGAGATGATACGTTTGCCGGTTACGTCCTCAATGTCCAGCACATCGTCGTGCTGTTGTTGCACGTTGAGCACTGATGTAGAAACATCTTCCTGCATAAGAAAGGGCTTTGCTGGTTCGGCATAGGTCCATGTAGCAGAGACCGAAACAAGTTCTTTTTCAGGATAGCGTAACGCGGTCAGCTTGCCACCAAAAACACAGCCAGTATCAATATTAATTGTGTTGTTGAGCCAGTCTGGATTTGGTACGGGCGTGTGTCCGTATACAACGGTTGCCTTACCACGATATTCAGCGGCCCAATTGTAGCGTATAGGCAGGCCGAACTCGTCGGTCTCGCCGGTAGTCTCTCCATACAGGGCGAATTCGCGAACGGCACGCGAACCACGTCCCTGCATTGCTTCTTTCATGCCAGCATGTGCAACCACCAATTTGCCATCGTCAAGGACATAGTGGCTGATGAGGTCGTCAAGGAATTTCACTACGCGTGCGTTGAATACTGGCGACTCCTTCGCAATTTGCGCTAGCGATTCGGCAAGACCATAGCTGACCTGTACATTCTGCCCTTTGAGTTTACGCATCAGCTTCATATCATGATTGCCGGGGACGCATAATGCATTTCCAGAGGCAACCATGTCCATCACGAGGCGTAAGACGTTGGGCGTGTCAGGACCACGATCTACGAGATCACCCAGGAAGACGACTTTACGTCCCTCTGGATGCGTGACTGAAAGTGTATCCTCGTGCCGTGTAATCTGATACCCAAGTTTTTGCAGGAGAGCCAGTAATTCAGGAAAACAACCGTGTATGTCACCAATGATATCGAATGGACCATGTTCTTGCTTAAGGTTGCTCCACAAGCGCTGGCGCTCGATTTCAACGGTTTCAACCTCTTCGGGAGAACGCAGTGTATAGATATGGTGAAAGCCTTCGCTACGCAGACTGTGTAATGAACGCCGCATTTGCGCGAATTGCCGATGTATGACGTGTGTGCCAAAGTCGCGTTCTGGGCGCTGAGCGTTGCGCTCAGCACAGAGCTTTTCAGGCAGGTTAAAGACAATGGCTGTTACAAGCGTATGATATGTTCGCGCCAGCTCTAGTAAGCTTTTACGTGCTTCTGGTTGCACATTTGTCGCGTCAATAACGGTAAGTTTTCCAGCGGCGAGGCGTTTCGCGGCAATGAAGTTCAGCACCTCAAACGCCTCTTGCGTAGCACTCTGATCATTTTCATCATCGGAGACGAGGCCGCGACAGAAGTCTGATGAAAGCACCTCTGTCGGTTTAAAGTGCTTTTTGGCGAAGGTGGACTTACCAGAGCCGGAGGGACCGATCAGCACGACCAGCGACAATTCTGGAGTGGTTATGTTCATTGTATGCTTTCCCCCTTACTCACTACGTGTAAAAACGCTCATCTGCGATGGCGCACCGACAAGTTCATCTTCTGGCCCAATTGGATCGATGCGAGCGGTATAGCCAAAACGCTGTTCAATCTGGGTCGTCCACTGCCGAAATTCCTGGCGGCTCCACTCGAAGCGATGGTCTTTGTGACGCATTGTCCCTGCTAAAAGTGTCGCGAATTTGACATTATATTCGCTGTTGGGTGTCGTTACCACAACGGTATGAGGTCGTGCGAACTCGAATAGTACGCGTTCAAAGGCGGCAAGACGTGCAGAGTCGAGATGCTCTATCACTTCTACCACAGCGGCGGCATCATAGCCTTCCAACCGTTTGTCACGATAGGTCAAAGCACTATGTATCAGGGTGATACGCTGCCGCATGTTATCAGGCAGGCGTTCAAGATGCAAGCGGTCCTGTGCTAATTCGAGTGCGCGATAAGACACATCCATACCAAGAATATGCTCAAATGTTTTATCTTGTAAGAGCAGTTTAAGTAGTTTTCCCTCGCCACAGCCGAGGTCGAGCACACGCCTTGCGCCACTAGTACGCAAAACAGACGTGACGGCTCGCAAGCGTTGCTCATGCAAGCTGACGCTCTCTTCTTCCAGGTCTGCTTGAGTTCCAGACTGCTCTTCTGGCTCCTGTTGCTCTTCTACGTTAAGACGGGCAAGAGCATCGCGCGTCAAGTTGTGTCTGTGCTTGAGGTAGCGGTGCGCAATCAGCTCTCGTTGCGGGTGATGCTCTAACCAGCCCTTGCCATGCTTGAGGAGTTTCTCAACCTCGTCGTCGCCAATCCAGTAATGCTTCTCGTCATCAAGCACGGGTATCAAGACATAGAGATGCATGAGCAGATTCCGAAGAAGACACGTTGCGGTAAGCGTGACGGTGAAGTAGTTGCTCATGCCCCACTCTGGGTGCGTCTCGTCGAGCATATGTCGTACGACGGTGATGGTATAGCCAAGTGGCTCGAAGAGGCTGCGTAGAAATGTCTCACCACCACTACATGGCACGACTGCAAGCTGGGCTTGTAGCGGCAATGGTATATCTACAAGTTCGGGACGAGCGTTACAGCGTCCATTCATCGCTGTGCGAAACACTTCTGAGAGGGCAACGCTGAGAAAGGACGAGGCCACGTAGGGACGATCATTGACATACTGATCGAGTGCCAATGCTGTCTCGCGCCCACGAACGAGATGGACGGTATCAACGTCAAGAAGAAGGGCGGCGGTACATCGCTCCTCTGTTGCTTCGGGATAAAACACATGCGCTTTGCCAAAGGTGAGCGAGAAGGTTTGGAGACGCTCGGGATGCTTGTGCAGCAGATAACCAAGTTCTGTCGCCGGTCGATGGGTGGTAGTGAGTGTAAGCAGCATTGGAATCCTCGCAATATTTGGAAAGCAAACGTACTACTTGTCAATTCGCATATTGTTTGCGTAGTGTATCATTGTTGCTCTGTATTTGCAATGGCAGGTCTTATTGTACAGGGTTGTTTAAAAGTCGCAGGGCACCCACGCGAGGATGTCCTGGTTATCATAACATGTTATAGAATACGTCTATCAAATATTTAATAGGATAGAACGATGACATTTGTACGCACGCTCAAACAATTTTATCGGGGTTTTAAGGATGAGCATGCTGTGCTTCTTACAGCGCTACAGGCGACTCAGCCTGAAATTGATTGTTCTGCCCGTACGACGATGCTGCTTATGCGCTTGATGTATCACTATTTTTTACATCATGCAGGGTGGCAAGAACAGAGTGCGTTCTCAGAACTCATTGCGGAACCGGACTTAGCTCGTGTTGCTGCATTTTTTGATACATATGAGTGGCGGCTCGATGAGCAACAGGGGACGTACTGTTTGCATGCTGATCTGCTGGGCTATGTATTTGAGCAGCAGATAAACCAGAAACAGATGGGAGCGTACTATACACAGAATGATGTGACTGATTATATCGCACAGAGGACAATACTTCCCTATCTTTTAGATACTGTAAAAAGTGTTCATCCATCTTTGCTTGCACCGATTTCAGCAACATGGCGGTTGCTACGTACTCAGCCAGAACGCTATATGTATGCGGCTCTCTGCAATGATGCATATCTTCCAACGGAAACCGAACGAGAATATACGACACGTCGAGCACACTATCAACATCTTTACATTGCTCTACAACAAGGACAGATTCATTCGGTTGCGGATGTGATTACCTATAATCTTGATATACAGCGTTTTGTGCTGGATGTCATTACGACATGTACACATCCTATATTCCTGCTAACGTTTTATACCGCACTTGAACGAATGACGGTTCTTGATCCCACATGTGGGACAGGTGCGTTTTTGCTTGCCGCGCTGACATTGCTTAGGAAACTGTATACAGCATGCGTTCAACGTATGCAGCAATATGTAGCGGAACAATATGAGTGGAGCGATGATACAGGTGATACTGACCGCTATGCCGTATTTCGTACTCTGCTTGCTCACGCTACTCCTTCCGGTATCGGTGCATCGCTCGTCAATAATCTCTATGGTGTAGACATTATGCCTGAAGCTGTCGAAGTGTGTACTATGCAACTCGTGCTTGCGCTTGTGGGACAAGGAGTAGAGAGGAAGCATATTTCGACGCTTCGGTGGAATATACATACTGGCGATGCACTTACACCTGAGACATGGGGAAATGCCTTTCCTGAGCATCGAGATGGCTTCGATGTAATTATCGGCAATCCACCATATATTGAACAGAGCAAGATGGCATCTTCTATAACGGTTAACGAGGGGAACGGGACATACGGCAATCTCTATGCTGAGGTGGTTGAGCGTTCACTGGCTCTTTGTCGGACAAAGGAGAGTTATGTTGGGTTACTTGTGCCACTGAGTCTTTGTAGTGGTGAACGCTTCGACAGGTTGAGAGGGATGCTTGTTACGAATACATCCGCGTTGTGGTTGGCGAACTTTGATATTTTTCCCTGTCGCCTCTTTGAGGGTGCCTATCAACGGCTAACTATTTTGTTGGGTAAGTATAGCGTGCAGCTAACTCACATGCATGAAACATATGTGACATCTATTCAACGCTGGTATACTCCCGAACGATCCACATTGATTGAGCGTATTCTTTATACACAGGCACGCTATCGACATAGAGAAGGTGTTTTTCCTAAGCTTGCCTCGCAGCAGCAAGAAGACATTCTACAGAAACTGGTTGCTACTGCTGGCAATGACCCGTTGTCTTTGCTGGTTTCTCCTAGAGAGACCAAGTACAAGATATATTATCAGGAGGCGACAAACGCTTGGATGAAGGCGACACGCTGCATTCCTTACTATAAGAAAAATGGTGTTGTGACGAGGCCACCACATGGACGCTTGCTGTATTTTGATGATGATAGAACTGCTCATGTCGTCTGTGCGTTGCTGAATAGTACTCTGTTTTATGTGTGGTTCGTGACGTATTCAGATGGATTTCATCTCTCGCATGCGCTTGTGCAGCATTTTCCTGTACACAATGCGCTCTGTTTGGATGAACAATTACTCCTATTAGCTCAACAATTAGAAGAAGACATTCAGAGGTATACAGCCTATAGTACAAGGAATACAAAAACAGGAGACACTATAGAAATTGAAGAATATCGTATGGTATATTCTAAGTCTATTATTGATGAGATTGATTGTGTACTGGCAAAGTATTATGGTTTTAGTGATGAAGAGTTAGACATTATTGTGCATTATGCTAGCAAGTATCGTATGGGTAAAGCCTCACTAATAATAAGTATTTTGTAAACAAAATTGAACTTTTGATGGAGTATTGAAACTAAAAAAACATGTAATTCGTGCCATTTATAGGTTCAATTTTATTGAACAATCTTTATTATTCTAGGAGGGTAACTACCCAGGTCCCTGTGGGAGGGGATAGACAAAGCTGATAGACTAAGGACATGACGGAAGAAGAAGTCAGACAACTGAAACACGCGTACGCAGAGATCCAAGAACAAGCGGCGGAGAAAGA
>JAABUQ010004521.1_pt1 | contig 23578 bp, 23 predicted proteins | sample 5560001 | NCBI WGS metagenome assembly JAABUQ01 (sample SAMN10711888, study PRJNA513371) | rock metagenome | isolation source: Antarctica rocks | place: Antarctica: Victoria Land, Finger Mt nord | collected 2015-12-18 | reverse complement strand
ACGACCGCAGCTTGCAGTGGTTTGAGGCCAACACCTGACTGCCGGCCTCGGAGGACCTACCTCCATCTCTCATACAGCTCCACACCCCATTGCTATCCTTTCATGAGGATGTGTTCGTGACACACCGCCCATGCCCATTGGAGTCATGGGTACGCGACGGAGGCTGCCGTGGCGGCACTGACGGACGGGTTCGGCCGGGTTGGCTTGCGGCAGGTCGTGGCCTTCACCGCCGCCGGCAACCACCCGTCGCGCCGTGTGATGGATCGCATCGGGATGGTCCGCGACCCCGCCGGCGACTTCGATCACCCGCGCGTTCCGTACGGCCATCCTCTGCGGCGGCACGTCTTGTACCGCATCAGCGCGCCAGCAGCACCAGGATGACGCCGCATACGATCAGCGCCAGCCCTGCCACGTCCACCCGGCGCAGGGTCTCGCGCAGGTAGAACCGGCTGAACAGCAGCGTGAACACCATCTCCGCCTGGCCGAGCGTCCGCACCAGCGCAACCGGGGCCAGCGCGAAGCCGGCGAACCAGCAGCCGGAGCCGCAGGCCGACAGCGCCCCGACCCAGGCGGAGCTGCGCCAGGAGGTGAACGCCGCCCGCAGCCCCACGGGCTCCCGCACCGCCATCCAGGCGCCCTGCAACGCGGTCTGCATGACGTTGGTCACCACCAGGGCCAGCAGGGCCGCCAGCACCGGGTCCGGCGCCGCCAGCGCCAGCGTCGCCGCCTTGATCCCCACCCCGGCCAGCGCGAACCCGGCCCCGGCGCCCAGGCCGCACAGCGCCGCCGGCTGCACCGTGGCGCGCAGCAGCTCGCGCGGGTCCAGCCCACGGCCGGCCAGCGATAAGGTCAGCACGCCGCATAGGCCCACCCCGATCCCGACGAGCGCCAGCGGCGCCAGGCTCTCACCCAGCACCAGCCAGGACACCAGCGCAGCTTGCACCGCGTCCGTCTTGGAGTAGGCGGTACCGACCGCGAAGCTGCGGTAGCCGAACGCCATGATCAGCAGCAACGTGCCGACGATCTGCGACACCCCGCCCAGGGCGCACCCCAACAGGAACCCTCGGTTCGGCGGCGGCAGCGTCCCGTCCGTGGCGGTCCAGTAAACGCCCAGCAGGACGGCCCCGACCGGGATGGCATACACATACCGGACGAACCCAGCCGAGCCGACCGACAGCGTGCCCCGCAGCCGCTGCTGCAGCGCCGTCCGCCAGGTCTGGAACAGCGCCGCCGTGAGGGTGATGGGGACCCAGAGGGGAAACATCGCCTGTGCTACCGGGGTCGTGATAGGTCCAGCAACGTCAGTGCAGCAACCCGATCGTGGGCGGCTGTGTTCACGCGGGACAGGGAGACGCACACCTCATGCGCGCCATCATCATTGTTGCCATAGCCGTCCTTGCCGGACCCGTTGTTGCCCAGACTGCCCGCGTTCCGGCCAAGGATGCCAAGGTGTGGACTCCCGCGCCGGTGACGGGGGGAAACCGGGAAACCGAAGCACCAGCAGACCGGGCGGGTTTCGCTTCCGGTCCGGAGGACGGCGTGCTGTTCAGCGGCACCCCCACGGGTGCGCCCCGTGATGGTGGGGGCAACGATCCTGCGTCGGGCGGCGCAAGTCCTGCTGAGCGGCAACCGACACCTGATCTCGGCAAATAGGCCAAGCTCCGCGTCCTTAGGCGTCCGCTGGCTCGCACGGGTTTGAGGCGGCAGCCCGGGCACGGCAAACGTGTAGCTTGGGCGTTTACCGTTGGCCTCATTGCATTACACGCCGCGGAAGCTGGGCGCACGTTTGTCTAGGAACGCTGCCTTCCCCTCCACATGGTCGGCGGTCAGGAATAGTGCAGACTGCGCCTCCCGCTCCCAGTCCAGCGCTGCGTCCAGTCCGGCAGCTAAATGCTGCTTGGTCAGAGCAATGGGTAGGGGCGCCGCATCGGCAAACCGCCGGGCACGATGCAGGGCGGCAGGCAATGCATCGCCAGGTGCGACCAGGCGATCGACTAGGCCGATGCGCTCGGCATGGTCGGCATCCATCGTGTCCCCATACAGGAAGACCTGCCGCGCCCGTCCCTGGCCGATGCGGGCCGGCAGGGTGTGCAACAGCCCTAGATCGGCGATCAGCCCGATCTTGCCGAACCCGGCGGCGAACTTCGCATCCGCCGACGCCACGACGGTATCGCAGCACATCGCCAGCGACAGCCCGGCGCCGACGCACCAGCCCTCCACCGCGGCCAGCACCGGCTTACGCAGCTTGATCAGCAGCCGCACCAGCCGGTGCGTCAGGCGGAACCGCTCGCGCCCCGCCGCGAGGTCGGTCGCGTCCATGCCGCTGATGTCGCCCCCGGCGCAGAACGTGCCGCCGGCGCCGGTGATGACCACGGCGCGCAGGGCCGGGTCCGCCTCGATCCGCTCCAGCGCGTCCACCAGGGATTGCCGCATCGGGATTGCCAGGGCGTTGCGGCGCTCCGGGTAGTCGAGGGTCAGGACCGCCGTCAGGCCGTCACGAGACTCCAGCAGCATCACGCCCCTGCTCCCAGTTCGATCACCGCATCGACGGCGTAGGCGCCCTCCCCCTCCGGCATGGCGAACACCGGGTTGAGGTCCACCGCCCGGAGCCGGGGACCCGCCTGGTGCGCGAACACGGATAGGCGGGACAGCATGGCCGCCAGCGCCGCGATGTCGGCGGGCGGACGTCCGCGCACCCCCAGCAGCACCGGCGCGGCGCGGATCGAGCGGATCATCTGCTCCGCAACGTCTACGCCGAAGGGGCAGCGGTGCAGCGCCACGTCGCGCAGCACCTCGACGAAGATGCCGCCAAGCCCGAACACGGCGATGGGGCCGAATACCGGGTCCTGGGTGATGCCGAGGATGCACTCGACGCCGCCGCGCAGTTGCTTGGCGACCAGAACGCCCTCGATCCGGGCGTCCGGCAGGGCGGAGCGGGCGCGGGCGAGCACGCTGGCAACACCGTCGCGCACTCCGGCGGCGTCGCGCACGCCGACGATGACGCCGCCGATGTCGGACTTGTGGACGATGTCGGGTGAGAGGATTTTCAGCACGACGGGGTAGCCGAACCGGTCCGCGGCGGCGACGGCTTCCTCCGCGGTGGCGCAGGCGGCTTCGGGTGCGGAAGGGATGCCAGCCTTGGCGAGCAGGCGCTTCGCCGCGGCCTCCGACGGCGTGGTGAGCGGCAGGTCGATCAGAGGCACCGTCAGGGGCGCCAGGCCGGGCGGCTGGGCGAAACCCTCGCCGAAGCGGCCCATGGCGTGGATGGCGACGGTGGCACGGGTCGGGTCCTCGAACACCACGAAGCCGTCGGCCTCGTACTCGGCGATGCGGGCGGGGGTGGCGACGATGGACAGCACCCAGAGGCGGTCCGGGTGCCGGGCCATGCTGGCGGCGAGCTGGGCGCGCAGGCGGGGCGCCATGCTTTCCGCGCCGCCGACACCGGTGAAGAAGCCGAAGATGGAGGTGTAGCCGCCATCGTCCAGCATGGAGTCGGTGAAGGAGCCGACCAGGCTGAGGTCGTTGAAGGCCTGCGCCGTGCAATCGACGGGGTTGCGCGGGGCGGAGAACGGCACCAGCGCCCGCAGGCGATCCTGCGCTGCGGCGGGCATCTCCGGCATCGGCAGGCCGAGCGCCTCGGCGGCGTCGGAGATCAGCACGCCGGCGCCGCCGCTGATGGTGATGACGCCCAGGGTGTTGCGGACGGGATAGATGCGCCGGGTGGCGGTGAGGGCGATGTCGAGCATCTCCTCGGTGGTTCGGGCGCGGACCACGCCGAACTCGGCCAGCACGGCGTTGGTCACCGCGTCGTCGCCGGCGATGCTGGCGGTATGCGACTGCGCGGCGTGGGCGCCGACGGTGCTGGTGCCGACCTTCATCATCACGACCGGCTTGCGCGCGGCGCGGGCGGCGGCGAGGGCGGCGAGGAAGCTGTCGGCCTCGCGGATGCCCTCGGCGTAGGCGGCGATCACGTCGGTGCCGGGGTCCTCGGCCATCCAGCCGATCACGTCGCCGATGGTGACGTCGCCCTCGTTGCCGGTGGTGACGCAGATGGGGGTGCCGATGCCGCGGTTGCGGGCGGTGGAGAAGACGTGGGTGCCGTAGGCGCCGCTCTGGCTGGCGATGCCGATGCGGCCGGGGCGCGGCCAGCCGTTCTCGAACGAACTGGAGAAGGTGGGGTAGAAGCCGATGCGCGCGTTGAACAGGCCGAGGCAGTTTGGCCCCAGCAGGCGCATGCCGTGCCGGCGGGCGTTGTCCAACATGCGGGCCTGCAGGGCGGCGCCGGCATCCACCTCGGCAAAGCCCGAGGTGAAGACGATGGCGGAGCGCACGCCGCGGGCGCCGAGGTCTTCCACCGCCTGCACGGCCTGCTCCGCGGGCACGGCGACGATGGCGGTGTCGGGGGTCATGGGGAGGTCGGCGACGGAGGCGTAGGCGGGCAGGCCCTGCACCTCGGCGCGGTTCGGGTTCACCGGCAGGATGGCGCCTTGGTAGCCCTGGGAGAGCATGTAGGCGATGGGTCGGCCGCCGATCCGAGTGGGGTCGGTGCTGGCGCCGATCACGGCGACGCTGCCGGGGTGCAGCAGGCTGTCCAGGCTGGCGAAGCGGTTCATGGCGGCGCGGCGATGATTGGCATGTTTCCCCACCGGGAGCATGGGCCGCGGCGTGGGTACGGGCAAGCCATGAAGGTTAAGGCTGGGTGCTCCCTCTCCCGGCGCGGGAGAGGGAGCAGTTTAGGACTGCGCGTCGGGAGAGACGACCATGCAGTTGGTGCGGCTGCGGGCCAGGCGCTCACAGGCCTGGATCGCGCCGTCGCGGGACAGGCCGGTCAGGCGGGCGCGGTACAGCACGCCCCTGGGCTGGCGGACGCCGGCCACCACGGTGTGCGCGGTGGCCAGCACTTCCCTTGCCTGGCCGCGGGCGGACTGCGTGGCGGCCGACGCCAGGCTCTCGTTGGCGAACGCGCCGACCTGGACCGCCCAGCCGCCCATGGCCGGGCCGGCGTGGTGCTGGCCAAAAGGCTCGGCATGGGCCTGCGACACCAAGCCGAACGCCAGCGGGCGAGGCGACGGGGAGAACGGCATTCCGTTGGTGGGCTGGGCGCTGGCGAACTGGCGCGGCGGCTCGGGCGGGGGGGCCGGCAGCGGCGCGTACCGGTGCGGCGGCGCCACTTCGGCGAAGCGCTGCGGAGTTGGGCGGCGGGGTGCGGCTTCGGCGAAGCGTCGCAGGGCCGGACGCAGCGGCGCGACATCTTCCGGCGGCTCCGGCAGGTCGGCCACCTGTGCGGCCCGCGGCACGACGAGGGCGGTGGGGGTCCTCTCGGGGGCGAAGTCCTCCAGCGGCTGCGGGCTGAGGCGAATCGGGCCGCCGGGGACATAATCGGCCGACGCCACCTGGGTCGCTTGCGGAGCCAGGCGGATCGGCGGTGCTTCGGCGACCTCGACCGGCTGCGGGGCGAGGCGGATCGGCGCGGCGGAGGCGACCTCGACGGGCGGGCTGAGGCGGATGGGCGGCGCGGTGGCGGCCTCGACCGGCGGGCTGAGACGGATCGGCGCGGCGGCGGCCAGCCGGATCGGCTCGGACGGCGGCAACGCGCCCGGCGGGGCCGAGTTGAGCGCGTTGGCCACCGCGACCGAGTAGGCCGGCGTCTGCGCCCCCGAGGCATAGCGCGAGCCGTCCGGGATCTGCATCGGCAGCGCGTTCATGGCGTACTGCGCGCCGGGGGACGGGCGGTTCGGCGTGTCGCTGCCCAGCTTGGCGCCGATGATGGCGACGTAGCGGCGCGTCTCGGCGGGCAGGGTGCGGCTGCGGGTCAGGTAGTCATCCAGCCGCCCCGGCCCGGCGTTGTAGGCCGCCAGGAACCCCGGCGCGCCATAGATGTCATACATCTCGCGGATGTAGGCGGTGCCGGCCAGGATGTTGTTGTGCGGGTCGAACGGGTCGTCGCCCAACTCGGCGTAGCGGGCGCGCAGCTCGTCGTAGGTGCCGGGCATCACCTGCATCAGGCCCATCGCGCCGGCGCCGGAGGTGATCAGGTTGCCGCCGTGGCCATACAGGTGGCCGCCGGATTCCTGGTGCATGACCTCGCGGATCCACCGCTGCGGCACATCGTACTTGGTGGAGGCCTCATGGATGTAGGGACCCCAGGGATCGCTGGAGGGGCCAGGCGGGGTGTAGCTGCGGCCGGCTCGGCTGAGGTAGGTCGAGGACTCCTGCTGCGCGCTGATCTGCGACTTGGATGCGCAGGCCGACAGCAGCGCTACGGCTGCGACGCTGCTGAGGAGACGGATGGTGGTGGGGCTGGGACGCATCGGAGGTCTCCTCGTCGTGGCGCAACCGCAGCGCGGCCGGGGGGCACGACGGCCTTCGACACCGTCGTCCAAGTGGGGTCGCTCAAGCGGGCGTGATTGAGCCCGCCCTGCCGCGTTAACTTACCTCGGAGGTGATAGCAAGGCTTCCGGAGGCCGCTCGGCGATGTTGCGCCGCCGCCTGCGACCGCCTTGCAACAGGTCGGCACGGCAAGGTTCCACGCTTGTTCCCAAGGCTTGGTTGCGGCCCGCCTGGCGATCAGGTATCGCGCCGCTATCCATGAACGCATCCCTCCCCCACCCCCAGGCTTCGGACCCGCACGCCTCGGCCCCGCGTGCCCTGGCCGACCTGGTCCTGCTGTCGGACCCGTCCCACAGCGCCCGGCAACGGCTGGCGGCGCTGGACCTCGGCGACGGGCTGCGGATGTGGCGGTTGGCCTTTACGCTGGGGTGGTTCGACATCCGGCTGCGCTACCGTGGTTCCGTGCTGGGGCCGTTCTGGCTGACCTTGTCCACGGGCGTTATGGTGGGGGCGCTGGGCGTGCTGTACTCGGCATTGTTCCACATGGACCTGCACGATTACCTGCCGTTCCTGGCGCTGTCGCTGGTGCTATGGGCCTTCCTGTCCACGCTGGTGGGCGAGGCCTGCACCTGCTTCCAGCAGTCGGAGGGCATGATCCGCTCCGTTCGACTGCCGTTCACGCTGTATGCATTGCGGGTGATCGTGCGGAATGTGCTGGTGCTGGCGCATAACGTTGTCGTGATCGTGCTGGTGTATGCCTTGCTGGACGTATGGCCCGGCGCGGTGTCCGTCGCGGCCCTGCCGGGGCTGGCGCTATGGGTGCTGGATGGGCTTGCGTGCTGCCTGCTGCTCGGGGCGATCTGCGCGCGGTTCCGCGACATCCCGCCCATCGTCGGCAGCGTCATGCAGATCGCGTTCTTCATCAGCCCGATCATCTGGCGGCCGGAGATGCTGACGGGATCACGGGCCGGGTGGCTGCCGTTCAACCCGTTCTACACCCTGCTGGAGGTGGTGCGCGCGCCGCTGCTGGGCCACCTGCCGGAGTGGCACGTCTGGCTGTCCGCCCTGGGGTTCAGCGTGCTGCTGTGCGGGGCGGCCTGGGCGATGTTCATCCGGGTCCGCTCGCGCCTGGCGTTCTGGGTGTAGCCGTGGCGTCGATCCAGATCAGCGGCGTGCATGTCAGCTTTCCGATCTATCACGGCAACAGCCGCAGCCTGAAGCGCACGGTGTTCGCCGCGGCGAAGGTGGCGACGACCCGGGGGCGGCTGCAGGAGGACGCGAAGCACCGCATCGTCGTCCAGGCGCTGCGCGACGTGTCGTTCAGCCTGCGGTCGGGTGATCGGCTGGGGCTGGTGGGCGGCAACGGCGCGGGGAAGACGACGCTGCTGCGGACGCTGGCCGGGATCTACGAGCCGGTGGTGGGGCGGGTGCATGTGAGCGGCAGCATCGGCGCGTTGCTGGATCCGAACCTCGGCATGAACACGGAGCTGACGGGGCGGGAGAACATCGCGCTGCGCGGGCTTTACAACGGCATGTCGCGTCCGGCGATCCGGCGGCTGGAGGAGGACGTGCAGGACTTCGCCGAGCTGGCCGAGTTCCTGGACCTCCCCGTGCGGTTCTACAGCAGCGGCATGGTGGTGCGGCTGGGGTTCGCGCTGGCGACGGCGATCCGGCCGGAGGTGCTGCTGATGGACGAGTGGTTCCTGGCCGGGGACGCCGCGTTCATGGAACGTGCGCGGGAGCGGCTGGAGAACATGGTGCGCGGCGCCGACATCCTGGTGCTGTCGTCGCACGCGGCGAACGTGGTGCAGGAGTGGAGCACGCGGGTGATGTGGCTGGACCAGGGGCGGATTGTTGCGGACGGGGACCCGGCGGAGGTGCTGGGGCAGTATCTCGGCGTGCCGGACCCGGGCCTGTCGGCAACGGGTTAGGCGTGGCACGCGGCGCGCAGTGGGTCTGGGCGCCGGCCCCGGCCCGCCCGAAACTGCCGGACGCTGCGGAGAAGCGGGCGATCGTCGCAGCGTGCAAGGCGCTGATCCGCGATGTGCTGAAGCCGAGCGACCTGCCGGTGATCACTCCGACCGCCTGGAATTACGCGGTGGATATCCATGGCGCCTACGGCGGCGGCCGCTACCGCTTCATGGTGCGCTACCGGTCCGGGTTCGAGGAGGACCGCGGGCAGGAGTTCGACAGCCCCTTCGCCCGCATCGACCGCATGGGGCCGGACAACTTCGATGTGCATTGGGCGCGGCACACCGGAGAGTGGTTGCGCCTGCGCGACGGCCTGACGCTGGCCGAGGCGTTGCGGGAGGTCGAGACGAACGAGGTCCTGCGCCCGCTCTGACGGGGCCGGGCGGCGGGCTGGCATGGGGCGGCGATGAGCGAGTACCAGTATTACGAGTTCCAGGCGGTGGACCGGCCGCTGACCGACGCGGACCGCAAGATGCTGCGCGGCATCTCGTCCCGGGCGGTGATCTCGGCGACGAGCCTTACCAACACCTACGAGTGGGGCAACTTCAAGGGCGACCCGGCGAAGCTGATGGCGCGCTGCTTCGACCTGCACCTGTATCTCACGAACTGGGGCACGCACCGGCTGATGATCCGGGTGCCGGCGCGGCTGGTGGACCGGCGGCTGCTTGATACCTGCCTCGGCGGCGGCGAGGCTGCCCGGGTGCTGGAGGCGGGTGACAACCTGATCCTGGACATCCAGCGCGACGAGATTGAGGAGGATGAGGGTTACGACGACAACGGCCTGCTGGCGGGGATGGCGCCGTTGCGGGCCGACCTGCTGGCGGGGGATTCGCGGCTGTTCTACCTGCTGTGGCTGATGGGGGTGGAGAATGACGCTTTCGATGCCGACGCGCCGGAGCCGCTGCCGGGGCTGGGTCCGCTGACCGGGGCGATGGCGGCGTTCGCGGAGTTCTTTGTCATCGACCGCGACCTGGTGCTGGCGGCGGCCGGGCGTCCGGCGGCTGCGCCGGCCACGGCGGCATCGGCGGGCGCCGTCCGCGAGCTGATCGCCGGCAAGACCGAGCGAGAAAAGACCGACCTGCTGGTGCGGCTGGCCGAGGGCGACCCGCGTGTCGGGGTGGAGCTGCGGCGGGAGGCGCACCTGCGGGTGGCGGCCGAGGTGCCGGCGCCGCCACGGCGCAATGCCCTGGAGCTGTATGCTGCCGCGGCGGTCATCCGGCAGGAGCGCGAGCGGGCTGCGGCGGAGGCTGCCATGGCGGAGGCCGTGCGGCGGGAAAAGGCTGCGGCGGTGGCGCGGCGTAAGCGGCTGGATACGCTGACGCAACGCGGCGCCGATGTCTGGCGCGAGGTGGAGGCCGAGATCGCGCGGCGGAACGCGCAGGGCTACGACCGGGCCACGGCGCTGCTGGTGGACTTGGCGGCGATTGCGGCGGAGCAGGGCACGAAGGCGGATTACGCGCGCCGGATGGCGTCAGTCCGGGTGGAGCATGAGGCGAAGAAGCGGTTCATCGAGCGCATCGAGGGCCTTGGCTGACGGCGCGGCCTCGGCGGGGTGGATGCCCGCCCTCGCCGCAATGCCTTATTCCGCTGCCGCTCCCACGCCGCCCCGCACCGCTACACGCTTCGGCGCCGTCCGGAGGACGTGCGTCGCATAGAGCGTCAGCCCCGTGAAGGCCAACCCGCCCACCAGGTTGCCCAGCACCGTCGGGATCTCGTTCCAGATGATGTAGTCCGCGATCGAGAAGTTGCCGCCCATCAGCAGCGCCGAGGGGAACAGGAACATGTTCACCACCGAATGCTCGAACGTCATGGCGAAGAACACCATGATCGGCATCCACATCGCGATCACCTTGCCGCTGACGGAGTCGGACACCATCGCCCCCACCACGCCGGTGGACACCATCCAGTTGCACAGCACCCCGCGGATGAACAGGGTCAGCATCCCCGCCGCTCCGTAGTGCTTGTAGCCCAGGGTGCGGGCCTCGCCGATCCCGGCGATGACCTTGCCGACCGGGCTGGGCTCGGCCTGGAAGCCGAAGGTGAACACCACGGCCATCATCAGCGCCACCGTCAGCGCGCCGGCGAAGTTGCCGACGAACACCAGGCCCCAGTTGCGCAGCACGCCGCCCAGGGTGACGCCGGGCCGGCGGTCGATCAGGGCGAGCGGCGCCAGGGTGAACACGCCGGTCAGCAGGTCGAAGCCGAGCAGGTAGAGCATGCAGAAGCCGACCGGGAACAGGATGGCGCCGATGATCGGGTAGCCCGTCTGCTGCGCCACGGTGACGGCGAACACGGCGGCCAGGGCGAGCAGTGCGCCGGCTATGTAGGCACGGATCAGGGTGTCCCGGGTGGACATGAACACCTTGGCCTCCCCGGCATCGACCATTTTGACGGTGAACTCGGCGGGCGTCAGATAGGACAATTGCACGGCCTTATGCTGCTGTTGTGGGCAGTTCCCGTTTGGGACAAGCGCTGCTGGCGTGCCTCGGCGATGCGGCCGGGCTGCTTGGATGCGGCAGTGCAAAGGGTGTGCCGTGCAGGGGAGAGGCTGGCGGAGAGGGTGGGATTCGAACCCACGGTAGCTGTTACACTACAACGGTTTTCGAGACCGCCACCTTAAGCCGCTCGGCCACCTCTCCGTGCGGCGGGTTATACGAAGGCAGCAGGGCCATCGCAAGCAGTCCACTGCAACGTTGACTTCGCCGCCCATGCGGATACAACCCGCAGTGATGCCAACGGTTGCCCTCATGCCTGGGGGGTGGCCCGGTGTCCCATTTCCACAAAAAGGGCCGCCCGGCATCCCGGGACGACCGATTCAGGAACCTACCATGTTCGCAGTCATTCGCACCGGCGGAAAGCAATACCGCGTCACTCCCAATGACGTGCTGAAGATCGAGAAGCTGCCTGGCGAGGCCGGTGAGACCATCACCTTCACCGATGTGCTCGCGGTTGGCAGCACTGCCGGCACCACGCTGGGCGCCCCCCTCGTGCCGGGTGCCACTGTGACGGCCACCGTCATCGCGCAGGACCGGCTCGACAAGATCGTCATTTTCAAGAAGCGCCGCCGGCAGAACAGCCGCCGCAAGAACGGCCATCGCCAGCATGTCACCGTGCTGCGCGTTGCTGGCATCAATGCCGAGGGCCATGTGATGCCCGTTGCGGCTGCCGAGCCAGCCCCGGCCGAGGCCGCGCCTGAGACTATCCCAGAGCCTGTGACCACCCCAGACAACGCCCAAGCGTAGAGAGAACTCCCAGAATGGCACATAAGAAGGCAGGCGGCTCGTCCCGCAACGGCCGCGACACCGCCGGGCGCCGCCTTGGCGTCAAGAAGTTCGGCGGCGAGGCCGTGATCGCCGGCAACATCATCATCCGCCAGCGCGGCACCAAGGTGAAGCCCGGCCTGAACGTCGGCGTCGGCAAGGATCATACCCTCTGGGCGCTGGTGGACGGCCATGTGAAGTTCCAGCGCAAGACCGAGGGCCGGGTTCACGTCTCGGTCGAGCCGGTTGCGATGCAGGCCGCCGCCGAGTAGCAGACGCGGTCACGGTGCACCAGCTCGGGGGGCCGGCACAAGCTGGCCCCCCTCTGCATTTCACCCCTGCCACACACCCCCCTCCGCATCCCCGGACGCACCATGAAGTTCCTCGACCAAGCCAAGATCTATACCCGCTCCGGCGACGGGGGGAACGGCGTGATCGCCTTCCGGCGCGAGAAATTCATGGAGTTCGGCGGCCCCGACGGCGGCGACGGCGGCAGGGGTGGTGATGTCACCTTCGTTGCCGCGCAGAACCTGAACACGCTGATCGACTTCCGCTACACCCAGCACTTCCGGGCGCCGAAGGGCGGCAACGGGGCCGGCAGCGACCGCACCGGGGCCGGGGCGCCCGACGTGGTGATCCAGGTGCCGGTCGGCACGCAGATCGTCGCCGACGACAAGGAAACCCTGCTCGCCGACCTCGATGAGCCGGGCAAGCGCATCGTGCTGTGCCGTGGCGGCGACGGCGGCCACGGCAACGCGCACTTCAAGTCCAGCACCAACCGCGCGCCCCGCAAGGCCACGCCGGGCTACCCGGGGGAGGAACGCTGGGTGTGGCTGCGCCTGAAGCTGATCGCCGACGTGGGGCTGGTCGGGCTGCCGAATGCGGGCAAGAGCACCTTCCTGTCCGTGGTGTCCGCCGCCCGGCCGAAGATTGCCGACTACCCGTTCACCACCCTGCACCCGCAGCTTGGCGTCGTCAGGCTGTCGCACTCGGAGGAGTTCGTCATTGCCGACATCCCCGGCCTGATCCGCGGCGCGCATGAGGGCGCCGGGCTGGGCGACCGCTTCCTGGGCCATGTCGAGCGCTGCGCGGTGCTGCTGCACCTGATCGATGGGGCCGCGGGCAATGTGGTCCGCGCCTGGCGCACCGTGCGGGAGGAGCTGCAGGCCTATGGCGGCGGCCTGGCGGAAAAGCCGGAGCTGCTGATCCTGAACAAGTCCGACGCCATGACCGCCACCGAAGCGCGCACCCGCCGGGCCGCGCTGCAGAAGGCGTCGGGTCAGCCGGTCATGCTGCTGTCGGGCGCCACGGGGGACAACCTGCCGCAGGTGCTGCGCGAGCTGATGGACCGCGTCCATGCAGCCCGGCTGGTCCGTCCGCCGCTGCTCGAACTGGCGTGACGCCGGGGCTGGACGTGCTGCAGCATCCTAGCGTGCCGCAGCCCAATGTGCCGCAGCTTTCCGGGGCGCGGCTGCTGGTCGTGAAGATCGGCAGCGCGCTGGTGGTGGACGGGGCGGAGCCGCGCACCGCTTGGCTGCATGGCGTGGCCGCCGATATCGCCGCCGCGCGGGCGCGGGGCACGGCGGTGATCGTGGTGTCGTCCGGCGCCATCGCCCTTGCGCGGTCGCACCTTGGCTTGACGCAGCCGCGGCTCCGGCTGGAGGAGAAGCAGGCCGCCGCCGCCGTGGGGCAGATCCGCTTGGCGCAGGCCTGGACGGCGGCGTTGGCCCTGCACGGCCTGACCGCCGCGCAACTGCTGCTGACGCTGGAGGACACCGAGGACCGCCGCCGCTACCTGAATGCGCGGGCGACGCTGACCACGTTGCTGGGCCTGGGCTGCGTGCCGGTCATCAATGAGAACGACAGCGTGGCGACCGCCGAGATCCGGTTTGGCGACAACGACCGGCTGGCGGCGCGCGTGGCGGAGATGGTGCAGGCCGACCAGTTGCTGCTGCTGTCGGACATCGACGGCTTGTACACCGCTGATCCCAAGCGTGACCCGGCCGCCCGGCACCTGCCGGTCGTCGCCGCCCTGACGCCGGAGATCGAGGCGATGGGCGGGGACCCGCCGCCGGGCTACAGCAGCGGCGGGATGCGGACCAAGCTGGCGGCGGCCCGCATCGCCACGCAGGCCGGCTGCGCGATGGCGATTGCGGTCGGCGCGGTGCCGCACCCGTTGCGGGCGATGGCGGACGGCGCCCGCTGCACTTGGTTCCTGCCGGCGCCAGACGGCCGCACGGCGCGCAAACGCTGGATTGCCGGCAGCTTGCACCCTGCGGGCCGCCTGGTGGTGGATTCCGGCGCCGTCCGGGCCTTGCAGGCCGGGCGCTCGCTGCTGCCGGCGGGCGTGCAGGGCGTGATGGGCGAGTTCGAGCGCGGCGATCCCGTGCTGGTGCAGGACGGGGCGGGCGACGTGCTGGCCCGCGGGTTGTCGGCCTACGCCAGCGCCGACGCTCGCCGCATCGCTGGGCACCGGTCGGACGATATCGAGGCGATCCTGGGCTGGCGCGGCCGGGACGAGATGGTGCACCGGGACGACCTGGTGCTGGCGTAGGGGCCTAGCCTGCGCCAAGGGCCTCCATGCAGGCCGCGAACGGTTGAGACCAGAATGCCTTGGCCCAATGGCTGACCGTCACGGATTTGCGCAGGCCGGCGATCCAGAACGGGTCCTGCCGCAGCAGCGCCTCCGCTTCTGCCATGCTTTCCGCCTGCACCAGCCAGATGCCGCCGGTGGGCGCGGCGTCGGGTGAGGGCCGCAAGGCTCCTGCCGCGATCACCTGGCCGCCCTGCCCGGCCAGGAACGCCAGGTGCTGCGGCATGTGCTGCGCCCGCTCGGGCAGGCGCCAGGGTTGGTCGGCGTAAACGTCTGCGAACTGGACGATGAACAGCATCGGCGGCTCCCTTCGCTGGCATGACCCAGACAGGTTCAACGGGTATGATCTCAGCCCCTGGTCGGGCACCCCGGCAACGTGAGCCTTGCCGGCGCCGCGGCCCGCGTCAAGCCCGCCTGCCTGCTGCTTCTCCAGGAGAGAGCAGACCCGCACCCGCACATCCGCCCTGGCGCACAAGGCCCTGGCCCTGCAAGATCACCTCGCAATGAACCAAGACACCGACCAAGCCTCCGCCTGGCTCCGCACCGCGGCCCACCACGCCCGTGCCGCCTCCGCCATCCTGGCCAACACGCCGGATACGGTGCGGGCCGCAGGCCTGGCCGCCGCCGCCGCCCAACTGCGCGCCCAGGCTCCCGCCATCCTCGCCGCCAACGAGGCCGACCTGCTGGCCCATCAGGGCACCCCGGCCTTCCGCGACCGCCTGGCCCTGACCCCTGCCCGCGTTGAGGCCATGGCGCAGGGTTTGGACAGCATCGCCGCCCTGCCCGACCCGCTCGCCCGCATCCTGGCCGACTGGACCCGGCCCAACGGCCTGCGCATCCGCCGGATCGCGCAGCCGCTGGGCGTCATCGGCATGATCTATGAAAGCCGCCCCAACGTCGGGGCCGACGCCGCCGGGCTGTGCGTGAAGTCCGGCAACGCCGTCATCCTGCGTGGCGGGTCGGACAGCGCACGCTCCGCCCAGGCCATCCATGCCGCCATCGCCGAGGGACTGCACGCCGCCGGCCTGCCGCGCGACGCCGTGCAGGTCGCGCCGGGCACCGACCGCGCCTATGTCGCCGCCATGCTCGCCGGCAGCGGGCTGATCGACTTGGTGATCCCGCGCGGTGGACGCTCCCTGGTGGACCGGGTGCAGCGCGACGCCCGCGTGCCCGTGCTCGCCCACGCCGAGGGCCTGTGCCATACCTACGTCCACGCCGCCGCCGATCCGGCCATGGCCCGGTCCGTGCTGGCGAACGCCAAGATGCGCCGCACCGGCGTCTGCGGCGCCACCGAGACCCTGCTGATCGACGCTGCTTGCGCCTTCGCATTACTGCCCTTGCTGGTCGGGGACCTCGCCGCCCTGGGGTGCCGCTTCCGCGCCGATGCCCGCGCCCGCGCCATCCTGCCGGACCTGCCCGCGGCGACCGAGGCCGACTTCACGACGGAATGGCTGGACGCCACGCTGTCCGTCGCCGTGGTGGACGGCGTGGCGGACGCGCTGGCCCACATCGCCCGCTACGGCAGCGAGCACACCGAGGCGATCATCACCGAGGACGCCGCCGCCGCCGACCAGTTCCTGCGCGGCGTCGGCAGCGCGGTCGCCCTGTGGAACGCCTCCACCCAATTCTGCGACGGGGGGGAGTTCGGCTTCGGCGCGGAGATCGGCATCGCCACCGGACGCATCCACGCCCGAGGCCCGGTCGGGGTCGAGCAGTTGACCACCTTCCGCTATACGGTCACCGGCACGGGCCAGGTGCGTCCCTGACCAGGGGCCACCGCGCCCCGGTTATGGCGGACCCGCTGCCAAGATGGGGCGATAACCGGCGCACCCGGGTCGGCCTGCTTGGCGGGTCGTTCAACCCGGCGCACGGCGGCCACCTGCATATCGCCCGGCTGGCGCTGCGGCGGCTGCGGCTGGACCAGGTGTGGCTGCTGGTGTCGCCGGGCAACCCGCTCAAGCCGGCGCAGGGGATGGCGCGGCTGGCCGACCGCCTGGCCAGCGCCCGCGGCATCGCCGACGGCAGGCGGATCGTGGCGACCGCCATCGAGGCGCGGCTGCACACGCGTTATACCTACGACACCTTGCGCGCGCTGCGGCGGCGCTTCCCCTTCGTTCGGTTCGTCTGGCTGATGGGCGCCGATAACTTGGTGCAGTTGCCGCGCTGGCAGGGGTGGCTCGGCATCGCACGCGCCATGCCGTTCGCCGTGCTGCCGCGGCCGACCTATAACGGGCGCGCGCTGGCCAGCCAGGCGGCGCACCGGCTGCGGCCCGCGCTGCTGCCGGCCCGTGCGGCGCCGTCGTTGGCTGGGCGGGCAGCGCCGGCCTGGACCTTCTTGCCGGCCCGGCAGAACCACGCCTCCGCCACGGCGCTGCGTCGGGGCTGGCCGCAGGTCTGGCCGCCGCTGCCGCTGTCACACCCGGACGCAGAACCTGCTATAGCGGCGGCATCCGCCCACGAAGGAACACGGACATAGCCAGGAAACCCTCGGACCCGCCCGCCAAGCGCCGTGCCTCCCAGCCTGCCCCGGCAGCGCTGGCAGAGGCCGCGAAGGCGCCGGGCACCCCCCGCAAGAAGGCCGCCGCCGCTGGCCCGCGCGTCCGCAAGCCCAAGACACCCGCCGCCGCCGCCGATCAGCGCGAGCGCCTGGACCGCATGCAGGCCGTCATCGTCGAGAGCCTGGAGGCGGACAAGGCGGAGGAGGTCGTCGCCATGGACCTGGCCGGCCGCGCCGCCTTCACCGACCGCATGGTGATCGCCACCGGCCTGGCCGACCGGCAGATCAGCGCCATGGCGACCCACCTGGAGGAGAAGCTGTCCGAGATCGGCATCAAGCGGGTGCAGATCGAGGGGTCCGGCGGCTCCGACTGGGTGCTGATCGACGCGGGAGACATCGTCATCCACCTGTTCAAGCCGGAGGCGCGGACGCTGTATGCGCTGGAACGCATGTGGGGCGCGGAGCTGGATGAACCTGCCGAGATGCCGCAGGCGGAGGACTGATCCGCTAGCGCGCCCGGCGCCGGGTCCGGGGCCGCAGGTCGATGGCCGGCGCGGGGACGGTGTCGGCGTAGGCCTTGCCGTTCCAGGCGTAGGTCTCGGTCCCGGCTTGCAGGTCGGCCATCCCGGCGTGCCGCGAGGCTGCGACGGCCATATGCCCGGCGACGCCGTCCAGCACTTTCTGGTAGCGCCCGCCCGTCCAGGCGAACACGCTGGTGCTGCATCCGGCCGACCCGCACTGCCGTGGCGACTGCAGTTGCACGAACAGCGCCGGGCGGTCCGCCGCTGCGCCCAGGCGGGCCATGCCGACCAGCACCAGCGGCCGTTCCCTGGCGCGCACGCTCTCCGCGAGGTCCTGTGCGACCAGGCCGCGGGCCGTCCGGTCCAACGCGGTGCCCGGCTGCGGCGCGAGCACGACGGGGGTGCCGGGCGGTGGCGCGGCGGCCAGCAGCGGCAGCAGGGCAAGAGGGGCAAGCCAGCGGTGGGTCGTTCTCATGTTGCAGACATCGCGCATGCCTCGGGACGGGTTGCAAGCCCCGCCCCAGACCTCCCGGTTGCAGTCCCGGCGTGATGCGCCTTGTCGCCGTTGGGCGCCTGCGGGCGGGGCCGGAGCAGGCGCTGTTCGATCGCTACAACGCCCGGCTGCGGCCACGGCTGGAGGTGGTCGAGGTCGCCGAGGGCAGCGGTGCGCCGGCCGAGGCCAAGCGGCGGGAGGCTGCCGGCCTGCTCGCGGCGCTGCCGCCGGGCGCGCTGGCGGTGGCGTTGGACCTTGGGGCGGCGTCGTCCGGCAGCGAGGGGCTGGCCCGGCTACTCGAACGCTGGCTGGGCCTGTCGCGGCCGTTGTGCTTCCTGATTGGCGGCGCAGACGGCTTGGACCCTGCGGTCCTGGCGCGTGCCGACCACTTGCTGTCCCTGGGGCCGATGACCTGGCCCCACATGCTGGTCCGGGTCATGCTGGCCGAGCAGCTCTACCGCGCGCAGTCGATCCTCGCCGGCCATCCCTATCACCGGGCGGGCCGGCCGTAGGGCAAACTCCCTCCTGCTTCGGGAGAGGAGGATACGCCTTGCCGATCCTGCAGCACGCGGCCATACCAGAAGTGTTTCATATCGCTTCGCTAGGGACCGCCCTGATGCCCGCCACGCCGCCCCGCCCTGTCATGCTGGTGATCCTCGATGGCTGGGGCTGGCGGGACAGTGCCGCCGATAATGCCGTCGTGCAGGCTGATACCCCGGCCTTCGATGGGCTGATGCAGGGGCCGCACGCCTTCCTGCGCACCGACGGCCTGGATGTCGGGTTGCCGCCGGGGCAGATGGGCAACTCGGAGGTCGGTCACCTCAACATCGGCGCCGGCCGCGTGGTGATGCAGGAGCTGCCGCGCATCGGCGTCGCCATCCAGGACGGCAGCCTGGCGCGGGCTCCGGCCATCCTGGCGCTGATCGAGACCCTGCGCGGCACCGGCGGCGCTTGCCACCTGATGGGACTGGTGTCGCCCGGCGGCGTGCACGCGCACCAGGACCATGCCGCCGCGCTGGCGCGCATCCTGGCCGATGCGCGCATCCCGGTCCGGCTGCACGCCTTCACCGACGGCCGCGACACCTCGCCGCGTTCCGGTGGGCAGGACTTGGCGCGCTTGCAGGCCGCCCTGCCCGCCGGCGTCCGCATCGCCACCGTCAGCGGGCGCTACTACGCCATGGACCGCGACCATCGGTGGGACCGTGTCGAGCGGGCCTACCTCGCGGTCATGGAAGGCCGCGGCAACAGCTTTGCCGACGCCGACAGCGTCATGGACGATGCCTATAGCCGCGGCGTGACGGACGAGTTCGTGGTGCCGGCAGTGATCGGCGGCTACCAGGGCGTGCGGGACGGCGACGCCTTGCTGTGCTTCAACTTCCGCGCCGACCGCGTGCGGGAGTTGCTGGGCGCCATGCTGGACCCGGGGTTCACCGGTTTTGCCCGGCCCCGTGTGGTCCGTTTCGCCGCCGCCGCCGGGCTGACCCGCTACAGCGATGCGCTGGCGCCGCTGATGCAGGCGGTGTTCGCGCCGCAGCACATGGGGCGCATCCTGGGCGAGGTGGTGGCCGATGCCGGCCGCCGGCAGTTGCGCCTGGCCGAGACCGAGAAATACCCGCACGTCACCTACTTCATGAACGGCGGGCAGGAGGTCGCCTACCCCGGCGAGGACCGGATCATGGTGCCGTCCCCCAAGGTCGCCACCTATGATTTGCAGCCGGAGATGTCGGCGCCGGAGCTGACGGACCGCGCCGTGGACGCCATAGGGTCCGGCGTGTACGACTTGATCATGCTCAACTTCGCCAACCCGGACATGGTCGGCCACACGGGCAACCTGCTCGCCGCCATGCGCGCGGTGGAGACGGTGGACACCGCGCTGGGCCGCATCGTCATCGCCGTGGCCGCGGCCGGCGGGGCGTTGCTGGTCACGGCCGACCACGGCAACTGCGAGCTGATGCGCGATCCCGCCACGGGCGGCCCCCATACGGCCCATACGACGAACCCGGTGCCGGTGATGCTGTCGGCCATGCTGGACGGACGGCTGGCGGAGCTGCATGACGGCCGGCTGGCGGACCTGGCACCGACCTTGCTCGCCTTGATGGGCCTGCCGCAGCCGGCGGAGATGACCGGGCAGTCGTTGTTGCTGCGTCCGATGTCGTATGCCGATGCGGCGCCTGCGCCGGCTTAGCCTTGTTTTGCTGACAGGGACGGCGCTGGTCGCCGGGCCGCGTCCGGCGATGCCTGCGCCGAGTTCCGCCGCGCCACTTCCGGCGGCGCAGGTTCGCTCGGCCGAGGTCGAGGAACGCCGCCTGGCCAATGCGCGCATCACCGCCGCGGCCCAACTGCGCCGCACGGAGACGGAGGCAGCGGACGCCGCCGCGCAAGTGGAGGCGCTGACGGCACGCCAGCACGAGGCGGAGCGGCGGCTGGCGGAGCGGGCCGCCGCCCTGACGCCGCTGCTGCCGTTGATGGAGCGCCTGGGGCTGTTCCCGGTCGAGACCCTGCTTGCCGTGCCCGCCCAGCCCGGCGACGCGCTGCGCGGCCTGAGCATCCTGCACGGCCTGGCCCGGCACCTGGCCGACGAGGCCCGCGCCTATCGTGCCGAGACCGCGGCGGCGCAGGCGGCGGTGCAGGCCGTGACCGCCAGCCTGCCGCGGCTGCAGGCGATCCAGGCGCAGCAGGCCAGCCAGGCGGCGGCGCTGGACCAGCAGTTGGAGGCGGCCCGCGCCGGGCGCCTGCACGCGGAGGACGCTGCGGCCGAGATGGCCCGCCGCGCCGCCGCCGACGCGGCCCGGGCCGACAGCCTCCGCTCTGCGCTGGTGAGCATGGCGGTGGAACGCGCCCGTGCCGAGGCCCGCGCCCGCGACGACCTTGCATGGGCTGACCGGCAGAAGCAGGAGGCCGCCGCGGGGGAGGCCCGCCGGCGCCAGGAGGCCTTGGCGCGCCAGGCTGGACCCGGCCTTGTCGAGAAGCCGGAGAGCCCGGCCGCGGCGTGGACCACCGGCCCGGCTGCCGCGCCGTCCAACGCTCCCGTGGCGGGCAGGGTCGTCCGCGGCTGGGGGGAGAGCACCGACGCCGGGCCGTCCAGCGGCATTTCGATCCGCTCGCCGCCTGCAGCCCACGTGCTGGCACCCTGCACCGGCCGGGTGGCCTATAGCGGGCCGTTCCGCAGCTTCGGCGTGCTGCTGATCCTGGATTGCGGCGGCGGCTACCATTTCGTGCTGTCCGGCTTCGACCGCTTGGCCGTGCAGGTCGGCATGGCGGTGTGGTCGGGCGAGCCGGTGGGCGTGATGCCGGGCTGGGACCCGCGCGCCGGCGGTGCGCGGCCGGCGCTTTACATGGAATTGCGCCGGGATGGGCAACCTGTGAACCCAGCCCCCTTCCTCCGCGCACATGGATAGCCATTTCCAAGGAATTGGCGTTATTGTTGCACGAGATTGCCCTACAGGGCGTCGCGTGAGCACGGCGCTTGGTTTAGGCGCAAAGGGAAGATGGGCATGAAATTCCGTAACGGCTTGCTTCTGGGCGCCGCCTTCGCAGCGGGCATTGCGGCCGGCCCCGTGTCAGGGCTGCTGGATCAGCGGTTCGGCTTCAGTTGGCCTATCGCCCATGCCGTAGCCCAGGACAGCAACCGCGCGGAGACCTATCGCCTGCTGACGCTGTTCGGCGACGTGTTCGAGCGGGTGCGGGCCGAGTATGTGGAGCCCGTCAACGATCGCGAGCTGATTGAGAACGCGATCAACGGCATGCTGACCGGGTTGGACCCGCACAGCAGCTACATGAACGCCAAGGCGTTCCGCGACATGCAGGTGCAGACCAGCGGCAAGTTCGGCGGCCTGGGGCTGGAGGTCACGTCGGAGAACGGCATCATCAAGGTCGTCACCCCGATCGATGACACCCCCGCCGCCCGCGCCGGGATGAAGGCCGGCGACCTGATCACCGCGTTGGATGGGCAGACAGTGCAGGGGCTGTCGCTGAATGAGGCCGTGGATAAGATGCGCGGCCCCGCCGGCAGCCAGATCAAGCTGACCATCAAGCGCGAGGGCATCGATACGCCGATCGAGGTCGCGATGCAGCGCGAGGTCATCAATATCCAGGTCGTGCGCTCGCACCTGGAGGGCGACATCGCTTACATCCGCCTGACCAGCTTCAATGAGCAGACTGACCCCGGCCTGCGCAAGGCGATGCAGGACCTGAAGGCCAAGGCTGGCGGCAACCTTCGGGGCGTCGTGCTCGACTTGCGCAACAATCCCGGTGGATTGCTGGACCAGGCCGTCTCGGTATCCGACGATTTCCTGGACCAGGGCGAGATCGTTTCCACCCGGTCCCGTCACCCTGAGGAGAGCCAGCGCTGGGGCGCCAAGCCCGGCGACATCGCCCAGGGATTGCCGGTGGTGGTGCTGATCAATGGCGGCTCAGCGTCGGCGTCGGAGATCGTAGCCGGGGCGCTGCAGGATCAGCGGCGCGCGGTGCTGGTCGGCACGCGGAGCTTCGGCAAGGGATCGGTGCAGACCGTTATGCCGCTGCCGGGCAATGGGGCGATGCGGCTGACCACTGCGCGCTACTACACGCCGTCCGGCCGCAGCATTCAGGGGCTGGGCATTACGCCGGACGTCGAGGTCGCGGCGTCCCGCACCGAGGGGCCGCACTTCGGGCCGGAGCGGGAGGCGGACCTGAACCGTGCGCTGCGCAACCAGGGCGGCACCGCGCAACCGGCCACCCCGCCGGCCCGCACCGACCTGCCGGCGGTGGCCCGGGAAATCCCGAAGCTGCCGCCCGAGGGCTTCCCGACGTTCGATGCGTCCAAGCCCGACACGGACTTCCAGTTGCAGGAGGGCCTGGTTGTGGTGCGCGCCATGGCTTCGCAGCGCCGGGCGGCGCAGTAGGCGCCTGCTGTCGCTCATCCAAGGCAGCCGGCGGTGCGCGCCCTCGGCTGGTTTTGGGGCGTCGTGCTAGGCGTTTTGGTGACTGGTGCTGCGGTCTTGCAGATACTGGGTCCGCCGGCTCGCCCGGTTTTGACGGCCGTTGCCGTCGTGGCCAAGGCAGCGCCGGTTTCCTGGGATGGGCATATTGCTGCGCCTGACTCGGCGCTTTTGGAGCCGGTGCACGGTCACGAAGCCGGGCAGTTGCCGCGCATCGCTGCTGACGGCCGGATGTCCCGGGTGGTTTATGCCCGTCCAGCGCCGCCTTCCGATGGCCGTCCGCGGATTGGCTTGGTGATTGCGGGGGTGGGAGGATTGGAGGCTGAAAGTCGGACAGCCATCAGCCTGCCAGGCGCGGTGACGCTCGCGGTGTCCGCCTATGGCCGTGACCCCGAGGTCTTGCTTGCGGCGGCGCGGCTGGCGGGACACGAGTTGCTTGCTTCCATTCCTATGGAGGCCGACCGTTTCCCGCTGGACGACGCCGGGCCAAACTCCTTGTTGACCGGGGCGGTGCCTGCGGAAAACCAGGTCCAGCTGGTTGCGGTGCTTGGGCGCATCGAAGGCTATGTGGGCGCAACCGGCGCATCGGACGGCCTGCGGGGGGAGCGGTTCGCGGCGCAAACCAGCAGCTACAACACGATGCTCGATGAACTTGCCAGACGTGGCCTGCTCTACCTCGACCCACGCCCTGCGGGCGGCGGCCACCCGGCTTCCCTGCCGGCAGGCTTGGCTGGCTGCACTGTCGATGTCGTCCTGGATGACCGTCCGGCGCGGGCGGAAGTCGAGGCGCAGTTGCTCTCCCTGGAACGCATCGCACGGGATCGTGGCTCGGCCATCGGCCTGGTTGGCCGGCTGCGGCCGATGATCCTGGAACGGCTGGCTGCTTGGACGCAGGACGTGGAAGCACGGGGCGTCGTGTTGGTGCCGATAAGTGCGCTGGCGCAGGTTGCACCGGCGACTGCGAGTGCGACGCAGTGATCGACGCGAGTGCGAC